>Ga0163149_10000082_pt1 | contig 115956 bp, 131 predicted proteins | sample OliLakLV19MP5G1_FD_148604 | JGI IMG/M metagenome (GOLD analysis project Ga0163149, IMG submission 148604) | Freshwater microbial mat bacterial communities from Lake Vanda, McMurdo Dry Valleys, Antarctica - Oligotrophic Lake LV.19.MP5.G1 | ecosystem: Environmental > Aquatic > Freshwater > Lake...
TCTGGAAGGAACAACTCACGAACCTCGGCGACCGTATCGCCGCCGAGAAAGACCCGACGATCCTGGTCGGAGACTTGAACTCCACGCCCTGGTGCGAGACGTTCCGCCGGGTCCGCGGAGGCCGCCTCACCGACGCCGCTCTCGGCCGCGGCCTGCGGGGCACCTTCCCTGTCGCATGGCCCTCTTTTATGCGCGTCCCGATCGACAACTTCCTCCACAGCCGCGAATTCGGCGCAACCCGCCGCGAAATTCTCCCCTCCATCGGCTCCGACCACCTGCCCGTCTACGCCGAGTTCGAGCTAAACTAAAAAAAACGAACCCCGGAGTGAATCCGAGGCGTGGGTTGGCTCTAGGCGCGTTGGCATTTTTGGGAGCGCCTAAAGAACGAACGTGCGCTATAGCCGCAGGCGGTACGACACTCCCAAAAACACCAACCCGCCTCCGCCACCGCTACGCAGCGCTAAGCGGACTTAGGCAGTGCCGGCCGCAAGCGGCGGCAAGCTCTCGCTCAACTGCTCCCTTTTAGGCCATTCGGGACGACGTCCGGTATTGAAAACACCAACCCGCCTCCGCCACCGCTACGCAGCGCTAAGCGGACTTAGGCAGTGCCGGCCGCAAGCGGCGGTATAGACGCTAAACTTCTTATGGGGCTCTCCATGGCAACGAGGTGATGTCTCTATAATCGTAATTTACCGCATAGACTTCCATGAGCTTACATGAGGACACCGCGGTCGCCTCTACGTCGAATAAACCAACGTTATGTCCGCCGCGATTCAGACAACTGGAATACCAGACACCTCCGAACCCGATTGATTGAAAAAGTTCCCCAAGATACTGCGTGGGCGCATAGTCGCGGTAGGAATCGTGCGGAGATGTCGGGAGTAGGAACAAAGCGTTAATTACTGACCAGACTTCGACCTCTTCGCTTTCTTCGCGATTGAGGGGCTGTCCGGCAAGCGCCCTCGATAATACTTTTTTCTCCGGACTGCCCCACTCGAGATTAATGACGCTCACGTCCTTTTTTAATTCATGAACGGCGACGGTAACGGGAGCCGAAACCCAAGGACGAACCTCCGCTACCGCAGTTGACTCATCGGACGCCAGATAAAGACACGGAATACCCCGAGGATTCATACGCCCTTCCGCCGCTTCTTCGCAACTAGGCGCTCCCATCTGATCGAGAGGTAACGGCTTCTTCTGCCATTGCTCGCCGATATTTTTCCCTCCAATACGCGCCCTGTATAAGTGCATTCCTTTTGGGAGAGTTTTTCCTTTGTTCTTAGCAGATTCGGCCAATTCCTCCAAAAAAATTTTTACTTTTTTAGATAGAACAAATCGACGCTTCTTCTGAAGCTCCATCCGAAATGCAATAACGTCGTGTTCTTTCACGCTTTCTCCAGACCACCACGAGGTGGCTCTTTTGGTTTTACTTGCTTGTCAGCCAGGCGCCCGACGGCGCCGATGCGTTGCCGTGAATTGCGGTACGCCCTAGCGGAGTCCGTACGAGCGCTCCGTGACGGTGGCGGAGGCGGGTTGGTGTTTTTGGGAGTGCCGTACCACGCGCCGAGTCTGCCAGCGTCTCGCGCTTTAGGCGCTTCCAAAAATGCCAACGCGCCTAGAGCCAACCCAAGCCACGACCTCGTTGAGAAACGCCGTGGCGAGGCCATGTGGCACGCTTCGCAGCCCCCTATTTCAGTTTATTGTACTTCGGAAGGATTCGGTCGAGGGAAAAAGAAAACCCCCGGGGATTGCTCCCCGGGGGTTTTTAGAGCTTGGTCTAACCTTAGAACGTAACCTTGACCGAGGAAACGATGTCGGTCGCGGTCTCGTCGTTCGGCGCGTTGTAGAAATCGCCAGGCACGAACCAGCCGGCGAGCAGGCCGAAAGACACGTCTTCGGTGTAGTCGTAGGTGACGATCGCGTCGAATTCCCAGCCGAGATCATCGTTACGGCCAGCGATTTCTTCGTCGACCCAGAACCAAGAGAACGCGCCCTCAACGAGCAGGTCCTCGAGCGGCTTGAAGCCGGCCTTGGCCTGGAGCATGTTCTGGTTGGTCGTGGCAGACTGGTCAGCCGCGTCGACGGTTCCGTAAACGAACTCACGGAAATCGCCGTACGCCGTCCAGAACTTGCCGCGGTACAGGCTGTTCCAGCCCGAGTACTCTTCCGTGGTGGCCGTCGCGTCCGAACCCGAGAAGTGCACGTACTCGAGGGTCAGCTCAGGCTTCCACGTGTAGTCGAAGCGGTAGGTTCCGAAGATATCGAAGCCCCACGCATCGCGATCACGGGTCGCACCGCCAAGAGCGGAGCGGTAGTCGCCCATCTGGTAAGCCAGTTCAGCTCCCAGCGTGATCTGCGAGATCGGGTCGAACTGCACCCGGCCGCCGATGGTGTGAGTGTCGTTATTGAACGTACCAGCCGCACCCGACAGCGTGCCGCGATCGATCTCGGAGAACCAATAACCTTCCGCAACCGCGTTGTATTCGGCGAACTTGTAGTTCACGTTCGCGCCGAACAGGTCGATGTCGTCTTCCGGGTTCGTGTTGTTTTCGTCGATCTTCGAGTAGAACGCGTCAACGGTCCACGGGTTGAAGTCCAGCGTCGCGCGGATCGCGTCGAACGCCGTCGTGACCGAGTACTCGTTCGCCTGAAGCGTCGCGGACGGATCCCAAGCGCGGTTGTTGTTACCGATGATGAAACCGCGGCCGAACCAGATGTCCTGACGACCAACGGTCAGGGTAAGCGGAGAGTAGAAGATCTCCTTCATCTGGACGTAGGCGAGGTCGAGGATGATATCGAACTCGCTGGTCGCGTTCTCGGTAACCGCATCCTGCACGCGGGCATTCCAGTCACGCTGGTTGACGACGTTCACAACCGTCGAGACGTTGTCCGTCAGGTCGGCGGAAACTTCCACCTGCGTGATGCCGGTGAAGAAGCTGTCACCTTCCGAACGCTGAACGGCAGAGCCGCCAGCGCCCGCACCCGGGGCACCGTCGACGCCCGCGTCGTTGTCGGCGAGATCATAACCATCACGGTTGAAGTAGTAAGCGTCGATGGAACCCGACACCTTGACGTTCTGCGTTTCGGCGAAGGCGGGCATCGCAAACGCGAGCACCAGGGCCGAGGCGAAGATCGCTTTAATAAATTTCAAGTTGCCTCCAAATATCATTTTAGTGGTCTATTTTAGGTAGTGCTTTAAGGGCCGGATTATCCGTCCGGCCGGCGACCGCATGAGCCTGTGGGGTTCTCCACCTCCTTTTGCGGCATAGAGTCGGTCGCCGTTCGTTGTAAGTATTGGATACAACACGTGTAGGCTAGCAAGAAGGCCATAGGCGGTCAAGCTTTTTTTACTTATTCTTAACATGCCCGAAATGGGCGGCTAAAGGGGTCCGGGGAGGACGGGAGGAGAGGTGAAAGGAAGAGCGCGTTAAGCCCTACGAAAGCCCGTTCGTGGAGACCGAGGAGGCTGCGGGCTCATCCGGCAGATGGACCACGAAGGTGGCCCCTTCCCCCACCTGGCTGAGGGCGGTGATCCGGCCGCCGTGGTTGTCCACAATCTTCTGGACGATGGAGAGGCCGATACCGGTGCCGTCGTACTCCCCGCGCGGATGAAGGCGCTGGAACGGCTTGAAGATGCGGTCGACGTACTTCTGCTCAAACCCGATCCCGTTGTCCGAGACCCGGATATCCACGCCCCCGTCGGGGCTCCGGTCGGCGGCGATAACGATGTGGGGAGTGGTGTCCTTCTTGGCGAATTTGATCGCATTGGTGATGAGGTTCTGGAAGAGGTGCCCCATTTGGGGGCGGCTGGCGTTTACGTGGGGCAGAGCGGAAATTTCGAACTGGGCTCCGGTCTGATGGATCTTCACTTCGAGATCCGCCATGACCTCGTCCAATACCTCGTGGAGGTCTATCCGCGTGCACACTCTCTCTCCCCGCGCGATCTGTGAATGCTGGAGAAGGTCCTCGATGATCGTCTTCATGCGGTGGGCGGCGCTGTGCATGCGCTCGAAGTAGTCGCGCTCCTGCCCGTCTAGGCCCGAGAGCTTCGCCTTCAAGCGGTCGCTGAAGGTGAGAATTTTACGGAGCGGCTCCTGGAGATCGTGCGAGGTGATGTAGGCGAACTGCTCGAGGTCGCGGTTCGACTGCTCGAGGTCGGCGTTCGTCTTCGAAAGGCGCTCCCAGGCTTCGTTGCGGTCGTGGATATCGGTGCAGGTTCCGATCCACGCGGAGAGCTTCCCTTGCGTCGTCTCGGGGATCACGCGCAAGAGATGCCAGCGCGGGGCGCCGTCCCCGGCGCGGACGATGCGGATTTCGATCTCGAAACCCTTCAGGGTTCGGACCGCTTCGGCCCAAGCCGCGACCGCTTTGGGGACGTCCTCGGGAAAAATGCCGTTCTTCCAGCCTTCGCCCGAGCTTTCTTCGCGCGAGAGGCCGGTGTACGCGCACCACACCTCGTTGACGTAATCGACGGAGCCGTCGGGACGCGCCTTGCAGATGATATGGGGAATGGAATCGGCGAGCTTACGGTACCGCTGAAGGCTCTCCATCTCGAGTTCGGCAAGGCGGCGTTCGCGTTCGCGTTTCTCGGCCTCGAGGAGCTGCTTGGCTTGCTTGGCGATCATGAGGTTCCGGCGGAAGAGCTCTACGAAGATCTTCACTTTCGCCCGGAGGATCAAGGGGTCGAAGGGTTTGAAAAGATAATCGGCGGCGCCCGACTTGTAGCCTTCGTAAATGTGGCGCGAGTCTTTGTTGATGGCCGTGACGAAAATGATCGGGGTGTCTTTCGAGGGCTCGTACTGCTTCATGAGCCGCGCGGTCTCGAAGCCGTCCATGATCGGCATCTGGACGTCCAAGAGGACGACCGCGTACGTGCGGTCGTACATGCAGGAGAGCGCCTCCTGCCCGGAGGAAGCCGTCACGAGGGTATATTCGGGGCAAGCGAGCACGGCCTCGAGCGCGAGAAGGCCGTCGGGGCGGTCGTCGACCAGGAGAATGTTAACCGCGTCCTCGGGGTCACCGAGGACGCGGCTGTCTTTGAGCTTCACGTCCAATCCCATCATCGGTTCAGAACGGCCTGTTCTTTTTGCAGCCACAGGTGGATGAACGAGAGGAGGCGATCGGCGTCGACCGGCTTCGTGATGTAGTCCGACGCGCCGGCGTCCAAGCACTTCTCGCGGTCCCCTTTCATGGCCTTGGCGGTGAGAGACAGGATCGGCAGCCGCTTGAAGCGCGGGATCATGCGGATCTGCTTCGTCGCCTCGACGCCGTCCAGCTCGGGCATCATCGTGTCCATGAGGACGAGGTCGACTTTCGGCTCGCGCGCCAGGATGTCGAGTGCGACTTTGCCATTCTCGGCGTACAGCACCTTCATTTTCTGCGCTTCAAGCACGCTCGTGATCGCGAAGATGTTGCGCTTGTCGTCGTCCACGATGAGGATCTTCCGGCCGGTGAAGTCGGCGGTCGGCGGAGCCATCGGGATCGCGCTCTCGTGATCGCGGAGGCTGTCCTTCTCGACCGCGTCGGGTCCGGAGTATTCCGCGGGGAGGTACAGCGTGAACGTGCTACCCACTCCGGGAGTGCTCTCAACCTCGATGACGCCGCCCAAGAGACGCGCGATTTCGCGGCTGATCGTCAGGCCGAGACCCGTGCCGCCGTATTTGCGATTGTTGGTGCCGTCGGCCTGTTGGAACGCCTCGAAGATCAGGTTCTGCTTCTCCTGCGGAATGCCGATGCCGGTGTCCTTGACCTGGAACGCGAGCACCGCCTGGGCCTCGCTCAGCGTCGACAGCGGGAATTCCCGCAGTTTCGAGTCAAGGGTGCGAATGGTCATGGAGACCTTGCCCTTCTCCGTGAACTTGAACGCGTTCGACAGCAGGTTCTTCAAGATCTGCTGGAGACGGTTCGAGTCGACGATCATCGATTCGGGAACCGCGCCGTCCGTCTCGAGGCTGAACGTGAGGCTCTTGTGCTCGGCGACCGGGCGGAAGTTCTGCTCGAGGTAGTCGTTCACCTCCGAGAGACGGATCCGGACCGGCTCGATCGACATCTTGCCCGCTTCGACCTTGGACAGATCCAAGATCTCGTTGATGAGCGTCAGGAGGTCCTGTCCCGCCGAGTACACGGTGTGCGCAAACTTCACCTGCTCCGGCGTGAGGTTTCTCTCCTTGTTATCGGAAAGAATCTTCGACAGGATGAGGAGCGAGTTCAGCGGCGTACGAAGCTCGTGGGACATGTTCGCCAGGAACTCGGACTTGTACTTCGAGATCAGCGATAGTTGCTCGGCCTTTTCTTCCAGCGAGAACGACGCGAGCTCGACTTCCTTGTTCTTGACCTCGAGCAGCTTGGCCTTTTCTTCGAGTTCCTTGGCCTGCGCTTCGAGTTCGGCGTTGGAGCGTTTGACTTCCTGCAGCAGCTCTTCCGTTCTCATCGAGGACGAGATCATGTTCAGGATGACGCCGATCGAATCCATCAGCTGATCGAGGAGGTTGAGGTAGTTCTGGCTGAACGACTTGAACGACGCGAGCTCGATGACAGCCTTGAGTTCCCCTTCGAAGAGGACCGGCAACACGAGAATGTTCTGCGGCTTGCCCTCGCCGAGGCTCGAGCTGATCGACACGTAATCCTCGGGCGGGTTCACGAGAAGGATCTTCTTCTTCTCGAACGCGCACTGGCCGATCAGGCCTTCCTTTAGCCTGTACTGGTTCGAGACCTTCTTGCGTTCGGTGAACGCGTAGCTGGCGATCAAGCGGAGCACGGGATCGGTGTCGTCGTTCTCCATCATGAAGAACGTGCCGTGGTGGGCGTCGATCAGCGGCGTCAGCTCCGACATGATGAGCTGGGCGACGGCGGTGATCGAGCGCTGGCCCTGCATCATGCCCGAGAACCGCGCGAGGTTGGTCTTGAGCCAGTCCTGCTCGGTGTTCTTCTCGGTGGTGTCCTTCAGGTTCGCGATCATCTGGTTGATGTTGTCTTTCAGCGCCGCGACTTCGCCCTGCGCTTCGACCGTGATCTGCCGCGTGAGATCGCCCTTCGTGACGGCGGTGGACACTTCGGCGATCGCGCGCACCTGCGAGGTGAGGTTGCCGGCGAGCTGGTTGACGTTGTCGGTCAGATCCTTCCAGATACCCGCCGCGCCCGGCACCTTCGCCTGTCCGCCGAGCTTTCCTTCGATACCGACTTCGCGGGCGACCGAAGTAACTTGGTCAGCGAACGTGCGGAGGGTGTCGGTCATGTTGTTGATGGTTTCGGCTAGTGCGGCGACTTCACCCTTCGCTTCGAGGACGAACTTCTGCGAGAGATCGCCGTTGGCGACCGCGGTAACGACCTTGACGATGCCACGGACCTGCTTCGTAAGGTTCGACGCCATGAAGTTAACGTTGTCGGTCAGATCCTTCCACGTACCAGACGCGGCCGGCACCTTCGCCTGGCCGCCGAGCTTTCCTTCGATACCGACTTCGCGGGCGACCGAAGTAACTTGGTCAGCGAACGTGCGGAGGGTGTCGGTCATGTTGTTGATGGTTTCGGCGAGTGCGGCGACTTCACCCTTCGCTTCGAGGACGAACTTCTGATTCAAGTCCCCGTTCGCGACCGCGGTAACGACCTTGACGATGCCACGGACCTGCTTCGTGAGGTTCGACGCCATGAAATTAACGTTGTCGGTCAGATCCTTCCAAGTACCCGAGACGCCCTTAACGTCGGCCTGGCCGCCGAGCTTACCTTCCGTGCCGACTTCTTTGGCAACACGGGTAACTTCGGCCGCGAAGGAGTTGAGCTGATCGACCATGATGTTGATCGTATTCTTAAGCTCGAGGATTTCACCTTTGGCGTCGACCGTGATCTTCTGGGACAGATCGCCTTTGGCGACGGCGGTCGTAACTTTCGCGATGTTACGGACCTGGTTCGTCAGGTTACCGGCGAGCTGGTTCACGTTATCGGTCAGATCCTTCCAAGTACCCGAGACGCCCTTAACGTCGGCCTGGCCGCCGAGGCGGCCTTCGGTACCGACTTCTTTGGCAACACGGGTAACTTCGGCCGCGAAGGAGTTGAGCTGATCGACCATGATGTTGATCGTATTCTTAAGCTCGAGGATTTCGCCGCGGGCATCGACTGTGATCTTCTGGGAAAGGTCACCGTTCGCGACGGCAGTCGTAACTTTCGCGATGTTACGGACCTGGTTCGTCAGGTTACCGGCGAGCTGGTTAACGTTGTCGGTCAGATCCTTCCAAGTACCCGAGACGCCCTTAACGTCGGCCTGGCCGCCGAGCTTACCTTCCGTGCCGACTTCTTTGGCGACACGGGTAACTTCGGCCGCGAACGACGAGAGCTGATCCACCATGACGTTGATGGTGTTTTTCAGCTCGTAAACTTCGCCTTTCGCATCGACGGTGATCTTCTGGGACAAATCGCCTTTGGCGACGGCAGTCGTAACTTTGGCGATGTTACGGACCTGGTTGGTGAGGTTGGACGCGAGGAGGTTAACGTTGTCGGTCAGATCCTTCCACGTACCGGCGGCGCCGGGGACGCGGGACTGACCGCCGAGCTTACCTTCCGTGCCGACTTCTTTGGCGACACGGATAACTTCGGACGCGAACGCGTTCAGCTGATCGACCATCGCGTTGACGGTGGTACCGATGCGGAAGAATTCACCCTTAACCGGGCGACCCTCGATCTCGAGCGACATCTTCTGCGAAAGATCGCCGCGGGCGACCGACGTGATGACGCGCGCGATTTCGTTGGTCGGCTGAACAAGATCGCCGATGAGCGTGTTGATGGATTCGACGCAGGTCGTCCAGTCGCCTTTGACGCGGCCGATGGACGCGCGCTCGGTCATCTTACCTTCCTGACCGACAATGCGAGCGACGCGGGAGAATTCGGCCGCCATGCTGTCGTTCAGTTCGATGATGTCGTTCATGACTTCGGCCATCTCGGAGACGATGCCTTCTCCGTGGACCACGAGGCGGGTCGAGAAGTCGCCCTGACGCATGGCTTTCATCGCCTGAAGGAGCTGGCGGAGCTGCTGTTGCTGATCCTTATAATCGCCGCTCATGACAGTCGGAAGGGGAGCTTCCTGCACGTGGATTTCGTTGACCCTCGCCGAGGAGCTCTTCAACCCGTTCTCTCGACGCCCGTTCAAGCCATTCGCTCTCGCAGGCTTGGCGATTTTTTTGGCGCTTAACGCCTTCTTGAGGCTATTATTGCCGTTTTTTGGGGAAAACGGGACGGAAGAGGCCTCTTTCATGAGATTCTCCTAGGATTAAAGACGGGGGGTTGCACCCCGGGTAAAGCAGTTTATTTCCTGCGGCAGGACTTAAACTTGTTTAAAGTCGCTTAAGATTAACGACGGGTACTTGAATATAGGCCTGATCTGTGAGATGCGTGCAAAGAATGAAAGCGTATCAAAAACCTTAGCACAAAGCGTGAGAATCTTCAAGTAGAAAGCCCGGAAAGCGTGCCCCAGGACGGAATCGAACCGTCATGGCAGGTTTAGGAAACCTGTGCTCTATCCAATTGAGCTACCGGGGCGAAAGGGGCGGGGAAAAAAGGAGGCTCGGGCTTAAATACTGTCCCGGCCCTCTTCGCTGATCAGCGCGCGCAGTTTCTTCAAAGCGACCGCCTCGATCTGCCGGACTCGCTCGCGCGTGATGCCGAAACGCTTGGCGGCATCGTTTAGCGTGTGCGTCTCGCCGTCCTTCAGCCCGAAGCGCAGCTCGAGGATTTCGCGCTCGCGCGGGCTCATCTTGGAGAGTAGCGTCTCGATCCGTTCGCTGCGGAAGAGGTTGTTGATATGGTCCTGGGAGGTAGCCGTGTTCGGATCTTCCATGAGATCCATCACGGAAGCTTCGCCCTCGTCTCCTATCGGCTGGTCGAGCGACGTCGTCCCCTGATCCATCATCTGGAGATCTTTGATCTTGTGGACGGACATCTTCATCGCGCGCGCAAGCTCCGCTACTTTCGGCTTGCGGCGGTAGCGGTGAGTGAGGCGCTCGTTGATTTTACGGAACCGCGAGAGCGTCTCGACCATGTAGACCGGGATGCGGACGGTCTTCCCCTGGTCGGCGAGCGCGCGGGTGACGTGCTGCTTGATCCACCACGCGGCGTAAGTCGAAAAGCGGTACCCGAGCTTCGGATTGAACTTCGACACGGCCTTCATTAGGCCGAGGTTCCCCTCTTCGATGAGATCGAGCAGGGGCACCCCGAAGTTCGAGTACTGCTTGGCGATGTTGATAACCAGGCGCAGGTTCGAACGGATCATCACGCGCCGGGCATGCGCGTCGCCCTTCTTCACTCTGCGCGCGACCTTCTGCTCTTCCTCGGCGGTGAGGAGCGGGATATCCTTAATGTCCTTGATGTAGAGCTTTAAGGCTTCCATTCGCTCCTTAAAGACCGCTCGCGCGGTCTTATTTCTTGTCCTTGAGGGCCGCCTGAGCCGCCGCGAGACGCGCGATCGGCACACGGAACGGAGAACAGCTGACGTAGTCGAGCTTCGAGCGGTGGCAGAATTCGATCGACGAAGGATCGCCGCCGTGCTCGCCGCAGATGCCGACCTTCAGATTCGGCTTCACCTTGCGGCCGTTTTCCACCGCGAACTGGATCAGCTGTCCGACGCCGGTCTGGTCGATCGACACGAACGGATCGACTTTGAGCAGGCCTTTTTCGATGTAGTGCGGGAGAAACTTTCCGACGTCGTCGCGCGAGAACCCGAAGGTCATCTGCGTGAGATCGTTCGTGCCGAAGCTGTAGAAATCGGCTTCCTTCGCGAGATCGGCCGAGATCAGCGCGGCGCGCGGAATCTCGATCATCGTGCCCACGAGGTACTCGATCTTCACCTTGTGCTTCGCCATGACTTCCTCAGCAATGCGGATGACGTCGGCCTTCGTGAACGTAAGTTCCCCGATCATGCCGACGAGCGGGATCATGACCTCGGGAACCACGCGCTGGCCTTCCTTCGCGAGCTCGCAGGCCGCTTCGAAGATCGCGCGGGACTGCATCTGGTACATCTCAGGGTACGTGACCGCGAGACGGCAGCCGCGGTGGCCGAGCATCGGGTTCACCTCGTGTAGCTGTTCGACCTTGCGCTGGAGGACGGCGACGGAGATCTTTTGATCCTTCGCGACCTTGCGGAGTTCCTTCTCGCCCTTCGGAAGGAACTCGTGGAGCGGCGGGTCCAGAAGGCGGATCGTGACCGGCAGGCCAGCCATCGCCTTGAAGATACCTTTGAAGTCGCCCTTCTGTAGCGGCTCGAGTTTCTTAAGCGCCTTCACGCGGGACGCCTCGTCATGCGCGAGGATCATCTCGCGAACGGCCTTTAAGCGATTCTCGCCGAAGAACATGTGCTCGGTGCGGCAGAGGCCGATGCCTTCGGCGCCGAAGTTACGCGCGATTTTTGCGTCTTCCGGCGTGTCGGCGTTGGTGCGGACCTTGAGCTTACGCGCCTCATCCGCCCACTGCATGAACTGCTTGAAGTCGGATCCGAGCTCCGGCGTCACGAGCTTGGCTTCGCCGACAATCACTTCGCCCGTCGAACCGTTCAGTGTGAGCCAGTCGCCCTGCTTAATCTTGACGGTCTTCCCGGCCGCGTCGGTGACGGAGAAGCTCTTGGTCTTCTCGTCGATGTGGATCGAACCGCAACCGGCGATGCAGCACTTGCCCATGCCGCGCGCGACGACGGCCGCGTGGCTCGTCATGCCGCCGGTGGCCGTGAGGATGCCCTCGGCCGCCGCCATGCCGCCGACGTCCTCGGGGGACGTTTCCATGCGCACGAGAATCGTCTTTTTGTTCTTCGCCGCAGCCGCGATCGCGTCGTCGGCGTTGAAGACAACCTGACCGACGGCCGCGCCCGGCGACGCCGGGAGACCCTTGGCGAGCGCCTTCACTTTAACCTTTACGTCGATCGTGGGGTGCAGAAGCTGGTCAAGCTGCTCCGGCTGGACGCGCAGAATCGCCTCGTCCTTGGGGATGAGGCCTTCTTTCACCATGTCGACGGCGATCTTGATCGCGGCCGCCGCGGAGCGCTTGCCGCCGCGCGTCTGAAGCATGAAGAGCTTGTGGTCTTCGATGGTGAACTCGATGTCCTGCATGTCGCGGAAATGCTTCTCGAGGCGCTGATAGATCTCCTCGAGCTGCTTATAGGCGGCGGGCAGCGTGGCCGCGAGCTTGGCGATCGGCTCGGGCGTGCGGATGCCGGCGACGACGTCTTCGCCCTGCGCGTTGATGAGATATTCGCCGAAGAACGTGCGCTCGCCCGTCATGGGGTTACGCGTGAACGCGACGCCGGTTCCCGAGGTCTGACCCATGTTCCCGAAAACCATCGTCTGGATGTTGACGCCCGTTCCGAGGTCGTGCGGGATCTTCGAGAGGTTGCGGTAGGTGATCGCGCGGTCGTTGTTCCACGACGCGAACACCGCGTTGCACGCGAGCTCGAGCTGCTGGGCGGCGTCCGACGGGAAATCCTTCTTCGTGGATTTCTTGACGTACGCCTTGTACTCGCTGACGAGATCCTTGAGGGCTTTCGCGTCGAGGTCGGTGTCCTGCGCGGCCTTCAGCTTCTTCTTCTTTTCCTTCAAGAGATGCTCGAAGCCGTGGTGGTCCATCTCGAGAACGACGTTGCCGAACATCTGAATGAAACGGCGGTAGGCGTCCCACGCGAAACGTTCGTTGCCCGATTTCTTGATAAGGCCCTGGACGGTCTGGTCGTTCAAGCCGAGGTTGAGTATCGTGTCCATCATGCCCGGAAGTGAGACGGACGCGCCAGAACGCACGGAGACCAGGAGCGGGTTCTCGATCGAGCCGAGCTTCTTGCCGGTCGCTTCTTCAAGCTTCTTCAGGTTCTGCTGGATCTCTTCCTTGAGACCACCAGGCCACTTCTCGCCCAGCGCGTAGAATTCTTTGCAGGCCACGGTCGAGATCGTGAAACCGGGAGGCACCGGGATACCGAGGTTCGTCATCTCGGCGAGGTTCGCGCCCTTGCCGCCGAGAAGGATGCGCTGCGTGCGCTCGCCTTCGGCCTTGCCGTTGCCGAAGAAATACACGTACTTGGCCGACGAACCGTTTCCGCTCTGGTGCTTGGTTTTGTCTTCAGTCATGGAGCCCATCTCGTTAAGTCCTTTCGCTGTGGGTTGAAAAAAATCTTTAACGCGCGACCCGGATCTTCGACAGGTCGGCGACTTCGCCGGCGTACAGGTCTTTGACGGCTTTGAGGAGCGCAAGCCTGTTCCGGCGGACGTCCAAGTCTTCGGCATTCACGAAAACCTTCTCGAAGAATTCACCTAATATATCGAAAAAAGCCCCCGCGTACAAGCTCGTCGCGCGGCGGAAATCCCGTCTCCGGATCGCTTCGCGGATGGAGTCCCGCGACGCTTCGTAATGCTTGAACACTTCCCGCTCGAGCGGCTCGGCGAAACGGGCAGGGTCGATGGTCTCGGGCAGCGTTTCCTTGTTCCCTTTCAGGATGTTCCAAGTACGCTCCACCACCTTCACCGCCTTCACGAAGGCCTCGTCCTCGACGAGTCCGGCGAGCGCTTCGACGCGCTGGAACGTCTCGTGGGGGCTTTCGAACCGCGAGGCGACCGCGGCGTCGACTAAGTCGTCGCGGAAGCCGCGGTCGACGAGAACCGCCTTGAAACGGTCCTTGAAGAAGGCGAGGAGCCTGCGGTGGCGCTTCTCGGCGTCGGCTTCCGCCTTCGGCCAGCCCGCGGAATACGCGGAGAACACTTCGCGGTCGGCCTCGCGCAGGAGCTTCGAAAGAGAGAGGTTCAGTTTCCGGTCGATCAGGATTTTCGCGACGCCCGCGGCGCTACGGCGCAGGCCGTAGGGATCGGCGCTCGAGGTCGGCTCGAGCCCCATCGCGAACGCGGCGGCCAGGAGATCGATCTTGTCGAGCGCCGAGAGCAGCGCTCCGGCGGTCGTTGCGGGCAGGCGGTCGGAGACCGTGCGCGGCAGGTACTGTTCGCCGATCGCCTCGGCGACGGCCGTGGGCTCGCCGTTTTCGCGCGCGTAGTACTTCCCCATCACGCCCTGGAGCTCGGGGAACTCGCCGACCATCTGCGTGAGGAGATCGGCCTTCGCGAGGTACGAGGCGCGGCCAAGCGCGTGGCGGTCTTCCTGAGAAAGCGAAAGGTCGTCGGAGACGACAGTGGCCAGGCGCGCCAGGCGGTCCGATTTTTCGAGCATCGAACCCACGCCCTTCAGGAACACCAGATTTTTCAACTCCGCCCGCTTTTTCTCGAGCTGGATCTTGAGATCCTCGCGCCAGAAAAATAGGCTGTCCTGGAGCTTCGCGCGCAGGATGTTCTCGACGTTGGAGGAGATAAGCTTCTTCTGCTTGGCGTTAGCCGGGCCATCGAGGACGGCAAGGAAACGCGACGCCACTCCGCCCTTCTTGTCGATCAGGCCGAAGATGCGCTGCTTGCGCGCCATGCTCACCGTGAGCACCTCGAGCGGCAGGTTCAGGAATTCGTCGTCGAAGGGCGCGTCGACCGGGTGCGGGTTCTCGACGAGGAAGTTCACTTCCGAAAGGAGGAACGGGTCGTCGTAGAGACGGAAGCCGAGCGACCGGGCCATCGCTTCGAGCGCGCGGCCGATGGTCTCCTTTCGCTCCTTCTGGTCGAGGATCACGCCTTTGGCGGCGAGGAGCTTAAAGTACGCGTCGATCCCCTTCACCGGGTACGCGCGGCGGCGGGCCTTCGAAAAGATCACGGTCCTGTCGGCAACCGCCGTGCGGCCGATCGCGAACTTCACGGGTTTCGCGCCGTAGAAGCAGAGGTAATTGCGGATGGGGCGCGGGAAGCGCACGTCGGTGTCGTCCCACTTCATGTTCTTCGGGAAACCGATCGTCTTCACGAACTCCGTGAGCGCTTCGGGGAGCACCTCGGCCGTCTTCTTCACGGGCTCGGCCTTCTTGATGAACACGTATTCCTTGCCCTGGGATTCGCCGGTCACACACTCGTCAGGCGACGCGCCCCGGTGCTTCAAGATCGAAAGAAGTTTCTCGGTCGGCTTGCCGGAGGTGTCGTACGCCTCCTGCTTCACGATGAGACGGATCATTTCGTCCTTCGAGGCTTGCGCCGGCGTCAGGTGCGAGACGCGGAAAACGAGGCGGCGCGGGGTGGCCCACACGCGGACGGCGGCGAACGAAAGGCGCCGGGCGGCGAGGACGTCGGAGAGCTTCTTCTCGAGCGGGTTCTCGCCGAAAGCCGCGTTCTCGAAAAGGTCCGCGAGATTCGTGGCCGGAAGCTCCTCGCAGCCGATCTCGAAAAGAAGGTCCTGCGGGATATCGGGGACCGGGGCGGCTATTTTCCCGGCGCGCTTCATTCGGACTTCGCCGCGGCGGCGGCTTCCTTCTTATAGAGATAGGCCTGCGCGCATTTCTTCGCGAGATTGCGCACGCGCGCGATGTAGGTCGGGCGCTCGTTCACGCTGACCGCGCCACGGGCGTCGAGCATGTTGAAAACGTGGGAGGTCTTGAGCGTCCATTCGTACGCGGGAAGGACGAGCGCCGAGGCGTTCTTTTCGGGTTCGGGTCCGAGGAGGCGCTTGGCCTCGTTTTCGTAGGTCTCGAAAAGCTTGTGGAGCATCGGGGTGTCGCTGTCTTCGAAATTGTAGCGGCAGTATTCTTTCTCCGGCTCCAGGCGCAGGTCCCCGTAGGTCACGTCCTTCGACCACTGGAGCTCGAACATGTCGCTTTTACCCTGAAGGAACATTGCGATGCGCTCGAGGCCGTACGTGATTTCGCAGGAGATCGGCTCGAGCGCGAAGCCAGCGACCTGTTGGAAGTACGTGAACTGCGTGACTTCGAGCGAGTCGAGCCACACTTCCCAGCCCAGTCCCGAGGCGCCGAGCGTCGGCGATTCCCAGTCGTCCTGGACGAAGCGGATGTCGTGGTCTTCCACTTTCAGACCGATCGCGCGGAGCGAATCGAGGTACAAATCCTGCGCGTTCTCGGGCGAGGGCTTCAAGATCACCTGGTACTGGTAGTAATGCTGGGTGCGTAGAGGGTTCTCGCCGTAGCGGCCGTCGGTAGGGCGGCGGGTCGGCTGGACGTAAGCGACTTTCGTGGGCTGGGGGCCGAGCGAGCCGAAGAACGTGGCCGGGTGGAACGTGCCCGCGCCCACTTCGATGTCGTACGGCTGAAGGACCGCGCAGCCGTGCTTCGCCCAATAAGCGGAAAGGCGCGCGATCATGTCCTGGAATGGGATCATAAGAGGCCGATTCTAGCCGCTAAAGCCCATTTTGTCCAAGAAAACGAGGGTCTTGAGCTTGCCAGTAAGGTGGAAATCGACGAAGCGCCGAAGCGTTCGCCCCACTTCCGCGCCGACCTCGGCGGAAACCTTCACCTGCTGGAGATCCGCGACGGGCGCGCGGCGGACGTGCTCGAGAAACGCGAGCGAACCCTTCGAGACGGGCATTCCCATCGCGAGGGTCTGCGAATGTTCCTGGCCGGGCGGACCTTCCGCCCCTTCCAAACTACAGGGACGGCAACGGATGCCGCCGAGCGCGACGTTGAAATACGCGGGGTCCGGGGCTTCGGCGCGGCACGAGACGCAGCGCTTGATCTCCGGCATGAGGCCGAGTGCTTCGAAGAGCTTCACCTCGAAGATGCGCGCGGCCCGCCGGGGCGAGGCACCTCGCCGCATGAGCTCGAGCGTGTCGCGCAGGAGATCGAATATTTCGACGTTCGGATCCTCCACCTCGACGAGCTGATCGACGAGCTCGGCGAAATAGCTCGCGTAGGAAAGCCGCTCGAGATCCTCGCGCACTTCGGTGTAGAGGTCGAGGAGCTCGACCTGCGTGACTTGATGGAGGTCGCCGCCGCGGCGGCGCTTGTAGAAGAGGATCTCGTTCAGGGAGAAGGGTTCGAGGGTGCTGCCGTAGCGGGCGCGCGCGTCCCGGATGCCGCGGACGACGCCCCGGATCTTTCCGTGCTCGCGCGTGTAGAATTCGCCGAGAAGGCTCGTATCGCGCCAGTCGCGCGTGCGAAGGATGAAGGCGTCGGTCTTCGTCGCCGCCAAGGCGTTACGCTCCGAGCGCGGGCGAGGAAGGCGCCTTGACCGACGGGACCGCGGCTCCGCCCGAGATGACGAGCTTGATCCCCTCTTCGACCGTCAAGGCCGACGGGATAATTTCGCTTTCAGGCACGAAGATGAAAAAACCTGTGGCCGGATTGGGCGGGGACGGAATGAAGACGGTGAAGGTGCGCTGGCGCGCGATCGTCGTGATTTCCCAATCCTTTTCCTGGGTGACGAATCCGAGCGCGTAGATGCCCTTCCTGGGATATTCCAGGTAGACCACCCGCCGGAAGACTCCGCCCTTGTCTCGAAAAAACGCTTCCTTGATTTCCTTGATCGACCCGTAGACCTTACTGAAGACCGGGATGCCCCGGAGCAGACTTTCGAGGAAGACGAGAATCTGCCGGAAGATGAGCCGCTCGGCGAGAATTCCGACGAGCGAGATGAAAAGGATGACGAAAAGCCCGATCGCGATCTTCGTAAGGTACACGAGCACTGTCGCGTCCATCACCGACACCGGCAGAAGCCGGAAGAGCGGGTTCACGACGAACGCGTCGACGATCTTCACGAGGTAGCCGATGAAGATCACCGTCAGAAAGAACGGTGCTAAGACGAGGATCCCTGAGATAAAATGCGTGCGGAACTTTTCGAACAAAAAGGCCTCCTAGCGGAACAGACGGAAAACGACGAGCGTGACGGCGGTGCCGACGGCGGCGCCGGCGACGACCTCCCAATACGTGTGGATCTTCGCGCGCAGGCGGCTCTGCGCCACGAGGAGCGCCATGAAGAGCGAGACGCCCATCACGAAATAGTTCGTCTGCGTGCAGACGATGACGGTCCAAAGCGAGAACGCGACGGCCGAGTGGCCGCTGATCGGGCCGCCGCGGAACGGCGTGCCCCGCCCGAAGAAGGCTTTGCCGCCCACCACGAAGAAGATCGCCACGAGGATCGACGCGAACGCGAGGTGCCATGAAGCGTATTTTATCCCGTGCGCGGCCGCGTGGAACGGGGAGCCCCAGTAACGCGAAAAAATAAGGAAGCCCACGATGAGCGCGTTCACGGCCATCACGAGGACCGCGCCCGCCGAAATGTGCTTGATGAGCCGCGCGGCCGGATGAAACTCGGTCTTCACGAGATCGATCGTGTGCTCGATGGCCGTGTTGATCATCTCCGCGACGAGGACGAGACACGTCACCGAGGTCAGGACGATCCACTCAAGCCGCGACACGCCCAGGAAAAGCGCGAGGATGAGCACCATGAAAGCGAAGAGGAAATGCACGCGCATGTTGCGCTCGTGCCGGATGACGTAGACGAACCCGTCGACGGCTTCGTTCAGGCTTTGGAGGAAGGAGCGGTTCTTCATTTCGCCTTCCGCTTCGCGAAGAGCTTCGAGACGATGATCTCCTGCCGGGCGTGCATCTTTTTCTTGTCCGCGGGCTTCATGTCGTCGTAGCCGAGAAGATGGAGCGTTCCGTGAACGAGGTAGCGGGCGAGCTCTTCGCGGTACGGAATTCCGAGCTCCCTTGAGACGCGGCGGGCGGTGTCGAACGAGGCGACCACGTCGCCGAGATAGCCGCTCTTCCCCTCTGGAGATTTCGCGTCGATCGGAAAGGAGATAACGTCGGTCGGGGTGTCGTCGTCCATGTGCTCGCGGTGAACGCGTCGGATCTCGGCGTCGCCGGTGAGAAGGACGGTCACCGTTCGGCGGCTCGCCTTTTCGGCTTGGAGAGCGGCCGCGACGGCGCGCTTCGCCCAAGCGGCCGAAACGCCGCTTCCCGCCATCAAGCGGACGTCGATGGCGCTAACGGATCTTGATCCCAAGTTCCTTGAGCTGGCGCTCGGCCACGGGTGACGGCGCGTCGGTCATGGGATCGACGGCCTTCTGGTTTTTGGGGAACGCGATCACTTCGCGGATCGATTCGAGACCGAGCACGATCGTCATCAAGCGGTCGATACCGAACGCGCAGCCGCCGTGCGGGGGCGTACCGTACTGGAACGCTCCGAGGAGGAACCCGAACCGGTTCTTGATCTCGTCCGCCGAAAGACCGATCGTCTCGAAAATTTCGTTTTGAAGCTCTCGGTCGTGGATACGGATGGAGCCGGACGCGAGCTCGTTGCCGTTCAGGACGAGGTCGTACGCGCGCGAGCGGATCTTCGAAAGCTCGCCCGAAGCCCTGAATTTTTTCCAGTCTTCGACGTTCGGCGCGGTGAAAGGATGATGCTCGCTGACCCACCGATTTTCTTCCGAATCGAACTGGAAGAGCGGAAAATCGGTGACCCACGAAAAATGGAACGTTCCCTTGGGAATAAGGCTCTTCCACTTCGCCGCATAAAGACGCAAGGTGCCGAGGATCTTCTGCGCTTTCTTGCGCGAATCGACCGCGAACACGATGAGGTCGCCGTCGTTCGGCTTGAACCGGTTTTTTAGGGCTTCCAAATGTTCGGGCTTGAAGAATTTGGCGATCGGGGCTTCAAGTTTGCCGGCTTCGACCTTGAAATAGGCCATGCCGCCCGCGCCTTCGGTCTTCGCGAATTCGGTCAGCGTGTCGATGTCTTTGCGCGAAGGTCCGCCTGCCGGAATGCAGAGCGCGAGCACCGCGCCCTCGGGTTGGGCGAGCACGTCGCCGAACACTTTGAACTCGCAGCCGCGCAGCGCGTCCGAGACGTCCTCGATCGGCATACCGAAACGGAGGTCCGGCTTGTCGGTGCCGTATTTCGCCATGGCTTCCTGGTACGTAATGCGCGGGAACGGGGTTTTGAGTTCGAAGCCCGGCACTTCGGCGAGAATCGCCTTCATGACCTCTTCGATCACAGAGAAAAGATCGTTTTCTTCGAGGAATGCCATCTCCATGTCGAGCTGGGTGAACTCGGGCTGGCGATCGGCGCGGAGGTCCTCGTCGCGGAAGCACTTGGCGATCTGGAAATACTTGTCGAAGCCCGCGACCATGAGGATCTGCTTGAAAAGCTGGGGCGACTGGGGCAGCGCGTAGAATTCTCCCTGGCTCACGCGGCTCGGTACGAGGTAATCGCGCGCGCCTTCGGGCGTGGATTTCGTCAAGATCGGCGTTTCGACTTCCACGAAACCGTGGGTGTCGAGCGTGCGGCGGATGATCTGATAGACCCGGTGGCGCGAAAGAAGCGCCCGCTGGACTTCGGGGTTCCGGAGGTCAAGATACCGGTACGTCATGCGCAGCTCTTCGTTGGTTTCACGGCTCTTCGTGACCTCGAACGGGAGCGGCTGGCAGGAATTGTGCTCGATCACCTCTTCGGCGACGATCTCGACGTGCCCAGTCGGAAGCTTGGCGTTCTCCGTGCCTGCGGGGCGGCGCTGAACCTTCCCGCGGACGCGCACACAGTCTTCGGACTTGAACGGCCCGAGCGCCTGACCCTTGCCGCCGGCCAAGATCTGCGTCTTGCCGTACCGGTCGCGCAGGTCGAGAAAGAATACGCCGCCGTGATCACGTTGGGTGTCCACCCAGCCGTAAAGCGTCACTTCCGTGCCAATATGGGACTCGTTCAGCTCCCCGCAGGTGTGCGTCCGAAGCATGCGATCAGGCTCTCTTCGGTTCGGTCGTCGTGGCTTCGGGCTCTTCTTCCGAAGGAACGAAATCGGGGGTGAGCATCTCGGGGATGTACACGCGGCGCGCGAGGTCGAGGAATTTGGCCATGAGAGTGTCGAGATCGTACTCGACCTGTTTCTCTTCTTCCTTCTCAGCCTGCATGTCTTTCAGGATGAAAACCTTCTTTTGGATTTCCTCGTCGCCGATGAGAACCACGTAGCGGCAGCCGCGCTTCTCGGCCACGCGGAGCTGGGATTTCAGAGAGCGGACTTTCGTTTCCATCGTGGACGGCACGCCGAGACGGCGGAAAGCGTTGAGGAGGACGAAGCCGAGCTTGAACGCGTCGTCGCCCATCGAGGCGATGAACACGGGGCGGGCTTTCTCCTCGTTTCTCTTGAACGGCGTGCTTAGGACGAGGCGCTCCACCCCGATCGCGAAACCGACCGCGCCCGCGGGTTCGCCGCCGAACGTCTCAATCAGGTTGTCGTACCGCCCGCCGGCCGCGAGGGCGTCCTGCGAACCGAGGTTCGGGTGCGTCACTTCGAAGACCGTCTTCGTGTAGTAATCGAGGCCGCGCACCATGAAGGGATCGATCTCGAACGGCACGCGCACGGAGACGAGGTCGGTGCAGACCTGCATAAAATGGGACGCGCCCTCTTCACTGACGTCGGACAGAAGCGGCTCGCCCGGCTTGATCCATTCGACTTTGCGGACGGCCTTCCGGCATTCCTGCACTTTGCAGTCGAGGAGTCGGAAGACGTTCCGTTCGTAGCGCTTCTGGCAATCCGGGCAGAACTCCGGAAGAAGCGGCTTGAACGAATCCGCCAGACGCTGGCGCAGGGCTTTTCGCTCTTCGGCGGTTCCGAGGTTGTTTAGCTTGAGTTTGTAGCCGGTGATTCCGAGGCGGTCCAGGAACGTCGTGAGGCAGAGGATGGCCTCCGCGTCCGCGTGCGGGCTCGGCGTGCCGAGCAGCTCGACGCCGATCTGGTGGAACTGACGCAGGCGTCCGGCTTGGGGCCGCTCGCTGCGGAACATGGGGCCCATGTAGAAATAGCGCGCGTGTCCCTGCGCTTTGTCGACCTTGTTCTCGAGGTAAGCGCGCACCACGCCGGCGGTCCCTTCGGGACGCATCGCGACGGCCGCCTCGGAGCGGTCGATGAATTCGTACATTTCCTTCTGGACCACGTCAGTGTCGCCGCCGAGAGCCCGGTGGAACAGAGCCTTCTCTTCGAGCACGGGGATGCGGATCTCGTCGTAATCGAACGAGCGGAACGTGTCCCGCGCGGTCTTTTCGACGTGGGAGAAAACGAACGCCTCGTCGCCGATCAGGTCCTTAAAACCGCGCAGCCGCTGGATGGGGCTCGACATTGAGTGGCCTTGAATTAAAGGGGGGCACGGGTTTTGTCCGTGCCCCAAGGTGAAAACGTTTGGTCTTACTTGACGTCCCGCTTCATGATGAGGCCAGGTTTAAAGACGACCACTTTCTTCGGCGGCACGGGGACTTCCTGTCCGGTGCGGGGATTACGCCCGAGGCGGCCCCGGCGGGATTTGATCTTGAAGATGCCGAAGTTGCGGAGCTCAACCGTCTGCCCTTCCGCGAGATACTGGGTGATCTTGTCGAGGCTGGCCTGAACGACGCGCTTCACGTCGATCTGCTTGATGCCGGTCTCGTTGGCTATCTTCAGGACGATGTCTTTTTTGGTGATCGCCATCTCGTTCCTCCGCCTTTTCGAGGCCGCTGCACTTAAAAAATGAATCCGAAATTCCATATAATGCTAGCACATAAGGACTTATGGGGTCAACGACAGAAAAACCGTCAGGCGCGGAAGTTCACGGCCTCTTCACCCAGCATTTCACGCAGGGAATCCACGAGAATTTCGGTCGGTTTGACGTAAAGGCTTCGGTCCACAAGCAGTTGTGAGGATACCTTGCCGTCCGTTAGGAACTCAAGATAGACGGGCATCGAACCCGGATGCTGGGCGAGCTTCTCCTGGATGCTTTTTAGGACGTTTTCGTCCGCCCCGCCGTCGGCCAGGCGCACGTGCATGGATTTCGTGAACTTCTTGTGCACGTCGGCGATGGGCGTGATCTCGTTCACGAGGAGTTTGGCGTCCTGCTCCTTGCGGTCCAGGGTTCCCTTGAAGAAAAGAATGGCGTCCTTCTGGAGGTGCAAGCCGTAGCCCTGGAACGTCTTCGGAAAAACGAGCGCGTCGATTTGACCGTCCAGGTCCTCGAGCGTGACGATCGCCATCTTCTCCTGGTTTTTCTTCGTGACCGTGAACTTGAGCTTGTTGACGAGCCCGCCCAGGACCACCTCTTCCCCGTCCTTCATCTTGGCCATCGTCGCGGTGGAGCCCGACGTGTAGCTTTTAAGCTCCCGGCGGTAGCGCTCGAGCGGATGGCCCGTGACGTAGAAGCCGAGCATCTCCTTTTCGTTCTTCAGCCGTTCGTGTTCCGGCCACTCGGGGATGCTGGGGACAGTGGGCGCACCCTTGAACGTGCCGCCGTCGGTGAGCTCGAAGAACGACCTCTGGCCGACCGCGCGGTCTTTTTGGATGTCGCCCGCTGTCGAAAGCGCGTGGTCCAAAATGGCGAAGATTTGCGAACGGAAAAGACCCATCGTGTCGAAGGCGCCGCATTTGATGAGGGATTCGAGTACCTTGCGGTTTACGGTACGCAAGTCCACGTGCTCGGTGAAGTCGTAGAAAGACTTGAAGCGGTTTTTCTTGATGCGGCCCTGGATAATCGCGTCGATGGCCGCCTGTCCAACGTTCTTCACGGCCGATAGCCCGAAACGGATAGCCTTCTCGCCGACGACGGTGAACTGCGGGAAGCTCTCGTTGACGTCCGGTGGCAGCACTTGGATGCCCATGCGTTTGGCTTCCTCGATGTACTGCACGACCTTGTCCGTGTTGTCTTTTTCCGACGAGAGGAGCGCGGTCATGAATTCGACCGGGAAATTGGCCTTCAAGTACGCCGTACGGAAAGAAACGACCGCGTACGCGGCCGAATGGGACTTGTTGAAGCCGTAACCCGCGAAGTGGACGATGAAGTCGAATATCTTGTCGGCGATCTTCCTCTCCACCTTGAAATCCGCGCAGCCTTTCACGAAGTCGGCGCGCTGCTCTTGGAGAATCTCTTCCTTCTTCTTCGAGATCGCGCGGCGGAGCATGTCGGCTTTGCCGAGGGAGAATCCCGCGAGCGCGTTCACGATCTTCATGATCTGTTCCTGATACACGATGATCCCGTACGTTTCCTTGAGGATCGGCTGAAGCAGCGGATGGTCGTACTTGATCGGGATCTGGCCGTGCTTTCTCTTGATGAATTCGTCCACCATCCCCGAGCCGATCGGCCCCGGGCGGTACAGGGCCAGGATGGCGATAAGATCTTCGAACTTGTCGGGACGCAGTTTCTTCAAAATGTCTCGCATGCCGCTGGATTCGAGCTGGAACACGCCCGCGGACTGCGCCTGGCAGAGCATCTCGTAGGTTCTCTTGTCGTCGAAGCCGATCTTCCCCCACTCGACCTCGGTCTTCTTCGTGCGATGGATGATTTTCAGCGTGTCGTCGATGACGGTGAGCGTGCGAAGGCCGAGGAAGTCCATCTTGAGGAGACCGATCTTTTCGAGTGACTCCATCGAGAACTGGGTCGATATCTGCCCGTCGGAAGTTTTGAAGAGCGGCAGATGTTCCTTTAGGGGCTTCTCGCTGATGACGACGCCGGCCGCGTGGGTCGAGGCGTGCCGCGCGAGGCCCTCCAGCACCCGCGCAGTGTCGATCAAATGCTTGATGCGCTGATCGCCCTTGTAGAGGGCCTTGAGCTCGGGTTCGCGCTCGAGCGCCATCTCGATCGTGATATCCAGCTCCTGGGGGATGAGCTTCGCGATCTTGTCGCAGTCGGCGTACGCCATGCCGAGCACGCGGCCCACGTCGCGGATGACGGCCTTCGCCATCATGGTACCGAACGTGATGATCTGGGCGACGTTGTCCTTCGAATACTTGTCGGTGACGTACTGGATGACGGTGTCGCGGTTCTCGTAGCAAAAATCGATGTCGATATCCGGCATCGTGACGCGTTCGGGGTTCAGGAAACGTTCGAAGAGGAGATCGTAAGGAAGTGGATCGATGTCCGTGATGCCAAGCGCGTAGGAGACGACCGACCCGGCGGCTGAACCGCGTCCCGGGCCCACGGGGATGTGCTTGCTCTTGGCGAAATTCACGAAATCCCAAACGATCAGGAAATAACTCGTGTAGCCGGATTTTTCAATGACCGAAAGTTCGTACTCCACGCGCTTTCGGATCGTGTCCGTCAGGTCGGGATAGCGGCCCGACAGGCCCGCGTAGGTCAGCTCATGCAGGTATTCGGTCTGCGTCTTCCCCGTCGGCGGAATGAACTGCGGAACGTAGGTTTTGCCGAAGTCGAACGCCATATTGCAGCGCTCCGCGATCTTCACCGTGTTCTCGATGGCGTCGGGCAGGTCCGCGAAGAGCTCGGACATTTCCTTCGGGCTCTTGAAGTAGAACTCCTCGCTCGTCGTACGGAAGCGGTTCGGGTCGTCGAACGTGACCTGCGTCTGGAGGCACATGAGAACCTCGTGCGCCCGCGCGAACTCCTTCTTCAGGTAATGCACGTCGTTTGCGGCGACGATCGGAATGTCCAGCTTGCGCGCGAGCCGCACGAGCTCCGGGTTCACACGCTCGTACTCGCGGAGGTTCGGGCGGACGATCTCGATGAAGAAATTATCCTTTCCGAAGATGTCCACGTACTCGAGCGCCGCGGCCTCCGCCTTGAGAGGCTGGCCGAGATTGAGGTTGTGAGGCACCTCCGCACGCGAGGGGCCGGAGAGCGCGATCAGGCCTTTCGAGAACTTGCGGAGGGATTCCTTGTCGACGCGGGGTTTGTAGTAAAAGCCTTCGAGGTAGCCGATCGTGATGAGCTCAATTAGGTTCTTGTAGCCCGCGTAATCCGTGCAGAGGACGACCAGCGGATAGGAGGCGCCGCCTAGGCCGTGGGTCGCGCGCTCGAAGCGGCTCTCGGGGGCGACGTAGAGTTCCGCTCCGATGATCGGCTTCACGCCCTGTTTCTTGCAGGCGTTGTAGAATTCGATCGCGCCGAAAAGATTGCCATTGTCCGTCATCGCGAGGGCGGGCATGCCGAACTCCCTCGCGCGCGTGGCGAGCGGATCGATGTGGCACACGGCGTCCAGAAGGCTGTATTTCGTGTGGACGTGAAGATGGACGAAATTCGGGGAACTCATGATCCGATTATAAGCTAAACTAGGCGGCTTTGCCGGGGAGGCCGAACGCCTTTTTCACCGGCTCGGACCCGAGGATCACGATCGTGGCGATCGTAAGCAGGAAGATCGGAGAATAGATGAGGACAAGACCCGCCAGAGCCAGGTCAAGGGAGGGCTGGTCGGGCGACTGGGCGACTTCCGCGGCGGCGCGCAGGCGCGGCATCGTGACGACGAAAGCCACCACGTAAAGGACGGCCGTCAGCCAGCTCAGGGAGAGGCACGCGACGCGGGCCCAAGACTGGCGGAACCAGAGGCCGACGCTGAGGACGATCCCCAAAAGGGCGGTGGGAGGTGCCATGGGGGCGCCTTTTTTGAGAAACCACCAGCCAACGACGCTCCACACAACGATTCCGGCGGCGGCGAGTGCCGTAAGGCGCTTGGGTCTCATGCGCGTATTGTAGCGAGGAACTCCTTGTTCGTGGGATATTTTTCGAGCTGCTCGACGAGCGTCTTGGCGGCTTCGATCTTGCCGAGGCCCAGGAGCGCGCGGCGAAGCTTGCGTGCCTTGTCGAGCTCCTCCGGAGAGACCAAGAGCTCCTCTTTACGCGTGGCGGACTTCGCCACGTCGATCGCCGGAAAAATCCGCTGGTTGGCAATCTCGCGCGAGAGGTACATCTCCATGTTGCCCGTGCCCTTGAATTCCTCGAAAATGACTTCTTCCATGCGGCTGCCGGTATCGACGAGGATCGTCGCAAGGATGGTGAGCGAGCCTCCGTTCTCGATCTTTCGCGCGGAGCCGAAGATGCGACGCGGTATCTCGAGGGCGCGGGCGTCGACGCCGCCCGAAAGCGTCCGGCCCGACGAGCGGCCTTCGGCGTTGTGTACGCGCGAAAGACGCGTCAGCGAATCAATCACGACCATCACGTCCTTCCCGTCCCCCGCCTCGCGGTAGGATTGGCGCATCAGTTCGTCGGCCGTGCGGATGTGGTGTTCGTACGTCTCGTCGGATGACGACCAGCGAACTTCCGCGCCTGGAACCCCGCGGCGGAAATCCGTCACCTCCTCGGGACGTTCGTCGATAAGGAGAACGTAGAGCTTCACGTCGGGCTGGCCGGCGACAATCGCGTGGCAGATGTGTTTGAGGAACGTGGTCTTGCCCGCCCCGGGAGGCGCCACGATGAGCCCGCGCTGGCCGCGGCCCACGGGGCAAAGAAGATCCATCGCGCGCATCGTCAATTCCTTCGAACCGTCCTCGAGGCGGATGCGCGGCGAGGGATCAATCACCGTGCCCGCGTAGAACTTCCGCTCGCCTTCGTCTTGCTGCCTCGGCGGCGGGCCGGAAGGGCGGTTGTTCGGCCGGGGAGGATAAGACGGGCGCCCCCCCTGGCCTTGACCCGGACCCTGCCCTTGCGGACGGCCGTGTGGCCGGTTCTGCCTGCGATCGAAATTTCTCATGAATCCCCGGAGTTTACTTCTTGAGGAAAGCTTTGACGATCTTCTGTTCCTGGAGCGGACGGTCGCTGCCGTCGACGGCGGTGCTTTCGATCTTCTCGACGACGTCGTAACCCGCGACCACCTTCCCGAAAATCGTGTGTTTCTGGTGAAGCCACGGGGTCTTGGCGGTCGTGATGAAAAATTGGCTGCCGTTGGTGTTGCGGCCGGCGTTCGCCATGGCGAGGATGCCGGGTTTGTTGAATTTGACGTCGATGTTCACCTCGTCGTCGAATTCCTTGCCCCAGACGGACTGGCCGCCCGAACCGGTACCGGTCGGATCGCCGCCCTGCAGCATGAACTCCTTAATGACGCGGTGAAAGATAAGGCCGTTGTAGTAGCCCTGCTCGACGAGACGGGTGAAATTCTCGCACGCCTTCGGCGCGACTTGAGGCATGAGCTCGAGTTCGATGTTTCCCTGATTGGTTTCGAGAACGACGTTTGCCATGATTGTCCTTTATTTTGGAAGCGGCGGGGTTGGCCGGAGGTCCTGCTTGATTCCAATCGTAGCAAGGAGAAGCGCCGCCGTCAACGCCGTTCCGCCCGCGACAAAGAACGCCATCTGGGCACCCGCGCCGTTCCAAATGAAACCGAAGATGAGATTCGCGGGAAGAAGCGCGGCTCCTTGCGCGAAATGGTACCAACCGTACGCCCGGCCGCGCGCCTCCACCGGAACGAGATCCGCGATCAGACCCGCCTCGGCACCTTCCGTGAAACCGTAGAAAAAACCGTACGCCACGAAAAGAACCGAAGCCGCCACCGGATCGTTCAAAAAACCGAAGCCCGCGTAAACGCACGCGTAGAAAAACCATCCGGCGAGAATCACGTGGCGGCGGCCTATGCGGTCGGAGAGCGCGCCGAACGGCATCGTCGTCAGCGCCTTCGTCAGGCTGAACACGGTCCAAATGACCGGGAGAAGTTCTCTCGGAACGCCGACGTCCGTGAGGCGCAGAAGAAGGAAAACGTCCGACGCGCTGGACAACAGAAAAATAAAAAGCACCGCGAGATAAACGCGCAATTTACCGGCGGGTATCTCAAAACGGAAAGATTCTTTCTTCGGGACGATCCTTTGCGGAACCTCCCGCACGCGGAAGACGACGAGAGCGATCGATACGAGGGAAGGAATCCCGGCCAAAAGAAAAATCACGCGCAGATCCTTCACGAAAAAAGCCAAAAGCACGGACGCCACGAGCGAACCCACGACGGCGCCCGCGTGATCCATTCCCCGGTGAAAACCGAAAGCCTTTCCGCGCATTTCCGGGTCCGCCGAATCCGCCAGAAGGGCGTCGCGCGGGGCGGTTCGGATTCCCTTCCCGAGACGGTCGCCCGCCCTTACGAGAAATACACCCCAGGGCCCTTGAGCGAAAGCGATCAGCGGCCGCGCGAGGGACGACACCGAATAACCCGCTAGCACCCAGCGGCTGCGGTCGCGTGCGCGGTCGGCAACGAAGCCGGTGCCGAGTTTGAGGAACGAGGAAAACGATTCGGCGAAACCCTCGATGATTCCGAGAAACGCGGGCGTCGCGCCCAGCGTCTGTGTGAGAAAAAGAGGCAGGAGCGGATAGATCATTTCGCTCGAGACGTCCGTGAAGAAACTTACGAGACCCAAAGTGACTACGTTCGGGCCGATTCCCCGTAGGAGGCGTTTCAAGAAAGACGTTCTTCGGAATAGCCTATATGCTGGACGATTCCGTCCGAGAACGTGACGAAATAGACGGGCAGCGTCGTGATCGCGGGCCGTTCGGCGGACGGCGGGTCGGCGCTGCGGACGGGCCGGTAAAAAGGATCGGACGGATTCGAGAACGACGCTTTTTGAACGCGCTCCCACGCCCGCATGTCCTGCCGCAGGCGGTCGGCGGTGTTTCCGGGAACGGTCGTGCTGGAAGGAAACGAGAGGCTGGCCGAACCGACATCCGTCGAGACGTCGAGTGTCGCTTGGGCTGGAATCGCGATACCCGGCAGATATCGCCACACCTCGACGCGCCGGCCGTAGTAATCGACTCTCTGATCGACGACCGCTTCCGGTTCGCCGAGTTCCCGAAGCACGCGTTCCTGCGCGGTGCCCGGAGACACGCGGCGGATTTTCTGAACGAACGCTTCGTCCGCCGAGACGGCGGGAGCGAAAAACACCGCCGCAAGCAAGACGGCCGCCGCACGGCGCGTCGCCTTACGCACCGGCGCCCTCTCCCCTTTGTGAGCGGATTTCCGTGATCCTCTCTTGGGTTTCTGCAAGCAACCGCGAGTCGCGGGAGACCTCTAGAATTTTTTTCAAATACGTGAGTTCCTTTTCCGTGTCTCCTTCCGCGCGCGCGAGAACGGCCGCCATCTGGTGCGAGATGCCGGGATCGTTGAACGTCTTTACCGCCTCGCGGTTCTTCTCGCCGTTCGTGCCCAGCGTTTCCGACATAAGGGCATTGAAATCTTTCATCTCGCGCGTGCGGTCGGCGGCAGACACCCGCGCTCGAGAAAACTCTTCGGGATGGTCCTTCCAATAGAGCCCGGCGGCTCCGGCGAGCGCCAGAAGGACCAAGAGGAATTTACGCATCAGGCCGCCTTCGCGATCGTGGGATACATCTGCATGAGGCGGAAAAAAAGATACAGACTGATGAGAAGGACGGCCAGCGACAAAAAGCGGACGGCCCCGATGAGCGAGTCCGCCCACCTGCGGAGCGACACGTTCGCAAGCAGTTCTACCCGCGGGTCTTTCAGCTTATGCGCCCAGAACGTTCCCGCGACGCCGACGGCGAAAAAAGTGACGTTCATCGCCAGGAACCCGCCGTAGGCCTGCTCGGGAGTCGACGCTTCGATCATCCGCACTTCTTCGGGCTGGTCTTAAGCGTCGCCCGCTGAGATCGGACAACCCAACGCACGAGTTCTTCGCGATCCTCGAGGACGTCTGCGGGCACCTCCCAATAGGGCATCGCGACGCGCTTCCCGCCGCTTTCGTACGTGTATTGGCGGCTGCCGGCGGCTTCGAAATCCTTGCGATTCGATTCGTCCGCCTTGAAGTACAGCGCTTCGTCGGAAACGAGCGCGAAAATGGAGCCGTCGAGGTAAAGACTGTGCTCGCCGAACATCGCGCGGGCGGTGACCCCGCGCAGATCGGCCAATAGATCGTTCACGACGTAGTCGACAAAACCTTCGCTCATGGGGAAATCCTACCGCACATTACCTTCGGCGGGAAGCGCCGTTTTCGCCGCGCGGGGAGCGCAAAACTCCGACGACCGCGCCGAACGGCGATTGAACTTTCACGTAAACGGGCGTCCGGCGGGCGTCGTTCCGGAGATAAACCCACGCGCGCCCTTTTTTGTCCTCTACGCCCTTCAGTATCCTTTTCGGCTCGACGACGATCGCATCCACGACACCCTGCCCGCGCAGGCTCTCCACTTTGTGCGCCACGACGTCCGCCGAGAGTTCCCAATCCGCGCGGTCGACGGTGATCGGGGTCCGAAACGTCCGGCCGGGTTCGAGCGGCTGGCGTCTCAGCCAGTAGAACGCGCTCACGACGTCGCGTACCGGCGCCTTCACGTCGAACTCCACGCGCTCGCCCGTGATACGCGAAACGTGGACGCCTTTCCCCCGGGCCGCGTCGTAGGTCTGCTCTTCGTCTTTGCGTGTCGCGCGTTCGGCGATCTTCTTCGAGAAGCGGAGCGACTCGAGCGTGCGCGCGTCGATCCAGCTGTGTATCTCGTCGTTCACCGGGTAGAGCTTCGCCAGAAAACCGTTGCCGCGCGCGGTCGCGACCACATGGAACGCGTCGCGGCCATCAATGACTTCTCGCTCCTTCACCCAGATGTCCCCCACCCCGACGCGGAAGCCGAGCCAGAAGATGTCGTAAGTCAGGCGTTCGCCGAGTGGGAATGCGGGATCTGCGGGCACGAGAGGTTTGGGGTCGAATTTTCCCGCGTTGGCGGCAAAGTTGGTGGAAGCCCAGACGAGCGTGGCCGGGACGAGCGAGAGGCAAACGACCAGAAGGACCGCGGCAGATCTCCGCATGAGGCGCTCCTAGAAAAAGATTAAAACGGGATTAGGGCTTTTTAAGCGGTTCAGTCGCGGAAGAAAAAAAGGGCTGCTGTCAGGGCGGCGCCCACGCCGATCTGCGGCCAAAAACCGGGCACGAAATAAGGAAAACCCATGAGAGCGACCCCCAGGACCATCGGCTTCCAGGAAGATTCCTTCTTCCCGTAAACGAACCCGACAAAACCGATCGAGCCAAACACGAGACCTACGAGGATGGTTCCGGGGTTCATGTCCATCAGCGGATCTCCCGGTGGCGGCCGTCTTTGAACCAGGCGCGAATCTCGTCCGCGCGGTCTCCTTGGATTTCGATACAGCCGTCCTTGACCGTGCCGCCCGAGGCGAATTTCGTCTTGAGCACTTTGGCGATGGCCTCCAAACGCGTCAGTCCGTACGTGTGGAGACCGGAGATCACGGTGACGGCCTTGCCGAAGCGTTTCTCCATCCGAATCTTCGCAGAGGGGCCGTTCGGATTCGGTTTTTTAGCGGGGGCCGGATCGTCGTCGCGCTGGATAGACCAGCCCGGTCCGCCCGTGAGCTTTTCCATGGGAAGAGGATACCACAATCAGGCGCTGGCTTCGACGACGAGGACGCGACCCTAGGAAAAACGCTCTTTTTTGAAGATCTCGAGCTGAATGAGCTGGCTTTGGAGGTACTCTTCCGAGCGCTGGGAAATATTCATCCCCTTCTCAAACAAACCCCGGAAGCGGCTGTCGTCGGGACCGTCGGTTTTCCCCCATTCGGCCAGATCCGCGTTCTTCTTCTGGAGATAAACGATCTCGCGCGTCAGCCACGCCATGAGAAGGTCGAGCGATTTCCTGGATTCCTCGGTACAGGCATGAACGAGCATACGCATGAGGCAGTAGTGCTGCACGTCGTTTTCCGTCATCGTGAACGCAGCGGCCGCATATCGGTACCGGAGAGCGTCCACATCCTTATTTTCAACCTCGAGCGCCGCGGCTTCATTCAGGAGTGGTCCCGCGGCCTCGTCGATCATGCGTGCCGCGAGGGTCTTTCCGTCCGTGAGGTCCTGCCGGGAGATGGCCAGGAACGATTTTTCCCCTTCAGCGGCGAAGGCGGATGCGGAAAAAAACGCCGCGAAAGATAACCCCAAAAGCGCTCGCTTCATGCCGATCTCCTTTTTTTTAGACGCACTCGGCGAATTCCGGCGCGTAACGCACGACCCCGCGGGCGGCCGACAAAGCGCCCGGCACGAGTTCGAGCGCGAGAAAAAATTCTTTCGGCACGTCGTACTCGCACGACAGACCCCGTTCGCCGGCCGGTCGAAAACCGAAGCGTCCGTAATAGGCGGGTTCGCCCAGTACGAAGACCGCCTCGTGACCCGAGTCCCGGCAGGAATCGAGCGACGCCGCGATTAGCGCGGAACCCACGCCTTTTTTTCGCCGGGCGCGCTGAACGGCCACCGGCCCGAGCCCGAGAGCACCCACGGAAACGGACGATTCCAATTCGACCGGGCTGTAGGCCGCGTATCCCGCGACCGCGCCCAGGTCGAGAGCGACGAATCCGGCGAGCCGGCCCGCGTTCCGCAATGCCTCGACGAGACGCGCCTCCTGCTTCCGGTCGAACGCGTCCTCCAAAAGAAGTTTTATCGAGTGGAAATCTTTCGAAACTTCGGGAAGGACCTTCACTCCCTTTTCGCCAGAACGTACAGCGCGGCGATCCACGCGACGAAAGCGGCGAGAACGGCAGTCTGGATCCAGTAGGAGCGGAAATTCGCTTCGGGAGAAACCGTCTCCAAACCGCCAAAAACGTTGAGGAGACCGAGACCCGCGATCGCTCCCGCGCCGGCCATCACGATGTAACGCACCGAACGCAGGCTGCCGCGCTTTACGCTCGAGTATCCGGCCACGTAAAAGAGCGACCAACCGAGCATCGCGAAGGAAATGATTTTGTCCTGGTACAAGGTCGAGGGCAGGTCGTAGTACACGTAGAAGAAAGGGACTTTGCAGCCGAAAAAGTGGGCGGCCGAAACGCCGAGGAAGTACGCCGCTCCCGCCAAGAGCGACCACTTGAGAACCGTGTGAGGATCGTCGAGAACTCTCGGGAAAAATCGACTCATCGGGCGAATTCTACCGCGAAGCAGTGCTCGTTAGCAAGCCTTCATCCCAGCACTTCCTTCAGCTTCTGAAGCTCGATGCCGGTTTGGATGGCTCCAATGGTGGCCTGCTCGACGCTCGCGTTGGCCGCGCCGCTGAGATCCACGAACCGGGGCAGCGCCATGGTGGCGAGAATGCCGAGGATCGAGATCGTCATGACGAGCTCAATGAGCGTGAAACCAGCTTCACTGCGTCGCATCGATTTCCTTGCGCTGGGCCTCCAACGCCTCCACTTCGCGGAAGCGGCGGACGGCGTCGGGTTCGACGGCCCCGGGATCGAGGCGGGCGCCGAGTGAGGCCTCGAGCCCGTCGATCACTTCCTTCTGCTTGATCTCGGTCGAGGAAATGCGCTCCATGGCGTCGAGGGTCCGTTTGTTCTCTTCGAGCACGTTCGATTCGTTTTTCCCGCACCCCGCCAAAGCAGTGAACACCACGAGGAGCGAGGCGGCGATTGCCGTCCGCCTCACGGCCAGTGCCCTCCGCCGGTCTGCTGATTGCTCGCGTTGAATGTGGCGTAATTGTAGCCGAGAAGCGTCCCGGTGGAACTGTACGTGTAACCCGAGTAATCCGTTCGCCCCTGATAGACGCCGGCTCCGCTCAGGCTGCGGACGCTGTAGCCGAGAGTGCGGCTGTCGCTGTTGTACGTCCAATTCGCGTACTGGACGATGGACGTGACCGTGTTCGACGCGTTCTTGTAGGCGATCTGGAAGTCGGTCTGCCGACCGGTCGAGTCGTAGCGGTAACCCGAAATATCGTAACCGGAACGATTCCCGTTCCGGTCGGTGTTCGTCACGGAGTAGCTCAGAGTTTGTCCGGCGTTGTTGTAGGTGTAACCGGAAACCTGGGTGAGGTACGTGCGGTTGCCGCTTCCGTCGCGCTGCTCGCTGGTGTAGGCCAGCTGCCGGCCGTTGGAATCGTACGCGGCTCCGTAAAACAGGTTGATGGCGGTCACGGCGCCGGATCCGTTGCGGGACGTCGTCGTGTATGCGAGCGTGCGGCCGGCGGAGTCGTACTCGTAATCGCTCCCGGCTTGGCTTCCCGTCGATTGGCCGGCGGCGTTGTAATAGGTGTAGGTGTACGCCGTCTGCCGGCCCGCCAGATTGTACGCCAGACCCGTGGCGGACATGCTCGACATGACTATGCCGGAGGAGTCGCGGTTCACGGATGTATACTGGACGTACCGGTTCGAGTTGTCGTAGACGATGTCGCGCATCTCGTTCCAGTAGGTGATCTGGCCCGTCCCGTTCTTATTGATGTACGTGTAGCTTGTCATGCGATCCTTGAAATCGTACGTCGCGCCCGAGAGACTCGACTCCGACACCATGACGTCGTTGGCGTTGCGGTTCGTGTAAGTGTAGGCGAGCGTACGGCCGAAGCCGTCGTACATCATCCCCGAGAGCTGCGTGGAACTCGTCTTCTTGTCGTTGGCGTCGTAATACGTCGTCAGGTAACCGGTCTGCCGGTAAGACGTTCCGTCGTACGTCACGTTCGACATGCGGTAGCTCGAAATGGCGACTCCCTCGGCATCCCTCGTCGTTATTTTATAGCCGAGCGATCGCCCAAGCCCGTCGTACGCCATCTCGCCCATCGTGTACCAGTAGGTGACGTTCCCTTGGGCGTTCCTCGAGATGGAATCGTAAGACACCATGCGGCTGCCGGCGGCATCGTACTGGATATTCGCGAGCGAGTAGCTGGACGTGTGTTTTTTATCGGCGTCGTAATATTTTACGGTGTAGCCGGTGAGCCTTCCGTTCAAGTAGCTATAGCCGGTGTACTCGTAATAGCCGATGATCTTGCCGGTGGCATCCCGGTACGGAGTCAGAGTGCCGATGATCTTCCCGCTCGCGTCGTAGGTCTTGTCGCCGATCGTGATCGTACCGGTGACCTTGGAGAAGAGCTGGGAATCCGGATTGAAATGCCATCCGCCCATGCGCGGAAACATGTAGAAGTTCTCGTCGATCTTGAGGATGTGGTCGTCGACGACGGGGTGCGTCAGAACCTTGACGAAAAGAGGGTTTGCCTTCCCGGCCTTCCCGGACGAAGCGTTGTCGAGATCCCGCATCTTGGGCGCGGCGGAAGCGGCGTCGCCCATTAGAAAAATCGTTAAGAATATGGTAAGCATTCGCCTCATTATGGAATCCTCGATTTAAAGTATATATTTAGATGAATCAATATTCAATAGTGGCATTTAATTAAGTAATAATTAGCAATAGTTAACACACTAGGGTAGAGGGAAAGCTCTTACAGAGCTTCGAGGGCGATTAAGGAAAGATCGTCTTGGATGGGCGTGGGGTGAGTCCAGTCTTCCAATTCGCGGCGAACGCGCCGGGCCGCTTCGACGAGTGGCAGGTGCCGCATCTCGGCGAAGAAGTGCTCCAGACGAGGAATACCGTACGGTTCGCCGTCCAGCCGCCGTTCCTCGAAAAAACCGTCCGAGAAAAGATAAAGGCGATCTCCGGATTCGAGGGTGAGCTCTCCGGGGACATAGTCCGCTTCTTCGAAAAGGCCGATAGGGATTCCTGATGAAACGAGAGAACGGGTGTCCCCCGTCCGGGAAACCAGGATCGGCGGCGGATGCCCGGCCGAGACGTACCGGAACGCGCGCGTCTCGAGATCGAGAACGCCGTAGACGAGCGTGAAGAAACGTGACGAAAGTTTGGCGCGGGAGAAGTAGCGGTTGAGGCGCTGCACGGTAGTGACCGGGCACTCGAGTCCGATCCCTTCGTGGTGCCCGTCGGTGAGCGACGAAAGAAAATGGCCCGCGGTCACCGAAAGAAGCGCCGCAGCGGCGCCGTGGCCGGTGACGTCGAGGACGTACATTCCAAGCAGCCGCTCGTTCAGACGAAACACGTTCAGGAGATCGCCGCCGAGTTCGAGGCTCGGCTTGTAAAGCCACTCGACGCGAAAACCGGGGGCGTCGACGGGCTCGTGCGGCAGAAGCGCGGCCTGCGTCTCGGCGGCAGTCTCAAGATCGCTGCGCATGCGCGCATTCACAGCCGCGAGCGCCGAATTCCTTTCCTCGAGCTCCCTTCCCAGGCGCTCAAGGTCCCGCTCTCGCCGTTTGAGTTCGGTGAGGTCGTGCCAGACGACGACGAACGCGGGGCGGCCGTCGATCACGACCGAATTGGCCGTGACCTCGACCGGAAACTCCTCCCCGCTCCGTTTCCGGTGGATCCATTCGAAACGGTGCGACCCGCGTTCCCGCGCCAAAGCGTCCATACGCGCGGACTTCTCGGTCGACAACGTTCCGTCGGACTGGTACTTTGGCGAAAGTTCCGAAGGGTGCAGCGCCGTCACCTCCGACTTGTCGCCGCATCCGAGGAGCCGGACGGTCGCGTCGTTGCAGTCGGTGATTCCCGTCTCGTCGAAGATGAAATGCGCGTCCGACGAACGGTCGAATAGGACCCGGAAGCGGTCCGTCCCCCGCGGTTCGGTCAAGCGCGCGTGTAAATCATTTTTATGCTCTGGTATTCGCCCCTGCAGACGAAAAAAATCCCGCGGCCGAGGCCGCGAGATTTTGAGCCGATCCGAACGAAAAGAACGTTTAACCGTTCTTGCGCTTGGAGAAGCAATCCTTGCAATACACCGGACGACCGCTCGAGGGCTTGAAAGGAACTTCGCATTCCTTCTGACACTCCGCGCACGTCGCTTTGAACATTTCTTTCGGACCGCCGAAACCGCCACCTTGAAAAGCCATATTCACTTGCCTCCGTTAGTACATCATTATACCGCGTCCGACGCGGGTGTTACCAAAACTTTGGATCAGCCCTGGGCGGCCTGCGTGTCTCCGGTCTCGGGTGAAGCCTGTCCCTCGGGGGCCGCGGCAGCTTCCGGATTCCGGTCGCGCTCGAGCCGCTTCTTCATCTTTTCTTCCTTCTTCTTGCGCTTGGCCTCTTCACGCTTCTTCTTGTCGCTCTTGAAGTACTCCCTCACGCTTTGGCCCTCTTGAAGATCGCCGGGTTCTCGCCCTCGATCGAAACGATGATTACGTCGTAATGGAGCTTCTTACCGGCGAAAGGATGGTTGAAATTGAGCACGAGAGTGTCCGATTTGACCTCTTTGACCGTCGCAAGGAATTTGCCGTCCCGGGCGGAGATGATCTTCTTGCCGACGAAGTGTTCCTTCTTAGGAAAGCGCGACTTCGGCATCTCGATGAACGACTTCGGATCTTCGTAGCCGTAACCGCCTTCTTTGGGGTTCAGGATGAACGCCTTGCGGTCGCCGACGCGGAGGCCCTTCAGGGCACCTTCGAGGCCCTTGGAAACTTGTTTCTTGCCGTGAACATAACGCAGAGGCTTAGAGGCGTGGATGCTCTGGATCAGACGTCCGTCTACCGTGAGATCGTACGCGATGCGAATTCTTTTTCCTTTAGAAATCACGCCTGCCTCCTTTGATAAAAAAAATCCCCCGCTTCGTTTCCGAGGCGGGGGATTAGATGCCAATTCTTAGAGCTTAACGACGTTCGCGGCCTGGTCGCCCTTGGGACCGGAGGTGACGTCGAACGACACCTTCTGGCCTTCGGCCAGCGACTTGAAGCCTTCGCCCTGAAGCGCCGAGAAGTGAACGAACACGTCTTTGCGGCCGTCGTCGGGGGTGATGAAGCCGTAACCTTTTTCGTCGCTGAACCACTTGATGGTGCCTGTCGTCATGTTGTGTAGCTTTCTCTTTTACTCATTCGCGAAACGTCTTCGGCCTACTGAAACGAAAAGCCGCGGGTTAAGTAAGGTCCGCGGCTTCGGAAAATCTGTCCCGTGTAAGCTCAAAAACAACCTTTACTGCACGTGACCAGTATAACAGGGGTGCGGTCGATATCCTAACTCAATAAAAAAATATCTGTTTTCAGGCCCGCACCGGCGATTGGCGCTGGAGAGCCACATGTAAATCGTTTAAAATCGTAGATAAGCACCCTCAGTACGAATCGTCCTCGGGCGCTTCCTGCCGCTGGCCGCCGCCACTAAAAAGACTCTCGAGCAAACCGACGCCTGCGCCGACGCCGGCGCCAACGAGCGCACCTTTGCCCGCTTTGCCGCCGGATACCGAGGACGCGATCGCACCCGTCGCCGCGCCCGTGAGCGCGCCGCGCGCGACCGGGTTCCCTAGGACGTCCCGCATCGTGGGCGGCGTCTTCTTCGTGGCGGGCTTGATGGAAACCTCTTCAAACTTCTCGATGGAGGCCGCGCGCCACGCGCCGTTTTCCGTCTGCCGGGCGTCCACACGTACCGCGTCGTTCTGCCGCAGCCCGCCGAGCCCCCGGACGTTCACGAATTCGGTGCCGCGGTCGAGCTGGAGCGTGAGCTGGTTCGGATAAGGCCGTCCTTGGGCGTCGTGCACGACGAGCGAGATCGCCTCGGAATCGCCGGCCGCGACGCGCCCTTCGACAACATCCGCGGACGCCGGGCTCTGGAAGAAAAGTGTGAGAAAGACAAAGAACAACGCATTTACGGCCGCTTTTTTCATCAGGCTCTCCGTCAGTTTCGGACTTCCCAGGTGCAAGTTTTGGCGGCGATTGTTCCGCCGTCTTTGGCGATCACGGAGATTTCGACCCATTTCTGGCCGTTCCCCACCTTCGTCGTGTCCCACGTGAATTCGAAAGTCCCGGTGCCCTTCACCCGCTGGGCGCCGTAGGCCGTCGTAAAATCCACCGCCTGGACGACGGCCGGATCCGGAACGGTCACGCGGATCGGAACCTTCCCTTTCACGACGGAACCTTCGGCCGGAGTCACGCGCACGCTGGGCTCCCCCGCGGGCCTCGCGGTCTCGGCCGGGGCGGCGCAGACGGCACCCGTCCACGCAAAAAAGAGAAAAACCGGAAGAAGCGTCCGTGCGTTCACAGGTGGAACCTGCCTTCGTCGTTGAAACCTTTTTTGTTCAGGCCCTTCTGGAACTTCTTCTCGACCTCCTCGACGGCCGCGCGCAGCCCGCCCAGGATCTTTTCGACCTGATCGACGTTGTATTCGTAGCTGCTCGTGCTGGAAAGATTTCCGATGAGGGCGATCTTGGCGAGGGCGTTGTTCACGCGGTGCTCGGCCAGACGCTTGAACTTGGCTTCTTTGGATTCTTCCGGAGAACCCGGCAGTTCCTGTTCGTTGTCCGTCATTTCATCCTCCGCTCGTTGATGCTTCCTATCATACCTTATAAAGGCGAAGTGAGGGCCGGAGGCTAGCGCTCGGAGCCGGAGCGCCGCGGCTTGCCCGGACGCCGATCGACCGGAGCTGGCGGCGGATAAGAAGGGCGGCCGCTCGCGTGGCGGGGCGAAGGCGCTCGCGCAGGGGCTTTCGCGGCCGGAGCCGCGCCCAGGAACTTGGCCGAAGGCACCTCGGGATGGTGGCTGATCTTAAGCGGCGTCTTCGTGAGCTTCTCGATCGCGGCGATCCGGCGGCCATCGTAAGGCGTGGCGATCGTGACCGCGCGGCCGTCTAGGCCGGCGCGGCCCGTGCGGCCGATCCGGTGGATGTAATTCTCGACGTCGTCGGGCAATTCGTAATTCACAACCAGCTCGATTCCCTTCACGTCGATTCCGCGCGCGGCGATGTCGGTGGCCACGAGCACGCGGTAGAGACCGCTCTTGAAACCGTTCAGCGCGTGGCGCCGCTCCCCTTGCGTGCGGTCGGAGTGGAGCTCCTTCGCCGGGTGGCCCATCTCGTCCAGGGCGCGGACGAGCTTCCAGGTCGAGGCTTTCGTGCGCGTGAAAACGAGAACGCTTCCTTTGTGCTGAGTCAGCAGCTTCGCGAGCAGTTTGAGCTTGTGCTCCTCGTTCACGACGAAAAGCTGCTGGGCGATCTTCTCGGGGGCGACTCCCGGCGTCCCGGCTTCGACGCGCACCGGTTCGCGCATGTAGAGCGCGGCGATCGCAAGGACGTCCTCGGCCATGGTCGCGGAAAAAAGAAGCGTCTGACGCTCCGCGGGGAGGAACCTGGCGATCTTCTCGATTTGCGGCGCGAAACCCATGTCGAGCATGCGGTCGGCCTCGTCGAGCACGACCATTTTGAGCTCGGCCGCGTTCAGCGTGTCGCGCTCGAGATGGTCGAGGAGCCGGCCGGGCGTCGCGATGATCACGCGGATATTTTCCCGGCGGAGCAGCTTCACCTGCATGTCCAAATCCATTCCGCCGATCACGATCACCGAACGAATGTCGAAGGGGTTTCCGAGCTTGCGCATGGTCTCGTCGACCTGGAGCGCGAGCTCGCGCGTCGGGACGAGGATGAGCGCCCGGCCCGGACCGGCGGTGAGGAGCTGGATCATGGGGAGGCCGAAGGCGAGGGTCTTGCCGGTACCCGTCTGCGCGATCCCGAGAATGTCCTTCCCCTCGATGGCCACGGGCACGGCCTTCTGCTGGATCGGAGTGGGTTCGGTGAACTTCAGCGTGTCCACGATCTCGAGGATGCGCGGGGAAAGGCCGAGCGATTTAAAACCTGCGTTCATTTAAAACTCCTATTCCGTTAAAAGATTCGCGTCGGACAGCTTGACCGTGAGGGCGCTCTCGACGCCGGTCACGTTTTCGATCATCGCGAACTCGGCGACGCGCGCCTTTTCCGCCTCGCTATTTACGACGCCCTCGAGCTTCACGACGCCGTTCGTCGCCGTCACCTTGATCTTGAGAGCTGAATTCTTGAGGCGTTCGTCCTTTTGAATAATCTCGAGGATCTTGTTCGTGTCGACCTCGATCCCCTGGCTGTCGGCCGAGGCAGGAAGGTGCGCGGCCGGCGTGCGGGCGTTCCGCAGCTCGGGGTTCCGCTCGACCTTCTCCTCGTTTTCCACGATCCGCTCGGTCGGGGTCGTGTCCTGGGGGCCGAATTCTCCGGCGAGCGCGGCGGAGTTCGCCCAAATGCCCGCGAGCACCGCAACAACGATCGATTTCGTTTTTTTCATGGGGCACCGTTCCTTTTGATCTCTTGGATGACGCGGTCGAGGGCTTCGAGGAACCGCGAGCGGTCCTCTTTCCGGAAAGGCGCCGGTCCGCCGGAGACTTCCCCCGCACCGCGGAGGACGTGCATGAGATCCCGCGTAGCGAGGATGTCGCCGATATTTTCCTCGGTGTACATCTTGCCCTGCGGCCCGACCACGCGGGCTCCGGCTTTGATGCACCGGTGGACCAGCGGGATATCCGCCGTCACGACCACGTCTCCGGGCGCGACCCGCTCGACAATCCAGTCGTCGGCGGCGTCGAAGCTTCCCTCGACGACCACCATCTTAGCACCCCACTCCTCCGGAAGCCTCATCCATGAATTCGAGACGAAGGTCACCTCGAAGCCGTAGCGCTTGGCGACGCGCGCGGCTTCGGGCTTCACCGGGCAGGCGTCGGAGTCCACGAAGATGCGCGTCACTTCTTCTTGAAGACGCAGGTGATACTTTCTCCCCCGTTCCGGCTATGAAGCGTGCAGGATTCGATCTGCGCGGTCAGGTATTCCGCCTCTTGCGGCGTCATGTACGGGCTCTCGATCTTTCCCGTCCGCTGGAAACGCTCGATCATCGTGAGCGAGGTGTTGCCCTCGTCTTCGTCTGCGCCGTAGCCGGGGCGGTGCCGGGGGAGCGAGCAGTGCACGTCCTCCAGCACGTAATAGCCGCCGGATTTGATCTTCGGGAAAAAATAAGCGAGGCTCACCTGCTGCTGGTTCATCCGGTGCCCGCCGTCGTCGAGCACGAAATCGAACGCAACGGGGTATTTCGCGGTGAAACGCCCGAGCTCGCGGCGTTTTCCCTGGTCGGCGACGAACGTCTTCACGCGGGCGGTCTCGAAGCGGGTCGTGTCTTCGATGTCGAGACCGTAGACCGTCGCGTTCGGGAAATAGTCGTTCCACATCTTCATGGAAGCGCCTTCGAGCACTCCGATCTCGCAGACGTGCCGGGCCGTGTCTTTGATCGGACGGAAAAAGAGCTCGTAGAATTCGGTAAAACCGTGCGTGCCGAGGCCCTTATCCGTCTCGTATTTCGCGGCGAGCGCGGTGAGAGTATCCTGCGCGGGGGTTTCTTCCGCAAACGCGGCGCTCCCGCAAGACGCGAGGAGTGCGAGAACGGCGATGCCACGTTTCACCGCTTTCCCCCGATTTCCTTGATTTCGCTTTTCTCGAGATAAACACGGACTCCGCCAGCCAGGTCCACCCAGTACCCCTTTTCGTCCTCTTCGGCGATCTTGGCGTCCTCGACGGAGTGGCCGTTCTTGAGGAGGAAGGTCGTTTTTCCGGCCGGCTTGGGCGCGTTCGCCCCTTTAGGGAGCTTCACGGAGGAGAAGGCGTTTCCGAGAGCGGCCTTCGCGTTCTCATATTTCACGGCGAGCGTCTTTGCTTGGTCGGCGGCCGTTCCGGCGGACCGGTTTCCACTCTTCGTCCCGACTCCCGGAATCTCTTCTTCCGCACGCGCGGTCGCCGAAAGCGCCAAAAAAAGAATCGAGGCGATCCACAACTTCCGTCCGTTCATGCGGTCTTTCTGGCGACGTGCAGGTAGAGGTTCTCCACTTTTTCGCGGGCCCAGGGGGTCTTGCGCAGGAACGTGAGGCTCGACTTCACGCTCGGATCGGAAGTGAAGCACCGGATGCGTATCTTGCGGCCGAGCTCCTCCCATCCGTAATGCTCGACGAGCCGCTCGAGCTGCGCCTGCAAAGTGACGCCGTGCAGGAGGTCCGGTCCGCTCATCCGGCGGCGCCCATCGAGGATTCGATCGCTTTTTTAGCGGCCGGCTCCTCGCGCGTCACGACGAGCATAAACACTTCCTGGAATTCCCACGAGCGCAGGTCTTCCCGCTCCGCGAGCGTTGTGCGCATGCTTTCGGCGAGGGCGTCGGCCGATTTTTTTACCGGGACGCCGTGCTTCGTGAGCCGCTTCTTCGCCGCCTCCACCGTCTGGGTCTGTTCTTGCCTCGAAAGGCCCGACCATTCCCGGGCGCCGATGAGTCGCTCGGCGGCGAACGCCGGAACGGCCAGGGCGAGGCATAGAAGCCACGCGGATAGGATACGGGATAGCATACTTCCTCCGATCATGAGGGTTTGAGAGAGCGGGCGTTTCACTTCTGCTTGGCCGGGAAGCGGGCAGCGTTCTTCTTAACGATTTTCTTCGCCCAGCGATTCTTGAGCGGCGAGAGCTTGTAGAACACGCACTGTTCCATCGGGCGCTGGTTCTTGGCGTAGTAGGCGTTTACTTCGAAGTCGCCGGCGTTTTTGAAATGTCCGCGTACCGCGCCGCCGCCAATCGTATCGTCGACCCCTTCGAAAAGATAAGAGCCGTCGCCCGCCGCTTCGAGCTTGGTGATCCGCACGGTGCGGCCGATTTCACGGTAACGCTCTAAATCGTCAAAAAGCCCCGAGTATTCGATGACTCCCGGCTTTTCGGCGCCCGGCGCGAACGCGAAGCGCACGCGTCCTACGCCCCCCGCCCCGGAAGCCGAACACGCGACGCCGAGCGTTTCCTCGGCGATCGTCTCCACCGGAACGCTTTCGGCCGACGCGGGAGCCGCGGAAAGAAACGCCGCCACGAGGAACACCGCGGCGAGTCGCTTCACTTCTTCTTACCCTTCTTCGCCGGCCGGCTTTTCTTGGCGGGCTTCGGCGCTTCGGCGGCCTTGGGAGCCGGAGCCGCAGGCGCGCTCGGTTTCGGAGCTGATTTCTGAGCGCCGGGAGCGAAAGCGGCCGCGACGTCGTTCGGGCGCACGCCCTGCCCTCCCTTTCTCTTCCCAAAACACTCCTTGCAGTACACCGCGCGGCCTTCGGCGGGCCTGAACGGAACCTCGCAGACCTTCTGGCATTCGGCGCAGATCGCTTCGTACATCGTCCGGTCCCGTCGCGGCTGCTGGTTTTGGTTTTCCTGCGGCGGGCGCGGGGCGTTCGGACGCTGCTGGTTTAGGTTCCGGTCCTGGTTTTGACCCTGGTTCTGCGGGGGCCGGGGCGCACCGCCGTTCGCGCTGCCCGAAGGTTTAGCGGCTGTCTGCGCGATCACCGTATCGAGCTTACGCTCGAGACCTGTGAGGCGATCAAGGAGCTTCGCCATCAATCCTTCCAAGTACGGATCCACCTGCGGCGTCGCCGCCGTTTTCGTCTTCGACTTCGAGACTTTTTTCATCGATTCCCCTTTTTATCCTTCCGAAACGAGAATTTCAAACCCGGTATCCTTCGGGAATGGGTTTCATTTTCCCGTGTGTTCCTCTTCGACTCGACTCGAAACCTCCTGGACCGCGGTCGGCGTGCGGAACTGCCAGTTCCCGATCGTGGCTTCGCCGTAAACGGTCGAACGCCCGGGCATGCCGGCCGGGAATGCAGCGGCGTCGCGGACGAATCCCGAAGTGAAGTTCGCGACCTGGTAATCCGCGTTGTCGCGCGAGCGCGTCACGTGGATCCGGATCTTGTCCGCTGAAATAAACGGCCCGTCCAACGATTCCCTTAGTTCAAACGAGTAGTGGTATTCGACCTTCCAAAGATCCCGGTAAATGCGGTGCCGCAGCGCCCAGTAGATCGCGCGTGCCGTCTTTCCGTCGCTCACGACGACGGTCCCGCTTTCAAGGGACTCCGTTTGCTGCCGCACTTCCGCTCGCGCCTTCGCGGCGGCGACTTCCAGTTCTTGAAGCGTCCCTCGGTTCACGTTTTCTCCGATCGGTTCAGGTGGACCGCCAGCCATACGGTCGGTTTGCCCGGCTGCGTCCATTCTACCCGGTGAGCCGTCCCCGCCGGAATAAAAACGAAATCGCCCGCCGTGAGCCGTAGCGGCGTCTTCGCGCCACGGAAAAGGAGCTTCGCCCCGCCCTTCAGGACGATCACCCACTCCGCGGTCCGCTGGCGGAGCCATTTTCCGGGCGGCGTTGCTTGCCCGCGCGAGACGATACGCTCGATGCGGACACCTTTTCGGAGAAAAAGGAGATCGAAGCGCTCCTTTTCGATCGTCGAAGGAACGTCCTTAAAGAGATTCATGCACGCTCCTGAAAGTGAGGTCTCCCGCCGACGGCGTCCGGCAGCGCTAAATGATCCGTGTCCGCTCTATTCATGGTTCCGAGCCCTCTTTCGTCTCGCCATTTTACCAAAAAAAAGCCCGCGGCGGGTGCCGCGGGCTCGATGGGTAGACGCGCTTATTTGCGGCCGATAAGGTAATACAGGATGAGGCCCAGCACCGGCAGGAACAGGATGAGCAGGATCCACAGAAGTTTCTTCTCGCCGGACATAGAGCTTTTAAGAACCTGCATGATCGCAAGGATGTCCAGGACGAGGATGATGATACCGATGATTCCGTTCATGGGATGAGTCTCCTATTTTTAAGGTTTTTAGTTTTCGATCTATTTTTGATTTTAGCCTTTTTGGCCAAAGACGTCGCGCAAAAGATCGGTCGAACGCGCGGCCGGATTTCGCCGGATTTCTTTTTCCTGTTCGCCGAGGGTGAGGAACAAGCCTTCGAGCGATTTCTGCACTGTGTAATCCTCGATGCTCGGCGCCGGGAACTTCGCCGCGAACGGCATTGCCTGGTACTTGCCCACGATCGCCTGGTATTGATTCGCCACGCCGTACTGGGACATGGTCTTGGCGACGACGGGCTTGTACGCCTCCGCGAGCCGGGCCGAGGTCTTCGTGCGGAAGTAGGCCGTCGCCGAGTCGTCTCCGCCCTTTAAAAGAGCTTGGGCGTCGTCGATGCTCATCTCGCCGATCGCGTCGATGAAGATGTCGCGCGCGTGGGGCGCGGCGCTTTCCGCCGCGCGGTTCATGCTGAGCACGAACTCGTCGACTTGGGCTCCCATCCCCACCTTCCGGAGCATTCCTTCAACCGGCCGCATCCGTTCGGGCATGAGAATCTTGATGGCCTGGTTCGCGTAGTACCCGTCTTTCTTTCCCGTGAGCCGGACCGCGTTGTCGATTCCGACACGTAAAGCCTCTTTAAGCCCCTGCCCGACCTTCGTGCTTCCGAGGGTCGCCTGCTTGTTTACGCCTACGGCGCCGAGCGCGGACTGCCAATCGACGGCGTGCGCGGCCGAGGCGATCAAAAGACCGGCCAGCGCGACGCCTGCGGTTTTTTTGTGGAGCATGATGGTCCTTGGGTAGATAGTACGTTTCCGGAAAGGCACGCGACAAAGCCACCCCCGAAAGGGTGGCTTTGTTTACAGCATACTACAACCGCTTTAGCGACGCGCGAGATCGACGCCGGGGCCGATGCCCAGAACCCCGAGCAAATAAAGCATCGCGATCAGAACGACGATGACGTACGCGATCGTTTTAAAAGGCGCGGGCAGCGGGAGAAGTCCCACCACGTAGAACAAAAGCCCCAGCACGACGACAGCGATTAAAAGGCTGACCAGGTCCATGTGTGTCCTCCGTGAGTTGTGATTACGTGAACATTATACGGCGGAACACCTTAAGGGAGGATTAGAAACAGATTAAAACGTACTAATCCTCACCCGCGGTAATACGTCTTCATCTTTTTCCGGGCGGCCTCATACCCCATGGGTTTTTCTTCGCCGGCGGAAAACCAGTTCCACGGAAGGACCGCCTTCACCGCCCCGTTGGCCGAATCCTGAAAGCCTTGAAGCGGCGTGACCTGCTTTTTATTTTCGGTCACCCACGCGGCTTCCGCGCATGGCGCGAATAAAACACCGATCGAGAGGACGAGAACGATAAAGAGCTTCTCGATTTTCGCCGCGAGCGCGAAATCCTTCTTCGTAACCGCTCCCGCCGAATGGGTCGTAAGGACGACCCGGAGGCGCCGGTAGCGCGTGAGATGGACGTCGGGATGGTGATCCATCTTCTCCGCCAGCGCCGCGATGCGGCTTATTTTTCTCGCCGCCGCCGTGAAACCCGCCGTTTGGAATTCACGGACGAGAGCCTTCCTCGCGGCGAGATACTTCCATCCGCCCAGGCGCTGGAGCTTGAGCTCGATTTCCCGCCGGTTCAACGCTTCACGAAAATTTCGTCCCGGGTCGCCGCGCGTGTGGAAGCGGTTCCGTCCTTCGCGATATCGATCGCTGCGCCGCCCATGATGCGGTGAGACTTCCCTTTGGCCGTTACGTCGACGACTCCGTCTTGAACGACATACGTCTCGGTGCCCTCGTGATGGACGAGCCCGCTGAATTTCGTTCCTCGGACTGCGGCGACGGCCATCGCCGACACCACTTCGAACGTGGATTTGTCGGGAAGCCGCGAAACGTCGAGCGCGATCCCGCCGTGACGGATGGCGAGAGCCGTCTTTCCTTTGCCGCTCGAAACGACCGCGGAATCGTTCCGCCCGCAAACGACGCAAGGCACGGTCTCGGCTTTGAAGACGCCTTCGACCTCATAACGGGAGACTTCCCCGCTCGTGGTCGACACCTTCGTCCCCGGAGCGACGCTCTTCACGGCGCCGGCCGAGTCCCGCAGAGTCACATCCTGCGCCCGAGCCTCCTCTACCGGCAAACTCAACGTCAGAACAAATCCTATTCCGAGCCAACCGACAAACGAGCGTGCGTTTCGCATTCTTTCTCCTTTTATGATGACGGCCGTGCTCACTCGGAAAACATCGCCTTGTAATGGCGGTACCACTCGCTTTGGAAGCGCTCCTCCGGGTCGTACTCGATTTTCTTTTTCAGGAACTGCGGAAAGAGCGGATAGGCCAGGAGCACCTGGTCCTTTCTTGCCCAGCGGTGATACGTGAGGAAATACGACCCTTCGAGTTCGAGCGCGCGGTCGATGAGACGGCGGAAATCCCGCTTCGCCTTTTCGATGCCCTCCGGTGAGTGTTCCACGCGTAAATTGAAGATCACGCACGCGTACGGGCGCTTCGCCCACGCAAGAAACGTCTCGTCGTCCCTCTCGATGAGCCGGACCGTGCCGTAAACGACGTTCAGCCCGTGGGTTTTCGCGTCCTCACGGACGATCTCCACGAATTGGGGGAGGCGTTCTCTCGGCACGTAAAGCTCGCTGATCATGAGACTGCCGTTCGCGAGCGCGGGCTCAGCCTTCGTGAGATAATCCGCATAGTCCGGGTTGTAGTAGCTCATCTGGTGTGTGTCCGACCAGTACACCCGCCCATCCGTCGTTTGGTAATACCGGGCGTACGCTTCGAACGCCTTCGATTTGTCGGTGTGCGCGAGAAGAAGGAGTTTGTTCCACGCCTCCGCGCTCATCTTTTGAATGCCCGAAGGCATCTCGGTGTCCGAAGGGGCCGGCTTGTAAGCGGAAAGAACGCCCTTCTTCATGAAATCCTCGGCCTTCTCGTCCGTTTTGTACTGGAAATCGCCGTACAAGAAGCCCGACTCCAGCCGCTCCTTGACTTTCGCGTGGAGATCCTCGAGCGCGACGATCTCGACGGTCCTCTGCAGTTTGATCCGCGGCGAAAGACGGAGGTCAACCGTCGCGATGACCCCGAAAAGCCCGTAACCGCCGATGACCAGACTGAAAAGCTCGGGGTTCTCGGTTCGACTTGCGTTCAGCACGTCCCCCTCGGCGTTCACGAGTGTGAAAGACTCGACGTCCTGGACGAAGGGTTTGAAGCGCACTCCGCGGCCGTGCGCGTTCGCCGAAAGCGCCCCGCCGATCGTGAGCGTGTCCGCGCCGGTCTGTTTCTGGACGATCCCCCACGGCTTCGGCGAATCCTTTTGGTTCTCCGCGAGATAGTCCATGAGCTTCGGCCAGCCGATCCCGGCCTCCACCTTCACGATGCCTTTTTCGGCGTCGAAGGAAACGACGTCGTTCATCTTCGACATCGCGACGTGGAAGGTGCCTTCGCCGAATTGCTGGCCGCCCATCGCATGCCGCCCGCCGGAAATGCTGACGCTCATCTTTTCCTCTTTGGCGGTCCGCACGATCCGGACGACGTCTTCGGTGCTTTCCGGCTCGAACACTTCCGCGACTTCGGTCGGGTTGAGGCGGGAATGGACGTCGTTCAAGACGGTCGCGCCGCAGTCGGACGCGCCGAACGGCGGGAAGAAGGAAAGTGCCGCCCAGAGACCGACCCACCGCACGGACGCGAGCCGTTTCACGCTTCGAGCGCTTTCGCGAGCGGGTCGGCTTCGAGCGTGAGGAACGTGGCCAGAACTTCCGCGCTCTCGGTGTTGTTCCCGCGGAGGGCGTATTCGAAGGCGGTCAGGCTTTCGTCGTCTTTCAGATCCGAACGGGCTTCGGCTATGAGCAGAAGCCGGACCGAAGGAAAATTATTCTTGTCGGCCGCGTGCATGAGGGCCGTGCGGCCGTGGTCGTCGACGGCGTTCACGTCCGCGCCGTGCTGGATGAGGTTTTTCACGACGTCCGTCCGGCCGCTCCACGCCGCCATGATGAGCGGGGTCCAGCCGCCCGCTTGCCGGGCGTTCACGTCCGCCCCTGCCGCGAGAAGAGCGTCCGAAATCTGCGCGTTGCCGCCGCCCGCCGCATGATGGAGCGCCGTCGAGCCGCCGTTGTCCGCTTCTTTGACCGAGGCTTCATCGGCGATCAACGTCTTCACGACCTGCGTGCGGTTGTTGACGGAGGCGTGCATGAGGGCGTTCGAGCCGTTCGCGTCCTTCACCTCGGGGTCCGCGCCCCGCTCGAGAAGAAACTGAACGATCTGGAGATGGCCGTTCCACGACGCTAGAAGAAGCGAGCTGCGGCCGCCCTTGTCGATCGCGTGGATGTCGGCGCCGCCTTCCGTGAGAATGCGAACGATGGCCGGATGCCCGGTCCCCGCCGCGTGCATGAGAACCGTCGCGCCGTACTCGTCCTTCTCTTCCAGAGCGGCGCCTTCGGCGACGAGCTTCCGTACTTCTTCGATGCGGTTAGCGTCGATCGCCGCCATGAGCCCCGATTCAATCTTCGCCGAAGCCGCCGGCACCCAAGCCATCCCGATCACCACCACCCACGCAGCCGCTCTTGTAACAGACTTCATGATTCTCCTTTGATTGAATTTCAAACGACTTCGACCGGCATTTTCCCGAGCTTGTCGAAGATCCGGCGATCTTTGACGAGCGGCCACCAGTCGTACAGGTACATCTGCATCGGCCGCCACATCGCGACCCAGCCCGCGATCGTCAGGCTCTCGTGGATGAACCCCGTCCAGCTTTCTTCGGAACCCGCGGGAAGAAGATTCCGGACAACGAAGCACGCGATGAGGAAAACGAGCCCGATCGCCAGATTGATCCGCGCCTCGGCTAAAAAGCGCCGCAATTCCCGCCGGCTCATCTGGGCGCGATGCTCGAAGTAATTATGCACGGCGTCCCGAATCACCGGCGTCGGGTCTTCGGTCGGTTTCCGGTCCAAATGCACGCGGAGCATGACGGGCTCCCTTACCGGAAATTCCTGCGCCCAGCTCGTGATGAACTCTTCGGCGTCGTGGTCCAGGTCCTTGTCGTGAAACGGCGAAGGATCCATGGAGTTGAAAAGCTGGCTAAGCTCCCCGGCTTTCAGCTCGATAAGGTGGCGCGCGTGGGAATTCTTCTCGGCTTCGGCCATGAATTCTCCTTTATCAGCCTTCATTCTGAAAAACGCATCAGAAGCAGCTCTTTCAATCAAAATCCCCTTTTAATTTGAGCTCTCGGGCCCTTTATTTGAAACTCGGTATCCGGCGCAAGAGTTCGCGTGTAGCATCCGCACAACACCAAAACGGCCAATAAAACCCACGTCAACATTCGTCCGCCCATCGAAACCTCCTAGATGAGCACCCCTTCACCATAATTTGATCACTCGCTCGGCACGAACGCCGCCTTCACGTCCGGCCTGTTGAGGACGTACAGCGCGGCCGCCGCCAGAAGCGCGAGCGGCGTGAAAACGAAGAAGACGAGCCACGCGGCCGCCAGGTTCAAGGAAGGCTGATCGGCCGTCCCCGCTCCCCGCGCCGTCATCGTCCATCGAACGGCAGGAACGAGAACCGCGAAATATCCCACGAGACCCATCCAGCTCATGATGACCCCGAGCTTCCGCGACCACGGCTTGAGGTTCCAAAGGGAAACATCTTTGAAAAGGAGAAACAAAGGGAACGGCAAAAGCCCCCAAGACTGCCTATAGACGATCCATCCCGAAGCGAGCGTCCAGAACATGAATTTGACACAACAGAGCGCCGTGAGCGCCTTCGGGCGGGGGTTCACGCTCAGCAAAGCTCCTTCATACGCTTTCCGAAGTGCAAAACGCGCAGCGAGTCGCAAGAGTAGGAATTTTCGAAAGACAGAAACGGCAATCCTTGGTCGCAGGCGCGGCCGCCGGGGCGGGTTTAGGGTACAGCTTACTCACCTGCCTCACCAGCACGAAGATCGCCGCCGCCACGATGAGGAAATTGAGGACGCTGTTGAAGAATACGCCGTAATTGATCGTCGGGGCTCCGGCCGCCTGCGCTTCCTTGAGGGTTGCGTAGTGCGTGCCGCCCAGGCTGATGAAAAGGTTCGCGAAGTCCACCGCGCCCATGAGATACCCGATGGGCGGCATCAAAAGGTCGCTCACGAGCGAAGAAACGATCTTGCCGAAAGCCGCTCCGATAATGACACCCACCGCCATGTCGAACACGTTGCCGCGCAGGATGAACGCTTTGAAATCTTTTAACATAAAACTCCTTCAAGACCGTCTAAAAAGGGAGTGGGTAAAACCGGGAAACGTTGCGCCGGGCGAAAACCGCGGCGCAACGTTTCCTCGTCCGGCTACTTCCCGCTCTTACCCTTACCGCCGCGTCCGGTGCTCCGGGGCGTCGCCATCTTGCGGTTGCGCGCGGACGTCTGGATAGGGCGGCCCTCATTCTTGCCGATCATCTTTTTATTCATTTTCTTGGAAGCCATAGGAAGTCTCCTTGTAGATTCGTCTCAACTGTTGGATGCCGATAGGATCATAATACCCCAAAATCGGCTCCATGCGGATCGTTGTCTTTATCGCTTTTTTTGAGACGAAAGAAACGGGAGAAAAGACGAGGGCTTAAAGGCGGGGCAGGAGCGCTTTTTCGATCGGGTCGATGATCGTCTGCTGGACGTAAACCGTGTTCCCGACGGAGTAATCGATCCGGACGCGCGTGATCGTGCCGTCCGAAGCAGCAGATTCGTACGTTTGATAAGACAGCGAACCGTCAGCGCGCACCGCCGTCGAGACGAGGGTCATCGACGAAAGATCCGGGACCGAATCGAGAACCGTCGTCGTGTACCCGGTGGCCGACACCACCTTCTCCGTGGCCTTGTCGTAGACGACGCGCACGGTCCCGTACGGGAGCGTCTCGGATGTGTCGTACTCGTAAATCATGAGCAGGGAATCTTCGTATTCGAACGTACGCGAAGACACGTAGTCGCGGAGCATCAGCGGCTTCCGGTCGCTCGTGGAAGGGGCGCCGGTGACTAGGGCATGACGCGACGCGTGAAGCCGGTTCTCGTCGCGGACGTAACCCGTCTTAGGATCCCCTTTCAGCAGGACGGGCCTGCGCTCTATGGGCGGCGCGGAGGCGGGGTCGTCGCCCCGGGAGAAAAAGTCCGTTACGCTACGCACCGCGATCTTGAGGGCCTCCACGGCATTGTTCTGCGTCGGAGCGTCGGCCGCGTCGAGCTGGCGCTTAAACGCTTCCGCCGCGGCGAAATCACCGCCGCGGGCCGCAGGCATCTGGTGACTCTGCTTCTCTGCGGCATGCTCTTTAGCCACGGCCGCGGGAGCGGTCGTCAGAAGGCCAAGCGCTGCGATCACTATCCAGGATGTTTTTTTCATGCGTTATTTTTTAATAAGTAGTACCGGAAGAAGTGTACGGGACGGCGGGATAAAAACAATAAGCAACTCTAATCAAATATATACTTATATTAATCAATAATGACTTATTTTAAGCGTGGATTAAAGGTGACCCACGAAAGCCGGTTCTTTGAACCAGTTGTTATTGCGTCCGTCCAAGTAGCGGACCGGAGCCTCAGCCCAATCGAGCGGATCGAGATCGTCGAGCGCCGCGAGACTCACCGCGACGAATTCCCCTCCCGCCTCCACCGCGCGACCACGGCCGTACGGCTTGATACCGCAAGCCTTGCAGAAGAAATGCCGCGACCCCATGGGTCCCGGCCCGTAAACGCCGAACATGGATTCGTCCGCCAGAAGCTTGAACGCTTCCGGCTTCACCGACGCGCACCACCAGCGCGCTTTCGTGCAGAGCACGCAGTTGCACTTGAACGTCCCCTGCGAGAGATCGATCTCCGCTTCGAAGCGGATCTTCCCGCAGTCGCAGCTGCCTTTATAAGTTCTCATCGTTTATGACTTCTCGGCGAGCCGCTTCGCCCCGTCGAACGCGTCCCCGGCGCGCTCGGCGACCAGGCCGCCGAACCGCCACGTGTATTCCGACGTGTCCATCAGACCGCCTTGGACGTGGACGAACCAGCCCCAGACGTAAATACCGACAAGAACGAGGAAGATCAGGCCAAAAAATCCCCGCATCGTTTAGCTGTCGCGCCCGCCTTTATTCGGCCGGCCGCCGGCGCGGACCTTCGACATCTTCTTATTGCGAGCCGAGGTCTGAATGGGACGGCCTTCGTTCTTTTTGATCAAGTTCTTGTTCATTTTTTTAGAAGCCATGTGTTTTCTCCTTTTAAGCAAGCTAACGACTATGCGATTCTAACGTGTCCCGGTGGGACGGGTTCCTCGCCATTGTTCTAATCGCTTCTTCGGGACAACCCCCCTAAACCCGGACTAAACCCGGACTAAACCCGTAAACCCGGACGTCGTCCCAAACGGCTAAAAAGGGAGCAGTTGAGCACCCGGCGCAATTCGAACCGCATTCACATACACGCGATAGGCGGCTTCACGTCCACGATTATCATACCCCAAATCTTCATAAAGCGGGTTCTTGTCCACCAAAGCGTCCGGGCGGGCGTAGGCATAGAATGCGTAACTGGAATAAGGGTACGCAACGGGATCGGTGACAAGCTTAGCTTCCAGGGGATTCCGTTCTATGTATCGTCCGCACTCCAGAAGATACGCGTCGTCTTCGACGGCCTTGGCGATGAAGCCCTTCTTGAAAACCTGCTCCGAGCGCGCTCTTGCCTTGGCGAGATAATAGGCGTATCGGCGATGAAGGTGGTGCGCAAAAGCGCTCACGGAAGTAATATCTTCCGCGTGAATGAGAGCGTGCGTGTGATTGGAGAGAAAGCAGTAATGAAGCACTCGAATCCCGTGCGCAGCGGTTAATTCCGAGAACAGGGATTTATAGAAGTCGAAGTCTTCGGATTCGTAAAAGAGCGTCGAGCGGTTTACTCCCCTATTGATGAAATGATAGTAACCGCTGGCACTGGCTTGGCGGGGTCGTCTTGGCATCGGGTATCTCCTACCCCACTAGACGACTAGACGGCTAATTTTCGTTCAACTGCTCCCCAGAAGGGCTTTGGGGACGACGTCCGGTCTGGGCATCGCTTTAAGGCAATCCTGGCTGAGAGGGAGTTCGTGGGAAGCATGAGCCGTAAAGGCGACTGCTACGACAACGCTGTGGCGGAGAGCTTCTTTCACACGCTCAAAGTGGAGCTCGTTCACCGGAACAAGTTTAAAACCAGAGAGGAGGCAAAAAGAAAAACCTTTGAATACGTGGAGACGTATTACAATCGAAGACGGGCTCACTCCACGCTCGGGAACTTGAGCCCGTTTGAATACGAAAGACAGACAGACCTGTCTTTACAACCTGTCCACTGAGTTGGGGAAGATCAGTCTGGACCTTACAACGGCTTTGATGCATGTCGTCGCATTGACGGTGCTGGCCAATATTGGAAAGTGTTTCCCGCTATTTTGCTATAAAAATGAAGCCACCGTTCGCGAGAGACTGGCCTTGTGTGTCGCTATGTTTCCCAGAGGGGAGGTGGGGGCCGGCGTGCTTTTGGTTGCTCTGAGTTACGGTCTCGGAGGAGTTCCTGCGGCACTTGCGGGAATGAGCTTGGCGCTGAATCTTTTGCTTACAGGCGGCTTCATCGCGGTCGTCATTAAGCTTCTTGGAAAGTCTGCAGTTAAAATGGAAAGGAGTGCCCAATGAACCCCATAACGCTGTTCAACATATGCTTAGGCCTGATCCTTTTGGTGGTGGGTGCTCGATGGCTTGTTTCGGCATCTTCGGCATTGGCATTAAAGGTGGGGATTTCTCCTCTTGTGATTGGGCTTACTGTCGTGGCGTTTGGCACGAGCGCACCGGAGATGACCATAAATGTCATGTCCGTTCTTAGTGGGAAAACAGACATTGCCATGGGTAATATCGTCGGAAGCAACATTTTCAACGTGCTTTTTATTCTGGGTGTGTGTGCTTTATTGCGGCCCCTTCAGGTCTCTTCCCAGATCATTCGACTCGATGTACCTATTATGATCGCGGTCTCGCTTGTACTGTTCCTCATTTCGTTAAAAGGTTCGCTCGGATTTTTAGATGGGGTTCTGCTATTCTCGGGGCTCATTTGCTACACTTTTTTTACGATTCGGATGAGCCGCAAAGAAACCAAGGAGATTAAAGCCGAATTCGATAAGGCGGTGGACCACAAGAAACATTCCACCCCGCTGTTGATCCTTAAGATCGCGGCATCGTTGGGACTGCTTGTTTTCGGGTCCAATAGACTGATATTGGGAGCTGTAGCCATTGCTAAGGCGTACGGGGTTAGCGATCTAGTGATCTCGCTGACGATCATCGCGGCAGGGACAGCGTTTCCGGAGATCTTCACGTCAGTCGTCGCAACGCTTAAAGGAGAAAAGGATATTGCAATCGGGAATGTCATCGGTAGCAACATATTCAATATTTTAGGTGTCGGAGGCCTGACAGGTCTGTTGTCCGGAGCTGGATCTGTCCCCGTCGCGCGATCCCTCATCGGTTTTGATCTACCGTTCATGATCGCGGTCGCGTTTGCTTGCTTGCCGATATTTTTAACTGGGCGGCTGATTGCACGCTGGGAAGGGTTTATTTTTTTAGCCTACTATTTTTTCTATATCATCTATTTGATCCTGAACGCTCAAGCCCACGATCTATTGCCGATATTCGGTCGAACCACGCTATTATTTGTTTTGCCTGTAACTATTTTAACTTTGGCTTATAGTTTTTTTATGGCGTTGCGATCTAGAAAACATAAAATAAAAATATTTATTTGATGCGCGTCCAGTGAAACAAACAATAAACTCAAAGATTATTTGCACCATCGGCCCTACAAGTAATTTTATGGGGTCCTACAGGACCATCGTCTCAAGCTGCTTTCGTTTCAAGAAGCTTGTCGCATGGGATTCGGATATTCGACGGCGTTGCGATAGATACGCGTCAGATGCAGTCAGGGAAAGACTTGACCCCTTATACAGCCGCCTCCGGAGTGCCGTGCGCAGAGGCGCACGGCTGGGGTCGCCAGAGCTCCTATGTTGAACGACGCGGCCCGGTTTTGCAAATAGGGTGTCACGGGGAGTAACGCCTCCGCTTTTGCGATCACATTGGCACAGAGGGGTTTGCTATTTGAATTCCACCCCTATCTGTGGTACACTTTGTTAGAAAGTAGGAATCAGTATGAAAATAGGAGAAGAAGAATGGTAACCAAAATGAGGGAAAAAGGACAGGTGACGATCCCATCAGGCATCAGGGAGTCACTTCATCTTTCGAAGGACTCTGTTTTGTCCGTAGCCAAAGTGGGAAATGGGATTTTGATTACCCCAGGGCTCTCTACATTTAAAACTACATCAGCGGGGTTTGTGAAAGAATCCAAAGAGAAAGGTATCACGCTGGATGAGCTTTTAAAGGATCTGAAAAAGATTCGCCACAGCAAAAGTTCATAAATGGCCATACCGAGATACCGCATCTTCTTTGATACAAGCACCTACATAGCGGCTTTGCTTTCTCCGGAAGGTGCGGCGGGAGAGCTTATCCGTCTCGTAGAAGGTGGCGCGATCAGTATGGTTGTCTCGGAAGAGGTTATTATAGAAATAGACCGCGTCTTATCCAAAAAGTTTCCTATTCGGGTTGAGAAAAGCCGCGAACTTTTAAAAGCCCTCGCTCCGGAAATCGCACCCGAACCCACGGCTACTCAAGCAAAACGATTTCTACACAAATTAGATAAGGGAGATGCCTCCATCCTTTGCTCGGCGCATTTGGCAAAAGTATCCGCATTTGTCACCTGGAACACGCGCGACTTCATGGCGCATGGCGTGGACGCGCTTGTTGATTTCCCGATTGTGGTGCCGGCGGATGCGTTAAAGTTATTTAGAAAATGGATAGAGCCATTTTTGGATTGAGCGTATGAAAAAATTTGAAATTAACCTTAGAAGGCGAAATATTCCAAATAAGGAGTTGGCGGCCGACATTCGAAGGGTCGCGGAATCCATGGGACAGACAACCTTAACGGCAGCCGCCTATGATGAAAAGGGCAGATTTGGAAAGACCACAATTCTTAGACGATTTGGCGCATGGAATACAGCGCTAGAGGTGGCCGGATTAAGAATTGTTCTGACGTCGAATAACAAGGAAGAGACGTTGTTCGGCAATTTAGCCGATGTTTGGCAAAAGCTTGGAAGACAGCCCGTAGGGTCAGATATGGAAAAAACCGCGGGTCTTTCAAAATTTGCGCTAGGCACTTATGAAAAACGATTTGGATCCTGGAACAAGGCTCTGCAAGCATTCGGGGATTTTGTGAATAATTCCGAGATGATGGAGGTGGCCCCTAACATCGGAAATTCTAAAATAAATCATGGAAAGTGGCCAAGGAAGATCAATTGGCGTCTTAGAGCTATGGTTTTGATCCGAGATAACTGTATTTGCAAGATGTGTGGTGCAAGCCCTGCGAAAGATCCGGCGGTTGTTTTGCATGTTGACCATATCAAGCCATGGTCAAAAGGTGGAGCGACAATGACTGAAAATCTAAGGACCCTTTGCTCCGTTTGTAATATAGGAAAAAGTAACGCGCTCTGAGACTGGAATCGGAGTCGGCAACAGCGTTAATTTAAGGCGATTGTTTACGCCTCTTTCAGAATGAAGGGCCGATCCATCCGGTTTTGGGACGACGTCCCGAAAGGTCGGTCGGGACGACGTCCGGTATGAAGTATCAAGACGATGATTTACAGTCTTTCCCGTATTCGTCATTGAAAGATCTTCTTATTCGGATCCGTTATGGAGGACTCGCCTTGGACGTAGTCCCGCATACCCTTGTAAATTTTCTGAGGCCAGCTTTGGTCTGTCATGTCACCCATGAAGCCGATGTCCTTAGAGCCTTCCACTACGATCTTCACCTGAGTGCCACCCTCTATCTCTTTGACGTACACGCCCGCCACGATGTTCCAGTCGTAAGCCGTCATGCCGTGCTTACCCTTGGCGTATCCCTTCTCGAAATCCGCTTGTGTCACGGTGAATTCCGCGTCCGAAAGCCCGGACTTTGCCGCCAGGTACGTCGTGCGCTTGTCCACACCCCTGAAGAAGAACGTCTCCTCATATTTGGACCAGCCCGTCTTCCCCTCTTTCGAATCGAAATTGACGTCGTTTGCAGTCTTAGGAAGACTGCTCATCGTGGCGCAGCCAGCAAGCAAGAGGAAGGACATAACGAGCGGAATGGGTCGTTTCATTTTGATCCCCGATAATTACTTCTCAGACGGCGCCCGGTCTGTTCGGATGATGACTTCCTATAAGTTGTTGTGTATCCCCGGGTTTTGGGACGACGTCCCGAAAGGTCGGTCGGGACGACGTCCGGTATGGGAAGATGCCTTCTCGCTCCGTTGATGCTTCGATCATCGCACTCTAAGCTTTCCGGAGTCATTACGGTACCCCACGACCTTTCCACTTGAGTCGAAGGAGACGTGATCGAACCCATACAACCACATGTTACCAACGATGCTAGTGGGAGTGCCCTGTACGCTTCTTACTCTCTCTTTCGTTGATCCGAGCGTGAAATAACCAATATCGGACCGAGCCCTTCGAGCCGGATCGACTTCGGATCTACTTCCGTCCAGGGAGCCACCTCAGCGTTCGTAGACGGAGCTGGCGGCGAGCTTTGATAGACACCGACCGCGCCGAGTTCCAAAAGCCCAAAGAGTGTCCACATGAGCGCCAAACCGCCGAAATGGCATTTTTGAGAAGACATCACAGAAGCTTTCGCGCGCGGCTTCGACGCATGGGCTGAGGCGCTAGTCCTCGCGCTCCCCGCAGAAGACGAAGGGGATGCTTTTTCACGCGGACGCTCCGCTCGCACGCGGCTCGATTCTGCGTCCCGTTCGAAAGCTCCTCGTACGCCTTGTTTATCTGTTTGAGATTCTCCTGCGCCTTTTTCTGGAAAACGGGATCGTGCGCGAAGCGATCCGGATGCCAAACCTTCACGAGATCGCGATACGCCTCTCGAATCTCATCCTTCGAAGCGCCGGGCTTCAGACCGAGAACAGAGTACGAATCACTCATCGTTCAGTTTCTTTTGCTTAAAGGACGTTGTCAGGACTTTGTTTTAAGGCCGACTAACTAGCAACATTTAAGCTTACTGAGTTGGGAAATAATTGAGTTGCGGCGATAAAAATTCCTAGGATAACTAAAATAATCTGTAAATTTATGAGAAAAAAAGGAAGTTCTGTGAATACTACAACATACTTATAGTCTGCTTGATTTAATCTCTGCTTCGCCGTTATGCGGCTTAAGTACAAAAACTGCTCTTTCAATACCTGCATCACGAACTTACATCTATCATCGTTGTGCTTGAAAATTTGAAGTGCCGCTTCCATGGAAATTAAGTTTTCTCTTTTACCAATGCCCAACAATCTCCGAGACCATTTCTTCTGATGAAGCATGCCTAAATACGCAGAAGTAGCCCAAAGAATTAATGGTACAAATGAAGGCGTTATCTTCAGATATGCGATCAAAGCAAAATATAATGTAAAAGCCGCGCCTGCTCCTTTGAGTAAAAGATTGCAAATATCGAATTCGAATTGATTTGCTTCCCTGATATGCTCTTTGGCATCAGCGGATTTATTTTTTCCATGCGTCTCAATGAATCGAGTCGCGGAATCTACGTCGAGTTTTTTTATAAATTCAATTTCGTTATCTAAAAGCGGAGGGAAGGAAGGGTCTTGGTATTTCTCTTTTTTAAAAAAGCTCAAAAAAAATACTCAGCTGATGCTGAGCTCCATGTCGTACCCTATCGGTTAAGCGGTTCATGCTTACCTTCTCATTCCCATTCAATAGTCGCCGGGGGTTTACTAGACACGTCGTAGCAGACGCGGTTCACGCCTTTGACTTCGTTAATGATTCTGTTAGAAACTTTTCCCAAAACTTCCTTCGGCATATCGAACCAGTCCGCGGTCATGCCGTCGACGCTGGTGACGGCGCGGAGGGCGACGACGTTGTCGTAGGTGCGTTCGTCGCCCATGACGCCCACGGAGCGGACCGGGAGGAGGACGGCGAAGGCTTGCCAGATCTTCGTGTAGAGGCCGCTCTTGTGGAGTTCTTCCAGGAAGCGGTGGTCGGCTTCCCTTAAAATGTCGCAGCGTTCCTTCGTGACTTCTCCCAAGACGCGCACGGCCAGGCCGGGGCCCGGGAACGGGTGGCGCCATACGAGCTCTTTCGGGAGGCCGAGCGATTTCCCGAGCTCGCGGACCTCGTCTTTGAAAAGCTCGCGGAGGGGCTCGATGAGCTTGAGCTTCATCTTCTCAGGGAGGCCGCCCACGTTGTGGTGGCTCTTGATGACGGCGGTGGGGCCGCCGAAGGCGGACTTACTCTCGATCACGTCGGGGTACAGCGTCCCCTGCCCGAGCCACTTCGCGTTCTTGATTTTCTTCGCTTCGCGGTCGAAGGCGTAGATGAACTCGTGGCCGATGACCTTGCGTTTCTTCTCCGGGTCCGTGACGCCTTTCAGCGCGGTGAGGAAATGCTTCTCGGCGTCCACGATGTCGAGATTGAAATTGAATTTGCCGGCGAATGCCTGGCGGACGTACTCGACCTCGTTCTTCCTTAGCAGGCCGTTGTTCACGAAAATGCAGGTGAGCTGCTTCCCGAGCGCCTTCGCCATGAGCGCGGCGGCGACGGAGCTATCCACGCCGCCCGAGAGGCCGAGGATCACGTGGTCGGTCCCGACCTTCTCCTTGATCTCGCGGGTCTTCTCCTTGATGAAGTTCTCCATCGTCCACGACTTCTTGAAACCGCAGACCTTAATGAAGTTCTCGATCACCTTCTTACCGTGCTCGGAGTGCGCGACCTCGGGGTGGAACTGGACGCCGTAGATCTTCTTCGCGTCGTTCTCGAATGCGGCGACTTTGGTGTTCTTCGTAAAGGCAGTGGTCTGGAAGCCTTTCGGCATGATCGAAACGTAATCGCCGTGGCTCATCCAGGAAATAGACTTCCGGGGGACGCCCTTAAAGAGCGAGCCGCCGGAGCTTTTCACGAAAAGATCGGCGCGGCCGAATTCTTTCTCTTCCGCGCGGCAGACCTTGCCACCCAAAAGATGCGAAAGGGCCTGCATGCCGTAGCAAATGCCGAAGATCGGAAGGCCGAGCTCGAGATAGCCCGCGTCGAGCTGAGGCGCGTTCTTTAAGTACACGCTCGCCGGGCCGCCGGAAAGGATGATCCCCTTTACGTTCCCTTTGGCGCGGATCTGGTCGGCGGTGATCGTGGGCGGAACGATCTCGCAGTACACCTTCGACTCGCGCACCCGGCGGGCGATGAGCTGGTTGTACTGGGAACCGAAGTCGATGATTAAAAGGGTTTCCATGGAGGTCTATTCTAAATTGGAGCCGCGGGGCTGGCAATCTTTCATTCGGAGGCCCGGGGAGCGGCCTTCGACGAGGGATTTCACGGGTTCGAAGCTGCGGCGGTGGATCGGGGTCGGGCCATGCGCGAGGAGTGCGGTGACGTGCTCGCGCGTGCAGTAGCCTTTGTGGGATTTGAAGCCGTACTGGGGATAAACTTTGTCGTACTCTTCCATGATGCGGTCGCGGGTCACTTTCGCGACGATGGAGGCGCAGGCGATCGCGAGGGATTTGGAGTCGCCCTTCACGAGGGCGGCGCGGCGGACGTCTTTGTCTTGCTCGAAATCGGGGACGTGGTTGCCGTCCACGATCACGTAATCGGGGGTGGAAGGCAAGCGGCGCACGGCGTCCTTCATCGCGGCCATCGACGCCCAAAAGATATTGAGCTCGTCGACCACCGTATGATCCTTCACGCTTACGGCGACGTGGGCTTTCTGAAGGATTTCCCTGTACGCCACTTCCCGGGATGCGGGCGACAACTTTTTGGAGTCGTCGATGGCGCACGAAAATGAAGCGTCCCTGACGATCACAGCCGAGGCCACTACCGGTCCCGCAAGGGGACCCCTACCGACCTCGTCTACGCCCGCCAGGGACAGGAAACCCCGGTTCAGGAAATCCGCGTCATGCCGAAGGAGGAGTCGGAACCGCCTCTTCGCGCCTGCGCTCTTCCTCAATCTTGCCTCTCTTACCCTTCTGATCTCTGAGATAATACAGCTTCGCGCGGCGCACTTTGCCGGAGCGGACGAGCTCGATCTTCTGCACGTTCGGGCTATGGACCGGGAAACCCCTCTCGACGCCCTCGCCGAAAGAAGTGCGGCGCACCGTGAAACTTTCACGGATACCCGAACCCTGCCTCTTCATGACAGTGCCTTCGAAGGTCTGTGTGCGGGTCTTATCGCCTTCTTCGACCTTCACCGACACCTTGATCGTGTCGCCCACGCGGAACTTAGGGATGTCTTTTTTGATTTGCTCGGCTTCGAGCGCCTTCAACAGCGGATGCATGACCTTCTCCTTTTACCTTCTTGGAACTAACCGTAACTTCTTCCCCGTGAAGGAGATCCGGCCTTCTCTCGCGCGTACGCTTGAGCGCCTCTTCCTTCCTCCAACCCTCGATCGCCTTGTGGTTTCCCGAGAGGAGCACCGGGGGGACCTGCTTGCCGCGATAAACGGCGGGCCTCGTATATTGCGGGTATTCTAGCAGATTCCCGCAAAAAGATTCAAATTCCTTCGATTCCTCCCTGCCGAGCACCCCTGGGATCAGCCGGGTGACCGTGTCGATCAAAACCATGGCCGGCAGTTCCCCGCCGGTCAGGACGTAGTCGCCGATGGAGACTTCGTCGGTGACGAACGCCTCGACCACGCGTTCGTCCACGCCCTCGTAGTGGCCGCAGAGCACCACCAGTTCGTCCGCCTTCGCCAGGCCGGCCGCCGTCGCATGATCCAGCCGTTTCCCCTGTGGGCTCATGTAAACGAACCGGCGCCCTTTCTTCTTGGGACGCTTTCCGAAGAGCGCATCGACCGCTTCGAAGATCGGCTCGGGCTTCATCAGCATGCCCGGGCCGCCGCCGAACGGACGGTCATCCACCGTCCGGTGCTTGTCGTGGGCGTAATCGCGGATATCGACCGCGTTTACGCTGACCGTGCCCGCCGCCAAAGCCCGTTTCATGATCGAGTGCGAAAGAAACGACTCGAACATGCCGGGAAAGAGCGTGAGGACGACGACCTTCACGGCTTTTCTTTCCTGTCCTTACTGACCGTACTTCACTCCGACCTTCTTGAGGATCGAGCGGACGGTGTCCGAAGGCTTCGCGCCCTTGGAAATCCAAAACTCCACGCGGTCCGTCTTGATCTTCATTTCCGCGGGCTCCTTCGAAGGGTCCCAATAACCCACTTCTTCGAGGAAACGCCCGTCGCGCGGGAACTTCGAGTCCGTGACGACGACGCGGTGCTTGATCTTCTTCTTGGTGCCGGTCGATTTCAGACGAATAACGACTGCCATACATTCACCCCCTTCCGGGATTGTTCGGTTCTAGTTGTAATCTTTCTCGCGGCGCACTTTGGCGCCGAGCGAGCCCAGCTTGTCCACGAGCCGCTCGTAACCGCGGTCGAGGTGATAAATGCGACGCACTTCGGTTTCCCCTTCGGCCACGAGGCCGGCGAGGACGAGCGCGGCCGACGCGCGAAGATCGGACGCCATGACCGGCGCGCCCGAAAGCTTCTTCTTGCCGCTAACGATCGCCGACGGGCCCTCGAGCATGATGGACGCGCCCATGCGGTTGAGTTCGGCGACGTGCATGAAGCGCTCGGGGTAAATTTTTTCGGTGATCACGCTGATGCCGGGCACCACGCACATGAGCGCCATCATCTGCGCCTGGAGATCCGTCGGGTAGCCGGGATACGGGAGCGTCGTCACCGACACGGGCCGGAGGATGCGCTCGCGGCGCACGCGCACGTGGCCGTTTTTCTCGGTTACGTTCACGCCGGCTTCGCGGAGCTTGTCGAGCATGGCGCCCATCATCGAAAGATCGAAATTGGTGAGCGTCACGTCGCCCTTCGTCATCGCCGAGCCGATCATGTACGTGCCGGCTTCAATGCGGTCCGAAATGACGGAGTGGACGGCGCCCTTAAGGCTCTTCACGCCTTCCACTTCGATGGAGGGCGAGCCGAGCCCCTCGATCTTCGCGCCCATCTTCTTCAAAAAATTGCCGAGATCCACGACTTCCGGCTCGCAGGCCGCGTTGTCGATGACGGTCTTTCCCTTCGCCGTCGTGGCCGCCATCATGACGTTGCCCGTGCCGAGCACCGACGAACCGAAGGCGCCGCCGAGGAAGATCCGTGCGCCCTTGAGACCGTTCTTCGCTTTCGCGGTGACGTAACCTTTTTCGAGCGTCACTTCCGCGCCGAGCGCGCGCACGCCCTTGATGTGGAGATCGATCGGGCGTGGGCCGATGACGCAGCCGCCCGGGAAAGACACGGTGGCTTCGTTGAAGCGCGCCAGGAGCGGCCCAAGGAAGCAGATCGAGCCGCGCATCGTGGAGACGATCTTGTACGTCAGCACCGGATTCTTGATGCCCGACGGATCGACCTGGACCACGTTCTTCTCGAACGAAACCTTCGCGCCCATCGTTTTCAGGATCTTCACCATCGTGAAGATGTCCGCGACTTCGGGCACGTTCTTCACGACGGATTTTTCCTTCGTGAGGACGGTGGCGGCGAGGATCGGAAGCGACGCGTTCTTCGCGCCGCTCACGCTCACCGTTCCCTCGAGGCGTTTGCCGCCCTCGATGACCAATTTATCCATTTACTCTCACCGTCAGAATGCGCTCGATGCCCGTGTGGTCTTTGACGAACTTCCAATCCGAATATTCCGGCCGCCGCGCGAGATCTTTCGCGAGAGCGCGCGACTGGCCCTTGCCGATCTCGAGGAGAAGCCGCCCAGGAGCCTTGAGATAACGCGGCGCTTCGTCCAAAATTTTCCGGATCACGTTGAGTCCGGCTTCGCCGCCGTCCAGCGCGACGCGCGGTTCGCGGCGCACTTCGCGCGGCAGTTTCTTGAGCTCGTTTCGGGGGATGTAAGGCGGATTCGAGACGATGACGTCCCAAAAAGCTTTCTTTCCCTTGCCGAACGCTTCGAAAAGGTCCCCCTTCAAGAACCGGACCTTTTTCCGTAACCCGTGTTTCTCCACGTTCTTACGGGCGATGCGAAGCGCCTTGGGAGAGACGTCGAGAGCGGTCATTTTACAATCGGGACGCTCCAAAGTCAACGAAACGGCGATGCACCCCGAGCCCGTGCATAAATCGAGCGTTTCCGGGGCCCGGAGGCCCGTTTCCGTGAGCGCCTTCAAGGTCTCCTCGACGAGGACCTCGGTTTCGGGCCGCGGGACGAGAACATGCCGGTCGACGGCGAACGTCCGGCCGTAAAAATCGGCTTCCCCCAGGATTTGCCCGAGCGGAATCCCCTTCACGCGCTTCGCGACGGCCTTCTCGATTTTTTTCCGGGCCGCAGGCGGCACGTTCCGGCTCCCCGCGAAGAAATCGACCCTTCCGAGCTTCGCGTAATGCCGCACGAGGATCTCGGCCTCCGCCGCCGCGGAAACCACGCGGCCCTTTGCGAGCGCTTTCTCTACATTTTTAAGGAGCGCGAGATTCTCCCGGGCCGCTTCGCTCAAGACTTCTCGAATTCGTCTTCGTAGAGCGCTTCGATGAACGGCTCGATCTCGCCCTGCATGACGGCTTCGAGATTGTACTGCGTAAGACCCACGCGGTGGTCGGTCACGCGGCGATCGGGAAAGTTGTAGGTGCGAATTTTTTCGGAGCGGTCGCCCGAGCCGACCTGCTGTTTGCGCTGCTTGGCGATTTCGGCGTTCCGCTCGCTCGTGATCTTGTCGAAAAGGCGCGCGCGCAGGACCTTCAGGCCCTTCTGTTTGTTTTTAAGCTGGGACTTTTCGTCCTGGCACGAGACGACGAGGCCGGACGGCAGATGCGTGATGCGGACGGCCGAGTCGGTGGTATTCACCGACTGCCCGCCGGGGCCGCCCGAGCGGAAAACGTCGATTTTTAAATCCTCGGTCCTGATTTCCACGTCGACCTCCTCGGCTTCGGGAAGGACCGCGACGGTGATGGCCGACGTGTGGATTCTCCCTTGAGCCTCGGTGGCCGGGACGCGCTGGACGCGGTGCGTGCCGCTTTCGAACTTGAAGCGGCCGTACGCGCCTTCGCCAATCACGTTCGCGATGATTTCCTTGAAGCCGCCAGCGTCTCCGGGGGAAGAGGAAAGGACCTCCACCTTGAAACCGTTCTTCTGGGAGAAGCGCGAGTACATGCGGAACACCTCGCCCGCGAAACTCGCGGCTTCAAGCCCGCCAGTTCCCGCGCGGATTTCGAGGAGGACGTTCCGGAGAAGCACCGGGTCGTCCTGAACGAGCAGTGCTTCCAGATCCTTCACGGTTTTCTTGGTCTGCGCTTCGAGCTCGGTGAGCTCCCCTTGGGCGAGCTCCATCATTTCGGGATGGGATTTATCGCCGGCCATTTTGCGGGCGCCTTCGGTTTCCGCTTCGAGTTTCTTGTGCTCGGAATAGAGCTCGTGGATCTTCTGGAGCTGCCGGTATTCCTTGCCGAGGTCGCGGACTTTCGTCGGGTCGCCGCCGATGGCGGGGTCCTCGAGGAGGCTCTTCACCTCTTCGTAGCGTTTCTCTTTCTCTTCGGCTTTCCTCAGGAATCGCATGGGGGCGGGGAAATAAAAAACCGGACCCCGCGTTCAGGTCTGCGCCGGGTTGCGGCGCTCGCCCTCGGACGGAGTCCGGTTAAAGTGACCTAAGCCTTCTTCTTGTACCGCTTCTCGAACTTCTCGATGCGGCCGGCCGTGTCGAGGAACTTCTGCTTGCCGGTGAAGAACGGGTGGCAGCTTGCGCAGATTTCGACGCGGATATTCTGCTTGGTGGAGCGCGTGTGGATCACGTTCCCGCAGAGGCAGGTGATGGTCGTTTCATGGTACTTGGGGTGGATCTTCTCTTTCATGGCGCTTTGATTCTCCCTTTAGGTCGCCTATTTAAGCACGATTCATACTTTTCAGGAAGTCTTTATTCGTTTTGGCCTTGGACACCTTTTCGATGAGGAGCTCCATCGCTTCGGACGAATTCAGCTCGTTCAGGACTTTGCGGAGGATCCAGATCTTCGCCAAATCGTCCTTCTCGACCAGCAGTTCCTCGCGGCGCGTGTTCGACTTCTTGATGTCGATGGCCGGATAGATGCGGCGCTGGAAGAGATTGCGGTCGAGCTGGACTTCCGAATTGCCCGTGCCCTTGAACTCTTCGAAGATGACTTCGTCCATGCGCGAGCCGGTGTCGACGAGCGCGGTCGCGATGATCGTGAGGGATCCGCCTTCTTCGACCGCGCGCGCGGCGCCGAAGAAACGCTTCGGTTTATGGAGCGCGTTCGAATCCACGCCGCCCGACAGGATCTTGCCCGAGTGGGGCACGGTCGTGTTGTAGGCGCGCGCCAGACGCGTGATCGAGTCGAGGAGGATGATGACGTCCTTCTTCGATTCGACGAGGCGCTTGGCCTTCTCGATGACCATTTCGGCGACCTGCACGTGGCGCTCGGCCGGTTCGTCGAACGTGGACGAGACGACCTCGCCCTTCACGTTCCTCTGCATGTCCGTGACTTCTTCCGGACGTTCGTCGATGAGGAGGACGATGAGGACGGCGTCGGGATGGTTCGAGGTCACCGCGTTCGCGATCTTCTGCATGAGCACGGTTTTACCGCTGTACGGCGGCGCCACGATGAGCGCGCGCTGGCCCTTGCCGATCGGAGCGAGAAGGTCCAGGATGCGCGTCGAGACTTCCGCCTGCGCGACTTCCAGATTCCACTTCTCGTGCGGGTAAAGAGGCGTCAGGTTGTCGAACAGAATCTTGTCGCGGCCCTCGTGAGGCTCCTCGAGATTGACCTTGTTCACCATGAGAAGCGCGAAGTAGCGCTCTCCCTCTTTCGGGGGACGGATCTGGCCGGAAACCGTGTCGCCGGTACGCAGGTTGAACTTCCGGATCTGCGACGGAGAGACGTAAATATCGTCCGGGCACGGGAGGTAGTTGTAATTCGGCGAACGCAGGAAGCCGAAGCCGTCCTGCAGGATTTCGAGCACGCCTTCGCCCGTCATCACGCCGCCCGTCGACTGCTGGGGCTGGGCCTGCAGGATCTTGAAGATGAGGTCCTGCTTCTTCAGCCCGCTCACGCCGTCCACCTTCATCTCGTGTGCCAGCTGGTTCAGCTCGGGCATCTTCATTTTCTTGAGTTTCGCCAGATCGATGTCCATCTTATTTCTTTCTCTCCTTTTTAGTTAACCTAAACTTGCGGCGGCTTCGCGGATTTTCGCGGCCGTTTCTTTTACTTTTTTCTCGAGGTCCGCGAGGGTGCTCGCGTTCTCGATCACGTAATCCGCGAGCTTCGCCTTCTTCTCGGGCGGCCACTGCGCCGCGAGGATCTTCTTCGCGAGGGCCGCGTCCACGCCGCGCTGCGAGGCGCGCGCGAGGGTCGCTTTGGCCGGGGCTTTCACGAGCACCGTGAAATCCGCGAGATTGTCCATCTTCGATTCGAAAAGGAGGGGCACGTCGAGAACGAGTATACCCTTCTTTTTCTTCGTCCGGTCCATGATTTCGAGCGCGTCCATGATGACGGCCGGATGAACCAGGATGCCGAGCGTTTTAAGCTCTTTCGGGTTCGAGAAAACGCGCTTGGCGAGGGCCGCGCGGTCGATCTGCCCGTTCTTGCCGAGGATCTTCCCGCCGAAGAGCTTCACGACGGCCCTGTAGGCCGGTTTACCCTTCTCGAGAGCGCCCCGTGCCGAGACGTCGGCGTCGAACACCACCGCGCCCTGTTTTTTAAAGAGGGTCGTGGCCGCGCTTTTGCCCGATGCGAACGAGCCTGTGACTCCGACGACGATCACGCGGCCTCCGCGGCCGGCCGGCCAAGCATCGACGAATAAAAATCCCGGTATTCCGCGGCCGAGCGCTTCCACGAGAAATCGGCCTTCATCGCGCGCTTTACCAGAAGCGCCATGCGCTTTTTATCGGCCCAGCACCGGAGGGCGCGCTCGCACGCCTTCCAGAGCGCGTCGGGTGTGCGCTCTTTGAAAGAGAATCCGTTGCCCGTTTCGTCGTTCTTGTCGGCGTCGGTGATAGTGTCCGCCAAGCCGCCTGTTTCGCGAACAATGGGTAGAGTGCCATACCGCAGGCTGATCAGCTGCCCTAGGCCGCAGGGCTCGAAATAAGAGGGCATCAGGAAGAAGTCCGAGCCCGCGTAGATCTTGCGGGACAGCGGGCCGCTGAAACCAATAGTGACGCTCGCCTTCCGGGGGTGCCGCGCGGCGACGTTTTTATAGGTCGTGCGGTACGCGGGGTCGCCGTCGCCCAGGAGTACGAACTGCGCGCCCGCCTTCAAAATTTTATCGCAGACGTCCGAAAGAAGGTCGAGACCTTTTTGGTCGGCGAGGCGCGAAACGATGCCAAACACCGGCGCAGCCGGATTCTCTTCGAGGCCGCACGTGCGCTGGAGATCGGCCTTGCAGGCCGTCTTCCCCGCCGGTTTCGAGGCCGAGTAGGCTTCGGCGATGTCCGGGTCGGCCGACGGGTCCCAGTGCGCGTAGTCGAGGCCGTTCAAAATTCCCCGCAGGGCTTCCGCCCGGCGGCGGGTCACGCCTTCCAGGCCGCAGCCAAACTCGTTCGACTGAATCTCGCGCGCGTACGTTGGGCTCACGGTCGAGACCGCGTCCGCGTAGAGAAGCCCACCTTTCATGAGATTGATTTTGCCGTAGAACTCGAGGCCGTCCATGTTGAAGAGCGCCGGATCGAGGCCGAGCTCGGGAAAATGTTTCGAGGCGAACACGCCCTGGTACGCCAGGTTGTGGATCGTGTAGAGCGTTTTCGTCCGGGCGAAGAACGGATCCTGAGCCAAGCGCGTCTTGAGGAACACGGGAAGGAGCGCGGTCTGCCAGTCGTGCGCGTGGACGACGTCGGGGCGGAAACCGGTTTCCTTGGCGATTTCGAGTGAGCGGTTGCAGAAAAACGCGAAGCGCTCGAGGTTGTCCGCGTAGTCGCCGAGCTCGTTGCCGTAGAGCGCCGAGCGGTTGAAGTATTCTTCGTGCTCCACGAAGCGTACACGCACGCCCGGGGCGATCGCTTGCTCCCCTTCGGGAACACCGCGGTAGCGCGGCATGGTCACGAGCATTTCGACGCCGAGCTTGCCCAGCGCCTGTGGCAGGGACCCGGCGACATCGGCGAGCCCGCCGGTCTTCGCGAACGGCGCAACTTCACTCGCGCAAAAAAGAACTTTCGGTTTCATCGGTCTTAAGCGGCTTCCGTCATGTCGAGCCAGTTCGGCCCGGCCTTCACTGAAACGTCCATCGGCACCTTGAAATCCACGGCGCCTTCCATCTCGGCACGCACCATCGCGACAAGCTTCTTCTCTTCGGTTTTGGGCACTTCGAACACGAGTTCGTCGTGCACCTGCAGGATCATCCGCGCGCCCCACTTCCCCGCCGCGAGTTTCCCGGCGATGCGGATCATCGCGATCTTGATGATGTCGCTCGCAGTGCCCTGGATCGGCATGTTGTTCGCGGTGCGCTCGGCGAACGCCTTCACGCGCACGTCCCTCGAAAGGATCTCCGGGATATACCGGCGGCGCTTGAACGCGGTCTGCACGTAGCCGTCTTTCCGCGCCCCCTCGAGATTCTTGTCGAGGTAGACCTTCACCTTCGGGTAACGGTCGAAGTAGGCCTTGATGAAGTCCTTCGCGGCTTCGTTCGAGACGTTCAAATTCTTGGCCAGGCTGAACGCGCCCATCCCGTAAAGAACGCCAAAGTTCACGGTCTTCGCCGAATTGCGCATCGTGTCTGACACGCTCTCCATCGGAAGGTTGAACATCAGGCCCGCCGTGTAGCGATGGATGTCCGCGCCTTCCTTGAACGCGCGGATCAGGTTTTCGTCTCCCGAGAGGTGCGCAAGCACGCGCAGTTCGATCTGCGAGTAATCGGCCGAGACGAGGACCGTGTCCTTCGTACCGGCGACAAACGCGCGCCGGATCTTCCGGCCTTCTTCGGTGCGGATCGGAATGTTCTGCAGGTTCGGTTCGCTCGACGAGAGCCGCCCCGTGGCGGTCACCGTTTGATTGAACGAGGTGTGAACCCGTTTCGTCCGCGGGTTGATAAGGAGCGGAAGAGCGTCCACATAGGTGGATTTAAGCTTCGAAAGTTCCCTGAATTTTAAGATTTCTTTGGGGAGCGGGTGAATTTCGGAAAGCTCGAGCAAAACCTCTACGTTCGTGGATGCCCCTGTCTTAGTCTTTTTTACCATAGGCAGGCGGAGCTTGTCGAATAGTATTTCCGACAACTGCTTGGGAGAGTTGATGTTGAATTCTGTCCCCGCTTCCTTGTGGATGGTCTTTGTGACCGCGGCGAGGGTCTTCTCCATTTCTTTCGAAAGGTCTCCCAGAAGTTCGATGTCGAGGCCGATTCCGGCCGTTTCCATGCCTCCGAGGATCGGAACGAGGGGCATCTCGATGTCCCGGAAAAGGCCGTCCAGGTCCTTTTCGGCGAGCTTAGGCGCGAGCGTCTTTTCGAGGCGAAGGGCGACATCGGAGTCTTGGCAGCCATACGGCCAGACCTTTTCGAGTGGCACCTCCTCCATTGGGATCTCGTTCCGGCCGGTGCCGATAAGCTCCGTGATCGGCGTGATGCGGATCCCCAGCTGTTCGGCGGCGATGTCGTCCAGGTTGTGGTTCGGCTTGGCCGGATTGAGGCAGTAGGAGGCGACCATCGTGTCGAACGCGATGCCCCGGAGCTCGATCCCGTGGCTCCCGAGGAGCATCGCCTCGTATTTCAGGTTCTGCCCGGTCTTGGCGATCTTTTCGTTCTCGAAGAGCGGACGCAGGCGCTCGAGGCATTCCTTCGCCTGGAGCGGCCCCTTCTCGGTGAACGCGACGTAGAACGCTTCTTTGTCTTTCCACGAAAACGACACGCCGAGCGGGCGTGCAAGAAGCGAGTTTACGCTCGTCGTCTCGAAATCGAACGCCCACGCCTTTTTCTTGGAAAGGGTCTCGACGAGCTTCGCGAAGCCCTTTTCGTCGGAAACGAGCGCGTACTCGAGTGCCGCGTCCTCGGCGTTCTTATCCTCGGCGGACGGGAGGTTCTTAAGAAGAGTGCGGAACTCGAATTCGCGGTAGAGCTCGGCGAGCTTCTCGGCGTCCGGCTCGCAGCGCTTGAGCGCGGTCACGTCGATGTCGATTGGCACGGCGCGGTCGACGGTGGCGAGGTCCCTCGAGAGATACGCCATTTCCTTCCCCGCTTCGAGGTTCGCGCGGAGCTTGTCGCCTTTCACCTTCGCGAGATTCTTATAAAGTGCATCGAGCGAGCCGAATTCGATAATGAGCTTGGACGCCGTCACTTCCCCGATGCCAGTGACCCCCGGGATGTTGTCGGAGGCGTCGCCCATGAGGGCCATGACGTCCGTCACGCGCTCCGGGTCCACACCGAAGCGTTCTTTGACGGCGGCCTCGTCGTAGATGAAGTTCTCCTTTTGTGGATTCACGATCTTCACCGATTTTCCCACGAGCTGGAGCATGTCTTTGTCGCCGGTCGCGATGAACGTCTCGTGGCCCGCGGCCTTGATCCGCTCGGCGAGCGTCGCGATCACGTCGTCGGCCTCGTACCCTTCCTTCTCGAAGATGGGGATCCGGTAGGCGCGAACGACGTCCTTGATGAGGGGGATTTGGGAGCGGAGGTCGTCGGGCATGGGCTTGCGCTGGGCCTTGTACTCCTCGTACTTCTCGTGGCGGTGCGTCGGGCCCTTCATGTCGAACGTGAGCACCATGCCGTCGGGCTTGATATCTTTGAGGAGCTTTTCCAGCATAGTGATGAAGCCGTAAACGGCGTTCGTCGGCTGACCCTTCGAGTTGCGGAGCTCGCGGATGGCGAAGAATGCCCGGTAGCAGAACGAGTTGCCGTCGAGCAGGACGAATTTCATCGGGGGTTTTTTGGCGGGCCTTTTACTGGGTATTGATGATCACGTAGAGCAGCACGATGATGAGCAACGAACAAATCACGTAAAAATCGTTGAAGTACCAGAAGTCCGAGAGTTTCTCGGCGATGCCAGCCGCCTTGACCGTGTCGCGGTGCGCGAACCAGCGCTGCTTCTTGGGGAAGAGCTCGCGGTGGATGCGCCATTTGATCTTGACCGCCTCGATGTCCGACTTCTTGAAGCGCAGGAACGCCCCGGCGATGTTGTGCGTGGGGATCTTGTGGTCGTGGACGAGCGCCCAGAGCTCTTCCTCGCTGATGTCGAGGAGGTCCGCCGCCTCGCGGACGTCGATGAGGTAGCGCTCATCGGCGGGGTTCGGCTCTTCTTGCGGGGTCTTATTTTCTTCCACTCGTGGCTCCGTCGTGGTGCTCGAAATCGGGGTATCCGGGCATGTCGAGCGCGTCTCGCCGCCCCTCCCGGTAAAGCGCTTCACCGTAGGAAGCGATCATCGCCGCGTTGTCCTGGCAGAGCGCGAGCGGCGGAAACACGGCCTTCAGGCCCGCTTCGTCCGCTGCTTCGGCCATCATCTCGCGCAGGCGGGAATTGGCGCTCACCCCGCCGCCGATCACGATCGTCTTCAGGTTCTCGCGCGCCGCGGCGCGCACGCTCTTTTTGACGAGCGTCTCGCAGACGGCTTCCTGGAAGCCCGAACAAATCTGCGCGCGAACCTTCGGACCGGGCCCCTTCGCCTTTTTCTTCAGGGCTTCCACCTGGTGGTACACGGCGGTCTTGATTCCGCTGAAGCTGAAATCGAGCGAATCGCTCGAAAGAAAGGGTCGGGTGAAGCGAAAAACGTTCGGATCTTGCTTCTTGGACAGCCGGTCGATTTCTGGACCCCCAGGATATCCCAACCCTAGGATCTTTGCAACTTTATCGAAGGCTTCCCCAGCCGCGTCGTCGAGCGTTTTTCCGAGGGTTTTCATGTGGGACGCCGATTCCATGCGAAGGAGCATCGTGTGCCCGCCGGAGACGACCAGGCCGAGACACGGGAACTTGAGCTTGGGGTCCGAAAGAAACCCGGCGTAGGCGTGCGCTAGGACGTGGTCCACGCCCACGAGGGGCTTCCCGAGCGCGAGCGAGAGCGCTTTGGCCGCCGAAAGGCCGACGAGGATCGATCCCATGAGGCCGGGGCCGCGCGTGACGGCGATGAGATCGACCTTGCGGAGCGGAACTTTCGCTTTTTTAAGGGCCTCGTCGAGCGTGGGTAGGAGCACCTCGAGCTGGGCGCGCGAGGCGATCTCCGGCACGACGCCGCCGTAGCGCTTTTGTTCCTCGAGGCTCGAGGCGACGACGTTCGAGAGGATTTTCCGCCCCGAAACGATCGCGACGGACGTCTCGTCGCAGGAGGTTTCCACGCCGAGGGTGATCACTCGATGTCGTCCTCGGGGTAGAGAAGGAGGTCTTTGGCGAGTACGAGCCGCACGCCTTCGCGCTCAATCTCCGGAAGAACGCGGCGGATGGCCGCGAGCGTCACGTCGTGGTCGTGGCCGATGGCGACGGCGCTCCCGCGCGAAAGCGCGATGCGCTTGGCCTTCCGGAGCTGCTCGACGATCGCGTCCTCGTCGAGCTCGTTGTCTAAGAAGACGTCGCGTTTCGTGAAAGGGATGCCGATTTCCTTCGCCACGCGCGGGCCGACGGTGGTTGAGATCACGTTCGAATCGAGGAAGAAGACGTTCTTCGATTTCAAGTGCCCGAGCACCGTGCGCATGACGCGGAGGTCGCTCGTGGCGGCGGAACCCTGGTGGTTGTTCATACCCTGGGCGCCCGCGACGGAACGGAACGCGTCGTCCAAGCGCTTCTTGATCACGGCATCGGGAGTGGTCGTCAAGATCGTCGTGGGTTCGACGTGCGTCTCCGCCTTCGGCTGCATCGGGAAGTGGACGATGATGCCGAGACCGGCCGCGCGGCCTTCGCGTGCGATCCGCGCGCTATATGGAAGATGCGGGATGACGGCGAGCGTGAGCGGCCGCTCGAGCGCGAGCACCTCCTCGAAAATGTCGTATTTGCGGCCCCAGTCGTCGAGCACGATCGCGAGCTTCGCCTCTCCCCCGGACGGACGCGTCACGGGCGACGGCACGGTTTCGGGGGCTTTATAAGGACGCTTGGGCTTCGGCTTCGGTTTCACGGGCGCGGGCTTCACTGGACGCGCGACACGCGCGGGTGCGGATTTCGGCACGTCGGAACGCTTCGTGCAGCCGCGTACGGTAAAAACGGCGACCGTCACGATGAAGGCGACGGCGAGCGCGATCGTGAGGCGGCGGTCCATCATGCCCGAGGCACTCCGGAAAGCTCGCGCGCGAGCGAACGCGCGCGGTCGAGCGCCGGGTCTTTGCCGTTCGGATCGGCCGGTTCGATCTCGACGTCGGGTTTCACGCCCGCTTCGTGGAGAATACGGCCCGCGGGCGTTTCGTACTTCGACGTCGTCATGCGGATCGCCGTGCCATCCGGGAGGGGCACGAGGGTCTGGATCGAAGCTTTTCCGAACGTTTTCTGCCCCACGATCACGCCGAGTTTGTGATCTTGGATCGCCGCGGCGAGGATTTCCGAACCCGACGCGCTGCCTTTATTGACGAGGATGACGAGCGGATGGAGCCGGAGCGGCTCTTTATTGCCCGAAACATACTTTTGGCCCTTCTTTGGATTCCGCCCGCGGGTCGCGATCACGGTTTTTCCGGCCGGCACGAAGCGCTCGGCCACCTCGATCGCGGCGAGAAGAAGGCCGCCCGTATTGTTCCGCACATCGAGGATGAGGGCCGTCATCCCCTCCCCGCGGAGCCGCGAGATCGCCGCGTCAAAATCGGCCGCGGTATTTTCCTGAAAAGCCGAAAGGCGTAGATACGCGATACCGCCTTCCAGTATCCGCGCTTCCTTCACGCTCCGGATCGCGATGCGCTCACGTTTCACGTCGAAATCGAGGAGTTTGTCCGAGTCTTCGCGCATCACGGTGAGGCGCACGTGGGTGCCGGGAGCGCCGCGCAGGCGGTGGACAGCGTCGGAAAGCGGCAAGTCCCGCATGGCCTCCCCGTCGATTTTTACGATGACATCGCCGGCCTTCAAGCCCGCGCGGGACGCGGGCGATTCATCGAGCGGCGCGATCACGTGGAGAACGCCGGCCTTGGCGCCCACTTCCACTCCGACGCCGCCGAACTGGCCTTCGGTGTCGCTTTTCAGGTCTTTGTAGGCCTCGGCGTCGAGGAATTGGCTGTAGGGGTCGAGCGAGCGGAGCATCCCTGAGAGAGCGCCCGAGAAAAGTTTTTCCATCTTCACTTCGTCCACGTACTCGCTCCGCACGAGCTGGACGACTTCGACAAAGAGATCGAGCTGGCGTTCGAACGCACGGCGGTCGACGCCTTTCAGGAGATCGGCCGTGAATCCGGCGGCCGCGAGACCGAGGAGGAGGACGAGGGCGAGAGCCGCGGGGACGAGCGCCCTCCGCGGAGAGAGCTTCACGCGGAGGCGGCCAGGCGCTGGCGGAGGCGCTCCTGCACCTTGCCAGGATTGGCCTTGCCGCCGCTTTTTTTCATGACCTGGCCGACGAGGAACATGACTGCGCCGTCCTTACCGGATTTGAATTCGTTTACGACCTTCTCGTTCGCCGCGACCACTTCGGCGATCCAGCCGTCGAGCGCCCCGTCGTCCGAAACCTGCGCGAGGCCCTTCTCGTTCATGATTTCCTCGGGGCAGCGGCCGGTTTCCATGACGAGCGGAAGCACCTTCTCCTTCGCCGCTTGGAAACTCATCTTCCCCGCCTGCACGAGACCCGCGGTGCGCGCGAGAAGCTTCGGCGAGAGTGCGGTGCCGTCGATCGCGAGGTTCTTCTCGCCCAAATACGCGAAAACGGGGCCCGTGATCCAGTTGGCGGCCGACTTTGGCTCGAGCTTGAACTCGCCGACGGTTTTCTCGAAAAAATCCGCGACTTCCTTCTGCGAGGTCAGGAGCGCCGCATCGTAATCCGAAAGCTGGAATTGGGAAACGAAACGCTCTTTCTTTGCTTTCGGGAGCTCGGGGAGGGACTTCCGGGCCTCCTCGATCGCCTCCTTCGTAAGCGTGAACGGGACGAGGTCGGGCTCTGGGAAATAACGGTAGTCGTGCGCCTCTTCCTTCGAACGCATCGTAAAGGTCTTTTCCTTGCCGTCGTCCCAAAGGCGCGTTTCTTGAAAAAGCTTCTCCCCTTTTCCGAGGGCGGCGGTCTGGCGTTCGATCTCGTGCTCGATCGCGGCTTTGACCGCTTTGAACGAGTTCAAATTCTTGACCTCGACCTTCGTGCCCAGCGGCTCGGACTTCGACTTGCGGACGGATACGTTTGCGTCGCAGCGAAGCTGTCCTTTTTCCATGTCGCATTCCGACACGCCGATGGAGCGGAGGATCGCCTTCAAATTCGTAAGATACGCGTACGCCTCGTCGGCGGAGTCGAGATCGGGTTCGCTCACGATCTCGGCGAGAGGCGTTCCGGCGCGGTTCAGATCCACCAGGCTCGAAGTCGGCGACTGGTCGTGGAGGAGCTTCCCTGCGTCCTCCTCCAGATGGAGGCGGTTCAGCCGCACGCGCTTCGGGCCCGTTTTCGTCTCGATCTCGACGAATCCTCCGCGGCCGATCGGTTGGTCGAACTGGGAGATCTGGTAGCCCTTGGGCAGATCGGGGTAGTAGTAATTTTTGCGGTCGAACTTCACGCGCTCCGAGGGCTCGCCGCCGAGTGCGACGACCGCGCGCAGGCCGAGCTTGAACACCTCGCGGTTGAGGACGGGCAGGACGCCCGGAAGGCCGAGGCACACCGGGCAGACGTTCGAATTGGGCTGGTCTCCGAAACGCACCGCGCACGCGCAGAAGATCTTCGTCTTCGTGTTCAGCTGAACGTGCACCTCGAGTCCGATCGTCGGGATGAGGCTCATTTCACGTTCCCCAGTTTCTTGTGCCAGTCGGTGGCCTGCTCGAAGGCGTGCGCCACGCGGAAGAGATTACCCTCGTCGAAAGGCTTCGTCATGAACTGGAGGCCGATCGGGAGGCCTTCCGCCGCGGAAAGGCCGCCCGGCACCGAGATCGCCGGGACGCCGGCCAGGTTCGCCGAGATCGTGAAGATATCCGAGAGGTACATCTCAAGCGGGTTCTTCGATTTCTCGCCGAATTTGAACGCCGCGGAGGGCGCGGTGGGCGTAAGGATCGCGTCGACCTTCGCGAACGCCTCGTCGAAATCGCGCTTAATCAGCGTGCGCACTTTCATCGCGCGGAGATAGTAGGCGTCGTAGTAGCCGGAAGAAAGGCTGTAGGTGCCTAGGATGATTCTGCGCTTGGCCTCGGCGCCGAAGCCGGTGCCGCGCGAGCGTTCGTACATCGGAACGAGCGCGTCCGCGGCGGCCTCGCGGAAACCGAAGCGGACGCCGTCGAAGCGCGAAAGATTGGAGCTCGCTTCCGAGGGGGCGACGATGTAATACACGTTTACCGCGTACTTCGTGTGCGGCAGCGAGATTTCGGAGACGGTCGCGCCGAGCGCCTCGAGAGTCTTCACGGCGTCGTCCATCGCCTTCTTCACGTCGGCGCCGAGGCCGCTGGCGACGTATTCCTTCGGAATGCCGATCCGCATCCCCTTCACATCTTTCCCGAGGAACGACGCGTAATCGGGGACGGGCACTTCGGCGGAAGTCGAATCTTTCGGGTCGTGGCCCGCGATCACCTGAAGAAGGAGCGCGGAATCGCGGACGTCCTTCGTGAACGGGCCGATTTGATCGAGCGAGGAAGCGAACGCGATGAGGCCGTAGCGCGACACGCGGCCGTAGGTGGGCTTAAGCCCGACGATTCCGCAGAAAGAGGCCGGCTGGCGGATCGAACCGCCCGTGTCCGAGCCCAGGGAAAGGACGGCCGCATGCGCCGCGACGCTCGCCGCGGAACCGCCGCTCGAGCCGCCGGGAACACGGGTGAGATCGCGCGGATTCTTCGTGGGGCCGTAAAAAGATGTTTCGCAGCTCGATCCGAACGCGAACTCGTCCATGTTCGTGCGGCCGTAAATCACGGCGCCGGCGTCCAAGAGCTTCTCGACGACCGTGGCGTTGTAGGGCGCCACATAATTTTGGAGGATTTTGGAACCGCAGGTGGCTTCCTGCCCTTCGACGCAGATATTGTCCTTCACCGCGACGGGGACGCCCCAGAGCGGCGATTTCTTTTCGGCTTTGCGGTGCTTGGGCTGGGCGCCCTCCAGCTTCACGTAGGCCCGGATGGCCGCGTCTTTGGTTTGGGCGGCTGCGCGAACGGAGTCGAGGACGTCCTTCTGGGTGGCGCCGGCGGCGTAGGCTTCCGCGAGCGCGGAGGCGGTCATTTCGGCGAAGTTCAAGCTCACGATTTATCCTCGATGATCTTCGGGACCTCGAAGAAGCGGCCTTTGGCCTTGGGAGCCGTCTTCAGGAACTCTTCGATCTTGAGGGAGGGCTTCGGCTCGTCTTCGCGGAAGACGTCCCGGACCGGGAACGGGTGGGTCGTAGGCTCGATGCCCTCGACGTTTACTTCCTTCAGCTGCTCGACGAAGTCGAGTATCCCTTTCACCTGGCCTTCCAGGTGACGGATTTCGTCGTCGGTGAGGTGGAGGCGCGCGAGCTTCGCGACGTTCTTAAGATCGATGTCGGCCATAGGGGGTGATTATATCAAATTGAGGGGTTTATGCTATAATCGGCGAAAGGAGACTCCCCCGTGCGCATCCCATTCCTCCGCTCGCTCGTCACGCTTCTCATGATGATTTCGCTCACGATCTCGGCGCTTTCCCTTCCGGGCTGCGCGGCGGCCCTTATCGCCGGCGGCGTCGTCGGCGGCTACGCCGTCGCCAAGGACATGGAAGACGGCCAGCTCATCGACACGAAGAAAAAGGCGAATAAGCCAGAGAATAAAGGCTGGTTCGGCGGCGGCGACTCCGACGACAACGACTAAAGCGTCAGCTTCCCTTCGACGGCGGGTTCGTGATCTTGTAAAGCCGCTCTTCCCACAGATCGATCTGCCAGGGCATCAGGCAGTCGAGCTTTTCAACCTCTTCCCGTGTCTTCGGAGCGCCCGACGCCAAAATCTCGAGCGCCGCGTTCGTCCCCAGCAAGCTCGGCTGGAGCTTGAACTCGTTCCCCAGCGCCTGCCGTTCGTCTTTCAACTGTAAGAATCGCTTCGCGTCGTCGTTGGTCCAGCGCTTCCTCTCGAACTTTCCCCGCTCCTGCGTGACGAAGGCCTGCGGCTGAGCGTCCGCGCGTTTGAGAGCCGCGTTGATCGGCTCGCGCAGCTCGTGACGCACGTTGGACGGCGCCTTCGGCATCATTCCCGCGTCCGTTCCCGGATTCGCGACGGCCCACTTCGCGATTTCGATTAGATACTCGGTGTTGAGAATCTTGAAGCTCGGGCGGTCCCTGCGGCGCGCTTCCTTGTCGCGCCAGTACCAAAGCTCGCGAAGGTACGTGAGCGCCTTTCCCGAAAGCTCGCGGCATCCTTTGACCTGCCATTCGCGGCCGGTTTCCTCGCGCGGAGCGTCAGTCTCGTTCATGAGTGCGTTGAGAAGGCGCGCGCACCACTGGCGGTGCCACTCGAAGCGCCCGAGCTCACGGAGCTCGGCCTCCATCTGAAGCTTCACCGGATTCAGGTAATGCGTGTCCTTTACGGCGTAGTCGAGCATCTTCTCGTCGAGCGGGCGGCGCGACCAGTCGGCCTTCTGGCTGGATTTCGAAAGCTTCTCGCCGCAGTGGCGTTCGACCAAGTCCGCATAGCCCTGGTGGTCGTAGCCCAGGAGCTGGGCCGCGATCATCGTGTCGAAGATGTGCGCCGTCGAACGGAAACCGTGGAACCGCCGGATCATGCGGATGTCGAAATCCGCGCCGTGCAGGTTGAGCGGCTTGGGCGACATCGCGGTCATGATCGGCGTGAGATCCGCTCCGGCGAGCGGGTCCACCACGAAATCGTGGTCCGGAACGCTGATCTGGATCAGGCAGAGTTTCTCCACGTAGTGGTGAAGGCTGTCCGCTTCGCAGTCGACCGAAGCCCAAGGCGCCGCCCCGATGAGACGGGCGGCTTCGGCGACCGATTCCGGCTTGTCGACGTATTTCATAGCGAAGACAATGCCGCGTTCTGGGAATCTTTGGCGGAAACGCGGTACGGTTCGTCGAGCTGGGGCCAGCGGATACCGAGCGACGCGTCGTTCCAGGCGATCCCCCGCTCGTGCGTGGGCGAATAGGGCGCCGACACCTTGTACTCGAACTCGGTGTCCTCTTTGAGCGCGAGGAATCCGTGCGCGAAACCGGCGGGTACGTAGAGCATTTTCTTGTTCTCCGGATTGAGGGTTTCGGTCACGTGCTTGCCGAAGGTCGGCGAGTCCTTACGGACGTCGACGACGACGTCGAACGCCTCGCCGCGCGTGACACGCACGAGCTTCGCCTGCGCAAACGGCGCGGCCTGGAAATGAAGGCCTCGCAGCGTCGCCCGCGAGGAGCAGCTGTGATTGTCCTGCACGAACTCCGTCCCGATCCCCTGAGCCGCGAAGAGATCCTTCCTGTACCACTCGTAGAAGAAGCCGCGCTGGTCCCAGAAAACCGACGGTTCGACCACGAACACGCCCGGTATCGCCGTCTCCGCGAATTTCATCAGTAGTTGGACAGCTCCTTCTCGTGAGCGGCGCCCGCTTTCAGCGCGGCCGTGACGTCTTTATGGAGCTTTCCGAGCGCCTCTTCGGTCGGGGAATCGAGCCGCACGTGGAAGAGCCACCGGCCCTTCGTCTCGAGCGCCTCGAAGTCGCCCATCGCTTGCGCGAGTTCGAGCTGCCCGAACGTGTACTTCTCGCCGGGCACCGGGATATCTTCCGACGGCGCCGCGGTGATAAGGAAGAACACTCCCGTCTTGGGGCCGCCCTTGTGGAGCTGGCCGGTCGAGTGGAGGTAGCGCGGGCCGAAGCCCAGCGTCACCGCAAGCTTCGTCCGGTCGCGGATCTCCTTTTGGAGGGCGACGAGCTTCTTCCGGAGCGGTTCGCGGTCGGGCACGAACGCGAGGATTGCCGCGTAATCGCCCGGCTCGGCGTTCTCCCAGAACGCGTCGAGCGGCACCGAGGATTCGCGGAGCGGGATCTCTCCGCCATCCTCGAGCTTCCTTAAAAGAGCCTTCGTGCGGTCCTTCGTGGACTGCACGTCCGGCTGGTCGAACGGGTTGATCTTGAGAAGCGCGCACGCGAGCGCGGTCGCGAACTCCCAGCGGAAAAACTCCGCGCCAATATCGGAACGGTCCGCGAGCGTGAGCGAGAGCACCGGGCGACCAGCCTTCTCGAGGGCCGCGACGCGCTTATCGAACGCTTCGTCCGGTTCGGACGCGAGGCGCAGCGCGACGAAGAAGCGGTCTTCTCCGTACTTTGCAACCTCGGCCACAGGCTCGGCGACGATCGGGACAACGCCCGAACCTTCCTTGCCGGTCGATTCGCCGACGAGCTGTTCGGCCCAATCGCCGAACGATTCGAGGGCTTGGGGCGCGAGGATCGTGAGTTTGTCGAGTCCGCTTTCGGCGAGCACCGCCATGCCCACGCCGAGCGCCGCCGCGGGATTCGATTCCGCGGCGCTCTCGGGCGAGCACGCCGAAACCATCCGCTCCGCGCCTTCGAGCACTTTGCCGAGATCGACGCCGATGAGCGCCGCCGGAACGAGACCGAAGCACGTGAGCGCCGAGAAACGGCCGCCCACGTCCTCGGGCGCCAAAAACACCCGGCGGAAGTTGTGCTGCTTCGCGAGCTCGACGAGCGGCGTGCCCGGATCGGTGATCGCGATGAAGCGGTCCCCCGACTTCACCTTGGCGTGGAAATACTTGAAGAACGAAAGAAGCTCGATCGTGCCGCCCGATTTCGACGAAACCACGAAGAGCGTCTTTTCGAGATCGATGGCCTTTTCGACGTCGGCGACGCGCGCCGGGTCGGTCGAGTCGAGCACGGTCAGCGCCGGGAATCCCGCGGCGTTGCCGAACGTGCGCTGAAAGACCTCGGGCGCGAGGCTCGAGCCGCCCATGCCCAGCAAAACCACGTGCTCGACGCCGGAGGCTTTGACCTCGTCGGCGAACGACGTCCACTCGCGCGCGGACTTCTTCGAACCGGCGACGGCCGCGAGCCAGCCCAGGCGGTTCTTGATCTCGGCTTGCGCGGCCGCTTCCTTCTTCCAAAGTGTAGCGTCTTTGTCCCAGATGCGTTTCACGACAGACTGGCGGTCGAGTTTGCCGGTCCATTCGGCGATCGCCTCGCCGTAGGTACCCCAGGCCGCTTTCGCGGCGAATTCGGATCGGTTCATGATTTTTTAGCTCCTATGCTCTGGATGATCTTCCTGTAAGAATCCGCGAACGATTCGACGCCGGCCTTTTCCAAGGCGTCGGTGATGCGGTCCAAATCGATTCCGGCGGCGCCGAGCGCGGTCATCCGCGCGAGTGCCTCGTCGGTTCCTTCTTTGAGCCGCGAGCCCGCCTTTCCGTGGTCGCGGAACGCGTCGAGCGTGGGCGGCGGCACGGTGTTGACCGTGCGCGGACCCATCAGGGCCTCGACGTAAAGCGTGTCGGAGTACGCGGGGTTCTTCGTACCGGTGCTCGCCCACAGAGGACGCTGCGCCTGCGCGCCGGCGGACTCCAGTTTGCGGAAACGCTCCCCCGAGAAGACGGTTTCAAATTCCCGGTAGGCCGCCTTCGAATTGTCGATCCCAATCCTGCCGATCAAAGACCGCAGCACGTGCTTCTCGGCCTCGGAAGCGGACGCCAGACGCGTGTCGATTTCCTTGTCCACCGCCGTGTCGACGCGCGACACGAAGAAGCTCGCCACTGACGCGATGCCCGTCAGCGGCTTACCGGCCTTCAGGCGTTCTTCGAGCCCCGAAAGATAGGCGTCCATCACCTCGCGGTAGCGCGTCAGCGAGAAAATGAGCGTCACGTTCACGTTGATTCCGTCGGCCGTGAGCGCCTTGATCGCGGGCAGGCCTTCCTTCGTGGCCGGCACCTTGATCATCGCGTTCGGCCGCGAGACGGCCTTCCAAAGAAAGCGTCCTTCCTCGATCGTGCCCGCGGTGTCGCGCGCCAGAAGTGGGCTCACCTCGATCGACACGTATCCGTCCTCGCCGCGCGAATCGCGGAACACGCCCGCGAACGCGTCGGACACCTGCTGGACCGCACGCACGGAGAGCGTCTTCCAGATCTCCTCCGGCGTCTCGGTCTGCGCCAGGCGCGCGATCTCGGCGTCGTATTCGTGGTGCGAGAGCGCCTTCTCGAAGATCGCGGGGTTCGTGGTCGCGCCGCGGATCCCGTCCTCGCGGATCATCGTCTCGAAATGTTTGATCTCGATCAGCCCGTCGTACCAGATGCTCTGCCCGTGACGCAGGATCTGTTTCACGGGGTTCTCGACGACGGTTTGCGGCGTGGGCGTCATGCCTTTTTCCTTTTTTAGGCTTTCGTGACTTGCGGTTTCGTCGGTTCCAAAGCTTTCGCGGCGGCGGCCGGGTCCGCGGTAGGCAACCCGCAGACGTGGTCGCGACAGACGTAGGCGGTCATCCGGCCTTCCAGTGCGGTCTGATCCTTCACGTACGGGGCGATCTTCTCGAGCGCGGCGCCCTGCCCTTCCTTGTGGAAGAGGACGACCTTGTTCGGCGCGAATGCGCCAAACACCGCCTTCGTGAACGCCGCGAGCGCCGGGTCGTCGGCACGGCCGGCGAGCACAACTTCGGCGGACGGGCCAATCGCGTAGTCGAGCGCCATGAGAAGGTAAGGTAGAGACGTGGGTTCAGCGGCGACGTCGGCGGAAAGCGCCTCGAGCGTGCGGTCGGAAAGGTCGCGCCACTTGCGGTCGGCCGTGATGCGTTCGAGCCGAACGAACGCGAGCGCGGCCACCGAGTTGCCGGACGGCACGGCGCCGTCGTGCGATTCCTTCAAACGCGCGATCGGAGCACCGGCGTCCGCGGCGGTCAGGTAAAAACCGCCGTCCTCCTCGTCGTGAAAAAGCCGGACGAGGATATCGGCCAACCGGAGCGCTTCGGTCAGGTGCGCCTCGTCGAACGTCGCTTCGTAGAGAGCGAGGCGCCCTTCGATCTGCGACGCGTAGTCGTTCAAATTTCCCGGGATTCCCGCTTCCCCGCCGCGCCAGCGGTGGTAGAGCGTTCCGTCCGGTCGCGTGAGGCCCGTTTTCGCGAATGAGGCGGCCCGCGCGGCGGCCTCCACGTAACGCGGCTCGTCCAGAGCACGGCCCGCGCGCGCGAAAGCGGCGATCATGAGGCCGTTCCAGTCGGCGAGAACTTTGTCGTCCAAATAGGGCGCCGGGCGTTTCTTCCGCGCATCGAAGAGCGCGCGGTCGATCCCCTCGAACCGCCGGACCGCCTCTTCCGCTTTCAGGCCGAATTCGGAGGCGGTCGCCTCAAGCGTGCGCGCGTCGTAGAGAACGTTCTGTTCCTTGAATTCGTTGTGCGGATCGGAAAGCGCGTTGCCAGCCGGCTCGACCCCGTAGCGAAATACCGCGAGTTTCGCGTTTTCGGCACCAAGAATTTTTTCGATCTCTTCCTTCTTCCAGACGAAGAAAGCGCCTTCGCGCTTCTTTCCGGCGACATGAGGGTCCTCGCTGTCGGCATCCTGCGCCGAGTAGAAGCCGCCCTCGGGGGACGTCATCTCGCGGAGGACGTAATCGAGCGTCTCGCGGGCGATCCGGGCGTAGAAAGCGTCCCCCGTCGCCTGATACGCTTCGACGTAGGTCGCCACCAGAAGCGCCTGGTCGTAAAGCATCTTCTCGAAATGCGGGATGCGCCACTGTCCGTCCACCGAATAGCGGTGGAAGCCCCCGCCCAGGCGGTCGTACATACCGCCGCCGGCCATGCCTTTCAGCGTCTTTTCTACGATCTCGAGAGCACGCGGCTCGCCCGAGCGGCGGCCCTGGCGGAGAATGAACGAAAGAACGTGGCTACGCGGAAACTTCGGGGCGCGGCCGAAGCCGCCATGTGCGTCGTCGAAGATGCGCTCGAACCGGGTATAACCGGCCGCGAGCGTCTCCTCTCCGAGCACCTTCGCTTCACCCTTTTGACGGCGAGCACCCAAGAAAGCGGCGGCAGAATCAGCGGATTCGACGATCTCAGAGCGACGCGTCTTCCAGGCGTCGGCGAGTTCTTTCAGAAGGCTCTTGAAGCCAGGCATGCCGTAGCGGTCTTCCGGCGGGAAATACGTACCGCCGTAAAAGGGTTTCCGGTCGGGAGTCAAGAACACGCTCATCGGCCAGCCGCCGCTTCCCGTCGTGGCCATCACGTAGTTCATGTAGACGCCGTCGATGTCGGGGCGTTCCTCACGGTCCACTTTGATCGAGACGAAGCGGTCATTGAGAAGCGCGGCGGTGGTTTCGTCCTCGAAGGATTCCTCCTCCATCACGTGGCACCAGTGGCAAGTCGAGTACCCGATCGAAAGGAACACCGGCTTGTCTTCGCGACGGGCCTTCTCGAAAGCTTCGTCGCCCCAAGGATACCAGTCGACCGGATTGTGGGCGTGCTGTAGGAGGTAGGGGCTCTTTTCGGAAGCCAGGCGGTTAGTATGACGATGCGCTTCACCGGCACGGGCGGTGCCCGCGGCGAAGAGAATCGGGAGGAAAAGCCCCGAGGTAATCAATGCGTGGAAATCTGTCATTATAAGGAACCCGTTCTCGCGAAAAAAACGAAACCGGAGCGGGACGGCCTACCGGCCTCCCGCTCCGTTCAACTGACCGACTTTTTTTCTTGGTTTAAGCCGGGTGCTCCGAGCCGCCGGCGGGATGCTCTTGCCCGTGCCCGTGCGCCGCCTTGCCTTCACCGTGCTCCGCCTTGCCTTCACCGTGCTCACGCTTGTGCGCGGCGATCTTTTTGAGTTTGGCTGCGAGCTCGGGGTTGGTGCCTTCAAGCGCTTTGGCGGCGTCGTCCACCGTCTGGGCGGACTGCTTCATTTCTTCGGGCGAGGACGTTCCGCAGCAGGCGTCGCCAGCGGCGGCATTCGAGGCGGCCGCAAACAGGCCGATCGCGGTCCAAACGAGAATCTTCTTCATTGAGACATCTCCTTGTGGTTTGTAAAAAAGCCTACCCTTAGATTTTATCGCGCCGACGCGCGCGTTGTCGAGGGCTTTCGGCAGAAGCGCACGTTTTTTTAGCGTGCCCCCTCGGGGTGGAGCCGTCGGATACGGAAGAGTTCGCGGGCCATTGCGCAGGAATCCGCGCCGAGGCGGATTTTGGAGTCCAGGCCCTCGCTCCACATGACCGGCACTTCCTTCACGCGTAAACCCTTCGTCCGGGCCAGGCAAAGGATTTCAACGTCAAACGCGAACCCATCGATCTTCTGCTCGCCGAAGAGCTCGCGCGCGGCCTCGCGCTTGAACGCCTTAAAACCGCACTGCGTGTCGCTGAACTTGAGGCCGGTGATGCTCCGGACGAGACCGTTGAATACCCGGCCCGAGAGTCGGCGGCGGGGGCTCTGCCTGACGTCCGCGCCGGGCGAACGGACCCCGCGGGAGCCGATCGCCACGTCGTAACCTTCAGAAAGCGCCGCGATCAGCTTTTCGCATTCTTTGATCGGCGCGGAAAGGTCGGCGTCGGTGAAAAGAACGATCTCGCCGTGAGAGGCCATCACGCCGCGGCGGACGGCGGCGCCCTTTCCGCGATTAACCTCAGTAGTGAGGAGCCGGACGCGGCCCTCGGGAAGCGCCTCGGCGAAGGCCTGGACCGCTGCGTCGGTGCCGTCGGTCGATCCGTCCGTGCAGACGACGATTTCCCAAGGCCGGGCGCCTAAGGACAGATAAGCCTCGATGCGGCGCAGGGCTTCGACGATCTTGTTTTCTTCGTGGTAGGCCGGGACCACCACCGACAAAAGGGGCGAACCGCTCAAAGCACCGCGCGCCGGAAGTAAGGGATCGTGCGACCGAGCCCGGTGACCAGATCGACCTTCGGTTTCCAGGAAAGAAGCTTTTTCGCCTGCCGGATGTCGGGGCAGCGCACCTTCGGATCGTCCACAGGGAGAGGCCGCTCAACGATGCGGCTTTTCGAACCGGTCAGTTGGATGATGAGCTTCGCAAGCTCGAGCACCGACGTCTCGTTGGGATTTCCGATGTTCACGGGACCGTGGTGGCGCGAAAGCGCGAGCTTTTCGATGCCGTCCACGAGATCCGAAACGAAGCAGTAACTCCTCGTCTGGTTGCCCTTGCCGTAGACGGTCAAGGGCTTACCCAAGAGCGCCTGCGTGACGAAATTCGGGATGACACGGCCGTCTTCCGGACGCATCCGCTCGCCGTAGGTGTTGAAGATCCGGACGATTTTGACATCGACGTCGTGCTCGCGCAGGTACGCGAGCGAGATCGCCTCGGCGAAGCGCTTGGCCTCGTCGTAGACGCCGCGCGGCCCCACGGGATTCACGTTCCCCCAGTAGGTTTCCGGCTGCGGGTTCACGAGCGGGTCTCCGTACACCTCGCTCGTCGAGGCGAGCACGAATGACGCGCGCTTTTTCTTCGCGATGCCCAACGCGTTGTGCGTACCGAGCGCGCCGACCTTCATCGTCTGGATCGGAAATTTAAGGTAGTCGGGAGGGCTCGCGGGGGAGGCGAAGTGAAAGAGGAGGTCGATCCGTCCGTCGACGTCGATCGGCTTCGAAATATCGTGGCGAAGGAGAGAGAAATTCCGCCGGCCCGAAAGATGCCGGACATTTTCGGGCGCTCCCGTGATGAAATTGTCGAGTGCGATCACCTCGTGCCCGCGCTCTAGGAAGCGCTCGCAGAGATGGGAGCCGACGAAGCCGGCCCCGCCCGTGATCAGAACGCGCTTTTTTCTCTTATCGCCCATTCGGTGGTTTCCTTGAGTCCGCGTTCGAGCCCCGTTCGCGGCCGCCAGCCCAGTTCGCGGCCGATCGCGCGCACGTTGGCGCAGGTGACATCCGGGTCTCCCCCGCGGCGGGGTCCGTATTCCGGCTTGAGGCGCGAGCCCGCGAGCCGGATCAGGGTACTCGCCAGGTCGTTGATCGAATGCGTCCGGCCAGAGCCCACATTATACACCTTGCCGTGGGATTTCCGGTTGCCGAGGGCGCGGAAGAACGCCTCGAGCACGTCGCCGATGTAGACGAAATCCCGCGACTGTTTTCCGGTGCCGTCTATCTTCGGCCTCTCCCCTTTCAGGATCTTCGAAAGAAGGCCGGGCACGACGAGCGAATATTTGGACTCCGGGTTCTGGCGTGGACCGTAGACGTTGAAGATGCGGATCGAGGTGGTTGGAAGGCCCTTCTCGAGCGAATAGTGGCGTGCGTACATTTCGGCGGCGAGCTTCGCGGCGCCGTAGGGCGAGATCGGGCGGAGCGGCCCTGCCTCGCTCTGGCGGCGGGCCGGCGTGTCGCCGTACACGGCACTCGTGGAAGCGAAAAGGAAGTGTTTCACGCCCGCTGCACGGGCCGCCTCCAGAAGCACGAGGGTGCCGGTGGCGTTCACTTCGTGCGCGAGGAACGGGTCCTCGACCGAGCGCATCACCGAGCGAATCGCCGCCAGATGAAAGACGGCATGGACGCCCTTCATCGCGCGCGCGGCGATCTTCGGGTCGCGGATGTCTCCTTCGATGAGCTTAATCCGCTGCTTCACGGAATCGAGCGCCTCGCGGCGGCTCGTCGAGAAGTTGTCGAGCACGCGGACGGCGAACCCTTTTTTAAGGGCCGCGTCGATCGCGTGCCGTCCTACGAACCCGGCGCCGCCGGTTATAAGGAGTGTTTTCATCTTATTCATGACTCAATTTATTCATGACTCAATGGGAAGGGTGTTTCGTTTCTTCGATTACGCGGAAACAACATTGTCTTGTATGCCACGTTTCTGCTGCATCGAATAAACGAAACACCCTTCCATTCTTCATCCATTAAAGAAAATGCACGTGCGAGCGGCCTTTATGGCGGCGCATCGCGTTCCGGGTGTCGAGGACGAGCTTCGCGTTTTTTGCGACGAGGTCGTAGTCGAATCCCGCGTGGTCGGTGATCACGACCGAACAGTCCTGAGCGGCGAGAAGCGACGCGGTGAGGGGCTTTGCCTTCAGCGTCTTTCCGGCCATCGAAAGCGATGCGATGTGCGGGTCCGCGAAAGAAACGCGCGCCCCACCCTTCACGAGACCGCCGATCACTTCGAGCGCCGGCGATTCACGCAGATCGTCGACGTCCCGCTTGTAAGCGACGCCGAGGACCAGGACCGACGCGTTCTTGAGCGGCACGCGGCGGTCGTTCAGAAGCTGCGCCACCTTCTGGACCACGTAATGAGGCATCGATTCGTTCACCGCGGAGGCCAGCTCGATGAGCCGGGCCTCGAAGCCGTGCAGGCGCGATTTCCAGGAAAGGTACAGAGGATCAATAGGAAGGCAGTGCCCCCCGAGACCCGGCCCGGGATAGAATGGCATGAAACCAAAGGGCTTCGTCTTTGCGGCCTCGATCACTTCCCAGACGTCGATGCCGAGACGGTCGCACATGAGCGCGACTTCGTTGATGAGCCCGATATTGACGCTTCGGAACGTATTCTCGAGAAGCTTCACCATCTCGGCTGTCTTCGCCGAGGACACCGGAACGATGCGGCGGATCACGGACGCGTAGAGGGCCGTCACGGCGCGTGTCGAAGCGGGCCCGATTCCGCCGACGACCTTCGGGATCGACACCGTGTCGAACGATTTGTTGCCGGGATCGACGCGCTCGGGCGAGAACGCGAGGAAGAAGTCTCGCTCCACTTTAAGTCCCGAGCGCTCGAGAAGCGGGAGCATCACCTCTTCGGTGGTGCCCGGATAAGTCGTGCTCTCGAGCACAATGAGCTGGCCTTTCTTCAGCCGCTGGGCGATACGTTTGGTCGCGTCGACGATATACGAGACATCGGGTTCCTTCGTCTTCGAAAGCGGCGTCGGCACGCAAATGATCACGGCGTCGACCGTGGCGAGCGCTGCGTAATCGGATGTCGCGCGGAGCTTCCGGGAGCGAACGAGGGCCTTCACGTCGGCCGACGGCACGTCCAACACGTACGATTTACCGCCGGTCAGCGAGCGGACTTTACGGGGGTCGACGTCGACGCCGGTGGTCCCGAAACCGGCTTTCGCGAAAGCGACCGCCAGGGGAAGACCGACGTATCCGAGGCCGACGATCCCCACGCGGAGGGAGCGGTCCTTGATCTTCAATTCGATGCTCTTGGGTTCGATGCCCTTCATGCGCCTTCCTTTACTTTTTTTCGCCAGTCTTCGAGCAGGTCGTCGAGCGCCCGTTCAAACGAAATCTCGGGCCGCCAGCCCGTCTCCCTCGAAAGCTTCGAACCGTCGCCCCAGGCGGCCGGCACATCGACCGGCCGCACGAGCGCCGGATCCGTCTCCACGCGGAACGGCTTCCGCGAGCGGAGGCGGAAATGCTCCACGATGTCCCCTACGCGCCGCCCGAGACCCGAACAAACGTTATAGGCCTCGCCGGGGCGTCCCGAATCGAGCACGAGCCAGAGAGCGCGCACTGAATCGCGGACGTCCGTGAAATCGCGGATCGCGTCCAAATTTCCCGTCTTCATCACCGGTTCCGCAAGACCCGCCTCGATGCGGGCCGTCTCGCGTGCGAAGCGGCCGGGCGCGAACCGTGCGTCCTGGCCGGGACCGATCTGGCTAAAGTTCCGTGTGCGCACTACGTGGAGGCCGTGCGCGTAGTGGAACTGATACGCTATGAGATCCTGCGCGCACTTCGAAAGCGCGTAGGGGCTCGTCGGCCGGAACGGGGCGCTTTCGTCGATCGGTAAATCCTCTTCGTCCACCGGGCCGTACTGGTCGCTCGAGCACGCGACAAGGACCCGCGCGGAGGGCTTCTCGGTAAGGACCGCCTCGAGGAGCCTTTGCAGGCCGAGAACGTTCGTCTCGAGCGTCCGCTCGGGCGAGAGCCACGAGGCAGCCACCGACGATTCGCCGGCCAAATGAAATATGAGATCGGGCGCCGCTTCCTTCACTGCTCGCCGCAAGGAATCCACGTTCGTAAGGTCTAGCTCGACGCTTTTTCCCTCGAGAGATATGCCCGGACGGCGCGTCCCAATAACGTCGGCTCCCTGCGCCGCGGCGTAAGCCGCGAGGTGTCGGCCGACGAAGCCACCAGAACCCGTAATCAGGACGCGCAAGGCGCACTCCGGACGAATTCCGCGAGCGCCTCGCGCCAATCGCGCATACGCACGCCGAACGCCGCCTCGTATTTAGCGGGCGACATCGCTCCGTAAGCGGGGCGAATCGCCACGCGTCCTTTGAGCTCCGACGCGTCCAGACGTTCCACGCGCGCGGGGCTTCCGGAGGATTCCTTCATCACGCGCGCCATTTCGAGCCGCGTGCCGGTCCCCGCATTGCAGACTTGAAAAATTTCCCTGTAGCGGCGCGCGCCGCTCCGAGCGGCCTCGAGCGCCGCCGCGACGCGCTCGAGCGCATCCGTGAGGTCTTCGACGTGCGTGGGCGCATCGACCTGGTCGTCCAGCACGCGAACGACGGGCTCCCTCTTCAGCTGCTCGCCGATGGCCGCGACAAAATTCTTGGAATTCCCCTCGCCGAAAAGCCAGCTCGTCCGCACAACCGCCGTCGGCGCCGAACACGCGAGCGCGTAGTGCTCGCCCGCCAGCTTCGTGAGCCCGTAAATCTGGACGGGCGATGCCGCGTCGTCCTCGGCGTACGGTCTTTCTTTCCGGCCGTCGAACACGTAGTTCGTGCTCACATGAAGGAACGGCACTCCGCGGCGCGAACATTCCACCGCGAGATTCTTCACGCTTTCGGCGTTCGAAGCCCAGGCCTGCGCGGCATCCCGTTCGCAGCCGTCGACGTCCGAAAACGCGGCCGCATTGACGACAAGCACGGGTTCGTCCGCGAAAAGGCGCGCGACGTCGGCTGCGCGGGACAAATCCGCAGTTTCCGCGCCGCCGCGGCCGCTGCGCGACACGCCCCGCGCCCGCTTTCCCAGGCGGCGCATCAGCGCCGAGCCGAGGATTCCAGAAGCGCCGGTGATGAGGATCATCCCCGGCGGCGGTCTCCGTAGGTTTTCAGATAGTATTCGCCAAAAGCGTTCTTTTCCTTAATGCCGCGCCACCAGGCCGCGTTCACCCGGTACCAATCAACTGTCGCCGTGAGGCCCTTTTCGAAGGACACACGCTCTTTCCAGCCGAGTGCGCGCAGGCGGCGCGAATCGATTGCGTAGCGGCGGTCGTGTCCAGCGCGGTCGGTCACGCGTTCGATGAGAGCCTCGGACTTGCCGAGCAGCTTGAGAATACGGCGCGTGAGGTCGATGTTGCGCAGATACACGCTCGAAGAGACGTTGTACGCTTCCCCGGCCTTCCCCTTCTTGAACGCGACGAGGATCGCGCGCGCATGGTCGTCGACGTGCATCCAGTTACGGACCTGCTTGCCGTCCCCGTACAGAGGAAGCTTTTTGTCCGAGAACGCGTTGGATATGAAAAGCGGGATGACTTTCTCGGGATACTGCCAGTTGCCGTAGGTGTTCGAGCCGCGGGTGACGACCGTCGGCAGGCCGTGCGTGTGGGTGTAGGAAAGGGTGAGGAGGTCGGAAGCGGTCTTCGAAACGGAATAGGGGCTCGTCGGGGCCATCGGGGCGCCTTCCTTGAAGAAGCCCGTCGGACGGCTGCCGTACACTTCGTCGGTGCTGACGGTCAAGAAACGCCGGACGCCCGCCTTACGGGCGGCCTCGAGAAGAACGTACGTGCCGTAGACGTTCGTGTCGATGAAGGCTTTGGCGTCGAGAAGGGAGCGGTCGACGTGCGTTTCGGCGGCCGTGTGCACCACGCCGTCGCAGCCCGCCATCGCCTTCTCCACTTCCGCCGGGTTCGCGACGTCTCCGCGCACGAAACGGTGCCGCGGCTCATTTTCGATCTCTTTCAAGCGCGCGAGGTCTCCCGCGTACGCGAGTTTGTCGAGATTCACGATCTCGATCTTCGGATCCTCGCGGAGCCACATCTTCACGAGGCACGAGCCAATGAAACCCGCGCCGCCGGTGACGAGGACCCTCCGACTCTTCACGCCTTCCCCTTGGACTTGGCATGCGCCATCTGGGCGACGAGACTGTTGGCGCGTAAGAGAGACTCGATCGTGCCGCTGTCCGTCCACCAGCCGTCCAGGACGTCGTACTCGAGTTCGCCGCGGCGGATGTACTCGTTGTTCACGTCGGTGATCTCGAGCTCGCCGCGCTTGGAAGGTTTAAGCGTCCTGATGATATCGAACACGCTATCGTCGTACATGTACACGCCGGTGACGGCGAGGTCGGACTTGGGTTTTAGGGGCTTTTCCTCGATCGAAAGGATCTTTCCGCCCGCCAGCTCCGCGACGCCGAAACGCTCAGGATCTTCGACTCGCTTTAAGAGAACGCGCGCACCTTTTTTCTGCTTCCGGTAGCGTTCCACGAACGGCTGCAGACTGTCCTCGTAGAGGTTGTCGCCGAGGACCACGACAGTCCGCGCGCCCTTGGTGAAGTAGTGCGTGAGGCCGAGCGCCTGCGCGATGCCGCCCTCGCCTTCCTGGTAGGTGTAATTAATGTGGTTCAGGCCAAACGCGTGGCCGTCGCCCAAAAGACGGAGGAATTCACCCGCATGATTGCCGCCGGTGACGATCGAAATGTCGGTGATTCCCGCTTCAACGAGCGAGGCGAGCGGATAGTAGATCATCGGCTTGTCGTAGACCGGGAGAAGGTGCTTGTTCGTGATCTTCGTAAGGGGCCAAAGGCGCGTGCCAAGGCCGCCGGCCAGGATTACGCCCTTCAGCTCTTCCACGTCACGACCTCCCGATGGACGCGTAGCGGAAACCGAGCGCCTTCATCTTCTTGGGGTCGTAGATGTTGCGGCCGTCCACGATCGTCGGCTGCGTGAGGAGCTTTTTCACCCGCTTCAGATCCAGCTGTTTGAATTCGCCCCATTCCGTCACGACAATCGCGCAGTCGGCGCCCTTGCAGGCCTCGTAAGCGTCCCGGCAGAAAACGACGTTCTTCATCAGCTTCTTCGCGTTGTCCATCGCGTGGGGATCGTAGGCGCGGATCCGGGCGCCCTGGGCCTGGAGCGCCGCGACGATGTCGAGCGACGGGGCGTAGCGCATGTCGTCGGTGTTGGGCTTAAAAGCAAGCCCCAGCACCGCGATCGTTTTCTGGTTGATGTTCCAGAGGACCTCCTCGATACGCTTCACGAAATAGCGTTTCTGCTCTTCGTTGATCCGCTCCACCGCACGCAGGAGATCGAAGTCGTAGCCGAGCTTCTCGCAGATGCGGATGAACGCGGCGAGGTCCTTCGGGAAACAAAAACCACCGAAACCGATGCCGGGCGAGAGGAAACTTTTGCCGATACGCGAATCCAAGCCCATGCCCAGCGAGACGAGCTCGACGTCGGCTTTCGCCGCGTCGCAGACGCGCGCGATCGCGTTGATGAAGGAGATCTTCATCGCGAGGAACGAATTGGAAGCGTGCTTGATGATCTCGGCGGACTTGATGTCCGTGACGAGGATGCGGGATTTGAGCGGCTTGTAGAGCTCGATGAGGACTTTTTTCGCGCGCGCGGATTCGACACCCAGGATCACGCGGTCGGGGTTCATGAAATCGCTCACCGCGCTCCCCTCGCGCAGGAACTCAGGGTTCGACGCCACGTCGAACTGGGCTCCCTTGGGCGCGAAAAGCCGCATCGTGTCGCGGATCTTCTCGCCGGTTTGGACCGGCACGGTGCTCTTCTCGACGATCACTTTGTAGCCGTTGACCTCGCGCGCGATCGTGCGAGCGACGTCCTCGATATAGGAGAGATCTGCGTCCCCGTTGGGTTTGGGAGGGGTGCCGACCGCGATGAAGATCACTTCTGCTTTCCGCGTGGCGCTTTTCAAATCGGTCGAGAACGTAATGGTTTTCTTGCGGATATTTTCGCGGACGAGCTCTTCCAAGCCCGGCTCGTAGATCGGCGATTTGCCTTTTTTCAGCATCGCGATCTTTCTTTCATCCACATCCACGCAGACGACCTTGTTCCCGAGGCTCGCGAAGCATGCCCCGGAAACGAGTCCGACGTAACCGGTACCGACAACGGCTATGTTCATCGTATCCTTCCTTATAGGGACTTTAGAGGCGTCCCGGCGACGCCTTCGGACGGTTGTACGATTGACTAAGACCGAAGGAGGCCTTCGGGAAACCCTTGAGCCGCAGAACCACGAAGAACGTGTCGCCTTCCCTGTGGTTGTACGTGAAATCGGCAATGACGCATTCGAACGTCTTGGAAAGGGTGATCTCGAACTCTTCGGACTCGTCGTCGTCGAACTCGAAGCGCTCGTACACGCGCACCGAGTACTCGGGGTTGATCGTCCAGCGGACTTCGGTGGTCAAAAGACTCGACTCGTCGCGCACGTAACGGTGTCCGACGCCGACCTGCACGCCGTCCTTCTCGCCCAGATAGAAATCGAAGTTCACGGTCTCGAAGTTGTCCTGGCGGGGATCGTAAAGCGCGTCCGACTCGATGCCGAGCCAGCTGTAGGGACGCAGCTCCACGTCGTACCCGATATTTTCGAGGCGCTTGGTGTCGAAATCCATGTCGAAGAACGGAATCACGCGCGCGATCTCGCGGGTGTAGAGAGCGCCCGTCCCCTTCTCGTGGTGCTTGGTCTGGAACTTGTTCTCGAACTGGAACCGGATGAAGTTGCGCTTGTCGAGGGCGTCAATCGCGTCGAACTGCTGCAGGATCGTACGCGGCGCGGTCGGGTTCGGGCGGAAATTGTAGCTCGCCGTGGGTGTGAAGATGTGGCGGATGCCGTTGTAATCGAGGCCCCACTTGTGCACGTTCTTGTTGTAGGTGCGGTAGAAGCGCGTCGAGATGTCGAGGCCCGGGTCGAAGGTGGCGCGGACGAGATCCTCGGAATCCTCGAGACGGCGCGAATAGTAGGTCTGACGGGTGCCCACGCGCGGCGTCACGGACACGGGACCGATCTGGCCGTCGTAGGAAAGCGTCTGGTTCACGTCGAAGCGCATCACGTCTAGCTGGTTCTCCGAGCGGGCAAATTCTTTCTTCAAGTTCGCGAATTGGAACTCCTGACGCAGGTAGAACGGCGTCTCGGCGAAGCGGCGGTTGTGCGTGTCGAAGCGGACCTCGGGGCTGCGTTCGACGACGGTGTAGAAGTCGTCGACGCGCTCGCGCTCGAGGAACGAGAGTGTGTATTCGGGCTTCGACGTGATCAGGGACACGTAGGTGTCGGGGAACGCGTCTCGTTCGTATTCCTCGTCGAAGAAGAAGTCCTTCACGATCTCCGGATCGGACTGCTTGTTGAATTCGGCGGTGAGGGTGGTGTCCGGCGTGAGCGGAACCTGGTGCCGCAACTGGCCGCGGTAGCGGCCCTTCGTCTCTCCGAGCGGCGGGGCGTCATGGTCGTCGGCGTAGTACACGCGCGCGGCGCCGCGACCGATCTTATCGCCCTTGTAGAAATTCTCGACGCCGACGCCGACGCCGCGCTTGATGCGGTAGTCGGCTTGGATGTTCCCCTTCGACTGAAGCGAAGGCGAATCGGCAAGCTCGTAACGCCAGCGGGAAAGAAGGAACGGGCCCCACTCGGAGTTTTTGCCTGGCACGAGCTGCACAGGGAAGCGGTCGAAATTCACGAGCGGCTGCACGTAGACCGGCACGAAAAAGACGGGGATGCCCTTCACGAGGATGAGCGCGTTCTTGACGACTACCTTCTTGCCGGGATAGATGTCGATCGACTTCGCCTGGACGCGGTAGAACGGGTTGTCATTGCAAGGGTCGCACGTCGTGAAGTAAGCGTCCTTCATGCGGTAATGACCTTCGGAGACGATTTCCACCTGCTTGGCCTTGCCGTGCAGGCCCGGCTCGATTGTGGCCGCCATTCCGGTGACGGTCCCGACCTTCCGGGCGTAATCGTATTCGGCGCGCTGTCCTTTGTAGGTCGCACCTTCCTGAGTGAGGGTCACGTTGCCTTCGGCAAGCGCGGTCTTTTGTTTCATGAAGACCGTGATCTTGTCGGCGGTAAGACGCGAGCCTTCGTAATCGATCGAGACGTTGCCGGTCCCGATTGCCTTCTCTTCCTCGTGGAAATATTCGACGTTGTCGCCCTTCACCTGGATCGGAACGAGCGCCTCGTTCTTCTCGGAGGCTCCGGCCGGCGAGGCTGGATTGGCGGCCGTTCCCTCGGGTGCGGGGGCGTCGGCGAAAGCGGGGGTCTGGAAAAGCGCGCCTGCGAGCAGAGCGGCGAAAAGGACGCGGCGAAGAAGGGTCACGTGCGCTTCCCCTCCGAGTTCGCGAAAACGAGCGCTGCCGCGCCGATGAGCCCCGCTTCGGTGCCGAGACGCGCCGGGACCACTTTCAGCGAACGGAAGGCGATCGGAAACGCCTTCTTCCGGATCGTTTCGATGACGTGCGGAAAAAGGATCTCGGGGTTCTGGGCTATTCCGCCGCCCAGGATGATCTTTTCTGGATTCAGGATGTTCACGAGGCCCACGAGGGCGTTGCCCAGATGCGTTCCCGTGTCCGCCCACATTTTCTTCGCGAAACGGTCGCCCTTCTTCCATGCTTCCTTCGCAAGGAGAGGTGTGAGCGTCTTCCCTTCTTTGATCCAAGCCGAAAGGACGCTTTTCTCGCCCTTGGCCAGGCGGCGCTCGATTTCCCGGGTGAAATAACCGTTGCCGACGTACGTTTCGATGCAGCCAGTGTTGCCGCAGCCGCATTTGGGGCCGTCCTCGTTGATAACGAGATGGCCGATCTCGGCCGCAGAGTACGTCGGGCCATGGAAAAGCTTGCCGTCCAGAATGATGCCGCCGCCGACCCCCGTGCCTAGCGTGAGGGCGATGCCGTTCTTTACACCGCGGCCCGCGCCGAAGAGGAATTCGCCGAGCGCCATGGCGTTGGCGTCGTTGTCGAGACGGACCGGCATCCGGAGGCGCTTAGAGAGGATTGAAACGAGCGGCGTGTCTTTCCAGCCGGGGACGTTCGGGAAGAAGTAGACGAAACCGCGATCGACGTCGACGGGGCCCGGAGCGCCGATGCCCACGCCCGCGACTTGGTGGCCGGCGGAGCGCGCCTTCGCGGCGAACGCTTTCACCTGGCGCTCGAGCTCCCGGAGGGTTTTCTCGCGGCCGCCCTTTTTATCGGTCGGAAAAGAGGTCTTCTCGATCAGGCGGCCCTGGCCCGTGACGAGGCCGAGCTTGATGCTCGTCCCGCCGATGTCTATTCCAATCGCGACTTTTGACATGGCGGGTATTATACCTTGGTACGAATCAGGATAAGAGAAAAAATTGTCAGGGGGTCGCGCCAGCCATGTGCACGCGGTTCTTACCCGCTCGCTTGGCTCCGTACAGGGCTCCGTCGGCGGTGTCGACGATACTCGCGGCGTCCTGCGGTTGACCCGCGGCGTAGGTGGAACAGCCGATGCTCACCGTGACCTTTAAGTCTTCGTCGTAGGCGCGGTACTGTTTGTCTTGGATCGCCTTCCGGATACGCTCGGCGACGAAGAGGGCGCCCGCCTCGTCGGTCTCGATGAGAAAAACACCGAACTCCTCCCCGCCGTAACGTCCCACGAGGTCGACCTCGCGGATATTCTTTCGGACGGTGTCGGCGACTTCACGGAGAACGACGTCCCCCACGAGATGCCCGCACTGGTCGTTGAACCGCTTGAAGTCGTCGATGTCGATGAGGAGGAAAGAAAGTTTGTGGCCCATGCGGCGGGAGCGGTCGAGCTCGCCCTCCAAACGCTCGAGGAGGGTCCGGCGTACGGCGACCCCGGTCAACCCGTCGGTCGTCGCGAGCATCTGGACGCGCTCGTACAGCCGCAGGCGGCGGATCTCGGCCGCGAAGCTCTCGGTGAGAATTGTGAATATCTGGACGTCCTTCTCGCTGATGCCGGTCAGGATGATCGCGGCCGCGAGCTTGTTCTGGAGAATGACCGGGTGCGCCATGTAGGGCGCGCCCCATTCGGTGGGCGCCGCGTAGAGGAGCCGCCCCCCGCGCGACAGCGTGTCGATCACCATGCGGTCGAAGTCAAAAATCTCACCGCGCGCGCGATCCGGGTTCTTTTTATAGGCGCTTCGGTCGAAGACGCCCTGGAAATCGGCCCAAGAGAGCTGGAAAACGCTTTCGGGTTTCGGGAACGCGTCGATATCCTCGAAGAAGACGAGCTTGAGCCGCTCGAATTTGAAATGCTTCGCGAGCGCCTCACCGAGGATCAGGAACGTCTCGAGGCGGTCCAGACTCTGGGACATTTCCTTCAAGCGGTCGCAGAGGTGTGTGATTTCATCCGCCTGAAGCGAGATGCCGCTCGTCTCGTCGGCGAGCGCCGCGAGCGTCCCGTGCTCCTGGTTCAAGCGCCGCTCGATCGCTTCGAGCTCTTCGCCGACGGCCACGGAACGCGCCGAAGCCCAGAGCCGGAATTTCCCGGCCCCCCAAAAAACGAGCAACGACGCCGTGGCGTAGAAGACCCACGCGAACGGATCCACGCCGGGAAGCGTCGCGATCCCCGCCGCCGCGGCTGCGATCGAAAAGAGCACGAACGCGCGACTCTTCGGAGTCCCGTAGAAATGGACGAGGAAAAGCATCGAGAACCACAGCCCGTTTAGGACGACGTAGCGCCACATACGCGGTTCCTTCCCGAATGCTTGGCTTCGTAGAGGTTCTTGTCGGCGGCCCAAAGAAGATCCTGCGGCGTGCGCCCGTCTTCCGGGAACGAAGCGACCCCGAAGGACGCCGTCACGTGGCGCTCGGCGCGGCGCAGCACGAACACGGCCTTTTCGATCTCCTGCCGCAGCTTTTCGGCGGCCTCGAGCCCCGACCCCTTCGGGCGTCCGGCCAGGAGCACGACGAATTCCTCGCCGCCGTAACGCGCCGCCGTGTCCCGTGGACCGCAGGCGTCGGACACGATCCCCCCGACGTTCTTCAAGACCAGATCCCCCGCCGAGTGGCCGTATTCGTCGTTGTAGCGTTTGAAGTGATCGATGTCGAGAAGCACGACGCAGAACGGCGCCGAGGCGGCCTCGGCCGCACGGACGAGCTCGGCCAAGCGCTCCTCGAAGTGGCGTTTCACGTAGAGGCCAGTGAGACCGTCGCGCGTGGCGAGCTCCTCGGCCGTACGGTAAAGGAGGATGTTACGGAGCGTGACGGCGCCGAATCCGGCGAACACGTCTAAGAGACGGAGGTCGTCCGCGGAGAAACAACGGGGCTTGAGGGAGTTGGCGCGGATCACGCCGAGGACCTTGTTCTCAACGACGAGCGGCGAGGCGCAAACCGAGCGCCAGTCGTCCAGATCCGGCTTCGCCTCGGAGGTGAAGCGGAAGTCGTCGCGCGTGTCCTCGATCATCACGGCCTGCGAGCGCTTCATGACCCACTGGTCGAAGACCCGTCCCGCCTTTTCCATGCGGCCCCGCGCCGCCGGAGCGGTCGAGGTCAGCGAAAGCTCCTGCTTATCCTCGTCGACCAGATAAAGTACGCATTCGTCGGCCTTCTCGAGCACGCGGCACGACTCCTCGACGATGAGCTTCGCGGCCGCTTCCAGGCCCTGAGCCTCCTTCAACTGCTCCGAAAAGCGTTCGAGGTCGAGGAACCGGTCGATCTTTCGGCGGAGCGCGCCTTTCAGCGCCGTCTTTTTCTCGATCTCCTTACGGGTGAGATGGAGATCTTCGGCGAGCTTCTCTCGCGCGATCTGCTTGTCCTTATAACGCTGCTGAATCGCCTGGAGATAGAATGCCATGAAGACGAAGAGCCCGGCGAAGATGAGCACCTGAAGGAAGAACGCGGGCTCCTTGGCGCCGAGCGCGAGGTAGAGCGTGACGATCGCCGCGAGACCCGAGAGCACCGCGGCCACGCCGGGGCCGGACAGTGCCCACGCGAATACGAGCACGAGCTGCAGAAGGAAGAAATGAGCGGCGACGAATTGGTCGGAGAGATGGAGATCGAGGCGAAAGACCGGGAAAAGCGACGCGAGGACGGCCAGCCATAGAAGATAGGCGAGGATCGGGATGAAATACGGCGGCAGCTGGCCCCTCCCTTTCCTACTATTTCTTAAAGAATCGTCTTTTCGGTATTCTTGTCGAAGAAGTGCGCCTGGCCCATATCGAACACGAGGTCCAAGTCCTGATTCACGCCGGGGCGGATGTGGCCCGACACGCGCGCGATGAACTGGTTCGGGCCACAGCGGAGGTAAAGGTACGCCTCGGCGCCCATGGGCTCGACGACTTCGCAGGTCGCGCGGACGGTGTTGTCCGGCGAGGCGGCCGACGTGAAAAGTTTGTCGTAGATATCCTCGGCGCGGATGCCGAAAACCACTTCCTTGTTCACGTATTCGGCGAGCTTCGGGCCCATCGCGTCGTTGATACGGACCTTGAAGGGGCCGTTTTGGAAGTAAAGCTTGCCGTCCAAACGGATGACCTGGCCGTTCAGGAAATTCATCGGCGGGCTACCGATGAAGCTCGCCACGAACTTGTTCACCGGGCGCTCGTAGAGGTTGAGCGGGTCGGCCAGCTGCTGGATCACGCCGTCTTTCATGACGACGATGCGGTCGCCCATCGTGAGGGCTTCGGTCTGGTCGTGCGTGACGTAAATGATCGTCGCCTGCAGGCGCTGGTGGAGCTTTTTGATCTCGGTGCGCATCTGAACGCGCATCTTGGCGTCGAGGTTCGAGAGCGGCTCGTCGAAGAGGAACACGTGCGGCTTGCGGACGATCGCGCGTCCGAGCGCCACGCGCTGGCGCTGGCCGCCGGAGAGTTCCTTCGGCTTGCGGTCGAGAAGCTTCTCGATGCCAAGGATCTCCGCCGCTTCGCTGACGCGCTTTTGGATCTCGTCCTTCGGGTATTTACGGAGCTTCAGCGCGAACGCCATGTTCTGGAACACGGTCATGTGCGGGTAGAGCGCGTAATTCTGGAACACCATCGCGATGTCGCGGTCTTTCGGCGGAATGTCGTTGACGACTTTATCGTTGATGTAGATCTTGCCGCCCGAGATGTCCTCGAGGCCGGCGATCATGCGGAGCGTTGTTGTTTTACCGCAGCCCGACGGGCCGACGAACACGACGAATTCGCGGCGCTCGATGTCGAGTGACACGTCCTGCACGGCGGTGATGTTGCCGGAATAGACTTTCTTCACGTTCACCAGGCGAACTTGGGGCATCCCTGTCTCCTACGAACGGTTGAAAAAGTTGATGTACTGGTGAAGAGCGCCTTTGAGCTGACGGCGGTGGATGATCTTGTCGATCATGCCATGCTCAAGGAGAAATTCGGAAGTCTGGAAACCTTCGGGCAGTTTCTGGCGGATCGTCTGTTCGATGACGCGCGGACCGGTGAAACCGATGAGCGCCTTTGGTTCTGCTACGATGAGATCACCGAGCGAAGCGAAGCTCGCCATGACGCCGGCCATCGTCGGATTCGTAAGCACCGAGATGAAGAGGCCGCCGGCCTCGTGGAGCTTGGCGAGCGCCTGTGAGGTCTTAGCCATCTGCATGAGCGAGAACATGCCTTCGTACATGCGCGCGCCGCCGCCTGAGCCCGAGACAATAACGACCGGAAGCTTTTCGGCGGTGGCCTTCTCGATGAGACGCGTGAGGCGCTCACCCACCACGGAGCCCATCGAGCCCATGATGAAACGCGAATCCGTGACGCCGAGAGCGAGCTTGGTGCCGTTCACCTGGCCGACGCCGGTGACGACCGCGTCGGTAAGGCCGGTCGCGGTCTGATCTTCCTTGATCTTGGCGACGTACGACTTGGGGCCCTTGAACTTGAGAGGATCGCCGGAGCGGACTTCGGAGAAGAATTCCTGGAACGTGCCTTCGTCGGTGAGTTGGGCAACGCGCTCGGGAGCCGAGAGGGTGAAGTGATAGTCGCACTTCGGACAGACCTTGGCGTCTTCCTCCAGGGTCTTGTTGTAGATGATCTCGCCGCATTCCTCGCACTTCGTCCAAAGCCCTTCGGGAATATCCCGTCGCCGGAGGATGCGGATCGTGTTGACTTTTAGTTTGGTGTCGAAGGGCATGGTATCCGTGAATCTTAACATAAGCGGGCCCCCGATTCAACGGGAATCGGGGGCGCCGCGGTCACTTTTCGGAGCGGATTCGGCCCCAAAGCCGGAAAAGCTCGAAGAAGGTCTTCAGGATGCGCGAAAGGCCTGTCGCGCTCGGCTTTCCGGCGGTCCGGGCGTAATGCGTGACGCCTATCTCCTCGATCCGAAAGCCCTTACGCTGGAGCCTCGCCAGGATCTCGGCGTGAATCAGAAGCTGGTTCGACTCGAGACGCAGGTCCTTTAAGGCCTTCTTGCGGAAGAGCTTGAACGCGCAGTCGACGTCGCGGACCTTGAGGCCAAAGAGCGTGCGATTGAGCGAGGTCCAGAGCCGCCCTTGGATCACGCGCCGGGCGTCGTCGCGGCGCTGGATGCGGTATCCCGTGACCACGTCGCAGCCGTCGATCTTCGAAAACAGCTTCTCGATGTCGGCCAGACGGAACTGGTTGTCGCCGTCGGTCAGGAAAACGAGGTCCTTCTCAGCGGCGGCCAAGCCCGTACGCAGAGCGGCGCCGTAGCCCATGTTGCGCTCGTGGGCCACCAAGCGCACGCGCGCGTTCTTCTCGGACCACTTCTTCACGATCTCGGCCGAGCCGTCGCGGCTGCCGTCGTCGACGACGATCACCTCGTAGTCGACGCCGTAGGTTTCCCCCACCTCGATGGCCTGCTCGATCATGGTGCCGACGTTCTCTTTCTCGTTGTAGCACGGGAAAAAGAGCGACAACGAAGTGAGCGAGCGCGGTTTGTGCATTTTTAGCCTTCGAGCGAGTGGAACACGAGTCCCGAAAGAAGTTTCGGGTAGAAGTAGGTCGACTTCTGAGGCATCTTGAGACCCTTCTTCGAAGCGAGGATCATCTCGCCGAGCGACGTGGGTCGGAGGAAGAGCGCTCCGTCGAGCTCGCCCGCGTTCACGCGTGCGACGGCCTCGCGCGCGTCGCGCGTGAAGTCGATCGCTTCGGACTTCTCGATCTTCGATATCTTGAATACGGGCTCGATCACGAACTTATGGAGCACCGAGACGTCCAGCGAATCCACGGGGTTCCTCTTCACCTTTTGCGCGAGCGCGTCGTCGAGCGTGAGGAGGAGGTAGCCGCTCTTCTTCGAGTAGAACCCGAACGAGTAGCGTTTGTCCCGGGCTTCCTCACGGCTTTCAGCGAGCGCTTCGAGGACGGCGTCGAGCTTCGACACGCGCTCCACATCCCCCAGGCGGGAGAGCGCGGACGGCGCGTCCTTCATCGAGGTCGGAAACTTCACGAGGCGGTGCGTGGGCCAGATCGTGAACGGATTGTTGCGGCAGTCGGCGAAATAGGTCATGACCCAGCCGGCGGCGCCTTTACCCGCGAGCTTCTTGTACTGGCAGGCGACTTCGAAGCGGTGATGGCCGTCGGCGATGAACATCGGCTTCTTCTTCATGAGGGCCGCAAGCCGCGCGATGCGCTTGGGGTCGGTCTCGACGTACAGGCGGTGACGGACGCCATCGACGGTGACGTCGTACACCGGCTTCGAGTTCGCACCTTCCTTCAAGAGCTTTTGGATTTCGGACGTCGAATCCTCGAAAAGGCCGAAGATCGGGCTCAGGTTCGTCTTGGTTTCCTTAAGGAGCGCGAGGCGGTCCTTCTTCGGGCCCGCGAGCGTGTTCTCGTGTTTTTTGACGGCCTTCTCGTCGATCTTCATCGCGGCGAAGAAGCCGTGGCGGGTGCGCTTCACCCCTTCCTCCTTGTAGTCCTGCACGTAGACGTAAAGGGAGGGCGCGTTTTCCTGAGTGAGGACGCCGGCTCCCTTCCACTGGCCGAGGTAGCGGGCGGCACGCACGTACTTGTTGTCGCGCGCGGAGTCGCCGGGCTTTTCTTCGCCGAGTTCCAAGCGGATCACGTTGTGCGGATCAGCCGAGTAGAGCGCCTTCTGCTGTTTTTTCGAGATGACGTCGTACGGGGGCGCGAAAAGACGTGCGGGGTCGGAAGTCTTCCGTTCATCGTAACGCCAGGCACGGAACGCTCGAATCTCAGGCATGAGGGGCGGAGCCTTTCGTCTTCTTGAGCAGGATGTATGTTCCGGCAGCGACGCCCAGCGCGTCCGCGGCCACGTCCATCGGGTCCGAATGCCGGCCCGGTATGAACTTTTGGTGCCACTCGTCCGACACGCTGTACAGGGTGCCCGCGGCGAACGTCGCGAGCGCGAGCGCGAGAGTCGAGCGGAAATTGTACGTCAGCCAAAATGCACGCGTCAAGAAATACCCGAAAATCGTGTACTCGAGGAAATGGAAGATCTTATCCGGCTGATACTTCATCCACGGAGCCGGCGCGACATGGAGGCGCGGGAAAGAGGAGACCCCGAAGATAAAAGCTCCCCAAACGACAACCGCGCACCACGCGCGCGCGCGCTCAGTCATTGGATTTCGAAGGCTTCTTCGTTTCCTTGGATTCCTTCGGTTTTTCGTCCTTGGACTTTTTGGCCGCGTCGGAAGCGGAGGGCTTCTTGTAGTCGGTGATGTAAAAGCCGCTGCCCTTGAAGATGAGTCCGGCGCCGGCACCGATCAGGCGCTCGACCTTGCCGCCCCCGCACAGCGGGCACTTCTTGACCGGCGGCTCGGACATACGCTGGAGGAGCTCGAACTTCTTGCGGCATTTCTCGCAGCGGTATTCGTAAGTGGGCATTCGCTTCTTCCTTTTCGGTTATTTCTTGAACAGTTCCTTCATCTTGTTCACGAACGACGCAGACAAGGGATTCACCTTCTCGCCCGACAGCGCGGCGAATTGCTTGAGAAGGTCCTTCTGCTTGTCCGAAAGGTGCGTCGGCGTCTCGACGACGACGTGCACTTCCATGTCGCCGAGGCCGCGGCCGTCCAGCGAGGCGAGTCCCTTACCCTTCAACTTGAATATTTTTCCCGGCTGGGTGCCGACCGGGATCTTGAGCGCCGTCGTGCCCTCGAGCGTCGGAACGTCGATCTCCGCCCCTAGAGCAGCCTGTACGAAGCTGATCGGCGCCTCGCAGACGAGCGTCGTGCCCCGGCGCGTGAAGATCTCGTGCGCCCGAACGAAAAGATCCACGTAAAGATCGCCGCGTGGGCCGCCCTGCGTGCCGGCCTCGCCCTCGCCCGTCATGCGCAGGCGGATGCCGTTGTCGACGCCGGCGGGAATCTTGAGCTTCACCTTCCGGTCCGCCGTGACGCGGCCGTCGCCGCCGCACGGGTCGCACGGCTCTTCGATGAACGTTCCGCGTCCGTGGCAACGCGGGCAGGGACGGGCGACGCTGAAAAAACCGCTTGAGGCTACGATCTGGCCCGTGCCGCGGCAGGTCGCGCAGGTGGTTTGGGCCGTGCCGTCTTTCGCTCCGCTTCCCTTACAGGCGCTGCAGGATTCCTCGCGACGCAGGCCCACTTCCTTTTCGACTCCGAACGCGGCTTGCTCGAACGAGATCTCGACCTCGACCTGCAGATCGCCGCCGCGCTGGGGGCCGCGCCGGCGGCGCGAGCCTCCGAAGAAATCTTCGAAGATGTCGCCGAAGATGTCCTCGAAACCAGCCGCGCCGAAACCGGGACCGCCCGCCCCGCGCACGCCTTCGTGGCCGTAGCGGTTGTACGCTTCGCGCTTCTGCGGGTCCGACAACACCTGGTACGCCTCGGTAGCTTCCTTGAAACGCTCTTCGGCTTTCTTGTCGCCCTGATTCTTGTCGGGATGGTGCTGGATCGCGGCCTTGCGGTAAGCGCTCTTCAGCTCTTCCGGCGAAGCCTGCTTCCCGATGCCGAGAATCTCGTAATAATCTCTTTTCTGAGCCATCGTTTCCTTCGTATTGAAAAAAGCGTATAGCGGATTTTACCCGCTATACGCTCGAATTCCCAGCAGTTCCTTCCGGGATTATTGCTTCTCGTCCTCGACCTTGTATTCCGCGTCGACGACGTCTTCCTTCGTCTCGGCCGAACCGTTTGCCCCGGATTCTTGCTCGGCGCCCGGCGCCTGCTGCTTATACATGGCCTCCGCGAGCTTGTGAGAAGCCGCGGTGAGATCCTTCTCGGCGGCTAGGATCGCGTCGACGTCTTCCTTGCCAAGCGCTTCCTTGGCGGCGCCAAGAGCCTTCTGAACGCGTTCGCGGTCGCCGGCGTCGACCTTGTCGCCCACGTCGTTCAGCGACTTCTCGACTTGATAGACGAGCCCGTCGAGCTTGTTGCGCGCCTCGACCGCCTCGCGGCGTTTTTTATCTTCTTCCGCGTGCGCCTCGGCGTCCTTGGTCATCTTTTCGATGTCTTCCTTCGAAAGGCCGCTCGAGGATTCGATACGGATTTTCTGCTCTTTGCCCGTGCCGAGGTCTTTCGCCGACACGTGCACGATGCCGTTCGCGTCGATGTCGAACGCGACTTCGATCTGAGGCACGCCGCGCGGCGCTGGCGGAATGCCGACCAGGTCGAACCGGCCGAGCGTGCGGTTTCCGGACGCGATCTCTCGCTCGCCCTGGAGGACGTGGATCGAGACGGCGTTCTGGTTGTCCGCCGCGGTCGAGAAGACCTGGCTTTTTTTTGTCGGGATCGTGGTGTTGCGCTCGATGAGCTTCGTGTTTACGCCGCCGAGCGTCTCGATGCCGAGAGAGAGCGGGGTCACGTCGAGGAGAAGCACGTCCTTCACGTCGCCGACCAGGACGCCGCCCTGGATGGCCGCGCCGATCGCGACGACCTCGTCCGGGTTCACGCCCTTGTGCGGCTCTTTCTTGAAGAGCTGCTTCACGACCTCCTGGACCTTCGGCATGCGGGTCATGCCGCCGACCAGGACGACCTCATCCACTTCCTCCGCCTTCAGCTTCGCATCGCTGAGCGCTTTCCTGCACGGCTCGAGCGTCTTCTGGACGAGATCGTCCACGAGCTGCTCGAACTTGGAACGCGAAAGCGTCATCGTCAGATGCTTCGGCCCGGAGGCGTCCGCCGTGACGAACGGGAGGTTGATTTCGGTCTGCATGTTGCTCGAAAGCTCGATCTTCGCGCGCTCGGCCGCTTCCTTCAAGCGCTGGAGAGCCATGCGGTCCTTGCGCAAGTCGATGCCTTCGGCCTTCCTGAATTCGTCGGCGATCCAGTCCATCACGCGCTGGTCGAAGTCGTCGCCGCCTAAATGCGTGTCGCCGTTGGTCGAGCGGACTTCGAAGACGCCGTCGCCGATCTCGAGGATCGAGACGTCGAACGTACCGCCGCCAAGATCGTACACGGCGATCTTCTCATTTTTCTTTTTGTCGAGTCCGTACGCGAGCGCGGCCGCGGTGGGCTCGTTGATGATGCGGAGCACCTCGAGACCGGCGATCTTGCCCGCGTCCTTCGTGGCCTGGCGCTGCGAGTCGTTGAAATAAGCGGGCACGGTGATGACGGCCTTCGTCACCTTGTGGCCCAGATAATCTTCCGCGGTCTGCTTCATCTTCTGAAGGATGAGCGCGGAGATTTCCGGCGGAGAGAATTCACCGTTCCCCGCCTTCACGCGCACGTCGCCGGACTTCGCCTCGACGATCTTGTAAGGGACGAGCTTCTCTTCGCCGAGTACTTCGCCGTGTTTGCGACCCATGAAACGCTTGATGGAGAAGATCGTGTTCTCCGGGTTCGTGATCGCCTGGCGTTTCGCGGCCTGCCCGACGAGACGCTCGCCGTTCTTCGCGAAACCGACGACGGACGGCGTGGTCCGGCCGCCTTCTGCGTTCGGAATGACAACGGGTTCCCCGCCCTGCATGACGGCGACGCACGAATTCGTGGTGCCGAGATCGATACCGATGATTTTTTCAGCCATGTTCGTAACCCCCTGTTTTCTTACGGATTTATTTTTTGGCCGCTTGTGCGACTCGCACGCGGCTCGGGCGGATCAAGCGCCCATTGAGAAAATAACCTTTTTGAACTTCGTCGACGACCGTGCCGTCCTCGGCGTCGTCGGTCTCGACGATCCCGACCGCCTCGTGCAGGTTGGGATCGAACGGTGCGCCGACGCTCGAGACCGTCTCGACGCCGTGGCGCTCGAGCACTTTCTTAAGCTCGTCGCGGACGATCGAGAGACCCTGCTTCACCTTCGCCGGGTCGTGGCCCTGGTCGATACTGGAGAGCGCGCGCTCGAAGTTGTCTGCGATCTGGAGCACGTCCACGAGAATTTTCTCGTTCGCGTACTTGACGGCGTCCGACTTGTCGCGCTCGAGGCGCTTCTTCACGTTTTCGAATTCGGCTTTCATGCGCAGCATCTGGTCGCGGTACTCGGCGACCTTCAGATCTTCCGCGGGCTTCGGGGCTTCGGCCGAGTCTCGAGGCTCTCCGGAGGGCTGCGCGCCCTCGGCGTTCGTTTCGGAATCTTTTTTACCGAACATCAGATCCTCTTCATCTTTTCGGAAACGGTGTCCGCCACGAACTCGACGACCGAGACGATGCGCGCGTAGCGCATGCGTTTGGGACCGACGACGGCGATGGCGCCGAACGGCGTGAGCCCTAGGTGGCAATCTTTGACGACGAGACTCAAATTATCGAGCTTCTCGGGCGCGTTCTCGCTCCCGATGTGGACCCGCAAACCCTCGTCCCGCGAGAGATCCTTCACGAACACGCGCACGAGGCCGTCCTTGTCGTCGAGCGTCTGGAGAAGCAGGCGCATCTGCTTGGAATCCTGAAACTCCGGCTGCTCGAACATCCGGAACGCGCCATCGATGAAAAGCTCGGCGGCCGCCTCATCGATGAGGGCCGACAACTTACGCGCCTGCTCGGGATCGTTCTGCCCGGATAGGAAAGAAATACGCTTGATCCCCTGAATGTAAATGAGCGCGGTGTTCTCGGTGAGTTCCGAGATGAGCTTGGAAACTTTGAGCGCCATGCCGTCGATGGACTTGGCTTTGTCGAGCTCGGCGCGGATCTCGGCCTTTTCGTCATCGTGCAGCTCTTCACGCTCCATGAGCCGGTCGACGTAGTAACGGTAGCCCTTGTCGGTCGGCACGCGGCCGGCCGACGTGTGGGGCTGGGCCAGAAGACCCTCTTCTTCGAGGTCGGCCATCACGTTCCGGATGGATGCCGAGGATAAACCCAGGTCGGAACGGCGGGAGATCATGCGCGAGCCCACCGGTTCGGCGGTCTCGATATAAGCTCGGACGATGAGTTCGAAAACCTTGTCCTTGCGTGCCTGATTGTCGCTCATTCCAGGGCTCCTTCTAGCACTCACAGAGAGTGAGTGCTAATGCTTAGAATAGCACAATCCCGGCGGGTGTCAAGATTCTAGCTGGATTCGGCGGGACGGCCCTGCTTCGGGAGAGTCAAACGGAAAAGACAGCCTTGTCCGGGAGAGCTTTCGGCGGCAAGCGTCCCCCCATGGCTTTCGACGATCTTCTGGCAGATGGAAAGCCCCAGGCCCGTCCCCTCGAACTCGCTGTGGACGCGTTGGAACGGGCGGAAAATACGCTCCTTTTCGCGCTCCGGGAAACCGATGCCGTTGTCGCGGATCGTGACTTCGACCTGCCCGTCGAATTCGCGGCCCGAAATCTCGATGCGGGGCGGTTCCTCTTTCTTGCAGAACTTGAGCGCGTTCGAGAGCAGGTTCTGGAAAAGCTGGCGGATCTGGACGGGCTCCCCCCTCAGCGTCGGAAGGCTCCCGACCGTGATCGCGGCGCGGGTCTCTTGAACGCGCATCTCAAGGTCCGCCAAAGCCTCCCGCACCGCCTGGGAAAGGTCGATCTCGTGCTGCTCACGGGGCTGGACGGCGACTTTCGAGAAAAGAAGCAGGTCGTCGATGAGCCGGCCCATCCGCGCGCCGGCGCGCGTCATGCGTTCGAGCGAATCGTGGTCGTCGGGCTCGAGCGTGCGCGAGAGCTTCTCTTTCAGGCGGTCTCCGAAATGGAGGATTTTCCGCAGAGGCTCCTTCAAATCGTGGGAAGCGGTGCGCGCGAAAAGCTCGAGCTCCCGGTTGGACCGCGCGAGCTCCTCGGCGCGTTTTCTTTCGGTGAGGTCGAAGAGGGTGGTCCTGCTTTTAACGAAATTACCGCCCGCGTCGTAGACGCCTGTGGCGCTCATAATAACCGGCATCGCGCGGCCGTCCTTCCGTATAAGATCGAGCTCCAGGCCGCGGATCTCGCCGCGGCGTTTGAACTGGGCGAAATGCCATTCGAAGAGCTTGCGGCTGTCTTCGGCGAGAACGTGCGAGATTTTCATGCGCCCGATCACGTCCGTGCGCGAATAACCCAGCCACGAAAGCTCGGTGTCGTTCATTTCGACGAACGTCCCTTCGCTGTCGACGGAATGGTAGCCGCAAGGCGCGTTGTTGTAGAGATCGCGGATCTCCGCCGACGAGTCGTGGAGTGCCTGCTCGGCGTGCTTGCGTTCGGTGATGTCCTCGGAAATGCCGAGAAGGAAGAGCGCGCGGCCGTCCAGGCCTTTCAATGGAATCTTCTTCGTGTGGAGGATACGCACTCCCTTGTGCCTGGTTTCGATCGGCTCCTCGGTTACGTCCACAACCTCTCCGCGCTCGAGCGTTTCCCGGTCTTTTTGCGTGAAGAAATCGGCCTCGGACTTCGAGAAGAAATCGTAATCGTTCTTTCCGATGAGCTCACCGCGCGGATAACCCAGGAGCTCCTCCCCCGCCTTGTTGAAACGCACGAAACGAAGATCCCGTGCGTCTTTCACGAAGATCATGTGGGGGATGTTTTCGATGATGGAGTCTAAGAAGACGTTCATCTCGGCGCGCTCCTTCTCGGCGCGCGCCCGCGCGCGGTCCCCCTGGTTCAGTTCGCGCTCGACGATGATCCACGCGCCGGCTATCCACAAGCCGAGGATGGCTAGGAGTAGCCGGTCTTTGAAATCTGAGGAGTGCACCTGGAGCGCCAAAAGCGGGATCAGGGTGAGGATGGAAAAGAGGGCGAGTTTTCTGCGGCGGCCTGAGACCATGGATGCCTTTTTGAAACGTCGTTAAACTTATCCAGAAGCGAAACGGCAGAAAAAAAGTCGCGCAAGGCGCGGAAGGGAAAAATAAGCCGTAGAAACGTTTATTACGATACCAATTCAGCTTTAAGGGGTCAACCGAAATGTGTTTTCTTCATAAACTTCTTTTTAAAATCTCTATTCCAAGGATTTCAGCCGCTTAAGGAAGGTTTCAGCGGTCTCGGGGGCGAGAGTGACGGTCACGTGCACGCCGCGCGCGTCATCGACGCGGGCGGTGACGTCGCCGTTTTCATAGAGGAGGTGGAGAAGGCTGGAAGCCCGGGGCGGAAGGAAGAAGCGTTTCGTCACCCGTTCAGGCAGCGCGGCCGCGAGGCGCTCGACGAGCGCGTCGATCCCCTCGCCCGTCAAGGCGGAGACGAGCGAGGCGTCGGGATCGGCGGCTTTCAGCGAGCGGCGGTCTTCGGGGGTGAGGCGGTCGGCCTTGTTGAAGACGAGGATCGTGCGCTTCTCGTCGGCGCCAAGACTCTCCAGCACCGAAAGAACCGATTCCTGCAGAAAATCCCGGTCCGGGCGGCTTGCGTCGACGATATGAAGGAGAATATCCGCGTGCACGGTCTCTTCGAGCGTCGCCTTGAATGACTCGACGAGATGGTGCGGCAAATCCCGCACGAAACCGACCGTGTCGACCAGAAGCGCTTCGCGGCGGCCCGGGAGCGTGGCCAGACGCGTGGTCGTGTCGAGCGTGGAGAAAAGCTGGTCTTTCACGAGGCCGGTGGAATTCGTGAGCCTGTTGAAGAGGCTCGATTTCCCGGCGTTCGTGTAGCCGGCGAGCGCCAAAAGCGGCAGCCTCTGCTCTTTTTTGCGCGCAATGCCCGCACCGCGCCGCACTTGGAGCTCGGCCAACGCGTCGGTGAGACGCGCCACACGCTCGCGCACGCGCCGGCGGTCGACTTCGAGCTTCTGTTCGCCCGGACCGCGCGTGCCCACGCCGCCGCCCAAGCGGGACATTTCGTTCCCCTTTCCGGAAAGCCGCGGCAGGAGGTACTGAAGCTGCGCGAGCTCGACCTGGAGTTTGCCTTCGTTCGAGCGGGCGCGCTGGGCGAAAATATCGAGGATGAGCTGCGTGCGGTCGATCGTCTTGCGGCCGTTCGCCTCCTCGAGGTTGCGCTGCTGGCTCGGTGAAAGCTCGCTTCCATAAACGACCACGTCGGCCTTCGCCGCGCGGGCGAGGGCCGCGAGCTCGACGGCTTTGCCGCTCCCCACGAGCGTCGCGGCCGTGGCGCGCGGCTGACGGAATTTTACCGAGCCGCATACCGCGAGGCCCGCGGCCCGCGCGAGTTCCTCGAGCTCCGCCGCGTCATCTTCGAGCCGCGAGGACCGCTTGTCGTTCTCGAACGAAAAATTGACCAAAAACGCCCGCTCTCTCATGCGCTCAAAGCTCCGATTATTTTTTCCGCGGTTTCCTCCGCCGTCTCGGCGGCTCCCACAAGGACCGGCTCCACGCCCTTCTCGTGGCGGAACCACGAAAGCTGGCGCTTCGCGTAATGGCGCGAATTTTTTTTAAGAAGGGCCGCCGCCTCTTCGAGCGTGATCTTCCCTTCCAAATGGGCGCGCATCTCGGGGATTCCGAGCGCGGTCGCGGCGGTTTTGCCGAGCGGCCGCCCGGCGAGCCGCCGGACTTCGTCGAGAAGCCCTTCACCCGTCATCCGTTCGACGCGCCGTTCGATGCGGGCGTAGAGATCCTCCCGCGAACGCTCGAGAAGGAATATCCGGCACGCGTATTCCGTGCGAAGTCCGCTCCGGCGCGGCTCTTGCTCGGACATCGGCCGGCGCGTGAGCTCGCAGACTTCGAGGGCTCGGACGATGCGTCGAAGGTCGTTCGGATGCACGCGCCCCGCGCGCGCTGGATCGAGCACGGCCAAGCGCGCGTGGAGCGCGGGCGCTCCCGATACGGCCGCCTCGGCGACGAGCCGGTCACGGAGCGCCTGATCCTTCGCGGCGCCTTCCTCGAAAAGCCCGTCGAGAAGCGCGCGCAGATAGAGGCCGGTCCCGCCGGTCACGAGCGGGAGGTGCCCGCGTGACGATATCTCCGCCGCGATCCGCGAGGCGTCCTTCCGGAAAAGGGCGGCGTTGTATTCTTCCGACGGATCAAGAAAGGAGACTAGGTGCGCCGAGCCGGGCGGCGGCGCCTGCGTGACGACCGCCATACCTGCGTACACTTGCATAGAATCGCAGGAAACGATCTCGACCGGCAGGCGCCGGGCGACGGCCGCGGCGACGTCGGATTTTCCAGAAGCCGTCGGGCCGACTATCGCGACGAGGCGGCGCGCCTCCCCGCTCACGAGCGTCCGGCGTTGTCGTGAGGTCGTTCTTCTACCGCGCCGCGGCCGAGAGGACGGCTCTGCGGAGGGCCCGGTGGCGCCCACCCGGGGAATTCCGCGGACAAGCGGCCGCCGAAATAATCGGCTTCGCGTCCGTGGCCGAGTTCGCGCGCGAAAGCCGCCAGGCGCTCGAGAAGAAACGGCGCTTCGGAGAACGACGGGTAGCGGCGGAGCGTGTCCTGATAAATCCGGTAGGCGGACGAATGGTCGCCCTCTTCCG
>Ga0163149_10000084_pt1 | contig 115215 bp, 115 predicted proteins | sample OliLakLV19MP5G1_FD_148604 | JGI IMG/M metagenome (GOLD analysis project Ga0163149, IMG submission 148604) | Freshwater microbial mat bacterial communities from Lake Vanda, McMurdo Dry Valleys, Antarctica - Oligotrophic Lake LV.19.MP5.G1 | ecosystem: Environmental > Aquatic > Freshwater > Lake...
TTTTTTGCGGCTCACTAATAAACATGTATCTTTAAATAACCTTTTGTCGGTATAGACACAGGAAGCTTCGAAAGCCCGCCTACGTCTATTCGCAAAACGATAGCTTCCAGTAGTGCATTTGTCCCGGTTTCATAATAAACAATGCTTCTGGTTTAACTTTATAACGTACAAAATCAATTTCGTGAGTACCTGACCCATGTGTAAATAGTGCTACAAGATAAAAATCGTGTTTATGAGGTAAGTTTGTAAACTGATGCTGTGAAACGTGATGTTTTAAACAATTTGCATATACATTCGGCGTATCACTAAAATTCTGAAATTTATGTATGTTATATACAGGGAGTTTTTTTTCCACGTATAAATATATTAAAATGTCTTAATTATTCCATTTTTGGCGTATTCTGTAAACCAAAACCAATAATTTAGCAGATTACCTTTGTTATATGAAAACAATAGCTAAAAATAAACCAAACTTAATCATCAGTGCTTTGAAAGAGAAGTGCCCTCATTGCAGGCAAGGAGAAGTTTTTAAAAAAAATAAACTATTTCAAATACCCGTTATGAATAGAGAATGCAGTGTTTGCAGCTATCATTTTGACCGAGAGCCGGGTTACTTTATAGGTGCAATGTATCTAAGCTACGGTCTTGCTATCTTACAGGCAGGAATTGCTTTCTTACCCATACCACAAAGCATCTTTGTAATGAATAACTTCTTTTGTAGCAAGGTTTTCAATTTTTTTATCGGCTATAGATGCTTTAAATAATTCATCCTGCGTTGTGATAATATTTTCGATAGCCGAACTGGCCTGCGCTTCCTGTAAGTTAATGGTATCGATAAACAGGGTTGGATTTGGTAAATTGGTAATTGCTCCTTTTAACTCGGACAAAGCTCTGCTGGCTGTAATGGTTTTTTTGAGTACAGCAGTGGTTTCTATTTTGCCTTTTGGGGGCAAAAGAGGTAATGAATTATACGGTTTATAAGCGTTGTGAGCCATTTTTTTATTTTTTAAACCAGGGCGACTTTTACCCTCTTAATTAATACGAGGGCAAATATAATAAATATTCGCCCTTGTTAAAAATGTAAGTGTAAAAAACGCCCTCTTTCGCTTTTTAGTGCTATCACTCGATTTGTCTTACAATAATTGTTTTTTCCTTCCTTACAGTGCCATTATACACATTCATCAATTCTCTAAGTCCCTGAAAATCTTTCATATGGTTCGATAAGTCCAACCCGTAAGGTACGATGCCGGAAACCCCTGATAAAGACTTATTTATCAGGGATTTTTAGTTCGGTAAAATAGCTTCGAAATGCAAAACAGTTTGTTTTCAATGAGTTACTTGTTGGAGTTCGGAAGCTGATTAAATAATTAATGATATATTTAGTCAAATTTAAAGAGTAAACTTTCAGCTGAGCTTGCACTGCCAACAAAAATGAATATCTTAATTACAGGAGCAACAGGCAACGTAGGTATGTCAGTATTAAAACACCTAACGATTCAAAAAAGTAATTTAAAAGTATTTGCAGGGGTAAGAAATATTGAAAAAGAAAAAGACAAACTACAAGAATTCAATGTTTCACTTGTAACATTTGACTTTGAAGAAGTTCAAAGTTTTCGAGCCGCGTTTAAAGGAATAGACATACTTTTTTTACTTCGCCCACCACAACTAGCTGACGTTGAAAAATATTTTAAACCTTTAATTGATGAAGTGGTAAAATGTGATGTTAAGCAAATCGTTTTTTTATCGGTTCAGGGCGTTGAAAACAGTAAAATCATTCCGCACCACAAAATAGAAAAACTTATTACTGATTATAAAATTGCTTATACCTTTTTGCGACCAGCATATTTTATGCAGAATTTTACAACAACTTTGCGCAATGACTTAGTAAATAATCAGAGAATTTATTTGCCAGCAGGAAAAGCAAAGTTTACTTTAATCGATATTTATGACATTGGTTTAGTGGCCGCAAAGGTGATCACCGAATGCCCAAAACACCAAAATAAAAGCTATGAATTAACCAACAATGAAATCTTGACCTTTGCTGAAATGGCTGACAAATTGAGCAACGGTTTAGGTAAAAAAATAAAATTTATTTCACCTAATTTATTACAATTCTTTTTGACCAAACGAAAAGAAGGAGTTCCTGCAATGTTTATTCTTGTAATGATAATGCTACATTATTTTCCAAGATTTCAGAAAACACCAAAGATCACAGACTGCGTAAAAACTATTACAGGACAAGAGCCAAAATCTTTTGACAATTTTGTTTTCACAAATAAAAAACAACTACAATAAGAAGTGTATAGGAGTAATTGCTAAAACAAAGATTTAGCCATTTTCCTTTTCTTCATTTAACAAATAACCATACAAGTCCCAAATCCGAGCAAGTTCCCTTGTATCTTCAAGGATCTCGTTCATATTTGGTCTAGAAGGTATTACAGATAAGCATAAAATGAAAAACAATTGTCTTACATTTTATGTTTAAATAAATCCATCAATTTCTTCTACCACAAATTCTTTCCCACAAATCAACGAAACCTTCTTTCAAATTGGTGTTTTTTTCATTGGCCTGTTCCATACCCATCATTTCAACTCCGTTTTTTTGATACAGTTTGTAATGAAAAACAAATGTTTTCTTCAATTCGCTTTCTTGCATGTTTGTTCTGCCAAATTTTACTGCGTAAATATTTAACGTATCGCCATTTGCTTCTGCAATGGTGTAAGGGTCGCTAAACCATTTTAGTATAGCTACATCTTTTTTGCTTTTGCATTGCTTCATTAGCTGCAGATTGCGAGGATAGCTATGCCACTTAATTAAATTTTGCCAATTTAAAAAACTAAATTCTCCTACAAAAATAGTGCTATCATTACTGCAAACCGAATACCATAAAATATTATTAAGCATGGTTGGATTCGTGATATGAGCAGTTGCCGGAATTTTATTTTTTACAATCGATTGCTTTACAATTTCCTCTGCGCGATATTTATTAAAAAAAGCTAATCCCAAATAAATAAAACAATACATTAAAGTCGCCCGAGCAAGCTTGTTCCTTCTCACTTCATTTTTTTTGTGAAAAACTGCAATCAACACCATCGCTAACATCGGTAGTGTAAATAATAAATCAACGATGGCTAGAGTATTTAAAGAGTAATTTTCATTGGTAAAGGGCAATAATAATTGCGTACCAAAGTTAGTACACCAATCCAAAAGTGAATGACCCCATAAACAAGCAAGAATTAATAATAACATCTGTTTAAATGAGACTTTCTGTTTAAACAATTTGACTAATAGCCAGGCTATAGGTATAGCGTAAAGCGCCTCAATTAAAAGGGAATGGGTATGTGCTCTATGGTCGCACATATAGGCTCGTGGATCGCTCAATCCAGTATAAAATAAATCAAAATCAGGTATACTTTTGGCAATTGCCCCTAAAAGCATTCCCCAACGTCCTATTTTTTTTCCAAGAAGCGTTTCCCCAATTGCGGCGCCAATAACTATGTGTGATAACGAATCCATTTAAAGTTCTTTAACCGACTTACATTTCAAAAATCAAATATCCGAAAAACTCTCTAAAAATAGGTTATTAGTTAACCGAACTCCTCAATTCTTTTGCACTTAATTTATTACTTTTTTTTATATCTATTGCGAATCCTAAATTCTTTTTACCGAAAGCTAAACTTAGCCAAAACCACTGTTAAAGTCCTATTTATAATAGGTTTTTGGCTCGATAAAGTAGCTTTGAAATATAAATTGTTTTATTCTCAGGTAGTTACTTGTTCAAGTTTGCAAAGCCACTTGATTAAATTGTACATTTAATTAAATTTATCCAAGAGATTAGTGAGCTAAACACCTCTCTCAAGATGAAAAATCAGTTCGATAACCTAGCTGCAATTAATAATGACCACATAAATCATGTCTTTAGAATTAGATGATTTTATAGAATCCTTTGTTAACCTTACTGAAAAAGAACTTTTTAGTATTACCTCTTGCTTTATACCAAAGACAATTAAAAAGGGAAAATACCTTCTTAAAGCTGGAGACATATGTAAAGAATTTATTTTCGTGAAAAAGGGCTGTATAAGGATGTTTTATTTATCAGATACTATTGAAGTATCTGCATGGTTTTCCTTTAATGGCTCTATTGCTATGGAAGTTCAAAGCTTCATTAGTCAATCCCAATCAATTTGTTACCTACAAGCCATCGAAGACACAGAAATTTCTAGCATTTCTAAAAACAATCTAGAACGCCTTTACATTACTCAACCTAAAACTCAAGAGCTTATGAGAAAGCTATGGGAAGCAGCATTAGTTTTAGTAATTCCAAGGTTTTCATCGTTACAAAATGATACAGCCGAAAAAAGGTATCTAGACTTATTAAAAAATCAAGAATTAATGCAGAAAATTCCTCAGAAATATCTTGCATCTTTTATAGGAGTAACACCAACCTCATTGAGCCGAATAAGAAAAAAAATACGGTAAGTTACTAATTGTCTTATGACAACTTTTCCTTCTCATGTTTTACTTAAATTTGTCTTTAAAAAAAATTATGAAAATTCTACTATTTGGCGCAACAGGTAACGTTGGAATGGCGATAGCTAAAGAATTAAAACAAAGAGGTTTTAGCACAACAGCTATTATAAGAAATACTAGTAAACAACAAGATTTAGTGTTATTAACCGAAAATATTATTATCGCAGATGTGACTAAGCCTCCAGATTTAGCAAATATTTGTATTGGATATGACATTGTAATCTCAGCGATTGGTAAGAGCGTGTCTCCCAATGATAAAAGTAAACCATCATTCCATGATATTGATTATATATCTAATATGAACATATTAAGTGAAGCTATTAAAAGCTCTGTAAAAAAATTCATTTACATTTCTGCACTTCATTCTGAAAAATATTTGCATTTAGAATATTTTAAAACGCACCATGAGTTTTCTCAAAAACTTATTTCTTCTAACATTAACTATTCTATTATTAAGCCTCCTGCAATCTTTAGTGCATTTTTAGATATGATTGAAATGGCAAAAAAAGGTCAACTTATAACTATTGGTTTAGGTGATAAAAAAACAAATCCTATTTACGAAGGTGATTTAGCAAAAATAGTAGTTGATAGTATTAATAAACCAAATAGCATAATAGAGGCCGGAGGGAAAACAATTTATACACGAAAAGAATTAAATGAAATTGTGCAAAATAAAATTGATAAGACCAAAAAAATTAGGCCTATCCCAATTGGACTATTTAAAATAATGTTACTAATAATAAAATTAGTCAATAAAAATACTTTCGACAAATTTAGTTTCTTCATTGAAGTAATGCAACACGACACTATTGCCCCTCAAATGGGTGACATGACTTTCGATGACTATATAGATGAAAAATGGGGGCCCGCTAATAAGCTCTAACGACAACCATTTCTTATTTTACAAGATACAAATCACAAATCCGAGACATATCCTTTGTATCAACAAGAATCTCGTTCATATTTGGTATGTATGGGGGTGCGATAGAGAAAAGGGAGCAATTTTTGCTCCCTTTTCTACCTCCGCACTGCCCCTACCCGTAAGTTAGCAAAATTAGATTATTTAATTTTCCCTTTCGAACTTTACCTTCTAACAAAGTGATATTTTCCATCCAAGTCTAACGGATAATTTCTTGTTTCCAGTTAATGGGCCTGTTATCAAAGAGATGCCCTAAATTCTGAATTGCCGTCACTATAAACTAAGGGATAACTCTCAAAACTTGTTTTCATTCTGCCGGCCTGTATATTTCCTTAAAGGTTGCAGGCGTTTGAATTAGGATTTAGTGCCGCAGGAAGATAAAATATAAAATGAAAGGTTGTTCGTTTCATTTCTTACCTTTGTATTTACAAATGAGTGCGATTAAAATAATAGTTGCCGATTCTGAGTTCGAGTTATGAAAAAAATATTTTCTTTTTTATTTTGGCAGCAGTGGTTATTCTATACTAGCATCCTGTTCGCGCTATTTGGGATTGTTTTTGCATTATATGGGAATAATATTTTTTTTCTGCCCTATAATCAAACTCTTGCTAAAATATTTTGGAATAGACTGGAGATACCAAATGAAGTAGAACCTTTTCGTGCGTTTATTTGGGGACCTCTGGGCGCAACAATTGCCGGCTGCTATGTCCTATTAGCTTGCATTGCATACTATCCATTCAAAAGAAAAGAACGCTGGGCACGTAATGCTATTATCGCAGCTTTTGGTATTTGGGTTATTTTGGATTCAGTTGCTTGCATTAAATATGGTGTTTATTTTCAAATATATATGATCAATGCATTTTCTATAATCGTAAAGGCTTTACCTCTGATTTTCACATGGAATGATTTTAAAAAATCAAACAGCAAACTTACAAACTGATCCTTAAAATTTATTACCGTGCGTAACTCCTATCAATTTATCTGTCAACGCAGGCAGCTTCTTTAGTATTTCAATAGAAATATTTGTTAGTGCTTCTCTTCCAAAAAGTTGTTGGATATGCTTTCCTGTTTTAATTCTTTTAGAAAAAAGAAGATTCCATTGGTTTTCATATAAGAGTTCAAGATTTTTACGAGATATACTTTTATCCAAATATTTTTTTATTAGTTGAAACGCCACATAAGAAGCATGCATAGCCATACTCATTCCATTTCCACATAAAGGGGCTATGTTGCCGGCCGAATCGCCGAGCATTAATACATTACTCTCTACTGCCTTTTTTTTGCTGAACGTAATTTGCGAAATTGTAAATGGTTGGTTATAAAGAAAAACTGCTTCTGAAAAATATTTATTTAAGAACGGATTCTTCATTAATACATTCTGCTCCATTTCTTTGATATCGTTATTACTATCTCTAAGGTTTTGAGAGTTGGTTAAGTAACATAAACAATATTTGTCCCCATCTACTTTTGAAACTCCGCAATATCCATCCTTAAAATTATGTAACTCTATGCGATTGTCGGGCAAATCCATTTTAACGTGATATTTTACGGCAATATAGTTTTTCTTCCTTGTTTTACTTTCCTTTCCCAATTTTTGATTCATCACTGATCGTTTGCCGAAAGCTCCGCACGCCACTTTTGCCTTATAGGTTTGTTGAGCCGCTTTTATAGTAAACGAATCGTTTTCAAAAACAATGTCAGATACTTTGGTTTCTTCTAATAGTACAACTCCTTTTTTCACAGCTAATGCTGCCAACGTTGAATCAAGTGTATATCGACTAATTCCAAATCCGCCTAAATTTAATTTTCGGGTAATAGAATTTCCATTTGGAGATGAAATTTTTACCTCATTTATCATTGGAAGATTCATAGTAGAAAGCGGTATTCCTATTCGTTCTAAAAAACCATAACTTTCCATAGAAATATACTCACCGCATACTTTGTGAAAAGGATATCTTCTTTTCTCCAACAAAATAACAGAGTACCCCACTTCCGCTAATTGAATTGCCAAAGTCAATCCTGCCAATCCACCACCGATAATAGCACAATCAAAATTTCTATTAGTCATTAGGATAAGCAATAACTAAATGACGAAACGCCCAACGATTATTTACAGTATACTTTTTAATGCCTGACCTCTTAAGCATCTCGACCCATTCCGTTTTTTTAAAGCCTCTTAATACTGATAGAGGGGCGTCATTTTTTACTAATTGAGATTTCGATAAAAATTTGGTAAGCCATTTAATAGAGTAATAAGCAAATGAATTTCGTTCTAAATCATTGATTACAAATATGACTTTATTTTGGCTACACAATTTTACAAATTCAATAATTTCAGTTTCATAAAAATGATGACAGAATAATGAAGCGTGTACAATATCAATCGATTCTTGCATTGAAAATGCTTTCCTAAAATCGCCACAACAAAAATTTATACGCTCAAAATAACTACAATTTATTTTAGCGTAATTAATGCAATCTTCTTTTAAATCAACTCCGTTTAATTTTAAGTTGTACCCTTTTTTTAATGACCATTTAGCAATTGCTTTTAATGAATCGCCTCCGCCGCAGCCGATATCCATAATAGAATAAGTTTTTGTTTTATCAGTTGTAACTTTTTTTAATCCGTATATTGAAACGTCATGACCTCCCAGATATTTATTAATAAACTCCAGCTCTTTTAGATTTTGATAAAGCAGGTCTTTTGGAATATTATCTTCATCCATAATTTCCATTTGATATGTTCTATTCTTAAACATTTTCAAGAATTACCGATTCCAATGTTAGCCCGGGTCCGAAAGCAACCCCAAATATTTTTTCCTTTTTTTCGTTGCTGAGTTTGTTATCCAAAATGTCTTTCAACACAAATAAAAACGTTGGAGAAGACATATTGCCGTAATTTTTTAATACACGAAACGAGCTTTCAAGGTCTGTGTCGGTTAACACAAGTTCTTTTTGTATTGCTTCCAATATTTTTCTTCCCCCGGGATGAATGGCCCAGTGACTGATTTCTCTTTTCTCAATTCCAAGTCGACTTAAAGCTTTAGAAAGAAAGGGGCTAATGTTACCTTCAATTAATTGCGGAATATAGGAACTAAGAGTCATTAAAAAACCGGTTGGTGTTAGTCTCCAGGCCATATCACTTTTGCCATCTAATGCAACCTGTGAATAAAATTGTTTCATTTCAAAACCGTGAATTTTGTTTTTAGCTGCATATTTATCAGAAACGATTAATGTTGCTGCTGCACCGTCAGCAAATAAGATATTTGCAGTAACATTATCGAGGGTATCTATTTTCTGAAAATGAATTGTGCATAATTCAACGCAAATAATTAGTACAATTGCGTTTTCATCGCTCCTGCAAATATAATCGGCTTGTTTAAGTGCATGAAGGGCAGCATAACACCCCATGAAATTAACTGATGTTCTGTTTATAGTTTCATTTAATTTAAAATGTTGTACTAAATCAATATCAAGTCCGGGCGCCGCTAATCCGGTGCAGGAAACAGTAATAAGATGAGTAATATCTTGTTTCTTTGTTTCCTTTGCAAGACAATTTTCAATAGCCTCAATACAAACAGGAAGAGCCATTTTATTAAAATAATTCATTCTGTATTCTACGGTTGGAAAAGGTTCCAGGTCTCTTGTTTTCGGGAAAAACTCACGGCTTTCAATTGACGAAGTAAAATCTGGCATTACGGAATAACGTGTGTCAATTCCGCTTTTATCATACTTAACCTTTAATTTATTTTTTTTCTCCTCCGAATAATTCAGAAATCCAAGCATAAAATCGGCCAGATGAGTTTGTCTGTACTTATATGAAGGAACTGCTGTGGCTATTTTGCTTATTACACTCACTTGTGGTTATTTAAAATTAAAAGAAGAATGAAACAAATGTTCATGCATGTGGCGGCAATGAAATTCATTTTCATTAAATTCTTAAATGAAGCTTGTTTCTTATCTTTAAATACATTTACAAACCAAACTATAAAGAAGGTGATAACAGGTAGCAAAAGGAGTTGAAAAAGAAAAAAATGTCCGGGTTTTTGAATAGAATTAAAATAACTGTAAAACAATCCGTTTGCTATCATAAACATTATAGCAGTAAAAATAAATGTACCATTTATGCCTAATCTATAACTTATAGTAATATCGCCGCTTGAGTTGTCGGCTTCATGTTGGTAAACTTGTGTTAGTGGGTAAACCCCTGCAATTAAAAAGGAGCAACCTACAGAAACCAAAAGCAAGGGGTTGTTAATCATAATATTTTCATTACTAATTGCTGAATGAACCATCCAAAATGTAAAGGCGCCCTGAAAAAAGACTACTGTTAAAAACCCTGTGATTGGAAATTTTTTAAGTCGTATCCCTCTATAACTGTAGGCTCTTGAAGCGAGTATGTATGCCAGTACACTTATAAAAAACTGAATATTTATTATTAAAGAAAGACTAAGACCTATAGCGTCAAACAGAATGGAAGTGAAAAATAATTGGGGAGTGGGTTTTGGTGGATTCTCTAATCCGCCAATACTTGTTTCATCCTGATCCATATAACTGTTATACCCGTTGCTTGCAGGGTAAATAAATAAATGCAAAATAAAGAAACACAGAAACGCATTTGCCCAATTTATTTCAGACACTTGACTAAGTGCGAGAAAAAATACAGGCATTAAAAAATAAGAGAACGGAATACGAAGTAGTTTTACCGTATTTTTATTAAGTGTTAAAGAATTGATTAATGTTTTCATATTGATCCGGTAATTTTCAATTTACTTTTGCGAGGCCGTTAATAGCTTTTCCTGTGTAAGTAAACCGACTTCCATTGCAGGGACAATCCCAGCTCTTTCCGTCTTTATTCAATACTATCATGCCTTTTAAATGAGTACACTCATCCGATACCACAAAAAGTTCCTGTGATGAATTACTATATCCTCCGAATTTTTTATTACCCATAACCACAATTTTTTCTCCTTTGGTTCTATCTGCTTTTAATTCTAATCATTAGTTAAATTACATATATCATATCTGTTTGTCCCGACAAATGCAATTGACTCCATCGGAATAACAACTTCTCTTGACCATCTATAAACAATACTTTCAATTGCAAATCTTTAGCGCGTCCAATTTTCCGGTAAATCATATCGGACTACTCCTGATAAACCGAATTCCCCTCCAATATGATAATCTCCTCCTCCAGAAATCAACAAGTTATATTTTGAATCATGCAAACAAAGTCTTACATAATTATAAGAATTACCTGAATCAGCTTTTTGATCACCTTTATCCCACCATAACGCTTTTACTAACGAGTTTTTAATCATTGCTCCAATTACATAGCTACTCTAAGCGGTCTGCTCGAGTATCCTAGCATACTTACCATTAACACTAGTATTTGTACGAAAATCTCCTTTCTATTTCGCCCCCGAATAAACCTTGTTAATTAATTCAACGAACACGATCTGACCTCAACTTTTGAAGGATCAGAAGGTTCATAACTTGTTCCCGAAGAACAGTTGGCTAAAGCCGATTTCTTAGTTACCTTGCTATATGTTGTAACTTGTATGTCTGAACTTGATGCCCATGGTTTAGAATAAGTACAAGTACATGTCCTGTCTTTTTTACAAGAAGCAAAGCAACATGCTAAAGCTAACACTGCTATAAATGTTATTTTCTTCATAATGAAAAGTCTTTAAAAATTTATGCTAATTTAATATCCACAAAGATGTTGTTTCTCACACCTACTATTGTTACATATTATTTAAAACCTTTTGTATAATTCACACGTTATGGGTCATATTTTACCAGTTTCGTTTTTTATAAAGAGAGATAACACTTTTCAGAATATTGATATGTAAACTTTGTGAGTCACTATCCGAATCGGCAAATTTGTTTTGAGCATTTGAATTTTAAAATCATTTGAGCATTTGCCCGAACAAGAAAATTAACCCTTATTCAACAGGTGTCCGTACAAATCCGAGCAATCCTTTATATTTTCAAGGAACTCGTTGATATTTGGTCTGCAAAGGGTACTCCAAACTATCCTTTGATAACATCCTTTTTGTTTCTAACACCAAGTAGAATCAATACATCAATTACGACTTAGAGTACGGTTTGCTAAAAAAACTGCAAAATTCTGACCAAAAAATTCCAAACGGTTAAGTATTGCTGCATTTAGATTATTTGCTGCATTTGAAAATTAAAGAGGTCAAATAGCTGAAGAAACCTTAGCAAGCCTTGATGCCCTATCAATGCTGTTTTATAAATACCGTCAAAAATCAATAAAGAAGAAAGAAATTGAGTGTTTTAAAAACAAAGGGGGAAAGACACTAATTAATAGTCATTTTTCCTTAAATTTATTATCGCTAATTTTATGGTAATATTTGGTACAGAATTGCTTCAGAATTTTAAATGAAATTTGAAAAATGAAAATATTACTGGTAGAAGATGAAAAAGGACTTTCGGACTCCATAAGCACTTATCTAAAACGAGAAGGTTATTTGTGCGAAGTTGTTAAGGACTTTAAATCTGCCGATGAAAAGATAGAGCTATATCAATACGATTGTATTTTGGTAGATATTAACCTACCTGATGGCAACGGTCTTGATCTTGTTAAATCACTTAAAAGGCTAAAAGCACAAGCCGGAATAATAATCATTTCAGCAAAAAATTCTGTTGATGATAAAATTGAGGGATTAGATTTAGGAGCTGATGATTATTTATCAAAGCCTTTTAGTTTAGCTGAATTAAATTCAAGGATAAAATCTGTATTAAGGAGAAGAAAATTTGAAGGCAATGATGAAATAATTTTTAATGAAATTACCATAAAGCCATATGAATCATCGGTTTATGTAAAGGGTAATTCATTAACCTTAACAAAAAAAGAATACGATCTTATTCTGTTCTTAATAAGCAATAAAAATAGAGTTCTAACAAAAGAAACAATAGCCGATCATTTATGGGGAGATGATATGGATATGGCAAATTCCTACGATTTTATTTATACTCATATTAAGAATCTACGTAAAAAATTAGTAGATAAGGGGTGCCAAGATTATATGAAAACCGTTTATGGAATGGGGTATAAGTTTACAGCATTATGAGACTATTAACTAAAAACACATTGGTATTGCTTACTGTTACGCTGATTGTATTTTTAGCAGGAGGATTTATTTTTTATTCTCAGCTCAGAAATATTATGAATGAAGAGGCGACTGAAGCACTTTTTATAAAGAAGAATGAGGTTGAGAAGTATATTTCTAAAAACACAAGATTGCCAGAATCAATTTCACTCGAAGAATTAAGTTTTACCGAATCCATAACTCCTATTAAAGAAAGCTTGAATGATGAGATGATCTATATTGAGGAGGAAAAAGAAAAAATGCCTTATAAGAAACTTAGTTTTAATGTAATTTTTGAAGGCAAAAACTACAAATGCACCATAAGCAAATCTTTACTTGAAACAGACGATCTAATTGAAACCATATTTCAATCATTCGCAATAATTATAGGCTTATTAATCGTTGTTTTTACAATCATTAATTTTTTGTTTTCTAAAACAATATGGAACCCCTTTTTTACAACACTTGAACAAATAAATAACTATGAAATAGAGAAACATTCGGTTTTAACTATTGAATCTAATGGGGCAAAAGAGTTTCAGCAGCTTAATGAGGCAATCAAAAAAATGACTCAAAAAATCTCCAACGATTTCAATAATTTAAAATATTTTACAGAAAATGCCTCTCATGAATTACAAACTCCTTTGGCTATTATAAAAAGCAAAACAGAAGTGTTGCTCCAAACTGAAGGATTAAATGATGATCAAGCAAAACAAATAATTGAAATTAATCAAACCGCGAGTCGCCTAAGCAAGTTAAATCACACACTTCTATTAATGAGCAAAATTGAAAATAATCAATTTAATGTTACAGAAAATTTGAATTTCTCCTATTTAGTTACTAATAAGTTAAAGCAGTTTGAAGATCTAATTGAAATGAAACAATTAAACATAATTAATTCATTCGATAATATAATGGTTACCATTCATCCAATTCTAGCTGATATGGTTGTTTCGAACTTACTTTCAAATGCTATCAAATACACAGTTGAAAAAGGCGTAATAAAGTTGGAGTTAACTACTACTTGTTTCAAAATTTCAAATCATGGCGAACCTTTAAAAGCTAATGGGGATAAACTATTTACTCGTTTTTACAAGGAAAATGAAGATTCCTCTTCTACAGGGCTCGGCCTAGCATTGGTAAAGCAAATATCTATTATCAATAAGCATAAACTAAATTACGAGTATATAAATTCTTCTCACATCTTCACGTATTTCTTTCAAGATTTAAAGTAATCTACTAATCATGAAATCAATCGTATGCATACTATTCTTTTTAAGTGTTTCACTACCTGTACTTTCACAAGTGACCCTATCAGGAATAGTAAAAGATAAAAAAAACAATTCTCCATTGCCGTATGTGAGTTTAACTCTTAAAAACACCAAAGATAGCTCCTTTGTTACCGGAGGAATAAGTAATGAGCAAGGCCTATATTCGTTGACTAATATTAATCAGGGCGAATATTATATACAGGTGAGTTATATTGGATATCAAACAATTAAACAATCCGTTTTAGTCGGCAGTCTTAGTCAGTTTTTAGATTTGGGTACTATTAAATTAGAAGAGGATTTAAAAACATTAACTGAAGTAGAGGTTATTGCAAAACAGGATGAAGTGAATGGGAAAATGGATAAGAAAACATTTAACGTGGGAGATAATACAGCTCAAGCCGGAGGTTCTGTTCTTCAATCCATGAAGAACTTACCAGGAGTTACAGTAGATCAAAACGGAAAAGTACAAATAAGGGGAAGTGAAAAAGTCACCATCTTAATAGATGGAAAGCAAACTGCCTTATCAGGGTTTGATAATCAATCAAGCTTAGATAACATTCCAGCTTCAGCCATTGAAAAAATTGAAATCATAAACAATCCATCTGCAAAGTATGACGCTAATGGGAACGCAGGAATTATAAATATTATTTATAAAAAAAATAAGCAAGATGGCTTTAGTGGTAAGGCAGGTATTGCAGGTGGCTTAGGAGCTTTATGGATCAAAAGAGAGAATTTACCAACCATACGGTCACAATTTCAAAATACTCCGAAGGTCAATCCATCGTTATCTATCAATTATAGAAAAAAGAAGGTTACCGTTTTTTTTCAAGGCGATTATTTATACACCCAAACATTAAATAAAAATGAATTTGTTGAGCGCAATTATGACACACTGATCATTCATCAACAAACAAAAAGAAATCGAACAACAACTATTGGAACGGCAAAAGCCGGATTGGATTGGAATTTGAGTGAGAATAACATATTTACGATTTCTGCATTATTCAGTAGCGAAAAAATTCTCGACAATGGCGATGAGCCATTCTTTAATAATGATTATACGGAAAGGATTCGCCTATGGCAATTTTTAGAAGACGAACTGAAAACTACCGCAACTGCATCCGCAGCCTTTCAACACAAATTCAAACAGCCCGGCCATGTTTTAAATGTAGGTTATAATTATACTTTTCATAGGGAAGATGAAAAGTATTTTTTTACTAATACAATTTCTACGTTTGTAGGTTACGATGCCTTCAAGCTCATTTCCGACGAACATGTTTCTGATTTGAACATCGATTACGTTCGCCCTTTAAAATACGGCAGATTTGAAACAGGTATGAAATTTAGAAGAAGAAATATTCCAACAAACATGCAATTTATTCCCGGTATTAATTCTTCTTTAGATACTAATGCAGGAGGTTGGGCAAATTATACAGAAACAATTCCTGCCGTGTATGGCACTTATGTTTATGAGAGTAAAAAGATTGAATTTGAGGCGGGTTTAAGAGTAGAATATGTGGATGTTCAATACAAAGTAAATCCAGAACACAGCACTTACAAAAGTGATGGCTATAACTACACCCAACCCTTTCCAAATTTGCGTTTCGCATTTAAAATTAATGATAAAAATAAAATCTCGCTCTTTTATAACAGGCGTGTGGATAGGCCGGGAGAAGTGGATATCCGAATTTTTCCGAAGTACGACGATGCAGAGATCTTAAAGGTTGGTAACCCTGCATTAAATCCTCAATTCACAAACTCCCTTGAATTAGGATATAAAACAAGATGGAAGAACGGTTATTTTTATTCAGCTTTGTACCACCGAATTTCTGAAGGAACCATAACACGTATTGCAACAACGGTTCCAGGCAGCTCTATTATCTATTCAATAATGCAAAACGCAGGTAAAAGTTATAACACAGGAGTAGAGTTAGTCTTTACACAAGATGTGAAAAAATGGCTAACCATTAACTTAAGTTTAAATGGGTATGAAAATATTATTAATGGTTTTACTGTAGAAAATAAATATCCCGTTTCACACAAATTTACTGCTGATCGCCAACAACAGTATTCGGGTAACATTAAATTTAACGGCAACTTTCATCTTCGCAGGCAATTTGACATACAGGTAACTTCGATATATTTAGCACCTGACATTATTCCACAAGGTAAGATCGATCAACGCTATTCATTAGATATTGGAATTAAAAAAGCAATCCAAAAAGGAAAAGGTGAAGTCTTCATGAATGCAACAGATATTTTAAATACAATGGTTATTAAGAAGGAGATCAAGGGGGAAGGATTTAAATTGATTAGTTCAGATTATTATGAAACTCAAGTGTTCAGAATTGGTTACAATTACAAATTTTAATAACTACAGATTTGCTACAACTTGTTCCTTTATCATTGCATTATAAACTTTAAAAACAGAAAAAAATGAAAACCTTATTCACGATCGTAACATTAAGCTTAGGACTTAGTGTTGCCAATGCACAAAAAGTAAAAGAAGCAGAAGTACCAACTCCGGTTAAAGACGCTTTAAAAAAACAGTACCCAACTGCAAAAGTTGAGAAGTGGGAAAAAGAAGGTGCGAATTATGAAGTTGAATTTCACGTTAACAAAATAGAAACTTGCGCTGTTTATGATAGCAATGGCAAATTTATTGAGTCAGAAGTTGAAATTAAAGAATCTGAATTACCTAAAGGAGTTGCAGAATATATCGCAAAGAATTTACCGGGTAAAAAGGTAAAAGAATCAACTAAAATCACTGATGCATCAGGAAAAGAAAGCTTCGAGGCTGAAATTGATAATATTGATTACATTTTTGATTCAAATGGTTCTTTAATCAAAAAAGAAGAAGAGAAAGAAAAAGATGGGGATAAAGATTAACTGATCGATTTCCAATCCTTAGGGTTAATTAGAACACCAAAGGCCCAATAAAAGTACAGAGGGTCGCTAACTTAATGTCAGTGACCTTTTGCTATTACCAACAATGTAAAAATTACTTGTCAGAATTTACTTTTTCCTTTGTTTTTTATTCTTTGTTTTTCGTTTTTAAGGACGCTTGGCAATCTAGTTCTATCAATATCCTTTGGAAAACTCTCATCTTCGAAAATCTTCATCCATGTGGTGAACAACCCATTTCTAAAACAGTTTTAGCAGAAGCACCAAAAAATTCTTAATACTCAGGCACACAATCAGTAAAAAGTGTGAAGCTTGTAACTCATTTCCCTAATTGTACAAAATACTAACTTCAACAATCCTCATCTTTGGTTCATGCTTTTAAGGCGTGAGTTGCATGCAAGTAGTGATTAACATCATTCTTCCTATTGATTTTCCTTAATGTTAGGTTTTTCCAATAGTTACAACCTTGAATGATTTTGGGTAACAGCAATACTGAAAAACCGGACAACAGCGGTACTGAAGAAATTTCAAATTCAAAACAAAAATTATGAAAACAAAAAAAATGATTTCAACCATGTTTGCATCGTTGCTTATAATGGTGTTAAGTTTTACAGTAAGCAACTCTTTTGGCCAAACAAAAATGGATTCTACCAAAATGAAAGATTGTTGTATGATGAAAAACGGCAAAATGATGTGCATGAAAGATGGTAAATCAATGCGAATGGACAAGGATATGACCATGAAAAATGGAACTAAATGTATGACAAATGGTGACTGCGTGATGAAAGATGGTGTAACAATTAAAATGAAAGAAGGCGAATGTATGGACATGAATGGCAAGATGGATAAGTGCGAAGCAATGTGTAAAGACAAAAAAAATAAAGCAGTAAGCTACACTTGCTCAATGCATCCTGAAGTTTGCGCTGATAAACCTGGAAAATGCTCAAAATGTGGAATGGAGTTAACTAAAAAGAAATAGTATTAATTGGGCAACAGCAATACTGAAGGACCGATCAACAGCGGAACTGTAGAAAAAATTAAACCTCTTAAAAAATGAGTCGGCAAAAATTTCAAAGTTGCATTGATGCTTGTTTAGCATGTGCAGTAGAATGTAATCATTGCGCAACAGAATGCTTGCAAGAAAATGATGTTAAAATGATGGTTAAGTGCATTCAACTTGACAGACAATGCACGGTTATTTGCTTCGCTGCTGCTCAATTGATGAGTATTGGTGGGGAGCACGCATCCCATTTGTGTGAAGAGTGTGCTGAAATTTGTGAGGCATGCGCAGCTGAATGTGAAAAACATTCAAATGACCATTGCAAAAAATGCGCCGAAACTTGTAAAAAATGTGCTGAAGCATGCAGAAACATGAGTAAGGTGGCAGCATAAAAGTTGTTTAATCAGTTTTAAGCCCCTACGCTATTGTGTAGGGGCTTTTATGGTTTCCCTGAAGGTTTTAAAGCCCAGTTTAATATGAAGGTCGTAAATTACTCTATACTTATGAATAATATTGAGATATGAACACTTAATAATCACACACCTACAATCCATCCCTTCCTATACATATTATTCGATCTATATCACTCACTTATGCTCAAGCGTCTCCTGTAGATATGGTTGCAATAAAAGATGTTGTAATAGCACCAACAGAACAAGAAACCTCATATTTATTTGTAAAAATATATATTACATTTTATTAGCCCATGTAAAATCTATAAGTTCTTTATATAAATGTATAATCATTTTTGCTCATAATGCTTCACCTTTGTATAGTAGTATTACTTAAAAATAGAAACCATGACTAATCCAATAAATCAAAGCGAAGCAGGGGCAATGAACTTTACAGTTGAAGAAAAACTAAAAAGAATTGAAGCTCACAAAACCATAGCAACTCATTTAGAAATTGCAGCAAAACACCATTACGAAGCAGCAAAGTACCAACAGGAGAATGAGAATGAAAAAGCCGAGCAGAGTACAAATATAGCTCGCGAACACATGTCTCTTGCTAACGAAGCAGAGAACAATGAAACAAAGACAAATTGCTCAAATTTTAAGCTTTGATTTCTAATTTGAGTCACTACTAAATCCTTCCACTTAAAAGATTGGTTATGTACTTCAAATCAGTTATAAAATAAATATTATGAAAAAAATAAAGAACATCGTTGTTGCCATTGATTTTTCGGTTACTTCAAGGCATGCTTACTGCTATGCTGCTGAATTATCAAAAACCCTCAATGCAACCTTAACAGTAGTGCATGCTATCGATCAGCTCTTAGCACCTTCAGATATGCTGATCTTGGAAACAACTAAAGAAGATAATATTCAACTAATAAAAGACATTGAGCTGCTCGTCGAGGAGGAAAACTATCGTGTTAATAAACTCATCTCGTTAAAAGAAGTAGGAATCAAACTTATAAATGGAGACCCGGTTACATCTTTAGTTAAACTTTCAGAAAATGATGACACCGATTTAATTGTTATGGGAACAACAGGACTTTCAGATGTTTTGACAAAAGTTTTTGGATCTACTTCACAGCTTGTATCTAACAAAGCGCACTGTCCTGTTATATTAATTCCTAGAGGAACAGTTTGGCAGCAGATCAAAAAAATAGTATTTGCCAGCAACTCCGATTCAATGACAACTGATCTTGCACAAAATATAACCGATTTTGCAACTAATGTAAGTGCTGAAATTCATTTTGTGAATGTTAAAAATTACGACCCATTATTTGAACGTAAACAAACCGAAATTAATTGGAAAGAGCTTACAGATATTGATTCAACAATTCATTTTGAGAAACACACAGTTTATGGAAATGATACAATTGAACAGTTAAAAAAATACAGTGAAGAAAAGAATATTAATCTGATAGCTTTTGCTAGTAAACATCGAAACTTTTGGGAGAACTTAATGCATAAAAGCATTACTGAACGTAGCGCATTGTCTAGTATCACGCCTATAATGGTAATTCACATGGATGATGTTACCGTAAGTGCTTAGTAAATTAAAGCAGGCCCAACTTGCACGGATTGCAAATCTGCAAAACCCAGATAACCCAAATGTTCTAGACTTTCAACTTTTCCTTTGCTTTATACCCGTTATTTTATAAATGGTTTATCCCATTTCAAGATTGAATAAAATTTAACAAATCCGAGTTGAGTTGATTTTTGTGAGTATCAGCTAAGCCATGCGAACCACCAGGATATATTTTAAGCGTTGCGTTTTTAATAAGTTTAGCCGTTACCATTGATGTGGTGGCAATTGGTACAATTTGGTCATCATCACCATGTACAATAAGTGTAGGTACATCAAACTTTTTTAAATCCTCAGTAAAATCTGTTTCAGAAAAAGCTTTTATACACTCGAGTTCATTCCACAAACCACCTTGCATTGCTTGAAACCAAAATCCATCTAGTATGCCCTGCGTAACTTTATGATCTTTGCGATTAGCACCAAAGAACTTTGCTCTCAAATCCATAAAAAATTGCGATCTATCGGCGGCAACTCCTTTACGAATATCATCAAACGCTTCTTTTGGTGTTCCTTCCGGATTATTTTCTGTCTTCAATCTAATAGGTGTAACCGATCCCATTAAAACAACCTTAGCAACTCGAGAAGTTCCATAACGTCCAATGTAATGAGCCACCTCTCCCCCACCCGTAGAATGACCAACTAAAGTTATTTCTTCCAAATCAAGTACATTAATGAGTTCTGCTAAATCCTCAGCGTACATATCCATATTATTCCCATTCCAAGGTTGGCTTGAACGCCCATGTCCACGGCGATCATGTGCAATACACCGATAGCCTTGTGAACATAAAAAAACCATTTGAGATTCCCAAGCATCCGAGCTAAGCGGCCATCCATGGCAGAAAACAACAGGTTTACCTGTACCCCAATCCTTATAATAAATTTTTGTGTTATCCTTGGTCTTAAATGTGCTCATGATTATTTTTTAAATTAATTATTATATTCTTCTACTTTACTTTTTTAAAATTATCGCTAAAAGCAGCTAACGATACAATAAACTTACTCATAATCTCTTTTGTCTTTTTATCTCTGAGATTACCAGATTCATCAAATTTAGTATCCGCTTTTGAAATTATACTTTCAGATTGGTTAATTGCAAAAGCATTTACTGCAGTCATAATTTGTCTTAAATAATCATGTGTTCTTACTCCACCCAATAAACCGGGACTTGCGCTAATAATACCTACCCGCTTATTATCAAATAGCTTTTTAGGCGTCCTAGAAATAAAGTTACTGGCTTTTTTGAGCACTCCTGAAATAGAAAAGTTATACTCTGGTGCAAATATAATAATTTCGTCTGCTTGCTTAATAGCTTCCTTTAATTTCTCAACTTCATCTGGGAATTTCTTCTCGTGCAAATCGAAATTATAAAAAGGGAATTCAGCAATTGATAAATGGTCAATAACTATATTTGAAAGCGAAAGTTTTTGAGCTCCTTTTAAAGCTATTGTATTATAAGAACCTTTTCTAAAACTTCCAGATATTGCAACAAAACTATACATACTTTTCATTTAATTAGGTTAACACATATGAAGATGCCCTGTTTTAAAACATTACAAATTTGGTGTAATGCCTTATATCTATCGCTTGTTTTATGCCGTTTTACTTTACTAAACTTAGTAAAACGGGGTTTGACTTAGAATTAACACCTATACAAAAAAGCTATATGTGGTATAAAGATAGAATACTATTCATCAAGAATGCTCATTTGCTTTCTTAAGCAAATTGCAAAGAGAATCGTAATAATCTTTCAAAATACTAATAGTAATATGGGGCTTCTTCTCATCTGGAATTGTAACCGGCATTTCATTTAAAAAATTTGATAATTCAGGATGCGTTTCCTGAATTTTCAAGGTGATATCCATAATCTTTTTATTTATTTCTGATTCTGTTTCCAATATTCAGATTCTATATCTCTATTTATTTATTTTCAGCATTTCCATGCGTATTACCTTTACTCATTTCTTCAATATCAATACCTAAGCCTTTTGCAACACCCATGCCAAGCTTCATGTCGGCACGAAAGAAATGACATAACTGACGATTCTTAATCAAATCCTTTTTTCCACCAGTGATTCCACTCATTGAAACAATAATATTTGAAATTAAATTTTTTCTATCTAAATCACTCAACGCTTTATTAAATAACAAACCTGGCTGCGTATAATGGTCATTATCACCTTCGCCATTGCGATCAAACCAATCGGCGTTATTGCTATCTAAAATCGTTCCCGTTTCTTTATAATTAGCGTCAATATAAATATCATCAAAGCTGTTGGGAAAATAATTCGGACTATCTTCGCCGTTCCCATCAATATTCATTCGCCCATCTCGCTGATAGTTGCTAGTCATATAAGGGCATTTGTTTACAAAAATTTGTTCATAATTTACACCTAACCTGTATCGGTGAGCATCGGGATAAGAAAGTAACCTACCGTGCAACATTTTATCAGGCGAGTATGAAATACCATCCACAACGTTAGCTGGAGCAAAGGCGCTCTGTTCAACATCGGCAAAATAGTTTTTTGGAATTTCGTTGAGTTCCATAATCCCAACATCAATCAAAGGAAAATCTGCATGCGGCCATACCTTTGTTACATCAAATGGATTAAAAGGAAACTTATTTGCTTCCTCATGCGTCATTACCTGAATTTGCATGAGCCATTTCGGGAAATCTTTTTTATCAATTGCCTCTACCAAATCGCGTTGAGAAAAATCGGGATCTTTCCCTTTCATCTCAAGAGCTTCTTTATCAGTAAAATTTTTTATCCCTTGCATTGTTTTGAGATGAAACTTTACCCACACTTTTTCGCTAATGGCATTAATCATACTAAATGTATGTGAACCAAATCCGTGCATGTGCCTATGACCGTGTGGAGTTCCTCTATCACTCATCAAAATCAATACTTGATGTAAACTTTCCGGATTCAAACTAAAAAAATCCCACATCATAGTAGGGCTTTTGCAATTCGTGCGCGGATGACGTTTTTGTGTGTGAATAAAATCAGAAAATTTCTTGGGGTCTTTTATAAAAAAAACGGGTGTGTTATTTCCAACTAAGTCCCAATTACCATCTTCAGTATAAAATTTCAATGCAAAGCCACGAGGGTCTCTTTCTGTATCAGCGCTTCCCTTTTCACCTCCAACTTGTGAGAAGCGTGCAAATACCTTTGTTTGTTTACCAATTTCATTAAATATTTTAGCTTTAGTGTATTTACTAATATCATGCTTAACTGTAAATGTTCCAAATGCTCCTGTACCTTTTGCATGCACAACCCTCTCCGGAATACGTTCTCGGTTAAAATGCGCCATTTTCTCGTGCAAAATAAAATCCTGTAAAAGTAGTGGTCCTCTAGAACCAACACTCATAGTGTCTTCATTCTCTGTATAAGGTTTACCAGCTTTTGTAGTCAGTTTTTTATTCTTTTTCTTTTCGTTTTTCATGAACGCCTTTTTTTAAATTCCAAATATGTATTATTCGTCAATTCTAAGGCAATTTAGTCAGTTCAATTTCGCAGGTTATACTTACCTGATCACTTACCAAAAATCCTCCTGCTTCTAAGGTTGTGTTCCAATTTAATCCCCACTCTTTGCGATTAATTTTTCCTTTGATTTTAAGCCCGGCTTTTTCATTTCCCCAAGGGTCTTTCATTATTCCGCCGAATTCAGCATCCATTTTAATTTTATGGGTTATGCCTTTAATACTCAAATTGCCATACAGCACAAAATTATTTACGCGATCAATTTTTTCAATGCTGTCTCCAACAAACGAAATCTGCTTGTGATTTCTAACGTCGAAAAAATCACCTCCCTTTAAATGCGCATCACGTTTTTCATCTCGTGTATCAACCGATTCTGGATTTATCCAAAAATCAATTTCTGAAGTTAAAAAATCCTCACCAGTGGTATAAATACTGGCGTCAAATTCTGTAAAAACGCCTTTTACATTTGCAATTCCTAAATGTTTTATTTTAAAGGAAATTTCAGAGTGCGAAGGATCGATACTCCATTTTGTTTTTGTTTTTGCTTCTGCAGTTTTCATGGCATTAGTGTTACTTACTTTTAGCTTATTTAGAGGGCTGTTCGATACTTGGATTATTGATGCGAGTAGGATCCGCTTTTTCGGGCTCATTAACTCCCGGTCTAATTTTTGTAGGATCAGGATTCCTATCTGGTTTTGTAGGAATATTTTTATCCGGATTAACCGGTGGATCTGTTTTTGCATGGATTTTTGTTCCAATCCTGCAGTTTAATGTCGCTCCGTATTGTATCATAATTATCGTTTTATATTTTTATAAAGGTGGGGCCATTCTTTAGCTAAATAATTATATGTTTTTGAAAAATACTTACACATATCTCATGTTTTTACTTTTATTTAACTTGAAATAAATCAGTGAAATCTGTAATTTTTTGATGGGAATATGTAAAATCCTTTCAATCTAAAATCTCACCTTTCGCTATTGAAAATGATAAAAATGGTTAAACCAGTATTTAAAATCACTCCAAACATAGGAATAATTTGGGTTATGGATGAAGCCATAAAGTTGGAATTTTCTATTGTAAACAAAGAGTGGTAGGGTCTTTGACAGGGACAGTCAGAACACGGCGAATTAAAAGGGGCACCACCAAGAATAAAAATATGCGATAAAGCGCACAGGCTATTAAATGGAATTCCGGAGTTGCGTGAGGTGATAGCCAGTTGTTATAACATTCTATATCGAAAGCTAAAAAAAATATACTTCTAAAAATATGAGTTTAGCAATGAGAAGAAGGTTAGTGTTGACCCATATTTTTTATCGACTAAAGAATATTCGTTTAGAATACAAAATACCGGAGTATCCTTCTACTGAGCTATTAATAATTACCTTAATATATTTCTAATCCCCAAATATTTCCGAATCCGTTTTACACTCGGTACATTTTGGATTTGGACGAGGCGTTATCATTACTTCAAAAGGTTTAATGGATTTTGTACTCTTATCATATTTCAATGTGATCTTTACTTCCGATTTTATAGTAACGCCTGCTTTTACTGCAGGATTCCAAAGATCCATATTTTTAAGAGCAACCGTTACAAGTTCATTTAATTGCGTATTGGCACCGTTTACTAAAGCCTTTTTTACCGAGCCATCAAAATTTAGCGAAAGCTTAACAATAGATGCCGAACCCTTTACTGAACGTCTTTGTTTTTTACTCAATACGATTTGATCCTTAAAAAAATTATTAAGGTCTTCATCTCCGTATCCATAACAAGGAGGGCGGCATGATTTCTTATCCTTAGATACTTTTGGCTTTTTGTATCCTGCTTTTTTAGGCTTAATTTCAACGACAACAGTTTCTACCGCACCTTCAACAGCAGTAGATGTTTCTTCCTCTTCCTTGGGCTCCTCTTTCTTTTCTTTTTCCTTCTTTGGCTTCTCTACTTCCTTCTCTTTTTCTTTCTTATCATTCTTTGCTACAACTTTATCTTCCTTTTTATCTTCTTTCTTTTCTGCTTTTTTTGCTGCGGCAGCCTCGGCTAAAAATTCCGCATCTGCTTTTGCTTTTTCGGCAGCTTTTTCGGCAGCTTTTTGTTCGGCTGTTTTATAATAAATATAAAATCCCTGACTTGGCTTTAATGCTTCTGCATCTCCACCCATTACACATTGGCAAACGTTTTTGTAGCTGGTAGCAAACTGAAAAAATTCAGGGTAGGTGCTCATTAAGTTTTCCCAACGCTCGCGATTACTCTCTTCACGCGTACCGGCAGCATCTTCATTTGTTTCAGTAAATACTAAAATAATATCCACTATTTCTGCTGCTTTTAAAGCATCAGCTTCTGGCACCTTAGGCATTCCGCCGGTTCCTTTTTTTGATTTTAATGTAATATGTTGTTTGCCTGATGCCTTAAAGCTTGCACTTAGCTCTTCTTCGTCAAACGTAAGGTCATCATAAGCCGGAGTTTGCGAAAACATTGCAATACCGAAACTTAAAAAGAGGAAGATAAAAAGTGATCTCATGATCTCTGTTATTTTTACTTGTAATAATAGTGAAAATAATCGAAAATACGGTCTTTGGTTCAATAAAGTTAACTTATCCTCATTAATGAAAACACCATAGGTTAAAAACACCTTTTGTATTGTAAATCAGTATCCTTTTTATTATTTTTGAAATCATGAGATTATTTTATATCCTATTCTTACAGATGTTATGTGCCTCTTTTTTGTGGGCACAAACCGGCGCGGGCGGGGTTGGTTCAAGCACCAATAATAAATTATGGCTTGATGCCAACAAGGGTGTTACTATTTCCGGAACAAGCGTAACTGCTTGGGCCGATCAATCGGGTAACGCTTTTTCGGCATTGCCTTCTGCGGTTATTGCAAGGCCTGCATATGTGGCCGGTTCAGCAAATGGTTATCCTACAATTGATTTTGACGGAACAGATGATCAATTAACAGTTGCTTATAACGCAGCATTTGATCTTACACAGTGGCATATTTTTATTGTTCCAATGGTTGATGTTGCCAAAGATTACAATGCGTGGTTGGTAAAAGGAGATGATAATCACGAGAATTATGAGCTATTGAGCTTCACTAATAATAATATTCACGCACCGGTGAGATGGTCTAACAACACAAGAACAACACCAAGCTCTGGAGCTTCTCAAGTATCAAGCACGGTTAATATCATTGAGTATTCCTATTCACCTGGAGTTGGAAGAGATCTATATAAGAACAACACTAGTATTTTTACAGATAATGAAGCCACAACACCAAGTGTTAATCCTCACCCTCTTTATATTGGTAATGAAAAAAATACCACCGGACGCTTTATTAATGGCGATCTGGGTGAAGTGATCATTTACAATGGACCGCTAAATAGTGCACAGCGCATCATAGTTAATAATTACCTATCCGCTAAATACAATTGTACCTTAACTGCCAATGATCTGTATGACGAAGACAATGGCGTGAATGGTAATTACGACCATGATGTTGCCGGAATAGGACGGGTTGATGCAAGCAATATCCAAAATAATTCAAAAGGCTCTGGTATTGTAACCGTATTGAATCCTACTGGACTTGGTAACAACGAATATTATATTTGGGGGCATGATGACGGTCCCCTTGGTTCATACACAACCACTCCCGATGTTCCTTCAGGCCAAGGAGTGCAAGCGCGATTATTAAGAATTTGGAGAGGCTCAGAAACTGGAACAATAACTGATTTTGATGTGCAATTTGATCTCACAGGATTAGGACCCGTTACGGCATCTGAATTACGTTTATTGATAGATACCGATAACGATGGCGTATTTGCTGATGAAACAACTGCTGGTGGTGGTATCATTTCGGGTGCCACATTTGTAAGTGGAAGCACCTACCAGTTTGCAGATGTAACTGGAATGAATAATAATTTACGGTTCACAATTGGCACTACAAGTATTGCCTCCACACCTCTACCAATCGAACTACTTGAATTCAATGCCATTCATAATACAACAAAGGTTGAGATCGAATGGGCAACAGCTTCTGAAAAGAATACAGAAAATTTTGTAATTGAAAGATCCGCTAATGGTGTAGATTTTGAAACAGTAAGTGTTGTTAAAGCTGCCGGCAACAGTAACACGATCATAGATTATGCCGAAACGGATTTTGCTCCTCTTGTAGGGATCTCCTATTACCGTTTAAAACAAACGGATATAAATGGGCATTTCACTTACTCAGCAATTGTACCTGTAAACTATAAAGTCTCTAAAAACAGAATGAGCGTTTTTCCGAATCCTTCAGATGGTGAATTTAAAATTGATCTTACGGGATTCTATGATAGAGAAGTGTTAGTTGTGATAAAAGATATTAGCGGAAAAGAAGTATATTCGAAAGTAATCTTAATACTGGAAGGAAATAATTTGATCGCTATAGATGCTGAAAACAGACTAACTCCAGGAAAATATATGGTGATTGCCTCTTCTAATAACGAGCTTTATTCGCAAAAAATTATTGTGAGATAGAACAAATAAACGCAACCTTAATGCTAAAATTTAGAGTGTAATAATAAATGAAGGGGGCAATTGGTATTGATATCATGAAAACGCGTGATACACGAGAGATCTCTAAACTATCATTTGATTACATTTCGAAAAATGGTGCTGCAATTATATTACCCGTGGTAAGTATCGCGATTCCTTTGATCATCGTTTCTTATTTAAGTGCCGTTGCCGTCGGCGAAACCTACAATCCTTTTAATAAACTTGTTTCACTGAAGAAAAGTTTGTCGCCGCGGTCGTATCTTATCGTTATTGCTTTGTTTCTTTTTTATATCATTGGTCTTAGCTTGTATAATTATTTTATAAATAACTGTTTGTTAAAGGGCGAAAGGAAAGCCAAGAACGAAGAGAGCCTGAGCGAGGGTTCCTTTATTGATATCTTTAAAATGTACCTGCTCAACTTTACTATTCTGTTCGCCATCTATTATTTTGTATCTAATGTTTCCGAATATCTCTATTTTCAGTTCATGTCGGACTTTGAACCAGGCGCTGTAAGTGGGGTCATTGGGTATATTTGGCTCCTTTTGCTTAACAAATTACCATGGCTTATCATTATGCCACCCGTGTTTTTCTTTTGCTTTTCGGCCAGTTATATCTCACACAGAGATAACATTGGCTCCTCTGATGCCCTAACAAAAATCTGGAGTCTTGTAAAAGCAAAATCACAAAAACTCTGGCTCAATTCCATTAAGGTGTCTGGCATCTATTTCGGACTAATTCTTGTTCTTAAAATCTTTATTTGGTATGCAGGAGGAATTGGAAGTTTATTTGATCATCTTACAATTACTTTTTACAATATTCTCACAACCTTTGAACTGATCTTCACATTAACTGCGATGATGCATTTACACGTAAGCATGGTTTTGTTATACGGAAGTTTTGAAGATGAGGAACATGGACACTTCATCAAACGGAAAGTTGATGCCCTTTAAAATTTGGCGTTAAAAAACAATACTATAACTCACACCATTCTCTCTCTTCACCTCTAACTTGCCGCCCAATTGCTCGGTTAGCATATAAATAAGCTGTATACCTAAATGCGAATCTCTTTCAAGATCAAAATCTTTTTTAAAGCCAATTCCATCATCCGATACCGAAAGCACATATTTTTCGTTGAGAGGTTTAAGCGCAACGCTAATTTTTCCTTTTCTTTTAGGGAATGCATGCTTTAACGAATTACTAATGGCCTCGTTTAAAATTAAACCAATTGGAATCATTTTGTCAATGTCAAAATGAACATTCTTTTCTATTTCGTAAATAAACTCCAGATCGGAGTTTGGTAAAACATAAGATTGATGAACGCTTGAACCCAATGTTTCAATGTATTCTTTCAATTCAATTTTACTGAGATCGTCTGATTGATACAACATTTCATGCACCAGTGCCATAGAGTTAATTCGGTTACGGCTCTCACGTATAAGTGCTATAAATTTTTCATCTTCGGTGTTCTCAGATTGTAAACTCAATAAGCTCGAAATGATCTGCATATTATTTTTTACGCGGTGATGGATCTCCTTCAATAATTGCTCTTTTTCCTTAAGCGAAATAGTTGAATGTTGCAATTCTTCTCCCAACATATTTACTCCTGCCCCTATACCATCTAAAACGCTATCGTCGCTCTTTAAACTTACTTTTTTTTCGAAATCCTGTCGCGCAAAAGCCATGATCACTTCCAACACTTCATTAGCGCGCGAATTATCAGAAAGAGGGATCTTGTTTTTTGGAGCCATTAGTTCACAAACTGTTCAAGCCATTTAGTCGCTTCTTCTTCGTTATCAAATAATTTTGTTGGAACGGCCGGTTTGTTTATTCCCAAATAAAAATTTCCGAGAACACGACTCACCGTTGAACCAATAAGAATACCGAACGCGTTTGTTTTGGTATCTCTACCTCGTGCGGAAAAATGGCGACGCGCCTCATAGCTCATCGATTTTATTCCGCGCGAATCAATAAGTATCGGAAATTTTCTATCTATAAAAAAACCAGTTACTGTCTTTGTATTTTCAAGCGCAAACTCAAGTGTAATATCTATTCCTTGTTTCACACACGTGCGCGCAATACCATCTTTTCCCATCCAAGTAAAATACCCCCTCACTTCTATAGCTTCCTTAGGAATTTGCATTTGTGGCAAATGTAACCATTCTGTTGCTCTCAACAAATAAATCACGTGTGTTTGAAGGCCTCTAATGACTTATATTTATTTGATTTGCAATACTTTAATTCAATATCCCAAGAAATGATAATTATCAGTGCATATTGATTTCAACTTAGTAACTTTGTGTAAGGAAAAATCATGAAAATAGAACAAATTTACACCGGTTGTTTGGCACAAGGCGCATACTATATTACCTCAAATGGTGAAGCGGCCATTATTGATCCCTTGCGTGAAGTTCAACCCTATATTGATCGCGCAAAAAAAGATAATGTAAAAATAAAATATGTTTTTGAAACACATTTTCATGCTGATTTTGTTTCAGGTCATCTCGATCTAAGTAAAAAAACAGATGCGCCAATTGTTTTTGGTCCAAATGCTAATCCCGAATTTAAAGCCATCATTGCCCGAGATGGTGAAGAATTCAAATTAGGAAATATTACAATAAAAGTTTTACATACACCCGGACATACATTAGAAAGTACCTGTTATTTATTGAAAGATGAGAACGGAAAAGATCATTCATTATTTAGTGGTGATACTTTATTCTTAGGTGATGTTGGTCGCCCTGATCTTGCGCAAAAAGCAGCATCAATGACCATGGAAGACCTTGCAGGAATGTTGTACGATTCTTTAAATAGCAAGATCATGCCACTGGCAAACGATATTACTGTTTATCCGGCCCATGGTGCAGGAAGCGCTTGCGGAAAAAACATGATGAAAGAAACAGTGGATACACTGGGTAATCAAAAGAAAATGAATTACGCTTTGAATCAGCCAAATAAAAAAGCATTTGTGGAAGCCGTTACAGAAGGTTTATTACCACCTCCTGCTTATTTTCCAATGAATGTTGCCATGAACAAAAAAGGCTATGAGAGTTTTGATACGGTTTTAAATAATGGAATGAAAGCCTTAGCAATTGCTGAATTTGAAGCGGCAACCAAAACAACCGAAGCTATCATGTTAGATACACGAACTCCGGCTGAGTTTACCCAAGGATTCATTCCTCGCTCTATCAACATTAGCATCAATGGCGATTTTGCTCCGTGGGTTGGCGCTTTGATAAGTGATGTGAAACAACCAATTCTTTTAATTACTTCAACAGGTAAAGAGGAAGAAAGCGTTACTCGTTTAAGCCGCGTTGGTTTTGATAATATTATTGGTCATTTAAAAGGTGGCTTTGACGATTGGAAAAAAGCAGGTAAAGAAATTGATACCGTTAACAGAATAAGTGCTGAAGAATTTGCGAAAGAAGTTAAAATAGAAAAGGATACAGTGATCGACGTTCGTAAAGAAACTGAATACGCAGCCGAACATGTTAACGAAGCTTATAACCGACCATTAGACCAAATAAATAGTTGGTTTGCTGAAGTAACTAACGATAAACCATTTTTCTTGCATTGCGCAGGCGGCTACAGAAGCATGATCGCTGCAAGTATTTTAAAATCGAGAGGAATTCATAATTTTAAAGAAGTAGATGGTGGTTTTAACGCCATCGCAAAAACTTCGGTACCTCTCTCGAACTTTGTTTGCCAAAGCAAAGTTTTATAACAAAATATTTTATGAAAAAATTAGCCTTTGTTCTTTGCATTAGTTGTAGCGTATTTTCTGTTGCGCAAAATATTAAACCCGAATCTCTAAAAAAACATATTTCCTATTTGGCTTCCGATAAATTAAAGGGCCGAGGCACCTCAAGTGCAGAAGAATTAATGGCCGCTAATTATATTGCCAAACAATTTAAAGCAGCAGGCTTAAGTAATTTTAATAACTCCTATTTAAAAGGCTTTACATATAAATACAATCCTAACAGGCACGACACAAGCTCAAAGGATATAAAAGAGCAAGCTGCAAATAACGTGGTTGGATATTTGAATAATAAAGCTGTTTTTACTATTGTTATTGGCGCGCACTACGATCATTTAGGTTTAGGGTACGATCATAATAGTAAAGATGCAAACCCGGAAGGCAAAATTCATAATGGTGCCGACGACAATGCCAGCGGAACTGCCGGCGTAATTGAATTAGCCAATTACTTTTCTAACAACAAAAAAACAGAGCCCTTTAATATTTTATTTGTTTGTTTTAGTGGAGAAGAATTAGGATTGCTTGGAAGTAAAAAATATTGCGACAATCCTGATGTCGATCTAAACACAGTGAATTACATGATCAACATGGATATGATCGGTCGCTTGAATGATTCAACCAAAAAAGTTCTTATTTATGGTGTTGGAACATCTCCGGTTTGGGTTCCACTGATCGACTCATTAAAAAGTGAATTCAAAATTATTAAAGATAGCAGCGGAATTGGCCCGAGCGATCAAACCTCTTTCTATTTGAAAGATATCCCTGTATTACATTTCTTCACAGGCCAGCACAGCGACTACCACAAACCAAGCGATGATATTGAAAAAGTAAATTACAAAGGAGAATCAGCCGTATTGGACTACATTATTGCAACCATCGAAAAAACATATCATTATCCAAAACTTGCATTTTTAAAAACGCGTAACCCCGAATCAAGTAAAGCAGGATTTAGAGTTACTATGGGTGTTATGCCAGATTATACTTACGAGGGAGAGGGTTTACATATTGAAGGTGTTACCGATGGAAAACCTGCCAATAAAGCAGGCGTTTTAAAAGATGATATAGTGATCAGACTTGGAACAACTAAAGTAAAAAACATTCAAGACTACATGAAGGCCCTTTCTACTTTCAAAAAAGGCGACAACAGCGAAGTAGAAGTATTACGCAACGGAAAAAATGTAGTGTTGCCCATAACATTTTAATGAATAAAAATTTTATTTTAAGCGCGTGTAAGCAAGTTATCAATTACAAGATCACACAATTCAACGATGCTTTAAGTGAGCTAAGTGAATCAGCAAACAACGAAAGTAAAAGTAGCGCCGGCGATAAACACGAAACAAGTCGCGCGATGATCCACTTGGAACAAGAAAAATTTGGGAAGCAATTACTGGAATGGGAAAATCAAAGCAACTTACTTTTAAAAATAGACATTCAGAAACAAAGTGAAGCTGTTGTTTTGGGAAGTTTAATAGAAACTAACAAAGGCTATTTTTTTATTGCCACTAATATTGGAAAAATCACGGTTGAAGAAAATGACGTGATGGTTATTTCTTTGCATTCTCCTTTGGGAGAGCAATTCCAAAAGTTTAAAGAAGGAGATCAATTTGAGTTTAATAAAATACAATATCAGATTTTGAAGTTGGGTTAATGCTTTACGCACAGATTCTTCGTAACCACTTTTTCATCCGTCTCTACCGAGAGTAGATAAATTCCTGAAGGTAATTGTTCTGTTGGAATGTCAATTCCACTCGAGCTCAGATACGCCTCAATTTGTTTGTCGAAAAAAACTTGCCCATAACATTCATCAACTTCAAAGATCTAGCTTTGCTTTTTAAATTTCCAAGGTCAACAGTTATTCGGTCGTCTGCCGGGTTTGGGTAAATAATTATTTCATATTGGACCCCAATTGTTAAGGTATTGGTGCCTGAAAGATGTTTGTTTTTATATACCCTATTCGCATTATCACCAAAATAAGCTACATAATTGCTAAAGGTAAAAATGAAATTAATGTTATTTGTACATGCTGTAATTTCACTTACCCAGGTTGTTCCAACATTAACTGTTTTCCATAATTGACCTGAAGAACCAGCACAATAACCTAATGTGCATTTTCAAATTTCAAACAACTTATTGATCCAGTTACGGGGCTAGAGTGTGAGCGTTAACAGAACTAATATTAGGATGAAGCATAAAGCTTGGCGCAGGATCTATACCTGCAATACTAGTGTTACTCAACAGATCATTATCAGAAATATATACCCTACAATAAGTACCTGATGAAGGCGACCAAAAATGATTAACGTAAAACGCTATTTTTCCATTAGCTAGTGGCCGCATTCCAAGCGGGTTTGAGGGCAACATTGTTGTTGTTGGCACGGCTAATATGTGCCACTGTGAAATGCCCGTTAAACAAAGCAAGGTAAATAAAATACAAAATATTCGTTTTTCATATTGCTCCCTATATCGAAGATAAAAAAAATCGAATAAAAAAAGCCCCAATTTGCGGTTGGGGCTTTTTAATTTATAGATCAATAACTTAATTCAATTGCTTTTTCAAAGCAAGTTTTAAATTTTCATCTAAGGCATTTAAAAAATCTTCAGTATTTAAATAATGTTCTCCTAATTTTACTTTGTTACCATGTATACAAACTGCTAAGTCTTTGGTCATTTTACCACTTTCAACTGTTGCAACGCAAACTCTCTCTAAAGCATGGCAAAAATCGATCAACTCTTGGTTATTATCTAATTTACCACGGAATTCTAAACCTCTTGTCCAAGCAAAAATACTTGCAATTGGGTTTGTAGATGTTGGTTTACCTGCTTGATGATCGCGGAAGTGACGCGTTACAGTTCCATGAGCTGCTTCTGCTTCCATTGTTTTTCCATCAGGCGTAACCAAAACAGAGGTCATTAATCCTAACGAACCAAAACCTTGCGCTACTGTATCCGATTGAACGTCGCCATCATAATTTTTACAAGCCCAAACAAAATTTCCATTCCATTTTAAAGCACTTGCAACCATATCATCAATTAAACGGTGCTCATACACAATTCCTTTTGCTTCAAATTTTGTCTTGAATTCTTTTTGATAGATCTCTTCGAAAATATCTTTAAAACGGCCATCGTATTTTTTTAAGATAGTGTTTTTAGTCGATAAATATAAAGGCCATCCTTTAGCTAATGCTGTATTAAAACAAGAGTGAGCAAAACCTTTGATCGACTCATCAGTGTTATACATCGTTAAAGCAACACCATCACCTTTAAAGTTAAATACTTCAAACGATTGAGGAGCACTTCCATCTTCGGGAGTAAAGCTAACAGTTAACTTACCTTTTCCTTTTGTCAAAAAATCGGTTGCACGATACTGATCGCCAAAAGCGTGACGACCGATACAAATTGGTGCTGTCCAGTTTGGAACTAAACGAGGAACATTTTTACAAACAATTGGTTCACGAAAAACAGTACCATCTAAAATATTACGGATGGTTCCGTTTGGTGATTTCCACATTTGCTTTAATTTAAATTCTTTTACACGCTCTTCATCAGGTGTGATAGTAGCACACTTAATACCAACATTATATTTTTTAATGGCTTCTGCCGAATCAATGGTTACTTGATCGTTTGTTGCATCGCGATTCTCTACTCCAAGGTCGAAATATTTGATATCCAAATCCAAATATGGCAGGATCAATTTATCTTTAATAAATTTCCAGATGATACGGGTCATTTCATCACCGTCTAGTTCAACCACTGGGTTAGCTACTTTAATTTTGCTCATAGTTTAGTATATTTAAGAATTGTGTTTTTTTAAGCGTTTACAAATTTAGAAAAGGCAGTTAATTTAACAAGAAATTTAATGACAATTTTATTGGTTATAAACCCTTATATTTGAACAAAATTTTAGATACGTAATGACATTTCACAAAGAAGGTTGGCCGAGTCTCTTTATAGTACTGGTTTTCAGCGCCATAATCATATTTATTGCAAAGTACTTTTTCCCTGAGTTCCTTATTGCGCAATGGTTTGCGTACCTTTTAAGTGGCTTTTTGACAATCACGATCTTGCAGTTTTTTAGAGATCCAAAACGTCAATTTACCATTAGCGAAAACCAGGTCATTGCACCGGCCGATGGTAAAGTTGTGGTGATTGAAGAAACCGAAGAAGGCGAGTATTTTAAAGACAAGCGCTTGCAAGTTTCTATTTTTATGTCGCCGCTTAACGTGCACATCAATCGCTATCCCATTGCAGGAAAAGTTTCTTTTTTCAAATATCATCCTGGTAAATTTTTAGCAGCCTGGGAACCAAAAAGCAGCACCGATAATGAGCGCACTACCGTTGTAGTTGAACATCAAAACGGCAAAAAAATTCTTTTTCGTCAAATAGCAGGTGCATTGGCTCGCCGTATTGTTTGGTATTGCAAAGAAGGTGATACAGCGCAGCAATGCCAGCAAATGGGCTTCATTAAATTTGGTTCTCGCGTTGATCTTTTCCTTCCTTTAGGCACCAAACTCGATGTTAAAATTGGTGATGTTGTTAGGGGCTCTCAGTCGGTTATAGGTTCTATCTAGTCGTACCTCAAAAAGTATTTTTTTATAATTTGGGCGCCTGCCCTTCGCCATTTGGAAATATGGAGGCTCAGGGCACCAGGCTTTCCGTTCCAAGTCCTCGCTCAAGTTTCGCTGCGCTTCACTTTCGCTGTGGGCTTTCCACTACAATTCCTGGCGCATTTCGGCTAAATTCGCGTTAAAAAAATATGCCCGTATTTACTCTTATCTGAAGAGTTTCCAAAAAGAAAAGTGCATTTATAAAATCAGTATCCTTTGCTCGTTGATGAGCTAAATGTTTAAAGTCTACAATACGAAGTTAATATCTTAAGTAACACTCTACACCTTTCCATTTGCGGAAATCCTATTTTTATACTTTACCAAAGGAAGAAGCGTGTCGAATCCATTAAAAAAACTTGCAGGGCAAACGGTCATTTATGGCCTTGGCACCATTTTGCCTCGTTTTATGAATTTTCTTCTCACCCCATTACTCACTTACATTTTTCAAAAGCCCGTTGATTACGGAGTAAATTCTGAGATGTATGCTTATATCGCTTTTTTGAATGTGATATTTAGTTACGGAATGGAAACTGCTTTTTTTAATTTCTCTACAAAAAAAGAGGATAAAGAAAGTGTTTTTAACACGGCCTTAACTTCCATTATTATTTCTTCTGTAAGCTTCTGTATCCTTCTTTCGCTGTTTGCACAACCTATTGCTAATTGGTTGCAATATCCCGATAAGCTTTCATACATCTACTGGACCATTTTAATTTTAGGAACAGAAGCGTTGATGGCAATTCCCTTTGCAAAATTACGCATCAATAATAAAGCAAAAACATTCGCCATATTAAAAGCCATCAATGTGTTTGTGAATGTGTCGCTTCACGTTTTCTTTTTTGTATTTTGCAAAAACGCTTACGAAGCAAATGAAACCGGAACGTTAGCTTCACTTTACGATCCGCATATTGGAATTGGTTATTCCTTTTTTGCAGGATTGATAGCCAATATTGTTTCGCTTATTTGTTTGGCACCGGTGTTCAAAGAGTTCAAATTCAAATTAAATATTCCTTTATGGAAAGAAATGTTCTCGTACGCCTGGCCCTTGCTTATATTGGGTTTGGCCGGCATGGTAAACGAAACGTTTGACAGGATCATTATCAAAAAATTATTGCCCGAGGATATTGGTCAGCACGCGCAAGGAGTTTATGGTGCGTGTTATAAAATTGCAATGCTCATGGCCATTTTTAGACAAGCATTTACGTATGCCGCAGAGCCTTTCTTTTTTAATAGTGCAAAAGATAAAGATTCTAAAAAGGTTTATGCATTTGTAATGAAGGCCTTTGTGATATTCTGTTCCTTTTTGTTTTTAGCAACCATGATGAATTTACCTGTCATCAAACGATTAATGATCAGCTCACCTTATTGGGAAGGCCTTGCCGTTGTTCCCATCCTTTTGCTCGCTAATTTATTTCTTGGCATTTATTACAACTTAAGCATTTGGTATAAACTCACAGGGCAAACAAAATTTGGAGCAATCATTACTCTTATCGGTGCTGCTATTACTTTAGCGATCAATTTTGCCTTTGTTCCAAAATATAGTTACATGGCTTGCGCATGGGCAACCTTTGCAGCATATGGAATTATGATGGTGATATCATACATCATTGGGCAAAAATATTACCCTGTAAAATACAATGTAAGGGCCATAAGCGTGTTCTTCATTCTGGCAGTAGGTCTTTATTTGATTTCGCTAGTGTGGCAAGACCTTGATAACAAGTACCTAAAGCTTATTTTGAATAATTTGTTAGTAGTATTATTTGTTTTCTTCTTCTATAAGTTGGAATTTTCTAACCTAAAAAAATTTAATAAAAGTACAGGTGCCAACGATCAAACTAATAAACCAGAGTAAACATCCTTTACCGGAGTACGCTACCGAGCATGCCGCAGGTATGGACTTAAGAGCGAATTTAAACGAACCTATTACTTTAAAACCATTAGAGAGAGTTTTAGTAGCAACAGGTTTATTCATGGAACTACCAATTGGTTTTGAATCGCAAATTCGTCCACGCAGCGGTTTAGCATTTAAAAATGGATTAACAGTTTTAAATTCACCTGGAACAATAGATGCTGATTATCGTGGAGAGATAAAAGTTCTATTGATAAATTTATCTCACACGGATTTTGTGATCAATGATGGTGAACGTATTGCCCAAATGGTAATTGCTAAACACGAAGTAGCCAAATGGGAATTGGTAACTGTTTTGGAAGACAGTAACCGAGGTGCCGGAGGATTTGGGAGCACTGGGAAGAAATGATGAATTATGAATGTTGAATTAAGAACTATAATGAAAACAATTGACTCTATAAATTTCTTAGGTAAACGCGCAGTAATTCGTGTTGATTTTAATGTTCCTTTGGATAGTGCATTTAATGTTACTGATGAAACACGTATTAAAGCTGTAATTCCTACACTCAAAAAAATATTGAAGGATGGTGGAAGTATTGTGTTGATGTCGCATTTAGGAAGACCCAAAGATGGTCCTACAAATAAATGCTCGTTAAGCCATATTATTGGAAATGTATCAAAAGCTCTTGGCGTAACCGTTTCTTTTATAGATGACTGTATAAGTGCCGAAGCATTTGAAAGATCAGCGGCATTAAAACCAGGTGAAGTTTTACTGTTGGAGAATTTGCGTTTTTACAAAGAGGAAGAAAAAGGTGATGAAAATTTTGCTCAACTATTAAGCAAACATGGATCTGTTTACGTAAATGATGCATTTGGAACAGCTCATCGCGCACACGCCTCTACTGCAGTAATAGCGAAATTTTTTAAGCCTGAAGATAAGTGCTTAGGTTATGTTATGGCGGGAGAAGTGAAGAGCATTGATAAAGTGTTGAATAACGCCGAGAGACCATTCACAGCCATTATTGGTGGCGCAAAAGTGAGTGATAAGATATTGATCATTGAACAATTAATGAATAAAGCCGATAATATTTTGATCAGTGGTGGCATGGCTTTTACCTTTGTAAAGGCCATGGGCGGAAAAATTGGTAAATCCTTATGCGAAGATGATCGTTTGCAAATAGCAAAGGACATCATGCAAAAAGCAAAAGAGTTAGGTGTTACATTTTACTTACCAACCGACGCTATCATAGCCGATAATTTTTCGAACGATGCCAATTTTAAAGAAAGTAATATCAGAGAAATTCCCGATGGTTGGATGGGTTTGGATGCCGGGCCGGAAACCATAAAGATGAACGACGAGGTGATCAAAAAATCTAAGACCATTTTATGGAACGGCCCCATGGGTGTTTTTGAAATGAGTAATTTTGAAAACGGCACCAAGCAAGCCGCATTGGCCATTGCAGAGGCCACCAAAAATGGTGCTTATAGTTTAATTGGTGGAGGAGATAGCGTTGCGGCCATTAATAAATATCATTTGGCTGATAAAGTAAGTTATGTTAGTACAGGCGGCGGTGCGCTTTTAGAATACATTGAACAAGGAAGTTTACCTGGGGTAAAAGCCGTTGAGTAAACGCGTTTACATATTGTTTTTTATGGTGATAATATTTTTATCATGAAAAAAATGCATACCTGTGAATGCAATAACTCTAATGGGAAATACGATTCGGGTGTTCTTGAGAATACAACGAAACGACAACCCAAAAAAAGTTGCGAAGGTTTATCGGCCGGAGATACAAATTGTAAATTAAAATAATCCTTGTCGCCCTGAGCGGAGTCGAAGGGCTTTCTCAAGAGATGAGCAAGAAAAAATAAAATATGAATTTCAGGATAGGATTTGGATACGATGTGCACCCTTTAAAAAAAGGAAGAAACCTTTGGATAGGCGGCGTTAAACTTGACCATCACTCTGGTTGTGATGGACACAGCGATGCGGATGTTTTACTTCACGCTATTTGTGATGCATTGCTTGGTGCTGCTAATGCTAGAGATATTGGTTTTCACTTTCCAAATACAGATCCAAAATATAAAAATGCGGATAGCAAGGTTTTACTGAAGGAGGTTGTAATGATCTTAAAAGAAAAAAATTACGTTATTGGAAACATTGATGCTACTTTATCACTAGAGGCTCCAAAGATCAATCCTCATATTGAAGCCATGCAAAATGTAATTGCTCCAATTCTTGAAGTTGACATAGATTGCGTATCTATTAAAGCAACTACCAACGAAAAATTAGGTTACGTTGGAAAAGAAGAAGGCGTAAATGCTTATGCGGTTGCTTTGATCTATAAAAAATAAAAGCCGTTACATAAATATAGCGGCTTTACTTTAACACTATAATTCATCTATCGATCTACCAAGATCTTTTTGCTCAAAACGGCATTTCCATCCGATATTCTTACAATGTATTGTCCATTATACACGGTTTTTAAATCTATATAAGCCGTTGTGCTCCCTTGATACACCATTGATTTTTGAATTAATTTTCCGGTCATATCATACAATTCAATATTTACATTTTCTTTGGTTAAATTATTTAATTGAACCATGATCATGTCACTGGCAGGATTCGGAAATACCATCACATTAAAATCTTTAATTGCATTTTTACCAATTCCGGTAGCAACAGTATACGTTGTGGTTGATTCACTAATGGAGGTAACTTTTGCTACTACTTTTGTTCCATAAAAAGTTGGCCCAACAACATACGGATAGGCCGAATTCCAAGCATTAGTAACCGTTGCAAAATAACAATAGGTGCCCCCTGGATATTCAGGCGTTACGCAAAATCTTCCATTATGATCATCCAAATAATCTGGTGTTAAAGTAGAAGTTGCATTGTATTGATAATCTTCTTTAAAATAACCTAAAGGATATGTTCCACTAACTGCGGGCCCTGGGGTAACAGCCACCGTGCTGCCGGCATAGGTTGTTCTAACTGTAATACTTCTTAAAGTATAACTTGATTTAATGCGAGCAACGCCACCAGTTCCGTTTGCATTTTTATACCCATAAGCACCGTAAATTGGAAACCCATCGTAAGCAAAACCAATTAAAGGAGAATGTTGCATACTATCAATGGCATACAAACCATCAGAATTATAAATAACACATACCGTTGAAATAACAGTTAGATCAAATTTAAAAGCACTGGGATTTTGGTGATGATGATAATTTCCCATTGCTGGATGACCTTTAGAACAATCAAAACCTAATCGTTCACCAACAATTGCATCTCTATTCCAAACATTGTCTCCCATCCCGCCAAGCGGACCACCTTTTAAAGAGCCCGTGGAATTTTGCCAAGAAACTCCATCTCTATAATCAAATAAAGCAACGCCGTTAATAAATAAGCCAATATTACCACCTGTTGTGCTTATTGGCGTACTGGTATTTTGTACAGGCGCTAAAGGAAATTTAAAAATAGCATTTTGATTAGTGGCATTAGAAGGATTGCCATCTAAATAAGGGCCACTAATATATGCAGGAATACCTTTTGTTGAGACATAAACCCAACTTGCCGAATATTGAACTGTTTGACAATTTGCAAGATCAGCATCTACAATTGGCGTTGGATTTCCATTAATATAATGGCGACCAGTAGTGGTATTGTTTTGCAACCAAGCAACAATTACTGGGCTTAATTGAGCTTTAATTACCATGCCACTTAAAGTAAAGGCGCTGATAAGGATTATTAGTTTAGATTTCATAATTGAGTTTATAATTGGTTAGACGCTATTAAACTAAATATCCCTCGCATTCGCTTAATTATTTTTTGGGAACGCATATTTAGGGTTATAAATAAATGATTTATCACTTAAAGTTAGTAAAAAAGCCAAAATATCAACCCTTTCATCGGAGGTTAAGCTAATTGGTTTTTCTAAAATTTTAGATAATGTTTTGCTTTTTTGAACACCCGACGTATAGTGTTTTATAACTTCAGATAAACGCTTAAATCTTCCATCATGCATATATGGATACGAAAACTCAATGTTTCTAAGGGCAGGAACTTTGAACTTTAACGAATCGCCCCTCTTATTCGTCACTTTCATTCTTCCATAATCCTTTAAAGTTGAGTCAAGAGGCAATCCATTGTTTTCGAACTCAAAGTTTGTAAACAAAGGTTCTTTGTGGCAAGCAGCACATTGTTTTTGAAATAAGGCATATCCATTTTTTTCCTGTACTGTAAACCATGATTGTTTTCGCATTACACTATCATATTTTGAATTGGCAGTAACTAAGGTGAGCATAAATTGCGAAATGGCTTTTAACGTATGCTCTCCAGTAACAATGCTATCTCCAAACGCTTTAAAATACAATAAAGAATATTTCCTTGCCTTTTGCAATTTTGCAACAACACTTTCAATTTTTTCTCCCATCTCGTTAGGGTGATTAATAGGTGCTAATGCTTGCACATCCAAATGATTAATGGCGCCGTCCCACATAAATGAAGGGTGCCAAGCCAAATTCATAAGTGTTGGCGAATTACGAGTACCAATTCGATCATAAATGCCGTGACTCAAATCATGATCAACATGTGTAAACGCATTAAACGATGAATGGCAACTTGCACAAGAAATGGTATTATTTTTTGATAAGATAGGGTCGTAAAATAATGCTCTCCCCAACTTAATTTTTTCGGCACTTAATGGATTTTTTGTAAAATCATAAACAGGCTTTGGCCAATTATTTGGCGCCTCAAATAATTTATTTTTACTACCAACAAAAGCAAAGACTAAAAAAATTAAGGCTCCAAATAAAACACTTCTTCCTTTCAAAATTATTCTGCTTTTACTTTTATTGCTATTACTTCAGCTAATTTTACTGCCTCTTTAGATGGCGACATGATGTGATTTTGGGTAACCAAGTCAATTGAATTCATAACCTCTTTCATATCTATTGTAATTATCGTTTTATTCTTATTGCTCGTCTCCAATTGAATATGTTGCACACCTAAAAAAGGTTTTTGATAGCCGCCTAAATGAAAAACAAATTCATTATGCCTTGTCTTACATACATTGCTATTACCCTCAAGCTTTAAGTTGATGTAACCACTTTGCCAGGTCCAGTACATGCCTTTTGTTGGATCTAATACCCCACCCAAAGCCCCAGAAACATTGGTTACACTATCAATTCCCAAATCAAATCCAATGCTATTAAAATTAATTGATCTATCTATATTCAAAATAAATTGAAGCGAACTTAACTCTGAAAAATCTATCAAATGATATTCGGTCTTTTCTTTCCACACTTGCTTTTTGTCTTGCCATAATTCAATACCAGATACATAAAATTTTAAACTTGCAATTTGCAAACTATCGCTAACACCAATTGGGTAATACTTGTTTAGAGACAAGGAAGACTTACCAAACATAGGTGAAAAAACAATATGACATTTATTAGTTTGTGCCTTATAAAAACCACAAGCAAATACAATTAAAACAATCAGCAAAGGGTGCTGTAGTATCATTCTCAATTTTTTCATGGTCATATTAGATTATGGTCTGGGACCATTCGGTGGCGGCCCATCTGGTTTTGCCATGTTTTTTAACACATCATCAATTATTTCATCAAATTTATTTTTTTGTTCGGCTGAACAAATTTTTCTTACATCTTTAAAATGACTAAAGGTAACTTGCTCTATCTCCTTTTGATTATTGGCAATCTCCAAGGCTAATTCATCGGCTATCTTCTGATCAGGCTGTTCTTGTTTTAATAAATCAAAATAGTTGAAACGAATTTCTTTACCCTTTTTGCGCAATTCACGCATTGATTTTCGGTGAGCCTCCACCAAATCACTAAATAAATCAACTTGATCGGGTGTAAATTTTAATTCAGCGATAATTCTATTTTTGGGTCCACCTTCTTCATGCATGGGCGGATGCATAGGTATGTTGTATGGTTTACGCCATGCGTTTACTAATAAAACAACATTTAATATTGCTAATATACCAACGCACCATTTTAAAATTTCACAATTTCTGTTCTCCATTTTAATACGTATAAGCAGTTTCGTTATTGAAATAAGAATCAGCAAAAGTAGCTTTTTCAGAACTAATTTCCGATGCAAAAGTACGCTCGTTCAAAAGTGAAATAATATTAAGGGATATCATCACCGAAACAAACACTGCTAAACCCCATCTTAAAAACGAACTTCCATAAAAGCTTGGTTTAGTAATACCCTTTAAAATTTTTTCGGTTACTTGCTCAAATATAAATGGCGAAGGCTCTGCTCGATGCATACCTTTGATGCTTTCAAACACCTCTTCTGTTTTTTTGTTTCGTTCCATTTTATATATTAGACGTTAGTTATTATTAAATCCCTCGGTTTTTATACAAATTTTCTAGTTTTTCGCGCAAGGTTGCTTTAGCACGTTGGATAAGCGATTCAACTGCTTTTGGGCTTGTGCCCATCACTTCTGCTATCTCTTTTTGAGATAATTCCTCTACATGAAACAAAATAAAAGCTGTTTTTTGATTTTCCGATAACAGTTCGATGGCCGCAAATAAAATTCTTGCGTTTTCTTTTTTCTCTAATAAAACACCTGGGTGATCGAAATGGCCTTTATCTAAATTTATTTCTCCAGATTCTTTATAAAACAAATTTCTAATAAATCCATATTCTTTTCTGCGATTTTTTTTTCTTAAAAAATCGAGTGATTTATTTATAGTAATTCGATAAATCCAAGTAGAGATAGATGATTGTTGTTTAAATTTCTCGAGTGAATGGTAAACTTCTATAAATACATCCTGAGTAATATCCTCAGCATCTTCTCTATTTTGCAAAAACGAAATAGCCGTGTTAAATACACGCGACTTATTACTATTTACTATATCGTTAAAAGATGCGTTAGAGGAATCCACAAAATGAGTTAATCAAAATTAAACTAAATTTTATGATGAACGAATTATCTGCTAAAACCATCAATAATTCTTACAAGTTCTTTTGTATTCACTGTCTCAAAAGAGTGTTTTGTGTTTTTAAGAGTTAACCTTTCTGAATTTTTTAGATTTAATTGTGCGAAGTCGGTTTCTTCAATGCTTACCATGTTATCGCCGTCTGCCAAAGCAATCAAAACTTTGTTTTCAATTATCGAAAACAAGTCTTTACCAAGCAAATTATTTTCTCCTAAGGCCACCATCATATCAGCTGTGCGATTTAAAAGTAATTCCCAATTATTACCATGTCGCTTTTGTAAAGCCGCAGCAAATTTTGGTACTTTTTCAGTAATTGTCTTAGGGTTCAATTGTTTAATTTCCTTATCCGCTATTTCTTTAGTCCAATTAAATTTTGTTCCGAGTGTAATAATATTGCCAATGAGATTTTTTTCTTGAGAAGCGAGATATAATGCCACGTAACCACCCATGCTATATCCGAAAATATTTGGTTTTACCAATTTGAACTCTTCGATCAAACTTTTTAACTCCTTTGAAAATTGATGAATACCAAAATCTTTCTCAAAGGGATTATTATAATGTCCAGAAAATGACAATAAGAAAACATCATAATCCAAATCAGACAAACGTTCTGAAAGAGATTCTAATTGATCTTGTGCTCCAAGAGCGCCGTGAAGAAGGATGATTGATTTCAATTTAAGCCTTCGCTTTAAATTTATTAATAGCGTTGATGGTAAATTCCGAAAGAACTAGTTTACCGCTCATGCCTGCTCTTTCAATAAGTAAGTTATCCCAATTCTCGGTTCCTTCCCACATTACTTTTTTAAGCATGCTCATGGCTTCAGGATTGCTCGTTGCTAATTTTGTTGCCAATGCTTCAATACCTTTATCCATTTCTGCAGCGTTATCAAACAACTCAGCATATAATCCCTTCTCTTTTGCCCATTGTGCGCTTTGCCATTCGGTAGCGTTAATGGTTAACTGACAAAAGGCAGATGTACCCACTTTGCGTTCAACCGCTGGGCCAACAACAAACGGACCAATACCAATGGCCAACTCACTTAATTTTACCGATGCATATTTTGTTGCAAATGTATAATCTGCTGCTGATGCAATTCCAACACCACCACCAACAGCTTTGCCTTGAAGGCGAGCGATCACAAATTTTGGCACTTTACGCATAGCATTAATAACCGCTGCAAATCCTGAGAAAAATTTTAATCCTGTTTCTAGGTCTTTAATCGCTATCAATTCATCAAAACTTGCACCCGCACAAAATGCTTTCTCCCCTTCGCTTTGTAATACAATTACTTTTGCATTAACGTCCTTGCCTAATTTTTCAACTTCCACAGCCAAATTGCGCAATTGAGTTCCAGGCATTGAATTACTTTGAGGATGAAAAAAAGTGATATACCCTATTCCGTTCTTTATTTCCGACTTTACAAATGCTTCCATGATTTTTAAATTTCTTGTGTTGTTTCGACTTCGCTCAACATGACAAAACCGATTGTAGTCCTGAGCGTAGTCGAAGGGCTTGCATCAAATAAACATCATTACAGGGTTCTCAATAAATGTTTTTAGAGTTTGCAAAAATGCGGCACCGGTTGCACCATCTACACTACGATGATCACAAGCCAAAGTAAGTTTCATTATATTTCCTGGAACAACAGCACCATTTTTTACAACAGGCACTGCTCGAATTGCTCCTACAGAAAGTATACACGATTCAGGCGAATTGATAATAGATGTAAATGATTCGATACCGAACATTCCCAAATTAGAAACGGTAAATGTATTTCCTTCCCAATCTTGAGGTTGTAATTTTTTCTCTTTTGCCCGTTTTCCTAAATCTTTTGTTTCCGCTGCAATATCAGAAATTGCTTTTCCATCGGCGAAACGAATAACTGGAACTAATAAACCATCTTCTACCGCAACTGCCATTCCAATATGAATATGATGATTTAAACGAATCTTATCTCCCATCCAACTGCTATTTACACGTGGATGTCTTCTTAAGGCAGATGCACATGCCTTAATTACTAAATCGTTAAACGATACCTTTACATCACTTATTTTATTAATGGCTTCGCGACTTGAAATTGCGCTGTCCATATCCACTTCTATATTCAAATAAAAATGTGGTGCGCCGTTTTTACTTTCTAATAATCTACGGGCAATTGTTTTGCGCATTTGCGATGCCGGTTCATCCGTAAAGCTTTCTACACCCACAAAATTGGATTTTGCTCCGCCGCCCTTATAATTCTCAATATCTACTTTAGTAATTCTTCCACCATCACCGGTTCCATTTACGCGACCTATATCAATTCCTTTTTCCTTTGCTAATGCCTTTGCTAAAGGAGAAGCTTTTATTCTTCCATTTGCCGTTGTGCTTTTTACAGCAACATTAGTTGTAGCTGCAAGTTTTTGTGTTGTAGCAACTGTCGATTCCCCACTGCCAACTGCTTCCTTTTCCGCTGCTGATACCTCCCCACTGCTACTGTTTACTATTGCCAAAATAGCTTTTATATCTTCTCCGCCTTTTCCCAATATTGCAATAATTGCATCCACTGCAATAGGTTGCCCTTCTTTAATTCCCTGATAAATTAAAACACCATCCTGAAACGATTCAAATTCCATGGTGGCTTTGTCAGTTGCAATATCTGCTAATAATTCTCCGCTCTTAACTTTATCTCCAACTTTTTTATGCCATTTTTCAATGGTGCCTTCCGTCATTGTATCGCTCAACTTTGGCATACGAACAACTTCCACTCCTTTTGGTAATTCTGCTGCTTTGGCTTGTACACTGCTAACCGCCGACTGATTACTGATCACAGCATCTTGTTTTGTTCCAACTTCCGACTGATTACTTTTTACTGCTTCTGCCAAAATCGCTTTAATATCCTCTCCTTCTTTTCCAAGCACCGCAATTATGCCATCCACTAGAATGGGTTGTTTTTCTTGTACACCAATATGCAATAAAATTCCATCTTGAAAAGATTCAAATTCCATAGTAGCCTTATCAGTTTCGATATCGGCCAATAGATCACCACTCTTAACTTTATCTCCAACTTTTTTATGCCATTTAGCAACGGTGCCTTCTGTCATCGTATCGCTTAGTTTGGGCATTCTTACTATTTCAGCCATAAAAAATCTTAGTTCTTAATATTATTCAATAATAAAGGGATAATTAGGTTCTGCGTAAACGTCTTTGTAAAGTTCTTCTGGCTCTGGATATGGACTTTCTTCTGCAAACTGAACTGATTCGTTTACTATTGCTTTTACTTTTTCTTCCGCCGCTTCAATTCCCGCATCATCTATCCATTTATTAGCTTTCATGAGTATCAAAACTTTTTCAATAGGATCCTGTGTTTGATATTCCTTTACTTCGTCTTTCGAACGATACGTTTGTGCGTCACTCATACTATGTCCTTTGTAACGATACGTTTTCATTTCCAGAAATGTTGGACCATCCCCGCGTCTTGCTCTATCAACAGCTTCTTCCATAGCTTCATGAACTGCTTCAACCGTTAAACCATCAACTGGTTTACTTGGCATATCGTAAGATAACCCCAATTTCCATAATTCATGAACGTTACTTGTACGCTCTACAGAAGTTCCCATCGCATACCTGTTATTTTCTACTATAAATATCACTGGTAATTTCCATAACATAGCCATGTTAAACGCTTCGTGCAATGCACCCTGACGAACAGCACCATCACCCATTGAGCACACGCAAACATTATCGGTTCCATTATACTTTTCAGCAAATGCAATTCCTGCACCTAAAGGAACTTGGCCACCAACTATTCCATGTCCACCTACAAAACCATACTCTTTACTAAAAATATGCATACTACCACCTTTGCCTTTACTGCAACCAGTAATTTTTGCATACATCTCTGCCATTACAAATTTTGGATGTAATCCTAAACCAATAGGGTGCGCATGATCGCGATAAGCGGTAATGTGTTTATCGCCTTTTTTTGTTGCACTTACTGTTCCGGCAACAATAGCTTCTTGACCAATGTATAAATGGCAAAAACCTTTTATTTTTTGTTGAACATAAACTTGTCCGGTTTTTTCTTCGAAGCGACGCATTAATAGCATCGATTCATACCATTTCATGTATTGTTCTTTTGTGAACTTCGCTTTTTTCTCTGTTAAGGTCTTAGCCATGAGATGAGAATTTTAGTGAACAACAAATTTAACAGAAAAAGGCAATATTCCATAGCTAAAAATCATATGTAATTATCTGATAATGAGATTGTTTTGACTTTATCCAAATTTGAAATTTACATATTGCACTTACAATAATTTTATGAAACCGGTTTTATAAAAATTTTAATCGCAAATTTGCCGCAATGGAATTAAGCTATCGCCCTTTTTTATTGGAATACAAACATCCTTTTGGAGTGAGCGGACATACACGAACGCAAACACAAAGTGTATTTACTAAAATTGTTTGGGAAGGTTTTGTTGGATATGGTGAAGCATGTTTGCCGCCTTATCTTGGAGAAACTTTAGAAGCAACAACTTCGTTTTTAGAGAAGGCTAAGCCGTTTTTAAAAAAACAATCTTATCCCTGTTCAATTATCGAAATCTTAATGGAGTTGGATGAAATGGATGAACGATGTAACGCCGCCAAGGCTTCTATTGATATTGCATTAAATGATCTGAAAGGAAAGATTGAAAATCGGACAGTTCGCGAATTGTACCGATTGAATGCTACCGAAAATCTTTATACATCATGCACCATTGGGCTTGATACAGAAGAAAAATTAAAAAAGAAAATTGAAGAAGCAAAAGATTTTCATATCCTGAAAATAAAAGCGGGGACAGAGGATGATAAAAAATTAGTTGAAACTGTTAGAAAATATTCGGATAAACCACTTTACGTAGATGTAAATCGCGGTTGGAAAGAAAAAAACAAAGCACTGGAACTGGCACAATGGTTCAAAGAACAAAATGTTGTTTTGATAGAACAACCTTTTCCTATAGAGCAATTGGATGATTCGGCATGGCTAACAGAGAGAAGTCCTTTACCAATTATTGCCGACGAAAGCATTAAACGATTAAGTGATATAAAAAAAATAAAAGGCGCTTTTTCGGGAATTAATATTAAACTCATGAAATGCACCGGATTATCAGAAGCCTTTCAAATGATAGAACTTTGTAAAGCATTTGATCTTAAAATTTTTCTTGGTTGCATGGCCGAAAGTTCATGCGGTACTTCTGCAATGGCGCAATTTATTTCGTGTGCCGATTATATAGACCTGGATGCTCCGAGTTTATTAAAGAATGATCCTTTTATGGGAATTACTTATTTGGCAGGGAAAATTATTTTGAACGATCAACCTGGAATTGGCGTAACAAATTCCATTTTTTTAGAGGCGGTATAAACAGAGATTTTAAAGCAATTTACTAGCGCAAAATTGATTTAGTTTTGGTTAAAATTAACAGCTTACTCCAAATGATCATGATTGAACATCAAAGGCAATAAACTTTCTATATTTTTCGCAACAAAAACTTTTCCTGAGGCAGAACCCATGATCACGCGAATTGGTTCTCTGAATTTTATTTCATACTCAGCTAAAGCTTGTCGGCACGAACCGCATGGCGTAACAGGGTTTAACTGTTTTGTATTGTCTGTAATAACCGCTATAGCTTTTATTTTATTGTGAGGATGCTGAGCAGATGCATAAAACACCGCTGTTCTTTCGGCACAAGTTCCACTTGGGTAAGCGGCATTTTCTTGATTACTTCCTGTTACAATAGTTCCATTATCTAAAATCAAAGCAGCGCCTACTTTGAAATTTGAATACGGTGCATAAGCATTTTTAGCAATTTCTTTTGCTTTACTCAAGAGTAATTGATCGTTCGCATCCATGTCGCTTTCGGCTTTATACACCTCAAAAGAAATATTGATATTTTTTGTTTCCGTTTTTGCCATTTACTATTTTTTATTCGAAAATAAGGAACTACTTCCAGAAAATACTCTTCGACTCCGCTCAGAATTACCGGCTCGTTAGCCTGAGCGTAGTCGAAGGGCTACTCTATTGGATTCTTAATCCTAAAATTATCAGATCTCTTTCTTCTCCATCCATATTGGCCACCTTAGGAAAATGAGCCCATTTCTCAAACTTAAATTTATAGAATAATTTCAAACTTGGCTCGTTATGTCCAAAAATAAAACCCAATAAGTTCTTAATTCCTCTTGGCCTACTTTCATCAATAGCTTTTTGCACACACATATTTCCTAAGCCCTTTCCACGAGAATTTTCTTCCAAATATATACTTACTTCGGCTGTAATATCATAGGCTGGTCTTCCATAAAAACTATTAAAACTCATCCATCCTGCGTAATTACCTTCGAGTTTTACGATCCAAAGGGGGCGATTAGTTTTATTATGTGAATTAAACCATTGCTGTTTGCTTTCAACCGAAACAGGTTGCAGATCTGCCGTAACTAAACGCGAAGCAACCGTTGAATTGTACGTTTCAACAATTTTTTTAAGATCATTTTCTTCGGCGTATACAAACTCGATATTCATTAATATAAAAAGTTATTATAAGGATAACGTTTGATATGCATTTCTTTTACCATTTTATATAAAGCACTACGAAGCTCGTCTAGATTTTGTTTATTAATGGCGCTTACAAAAATACATTTGTTGTTTAAATTACGCATCCATGTGCGTTTTATTTCTTCAAGTGATAAATTCTCACGTGTAGTTGGTGTAAGATCATCCTCATCTTTTGGTTTGTATTTAAAAGCATCGATCTTGTTAAACACCAGTAAAATCGGCTTATCCCCGGCTTTTATATCATGTAATGTTTGATTAACTACATTATAATGATCTTCAAAATTCTTATGCGAAATATCTACCACGTGCACCAAAAGATCTGCTTCACGCACTTCATCTAAGGTGCTTTTAAAACTCTCAACCAATTGTGTTGGTAATTTACGAATGAATCCAACTGTATCACTCAACAAAAAGAAAACATTATCAATGGTTACTTTTCTTACGGTTGTATCGAGCGTTGCAAACAATTTATTTTCGGCCAGCACCTCACTTTTACTTAAAATATTCATGATGGTGCTTTTTCCTACATTGGTATATCCTACCAAAGCCACACGAATTAGATCGCCCCGATTTTTACGTTGCGTAGCCATTTGTTTGTCAATTTCCTTTAAGCGTTCTTTTAATAAAGAAATTTTATCGCGCACAATACGTCTATCTGTTTCAATCTCTTTCTCACCGGCTCCACCACGCGTTCCTGTTCCTCCTCGCTGGCGCTCTAAGTGTGTCCACATACCCGTTAATCGAGGTAACATGTATTGGTATTGCGCTAATTGTACTTGTGTTTTTGCATGGGCAGTTTGCGCACGTTGTTCAAATATCTCAAGGATCAAGGTTGTGCGATCCAGTATTTTTTTACCGAAAACCTTTTCTAGGTTTCTTTGTTGCGATGGCGAAATTTCATCATCAAATATCAATACATCCACTTTATTCTCTTTCACAAACGCAGAAATTTCTTCCACTTTTCCTTTGCCTATATAAGTAGATTTATCAGGTTTTTCTAAACGCTGCGTAAAAACACGAACTGTTTCCAAATTGTAAGTTCGCGCTAAGAACTCCAGTTCATCGAGATATTCTATTACCTGCTCACTTTCTTGTTGCTTTGAAGCAACGCCAATTAATACACAGGTAAGTTGGGGTTTTTCAGTACTATGCAAATCCTTCATTAATCGTTCTTCTATTTACCTTTCAAGTTCGAGTGAACATACTCCGCTATCATTTGAGCTTGTTCATCATTTACCGGAGCCGGAGGCATAGTACTTTTTCCTTTTAAAATAATTTCTTTTATAGCTGCAACATCCATAGTTGTTGCTGTAAGATCCTTTGCGCCATCCTTCGCCAATTTTCCATCGCTACCATGGCATAATTTACAATTAGCTTCATATAAAGCCACGCCATCATTGGCAGTTGGAGCATTTGCATCAACCGCTATAATTGCTTTTTTCTTTCCATATACTTCTGCTAACCCATAGCTACCAGTGATCAATAATAAACTCAAGGCCGCTAAGACCTTATTAGATTTCTTAAATCCAATTACTGCAATAGGTATAGAGGCAGCAACCATCACTAATTTTATCCAAAACAAATAGTCATACTTGCTTCCAAAAGGGAGTTGCATAGCTAAATAAACTCCTGTGATCAAAAATAGAGTACTAATGATCATCTCTGGTATTCTGAACATTTTAGAGAATTTCTGTAAGAGATCTGTTCTGTTACTCAATAACAATATTGTTTTTATAACATAGAGTAATAAAAACAATGTAACAACTAAAACATGTGTATGTAAAAATCCTTTATACATGGTGTGGTTTTTAAAGCACTAATTTAACAAAAATACGCGAAATATTCAGCTATAATTTTATTAGGAAATACCCATAATGTATCTAATTTTATACCCTATTCTTTATAATATGAAAAAGTTAGTCATAGGATTTGTCTGTTTGTGTATAAATTTTAGCTTTTCTCAAAGCACTTTTCCTGCAAACGGCGCTCCCAACCCCATTCATACAACCTTCGCTTTTATTAATGCTGTAATTCACGTAGACGAAAATACCACGATGAAAAACGGCACACTTATCATTAAAGATGGTAAGATAGTGGATGTGATAGAAAAAGGCGTTGCGCCCAAGAACGCTATTGTTTTTGACCTAAAAGGAAAACATGTGTACGCATCGTTCATTGATCTTTACACAGAATATGGCATCTCTGAAACAAATGAAAACGAACGTCGTAATCGCCGTCAGCTTGGTCCGCAAATGGAAAGTAATGTCAAAGGCGCTTATGGCTGGAACCAAGCAATCAAGTCGGACGTTGAGACGTACAAATATTTTGTTCACCAAACCGATCAAGCTGAGGCTTTCAAAAAAACGGGCATTGGTTCAGTACTTTCTGCAAAAAAAGACGGTATCGTTCGTGGAACTGGTGTGTTAGTGAATTTAAATAATGCAAAAGAGAACGAAAGCATCATCACTGATAAATGTGCGGCTTTTTATTCGCTAAATAAAGGAAGTTCTACACAAGATTACCCTAGCTCGCTAACAGGATGCATTGCTTTGTTGCGCCAAACATATTACGATGCCCAATGGTATAAAACAAATGCAGGAAAAGTAGAGTTTAATATTTCACTTGATCAATTTAACCAACTGCAAAGTTTGCCCGGCATTATAGAGAGTAATGAAAGATATAATAACTCCCGTATTACTTTAATTGCGAAAGAATTTAATACGCAATATATTTTAAAAGTTGGTAACGCCGATTACCAGCGAATTGAAGACCTAAAGAATATTGGCGCAAAATGTATTGTTCCTGTAAATTTTCCGGAAGCTTATGATGTGGAAGATCCATTTGACGCTGACAATATTTCTTTGGCCGACCTTAAACATTGGGAAATGGCTCCGGGTAATTTAGCAGCATTTGAAAAAAACAATATTTCATTTTGCATCACTTCTGCTGATCTTAAAGACAAGAAAGTTTTCTTATCAAACATTCGCAAGGCTATTACATGCGGCCTGAGCGAGAAGATGGCCTTGAAAGCATTAACTACAAACCCTGCACAATTTGTAAATGCCGAAACAAAAATTGGTTCACTAAAAAAGGATATGTACGCCAATTTCTTTATTAGTTCATCCAACATTTTTGAAGAAGAAGCAAGTATACTTGAACATTGGGTGAACGGGCAAGTAAATACCTTTGTAAATTTATATGGTGATGACGTAAGAGGAAATTATTCTTTGATCACCAACAAACAAACTTACTCAGTGCAAATCAGTGGCGATGAGTATAAACCAAAAGCAATAGTAAAAGTTGATACTGCCAAAGTGAATGCCAATTTCATTTTAAATAACTCCTTGGTCTCTTTTAATTTCGCTTACGATAGCTCAAGTGTTGTAAGAATGAATCTTGTTTACAACAAAACTACTAAAGGTTTTTCTGGCACAGGCACATGGCCAAACGGTGATGTGTTTAATGCCGAACTAAAGTTTGTTTCTGTTTTAGATACCAGTAAAGGAAAATCAAAATCTAAAACAAATACAAGCATTACTATGGGTAAAGTACTATACCCATTCTCGTCTTATGGTATAGAATTACCAGCTGATGTTTCAACTTATAAAGATCTATCATTAAAAACAAAAAGAAGTTTTTTAATTAAAGGCGCAACGGTGTGGACAAACGAAAAGGATAGCATAATTAGTAATTGTGATGTTTTAATTATTGATGGAAAAATAAATAAGCTTGGCGCTAACTTACCTTCCGCACCAGGCGTGCAAATAATTGAAGCTAAAGGCTTACATTTAACTCCAGGCATTATAGATGAGCATTCGCACATTGCTTTATGGCAAGGCGTTAACGAAGGAGCACAGGCTAGCAGTGCCGAAGTAAAAATGGGCGATGTTATTTGGCCCGAGGATATTAATATTTATCGTCAACTTGCCGGTGGAGTTACATGCTCGCAATTATTACATGGTTCTGCAAATCCAATTGGAGGTCAAAGTGCTTTAATTAAATTACGTTGGGGTCAAAATGCCGAAGGTATGAAATACCAAAATGCAGACGGCTTTATTAAATTTGCATTGGGCGAAAACGTAAAGCAAAGTAATTGGGGCGATTTTAATAGTATTCGCTTTCCTCAAACCCGCATGGGTGTGGAGCAAGTTTATAAAGATTTTTTTACACGCGCTAAGGAATACCATAACTCATTAACTTCCGCTACTCCTAAAAAAGTTACGGTACGTAAAGATCTTGAATTAGAGGCCTTGGCCGAGATCTTAAACAAAAAACGTTTTATCACTTGTCACTCTTACGTTCAAAGTGAAATTAATATGTTGATGCATGTTGCTGATTCGTTTGGCTTTAAAGTGAACACCTTTACGCATATTTTAGAAGGCTATAAAGTAGCAGATAAAATGAAAGCACATGGTGTGAGTGCTTCTACTTTTTCTGATTGGTGGGCTTATAAGAACGAGGTAATGGACGCTATTCCTTACAACTCGGCAATACTTACAAAAGTTGGCGTAAATACTTCTGTTAATTCGGATGATGCCGAAATGGCGCGCCGATTAAATCAAGAGGCAGCTAAGGCAATTAAATATGGTGGATTAACTGAAGTGGAAGCTTTGAAATTAGCAACACTTAATCCTGCAAAAATGTTGCACATTAATGATAAAGTTGGAAGTATCAAAGTTGGCAAAGATGCGGATATAGTTTTATGGACCGATAATCCTTTGAGCATTTATGCAAAAGTTGACAAAACTTTTATTGAAGGGAAAATTTATTTTGACCGCGAGCAAGATAGAAAATTACAAGAATATACAAAGAACGAACGTGCACGCCTTATTGCTAAATTAATAGCAGAGAAACAAAAAGGGGGCGCAGTTACCAAATTTAAAAGTAAACGCCGTGGCTTATACCATTGTGAAACATTAGAAGGGGTTAGTGAGGAGAAAACCGGTGTAAGATAGAACCTAAGAGGCGATCTTCGATATCACCTTGAGCACAGTCGAAGGGCAATCAAACTAAAAAATGAAAATGAAAAAATTATATATACTCATACTTCTCACGATAAGCACAATCTCATTTGCGCAGAAGAAAAATAAATTTGCTTTAATAAACGGCGTGGCTCATATTGGTAACGGAACTGTGATTGAAAACTGCCTAATTGTTGTAGATAAAGACAAATTTGAAATGGTAGGATCCATCGTGGGTGTAAAAATGAACATTTCGGGTTACGATACAGTAATTGACCTTGAAGGAAAACATGTTTATCCCGGATTAATTAATGCCAATAATGTATTAGGATTACACGATGCATTTAGTGTAAGAGCAACGCGAGATCTTCAAGACGTTGGTTATATTAATCCGCATGTTCGCGCATTAATTGCTTATAATACCGACAATAAAATTGTGCCTACCATTAAAACAAACGGTATTTTATACACCCAAGTTACTCCGCGAGGAGGAATGATCTGCGGTCAATCAAGTATTATGGCACTAGAAGGATGGAACTGGGAAGATGCCGAACTAAAAGCGGATGATGGTATTCATTTAAATTTTCCTCAGTACGTTACCCGTTCTGAAGATGATAAAGATGATAAATCTCTAAAAAATTACAATGACCAGTTGAATACTCTTAACACCTTCATGAAAGATGCGTGGGCGTATTATTTAAATGGCAAAGCCGACGAAAAGAATTTACGTTTTGAAGCCATGCGCGGTGTATTTAGCGGCGATAAACGATTGTATGTACATGCCGATAAAGCTAAAGATATTTTGATGGCCATTAATTTTTGTAAAACTTATTCCATCAAAAATCCGGTATTAGTGGGGGTAAAAGAAGTAGCAAAAGTTTTAAAAGATATTAAGAACAGCGCAATTCCCGCAATGGTTGTTCGGGTTCACGATCTTCCTGATAAAACAGATGATGATATTGATGCGGTTTATAAATTGCCTGCGCTATTACAAAAAGAAGGGATCTTGTTTTGCTTAAGCAGCGAAGGCGATACAGAAATGGAAGCGATGAATTGTCGTAACTTACCTTTTTTGGCGGGAAGCGCTGTGGCATATGGATTAACTAAGGAAGAAGCCTTGATGAGTATTTCATACAATACCGCCAAGATAATGGGCATTGATAAAAAATTAGGAAGCTTGGAAGATAACAAAATAGCCAGCTTTGTAATTAGCGTTGGGGATATTTTGGACATGAAGAGCAGTATCATTACAACAGCCTACATTGCAGGCAAAGAAGTGAATTTAAAAAATCAACAAACCGAATTGTATTTGAAATATAAAACTAAATACGGTATAAAATAAGAAGTATGAGTGATCAAAAATTAGTAGTAGGCGTTTCACAAGGAGATATAAACGGCATTGGATTAGAAGTGATATTGAAAACATTTTTAGAGCCTGGCATCAATGAAATTTGCACACCTGTATTGTTCAGTTCGCAAAAAACAGTGTCCTATTATCGAAAAGTAATGGGTATTGAGGAATTTAATTTCCATCCATTGCGCGATCTAAGCCAGATTAACAACAAAAAAGTAAATGTATTTATTTGCTATGAAGAAGAAGTAAATATTGAAATGGGTAAAGCAAGTGATATTGGCGGAAAATACGCGGCTATCTCATTAGAAAAAGCAACAGAAGCTTTAATGGCTAATAAAATTGATGTATTAGTTACAGCACCCATAAACAAACATACTATTAAGAATGAGAGTTTTAATTTTATAGGGCACACGGATTATTTAGCCAAAAAATTAAATGGAACTCCATTAATGATCATGTGTACCAGCTCCGGATTGCGCGTAGCTTTAGCAACCGATCATGTGCCATTAAAAGATGTAACGTCAAAACTTACCGTTGATTCTATTGCCGAAAAAATAAATATGTTCCATACTAGTTTGGTTCGCGATTTTAATATTCGCAAACCTCGTATTGCCGTTTTAGGATTAAATCCTCATGCCAGCGATAACGGAACTATTGGTGATGAAGATCTAACCATTGTAAAACCAGGCATTGATAAGGCACGCGGTGATAAAATGGTTTACGGGCCTTATAGCGCTGATGGATTTTTTGGAAGTGCTTCATACAAACAATTTGATGGGATATTAGCTATGTATCATGATCAAGGACTTATTCCTTTTAAAACATTAGCTTTTAGTGAAGGTGTAAATTATACCGCGGGACTTTCGCACATTCGTACTTCTCCCGATCATGGTACGGCATTTGAAATTGCAGGTAAAAACACGGCGAACGAACAATCGTTTAAAAATGCTTTGTATATGGCAATGGATATTTACAAGAACAGGAAACTCCATGCTGAAATAACAGCGAATCCTTTACAGCATAATACAATTAAAAAAGAGAGGTAGTTTAGCTACAGAATGCTTAAAAAAATTACATTGATCAATGACATCAATGGCTGAGCGCTTACTCTTCCATCTCAAACAGCTCAAATGGTATCTTTAGCATTGTTTGATATTCTTTGCCGGCTTCTAAAATATTTTCGTCCTCAGCTTGGTATCCCCAACGGATCTTTACTGCGCTACCTCCGGTAACTCTAAGTCCTTCTAATTCTTTAAAGAAATCAAGAAGACATTTTGCCGAACTAGTATTAAAATATTCAAGTTCAATGGTAACTATAGTTGTTTCTTTAGGCGCACTTGAATAGCTTTTTAAGGCATCCGTTAAGGGCTTATAAAATTCAACTGAATTTTCTGGTATCGAACGTCCTTTAATTTCTAAGGTTCCAGCCATCAGATCAAAATTGATCGTAGGCATTGTATTCGTTCCTTCATTTTTATAACTTTCCATATTCTTCATTTTAAAACTCCTCTAACAGAATTTTGTTTCAATAATTAACAAAAATTTTAGCAAAAATTGGGCCAAATGCCACCTTTACATTGCTAAACCGAGTAAACGACTAACTTCATTGAGTGAATGTACGCAAAAAAATGTAAGTAGCGAAAACAATGACCACTTCTTCCGGCAAACACAACCCTAAAACTTCACATTAATGCCTCCCATAAAATGAAATGGCGCAGCCGGAGCCAAATAATTGTAAGTGTTTAATTGATTACCGGAATAATATCCGTAAGTATAGCCATTTGTTTCGTAAACAGTATTAAATATATTGCTCAACATGAGTATAAATCCCAACTCTGTTGCATTTTTAAACTTGTAGGTATAATTCAAACGCACATCATTATAATTATAGGGATTTATGCTGCGCTCTTTTTTACAAGTATTATCTAAAAACTGGCGATCAACATATTTATTGATCAAAGCGATCTCTAAACCATTTATAGGTTTAACCGCGAATACTAATGACGAAATAGTGTTTGGCGAAAATGAAATATCAGTATTTTTATACGTTTCCAATACTTGACCTCCATTATCGTAATCATCGGTAAACTCATTAAACTCCTTTATTTTGTTTTGCGATAAGGTTAGATTTCCACTCAATGTTATATATTTAGTTGGGGCATAAGCACATTCCAACTCTACTCCGCGACGAACACTTTTCTCAACATTAACGCGTGTGTATGCGCCTACATCATTTACTTTTCCACTTAACACTAATTGATCTGTATAATCCATATTAAATAAATTTACTTGCACGCTGTATTTATTACTCATGTATCGTGCGCCCATCTCTAAGTCTTTTAAGTTCTCGCTTTTTGGCCTGCTTTTAGGCGTAGAATTCACATAATCATTTCTATTAGGCTCTTTGTTTCCTATGGCGAAAGATCCGTACACGCTAAATATCGAATTTAAACGGTAACTCACGCCCGCTTTAGGATTAAAGAATGAAAGAGCTTCATTTTGCTTGGTACTTTTTAAACCATCATCAAATCCAAGGAATGAATAATTGATCATACGTTGCTGAAGATCAATGAACACAAAAAGATCATTTATGGGATTGTAATTTAGTTTTAAATACATATTGGCATCGGTTTTACCTGCAGTATTCTTATAATACTCGTGATCAATGTTCGTGTTAGAAGCGTACTGCGCCCACATTACTCGCCCAAAATGGCGACCATAATAATTATTGTAACCTCCGCCTAACACAATAGATAATTTATTGCTCGCCTTATATGTTACATTCCCTAACACACCTACAAAACCATTATCCAACCACAAACGGCGAACGAGGTCGGTAGCTGTGATCGTATCTCCTTTGGTGGTGATCACATCATTCATGCTATATGCACTCAAACTCTCGCCTTGCTTGTATTGCTCGTAATAACCTCGGCCTTTTGTATAATGTCCGGTTAAATTAAAATTGAGTTTTGAATTTAAACTTCGTGTGTAATGCAATTGGTAATTGTCTTGCTGATAATTATCCGTTTCGCTATCGTAATACTTCAAATTTCCGTTGGCATCAAAATAAATTCCCGCTGGGTTGAAGGTGCGATTTCCTCTTCCTAAAGAATCAATTGGCACATAATACCAGGCTTGATACGTTTTTTCCTTTCCGGTAAAGGCAATAAATTTTAAAACATCTTTTTTGCCATAATATCCCGCCGAAAAATACAATGAACCCAAATTACTTTTAGCCCTATCAATATACCCATTACTAGTAATTTTTGAAGCGCGTGCATCAATACAAAATTTTCCGTTGATTAAACCGCTGCCTACAGCTAATGTATTTTTAAAGGTATTATACGAGCCCATTGATGACATTACTTGCCCGTATGCTTTTTCATTCAATGCATTTGTTTGAAAATTGATACTCGCTCCGAAAGCACCCGCACCATTTGACGAAGCGCCAACACCGCGCTGAACCTGCACACTATTTACACTCGACATAAAATCGGGCATATTTACAAAAAATGTTCCCTGACTTTCGGCATCATTTACCGGCACGCCATTAATAGTAACGTTAATGCGCGTTCCATCTGTTCCGCGGATCCAAAGGCCCGTATACCCTACTCCATTTCCCGCATCACTATTTACAACTACACTTGCCATTTGATCTAAAAGTATCGGGGCATCTTTTCCTAAATTATTTTTCGAAATATCCTCCTTATTCATTTCGCTATACGCCATTCCCGAAAATTTTCCGGCCCGCGTAGATTGAATAACCACTTCATCCAGAGTTTTATTATCAATCACTAATGTGTACTCTTTATTCAGATCATCATTTGCCTCAACAGTATCTATAATAGTATGATATCCAATAGATCTAACTTCAATAACTTGCTGGCCTTTTGGAAAATTTATAATGACAAATTTCCCTTCGGTATTACTTAAAGTAGAAGCGTAACCTTTTTTTACACCTAATGTAGCAAACGAAATTGGTTCTCCTTTTTCATTTTTAACTATTCCGGTAAATTTATTTTGCGCATTTAATTGAAAGGCAAATGCTGTACTTAATAGTACCAACAAAAACGTTTTTGTTCTTTTCATTATAAATAATACTTTAATTAAACGAGCTTTTGCAAGGGGATTGCTTAGCCTTTTAATTCTCTCCCTACGCAGGCATTACCCTGTTCAGGTGCTTAACAAGCGCTTTTGGAAGCTAACTCGTTAATGGGTATGATCTCAGCCTTCGCGAAAATATTGAACTCTTAATTATGAATGTTGAATGGTAACCTAATTCAAAATTCAACATCTACAATTCAACATTTTAAGGAAAGCACCCCTTAAGACGTTCCAATGTTACGAATTATAATTCATCCCCCAAAAACATTTAACCTTTTTACCTAACTTTATGGTGTTAATATGAAACAAAACCTTATTAAATACCTTTTCACGCTTTTAATGATATTGCTTTTGAAGCCTGTTTTTGCTCAAACTCAAGCAACAGATATTATAGTAACAAAAAAAGGCGAGTATATTAATTGTAGTATTACGCGACAAGATAGCGCACGCGTTTATTTTAAAGTTGGAGGCAATATCAGTAGTATTGAAGCTAACATACTTTTAAGTGAAGTTTCGGAAATAAAATACGGTGAAAAAAAACAACCGCAACTACCCACCTTAGGACAAGCATCAGGCACTGAGCAAAAAGATGATTACGTACCACCAAATACACCTACGGTAAATACCCAAACTAAAAAACTCGACAGCCCTAGAAAGGAGAATAGCATTTCTGTATTTGCAAGTGCTGCGCTGCCGGTTGGAAATTTTAATAGAAAAACATTGGATACAAATGAAATCGGCCCGGCAATAATTGGTGCTGCTGCGGGTTTAAACTTTACCCACATGAACAAAAATGGCTTTGTATTTGGATTGAATTGCTTTTTATCTAACAACGAGCTCAACACAGGCCCTATTACAAGTAAGTACACATATCATAGTGATTCGGTTTGGAAAGCCGACAAAGCAAATTGGGGAGCGTTCGGCATTCATTTATCTGTTGGATACCATAAAATTTTTAGCGAAGATCTTTTGGTGTATGCAAAAATTAATGTCGGCTACATTTCTTTAAAATACCCAGAAGTTACTTTAAGCGTAAGCTCCTCTGAATATTTAAAATTCAATTCATCAACAGCCGATGCAATTTCGTTTGGAGCGGCTGCCGGAATTAATTACCGTTTGTTTCAAAGTTTGGGAGCAGCATTAGAGATAAACTATTTGCAAGCCAATTGTAAATTCAACGAAATTTTGGTTATTGGCGAAGCGCCGGCTACCCCAATAAATAAAAAGATCTCGCAAACCATGCGTGATGTAAAACAATCTTATCAAAATGTTTTTATTTCGGCGGGGGTTAATTATTGGTTTTAAAATTGCAAAGTCTTTTTTATAAACACTAAAACACATTTCCGTTTTTCAAATACCAAGGCACCAAGACACAGTTATAACTTACTAAGCAACGCCTAAAAAACTGTGTCTTGGTGCCTTGGTGTTAAAAAACTTGATCTTCGTGACTAGAAGTGTTTATTAATTGCCGCAATAGCATTTTTCAATCGCTCTTTATCAAAGCCTTTGATCACTTCAAATTTCAAACCGAGTTTTACTAATTCATCTAAATGCATTTGCATGATCTCTTTTCGGTTGTACTCATTACGACGCTGTTCATCAGCAACCCATGGAAGATCAATATCGCAAAGCAAATGAAGATCATGATCGGTATGAACTATATTTTGTTGGATGAAATCAGGCGCAGTCTTAAAAACAACCTGAGCCCACACTTTTCCTGAAATCAAATTCGTATCACAAAATAAAAATCGGTTGGCGCGTTCTATCGTTTCACGCTCCCACAACATTTGTTTTTCGTAAATGATGTTGAGATCTTCTTTAGTATAGCCGTCAATATTTTTTTCTCGAAAATAATCGCGGGCATATTCAGGAACGTAAATGGTGTTGTAATGCATGGCCAATTGCTCGCATAATATAGTTTTGCCGGTGCTTTCGGGACCAACAACCGCTATTTTAATGATCTTTGAGTTCTCCATGAGTAAAAGCCATATGCGGCCATCGCAGTAAATACAAAATATAAAACCGAAAAGAGCGGCATCTCTTTTTTCCAATATAAAATTACGTAAGCTAGATCAATTAAGACCCAAAAAGCCCAGTTCTCGGTCCACTTTTTCGTCATCATAAATGTAGCGGTAATACTACAAGCTGTTAATATAGCATCAAACTCGATTTGATCTCCTTTAAGTTTTTTAAGAAAAAAATAATAAATAATGCTTTGGATCAAGGTAGCTAAAAACATGAATAACCACATATTTGCAGGGGTGTTTGTTACAGTGAATTCTTTATGCTTATTTTTTTTCCAATAATACCATCCGTAGATTCCCGATATAAAATAAAATCCTTGTAAAGCCATATCGCCATACAATCTCTGTTCATAAAATTCAAGAAAGGAAGTAACAACACTTATTAATGCTAATGGCCAACACCAAATTCGCTGCATAATAGTAAACATAACGCCAAGAACACCGGAAATAAGCGCTATTGTACCGAGAAGCGACATTTATTCGATCTTGATATTAAGCTCGTTGAAACGACGAATGATATTAAGGAATTGATTACATGGGCTTTCATTCTCCCATATATATGAACTAAAGGCAATACCACTAAAGCCGTACTTCGCGGTTTTTTCAATAACTTTATCGGTTACACCACCACGTGCTACAATTTTTTTATCAGTACTTTTTAATGCAGAAATTAAAGCTTCTTCATAAAAACCGCCGTATAATTCGCCGGTTAAATTATTATAAACCGTTCCCACCAAAAAATAATCCAAATCGTGCTCTTCTTTATTATGAATATTAGCCAAACGTTTATACGATCGCGTTTTAAAAAGCTTTCCAAATTTGATACGTAAACGGAGGCGTGTAAAAAAATACTTCCACTTTTTATTAAGATGTGTTGCCGTAAAATGTATGCCTTTAAGATCGTATTTAGCGGCTAGTATGTGATGAGAATGAATAATAATACGATTATGAAAATATTGAGGGATCTCTTCAATATAATCGCGCATTTCTTGCGTTGTAAGTTTAGGCTTCCTCAAGTGAAGGGTCATTAAACCATCTTCAAACATTTTGGTTACCAAACTTGGCTCATCGGGTAAAGACCTCGAGCCTGTTATAACAATAAGCTTCATTTTATAATATGCTATTATACAAAAACTTTTGAAAGTGCATGTATTAAATGCTTGTTTTTTTCGAGGGCGTTACCAACAACAACCACATTTGCCCCTGAGCTTTTTGCTTTTTTAGCGCCTAATGCCGATGAAATGCCACCTCCAACGATCAATGGAATTGAAATGGTTTGAGACGCTTTATTAATGAGTGCTGAATTTATCTGCTGTTTTGAACCGCTTCCTGCCTCCAAATAAACTGCTTTAAAACCCAATTGTTCAGCCGCCAACATCGTGTCTAAAATTTTTTTGTCATCTTTAAGCGGTTTTGTTTTGCTTATTTTTTGTGTTTGGCTTTTACTTCCGGTATCTACTAAAATATAAGCCACAGGAAATGTTTTGAGTTTAAGCTCTTTTATTTTTTGTGCTGCGCGAATTTGTTTCTCTATCAAGTACTCTGGGTTTCTTCCCGAAAGTAAACTCAAAATAAAAATACCATCCGCTTCTTTGCACAATTGCGATTCATCTCCCGGAAAAAGCACAACAGGAATTTTGGTGATCTTTTTTATAGCCTTTACAATTTCCTTTAAATTATTTCGCTTCAATTTGCTTCCTCCTACTAAAATAAACTTTACCGAACTTTTATTGAGCAGTTTTATCAATCCTTTGTCAAACTTATCAGGATCAACCAATACAGCAAGTGATGATTTTTTTTTGTGTATGAGTTTATCGAATTTCATGTAATACCAAAGCTAAAAAATAAGGATCAAATTTACGATACATTAATTTGTACGTTCGAATCTGATCTTCAAAATGGATCGCGCCCACTAATTCACCCCTGTCCTTTAATTCAAAGTTATCTATTTTAATACGTTTGAATTCCAATTCTTTTTTTCCGTACATTTTATATATGGCCTCCTTTGCACACCATAATAATGTGAGTTTATCAATATCTGTTTGCGCAAATTCAAATTCTTGCTCGCATAAAAATTTATGCTTTATGTTAATCACTTTTTCGCGGATCAATTCTAAATCTACACCTGTTTCGTTTGTTTGATGAATACTAATAGCTAACCATTGGTGCGAATGCGAAATACTGATATGCTCGCTGCGACCCTTTAAGAGTGGGCGTTTCAGCTCATTATATACCAATTCGAAAGCTGCTGTATTTAACATTTTTTTAAGCAAAAATTGGGTGCCTTTTCGCTCAATTTCACGCTTTTCATCAAGCACATTATCAGCCTTAAACCCTTGCAGGTCAAGCATTCCAAGGCTTAATTGCTCATTAATATATTCTAGGTGTATCAATTTGAGATTTACAAACTTAAGGCTTATCTTTGTATATTATTTTAAAATCTTAAAAATCATACGAAAATGAGCACCACAACTACAAAATTTGTAAAATCAAAAGTAAAAGATATCTCGTTAGCAGAATGGGGTCGTAAAGAAATAAAATTAGCCGAAGAAGAAATGCCCGGCTTGATGTCACTTCGTAAAGAGTATGGTGCAAGCCAACCTTTAAAAGGTGCGCGTATTGCAGGTTGTTTACACATGACCATACAAACCGCTGTATTAATTGAAACATTAACAGCTTTAGGTGCCGAAGTTACTTGGAGTTCATGTAATATTTTCTCAACGCAAGATCATGCTGCTGCTGCAATTGCCGCTGCAGGTATTCAAGTATATGCCTGGAAAGGTATGAATGCTGAAGAATTTGATTGGTGTATTGAACAAACATTATGGTTTGGCGAAGATCGCAAACCATTAAACATGATCTTAGATGATGGTGGTGATTTAACTAACATGGTATTTGATAAATATCCTGAGTTAGCTGCAGGCATCAAAGGTTTATCGGAAGAAACTACAACAGGTGTTCACCGTTTATATGAGCGTATGGCAAAAGGTACTTTATTGTTACCTGCTATTAACGTTAATGATTCGGTTACAAAATCAAAATTTGATAACAAGTACGGTTGTCGCGAATCATTAGTGGATGCTATCCGTCGTGCAACAGATATTATGATGGCAGGTAAAGTTGCTGTTGTTGCAGGTTATGGTGATGTTGGAAAAGGTTCAGCACAATCGTTATCATCGCAAGGTGTTCGCGTAATTGTAACGGAGATCGATCCAATTTGTGCTTTACAAGCTGCAATGGATGGCTATGCTGTTCAAAAAATGGATAACGCAGTAAAAGTTGCTGATATCATTGTAACTACTACAGGTAATAAAGATATTATTGTTGGTCGTCATTTTGAATCTATGAAACATAACGCTATCGTTTGTAATATCGGTCACTTTGATACGGAGATCGATATGGCGTGGTTAAATAAAACTTACGGTGCTTCAAAAGACACTATCAAACCACAAGTAGATAAATATACCATCAAAGGAAAAGACATTATTGTTTTAGCTGAAGGACGTTTAGTTAACTTAGGTTGTGCTACTGGTCACCCAAGTTTTGTAATGAGTAATTCATTTACAAACCAAACTTTAGCACAATTAGAATTATGGACAAACACGGCAGCTTACGAAAATAAAGTATATGTGTTACCAAAAATTCTTGACGAAAAAGTTGCTCGCTTACACTTAGGTAAAATTGGAGTTGAGTTAGATACTTTAAATAAAGATCAAGCAGACTACATTGGTGTAAAAGTTGAAGGTCCGTTTAAATCGGATGCTTACAGATACTAAGATGCAAGATTCATAACAGCAGAACGCAAGGCCTGTTGGCAAAACATGAAACCCGTTGTGAAAGCAGCGGGTTTTTTATTTTAATTAATTGGGCGTGCCCCCTCGCAGCATTTCGAACATAGCCCTAGCTCGGTGTCGGGCTTTTTGTTCCAAGTCCTCACCACAAGTTCGTTCCTCACTTGCGGTTCTGGGCTTTCCACTGCAATCCCTCACGCGTAATAGGTAAAAGACATATTGCCTTTATTCGGTACAAATGCCACTGACGAAGGGCAGCGCCAAAACTCTAACTTTAATTAAATATTTTATTATCAATACTTTACGTGCTAATTTATGGAAAGCGACAACTTCCTTCATCTAAATATTAGAAACCAATAACAACAACGCCTTATGAAACATCAAACTATAAAAATACAGATTGCCGAGCCTTGTCACGAGAACTGGGATAAAATGTTAAAGGAAGAAAAAGGCCTGCCTACTGGACAGGCAGGTAAATTTTGTTTATCGTGTCGAAAAGAGGTGGTTGATTTTTCGCGCATGACAAATGAAGAGATCATTAATTATTTTAATGTAAATGAAGGCAAAAAAACATGCGGACGAATTTCCAAGCATCAACATAACACACTCATTAGTAATTACCAAAAAGTAGTTACACCTTGGTTCAACCGTTATGTAGCAGGTTTTTTTATGGCGTTAGGATTTTATAATCCGTTAACAGCACAAACAAACAATACTCCAGTTGAACAGCATATGAAAGGTGAAATAGCTGTAAAGCAACCTCACATTTCACCCGACAAAAAATTAGTGATCAATGGGAGAATTTTAAATAATAAATCACATAAAGGAATTAAAGGTGCTATGATAACTATTGTTGGTTCAGACATTACTGTTAGCTCAGATAAAAATGGAAATTATAGTGTGTCAATTCCTGCTCGTTTACAAAATGAGAATTTGGTGTTAAGTATAATGTGTGAAGGCTACGAACCGCAAGAAATCACAGGTATTGATTACAAAAAAACTACGGTAACTATTATCACAAAACTTTACGTAGAAGAAAAACACATCATGGGTGATATGATCATGGGAAAAGTAATGCCATCAAAAGAAAATTAAAAATTTGTTTGTTGTTATAGGTTCAAGGGCGTGGAGAGATCTGCGCTTTTTTTTTGACAATCATTTGTAGCCACAAAGAAACTAAGACGCTAAGAAAAAAATTTGACCTTTATGTCTTGGCGTCTCTGTGGCAAAAATCAAGAAGAATACTTCCTTCTTCTCATATAGAACTGCAAAATTCCAAAACCAAATATTAAAAATGCAGGCAAAGCAACGTTCATCATTTGCCATTTACTTCTTTGCATTTCGGTCTTCTTTTTATCAAGTAAACGCAAGGTAACAACACGAGAACGCAATTGCAGTAATCCTTCATCATCCAATAAATAGTTCATGCAATTCAATAAAAAAGTTTTGTTTGCAAAAGTTCTCCCCGTGTACATATCATATCCCAAAGGCATAACATTACCAGTTTTGTAATCTATTCCATTTGTAGCCAGATCACCATCGGCTACAACAACCATTTTACTTGGCTTAACTCCGCGATCAAGATATTTGAACGTTGGATCATTTAATAAGGCATTTGGCAAACGGTATTCTACCACACTATTAAATGTTCCTTCCAACAAAACAGCCAAAGGTTGATACGGATTATTAAATTGCTGAGAATTTGGTTTCTTCATGGCCATTGCCAATGAGAGTCGCGCAGGCGTTGGTTGTATTTTTGAATTTCGGCTACTATGCAACAATACGGTTTTTTTAATGCCTAGCGCGGTGATGGTATCAATAGTACTTACATAATCCATTTTTACTAAACCAAGATTTTTTACAATTGGGTGCGAACCATCCGGCATTGATAATACACTATAATACCAAGGGCGCAATTGAAACTTTGCTTCTGCACCCGGAACAGCTACATTTATTGGAACAGAGCCGCTCAAAAAATCTTGTACCAAAACCGGATTTAAGCGCACGCCGTATTTAAACAACATGTCTTCGATATTATATTGCTGCGAAAAACCTAAAGAGTAGCCGCGCATGCGCATCGTATCCATATTGATGTTAACTGGATCAATTAACCACATTACCTTTCCTCCGTTCATTACATACTGATCAATAATGAACTTGTCTTTATCGGTAAAAACAGAGTCGGGCTTTGTGATAACAATGGCTGCTGCATCTTTAAGTGCCAATAGTCTTCCGGCGATCTCTACGCGATTCACTGAATAATATTCGGCCATTGAACGCATCAAGTCATATTGCTGAATGGTATCTGCTTCACTGTGCCCTTCAACAAACGAAACTTCCAGTGAGCGCTTTTGACGAAGTTTGCGAATAACATTACTTAATCCGTATTCAAGATCTTGTACACTATTATTAATACCTTCTTCTTCATTATTCATTCCCATCTGGCGTTTGTAGATCTGCCATACCCCTTCTTTATTTTTGTATGACACTAAAGCTCCCGGCCAGATCCAACCTTGAGATGTTTTTTCATTATTAGAAGAAGTAACTTGTTCGGGCTCCAATCCCTTTTCGAAAAGCTGTTTTTCGGTGGCGATTTGCTCTTCTTTAGTTCCGTTCTCGTAAATATTTATGAATTCGTATTCAATGTTTCCATTTGAATAAGCACGGAATTCGTCAAGAATTTCTTTTGCTTCATTTTTTAATCGTGCAAAGCTTGGTTTAAAATCTCCATGCAAATACACTTTCAAATAAATAACATCATCCAGTTCGCCCAAAAGTTTTTTGGTTGATTCGGTAATGGTGTATCGCTTTTCTTTGGTAAGATCGAAACGTTTAAATGCCAATGAGCCAATGAAATTAATAAGCACAACAATTACCAGCAATACTGCCAGCATAAAAATATCTTTGCGCCTGCCTGCCTGCGAGGCTGGTTTATTTCCGGTTGCCTTGTTCATTACCATTTGCGACTTTCTAAAACCAAACGGGTTAATAAATTAAATATCGCTATCACACTCACAAAATAAATAATATCGCGCGTATCTACAACGCCCCTGCTCATACTTACATAATGATCATTTATTCCTAAGGCCTTCACAAAAGCGGCCGATTTTACAAATACACCTGATTGCGAAATAAAATCAAAACCTATATAACAAAAAAAGCAAAGTAATAACGCAATAATAAATGCGATCACTTGATTTTCGGAAATGGCCGAAGAAAAAATTCCAACTGCTACAAAGCCTGCACCTAAAAATAAAAGCCCTATATATGAGCCCCACATTCCTCCTGTATCCACATGTGTTCCGCCTGCACAAAGTTTGCTTACCGAATAATAATAAATAAGGGTTGGCAATAACGAAATAACAACCAATGTAAATCCTGCCAAATATTTTGCCATAACAATTTGTAGGTCAGTAATTGGTCTAGTCAAAAGCAATTCAATAGTTCCCGATTTTTTTTCTTCCGAAAAACTACGCATTGTAATGGCCGGAATTAAAAATAAATATACCCATGGTGCGATTGAGAAAAGTGGATCAATATTAGCAAATCCATTATCTAAAATATTTGCTCCGCCTGCATCGGTTGGAATGATCCATAAAAAGATACCGATAAGAGTGATGAACACGCCAATGGCCACATAACCAATAAGCGAACTTAAAAAACTGCGGATCTCTTTTATGTAAAGGGTAAGCATGTGTTGCAAAAATAAGGAATAGATCTTTCTAATTTTCCTTTTTTGGGGTTTTTAAGGATTTTTTACAAACAGAAGAAATGTAAAAGCCGACTTTCATTGCGACTTAGTGGTTTTGCAGCAATAAATTCACCAAATATCTACTAGTTTAGCTAAAAAGGCACTAACAAAACTACTCACCATCTACCAACTGCAAAGTATCTTGGCCTGTTTTATTATCTAGTATCTCGTAGATCAAATAGGTATGGTAGGCATTTTTATTCAGTTGATTACTTAAAACAATAATGGTTGTTTTATCTCTTAATCTTCTATGAAAAGCGGTGCGGTAACCGTGCCACCAACCGTTATGAAACACTTCCTTTTTTACAGAATCTTTATGATCGCGCATCCGCCAGCCAAAACCGTAGTTGTTGTCGCGCTGCTCTTTGCTATAAGGCGCATACGCTAAGGATTGCGTTTCGGGAGCTAAAATTTTGTTTTGATACATCGCTTCGCTGAATAAGAACAGATCAAAAGGGGTAGAAAAAATACTTTTATCGCCTAATACATAATCGCTGGCATCGCCCGGCTCCACCTTCCATTTTAAATTATAGGATTTTGCAATGCGATTAGAATCAATTTCATTAATGGTGCAAGTATTTTTCATTCCAAGGGGCTCAAACAATTCCTTCTTTAAATAATCTTCGTAAGGTGTGCCCGTTACTTTTTCTATAAGCAAAGCCAGCAACGCATAATTTGTATTGCAATAATTAAAACGTTTATTTGGTTTTAAATAAGGCGCGGGTGCTTTAAAACACATTTGATCGTATACCTGTTGATTTGAGAATTTAGCGGATGTTCCTATCTCTGTATTCAAAAAATAAATATAGTTTGGCAATCCCGAACGGTGACATAATAATTGCTTTACCGTAATGCCATTATAACTAAACCCCGGAAAATACGTTTCAAATGGTTGCTCAATATCTATCAACTTTCTTTCGTGCAACATTAATATGGCTGTAGCCGTAATTACTTTTGACACCGATGCCAATTGAAACATGGTAGAATCGTTGAGGTAAATTTTATTCTCTTTATCGGCAATACCGTAACTTTTTTGCAGTAAAATTTTTCCTTCGCGCCCCACTAAAACACTTCCATTAAAACTGTTTAATCGATTCCATGTGGTGAACATAGAGTCTAATCGTGCTTTAACGCGTGCGTCTTTATCTTCTTGCCCAGTTTTTATTTTAGGTTTATCAATTTTCTTTTCATCACTAAACTCATCGCTCCCGCAACTGATAACAGTTAAGATAAAAATAATTATTAAGGATATTTTTTTCAAAATTTAATTTCTTTTGTGTCGTTCTCGCTACAATTTTTGCAAGAGGCAGGCTAAAATCACTCGAACTGACAATACTTCCTTTTTCTCCATTCGTACTTCGTCACTCGTACTTCTTACTTCTCTTCCTCATCTACTTTATCATAATCGAAATCATTTCCCCAAAAATCCATTTGCTTTTTTATCCATGCCTTTCTGTTTTGCATATAAGGCCCTGCAGGATTAGCAACATATTTTCGTGGGTTTGGCAATACCGCTGCAATTGCGGCCGCCTGATCTTTATTTAATTTTATGGCGCTTTTTTTGAACCAATGTTGCGCTGCGGCTTCTGCTCCGTAAATTCCATCTCCCATTTCAATGCTATTCAAATACACTTCCATAATTCGCTCTTTACTCCAAAATAACTCTATCAAAAATGTAAAATATGCTTCAAAACCTTTCCTAATATAACTTCGGCCCGACCACAAAAATACATTTTTAGCAGTTTGTTGTGTAATTGTGCTTCCCCCTCTTATGCGTTTTCCCTTTTTGTTTTGCTTCATGGCTTTTTTTATAGCGCCCCAATCAAAGCCATCGTGCCTTAAATAATTTTGATCTTCGCTACAAACCACTGCCAATTGCAAACGCTCATTGATCTCTTCCAAAGGAACCCAATCATGTTTCAATCGCATGTCTTTACCATCACTTTTTTGCTCGATACACCTAATAAGCATCAAAGGCGTAAGAGGAACAGGCACAAAACGGAATAGTATTACCGAAACAATGGAGGTTATGAGGAACCAAACCACGCATCGCAAAAGAAACTTCCCTATTTTAGCTAAAAATAACACGTAAAAAGGCAAATCTAATTCGTAATTTTGCTTGAAATAGGCACTGAGCCAATACTAATCAACTGTCGAGTCTTAATATCATGCCAAAAAAGATCAGCCTTATACTAATTTTTGTCCTTTTCGCCTTAGGTGCACTTTATCTTTACAATAAATATAAAGTAGCGCCAAGTATCGATATTTCTAAACTTTCTTTGCAAACGCTAGACGGTAAACCTTTTGATATTGCATCCCTAAAAGGAAAAAAGGTGATCATGAGCTTTAGTGCTTCCTGGTGCGGTAATTGCATTAGAGAGATGAATGCGATGAAAAAAATAAAAGACACCGAATTGCAAGGGATAGAGATCGTGATAATTGATGATGAACCTATGGAAACAGTTATTAGTTTTAAAGAGAAACGCGAATATCCGTTCACATTTTTAAAAGTAGAGCAAGCTTTTCCATCAATTGGCATTTATTCTATTCCGGTAACCTATTTTTACAATGCCAAGCAAGAGTTAACCGGCAATGAAGTTGGCGAGATCGACTGGCAGGATTCCTCTCACCGCGAGCATTTTAAGCAGATCTTAAATTAAATGCTTTTGTAGCGCTATCAACAGCGCTTTATGTAAAACATCTAAAAGCACTTCAAAAAGCAAGCTTCTCGTTTTTTAACTTCATGGTTTATGAGTGGAAAATTATTTGTAGTGCCAACACCTATTGGCAATTTGGAAGACATGACCATTCGTGCTATCAATACTCTAAAAGAAGTTGATCTTATTTTTGCCGAAGACACACGTAACACTATTTTTTTACTTAAGCATTTTAACATTGAAAAACCTGTGCGGTCGTATCATATGCACAACGAGCATAAAATATTAGAAGAAGCAGTGAAAATGATCACTAACGGACAAAATGTAGCCTTAGTATCAGATGCTGGCACGCCGGGTATTAGTGATCCTGGATTTTTATTGATCAGAGAATGTATTAAAAAAGATATTGAAATTATTACATTACCTGGGCCAACAGCTTTTGTTCCTGCACTTGTAAGTAGCGGATTTCCGTGTGATACATTTGTGTTCTACGGATTTTTACCACAAAAAAAAGGAAGGCAAACAAAATTAAAACAACTGGTTAAAGAAGAACGCACATTTATTTTATACGAATCGCCTTTTAGATTAGTAAAACTTTTAGAAGAATTAAAAGAATATTTAGGCGAAGAGCGAAGAGCTTGTGTGTCGCGTGAAATAAGTAAACTTTACGAGGAAAATAAACGCGGCACGTTTGCCGAATTAATAACTTACTTTTCGGCAAAGCAAGTAAAAGGCGAAATTGTTGTAATCATAGAAAGTATTAATCATGGCAAAGAGACGGAAGAATAATAAAAATGATATTGGCTTACCGCCCGGAACATTGGTTTACAATGGGAAAGTTACTTCCGAACGAGTTAAGATCACCTTAATTGAATATAGCGAAACCGAATACTTTGAGCGTGAGTTCTACGATCTATCGGAATGTATGAACCATGTAAAAAATGGCATGGTGAAATGGATGAATGTGGAGGGAATTCATAAAACAGAACTTATTGAAGCCATAGGTAAACATTACGATATACATGCCTTAACACTAGAAGATATAGTTCATATAGATCAACGCTCAAAATTTGAAGAGTACGAGCATTACGCTTTAGGTGTAATGAAAATGATAACCTTTGATGGACATATTCATGCCGAGCAACTATCGTTGATATTAGTTGACGAAACTGTTATTTCTTTTCAAGAACCTTTTGGTGGTGATGCTTTTGATGTGATCAGAAATCGATTAAGGCAAAACAAAGGCAGGGTTAGAAAACTTGGATCTGATTATTTATTTTATTGTTTGATAGATGCCGTTGTAGACTCATACTTTAGCGTTGTTGAAAAAATTGGAGATTTTGTTGAAGAGATCGAAGAAGAGATCATGAACGACGTAAATAAAAATTCATTGAAAAAACTTTACGAACTAAAACGTGAGCTCATATATTTGCGCAAACAAGTTTGGCCAATGCGTGATATGATCAGCAATATGATACGATCAGAATCTGATTTCATTACTAAGAACACACATATATTTCTACGCGATCTTTTAGATCATAGCACTCGTATTATTGATACCGTTGAAACCTATCGCGATCTATTAAGCGGTATTATGGATGTTTATCTCAGTAATGCTTCTAATCGTATGAATGAAGTAATGAAAGTGCTTACTATTGTTTCTAGCATTTTTATTCCGGCTACGTTTATTGTTGGAGTGTACGGAATGAATTTTGATTTTATGCCTGAGTTGAGAGAACATTATGGTTATCCTATTGTTTGGTCAATAATGTTAGCCATAATGATTGGGCAGCTCATCTTCTTCAAAAGGAAAAAGTGGCTATGAAAAGACAAATCTCTGGCTGTATTTGCCTTTTCACCTTGTCGCTAAATCAAAATTTGCGTTAGGGATTGTGGCCTACCGTGTACACACATCTTTTGCAATTACCATCCACTATAAACTTCATAAAAGCGTTCTAGCCCAGTTAGTATAGTTGTTGCGCCTGGTTTACGCTGGCTACTATATCCTTTCCATCCACCCATTCTTGATAAAATCCACACAACCCATTGGATAGAATTTTCTTTGTATGGGTTCTGTTGTTTTAATGTTGCTCCGCTATATTTTTTATTCAGATGCTTTAAACATTGCAATTCATCATCACTAAATGAGCTCATCTCCTGTAATGTTTCTCCCTCAGGTATTAATTCTCTACTATGCATGATATGAAAAATTTTTATACTTGTGTCCATGGTCATTATTGATAATTTACGCAGTGCTCACCCGGTTTCAAGTTCGCTGGCTTCTATGTCAAAATTTTCTTTTTTTAAAATCCTAAAAAACTCCTCAATCCCCCATCTAGCCTCATACCAACTTATTACTTGCAAGGTATCTTTCAGGCTTTTTATATTACAATTTGTAATGAGTGTCCATTTTAATGCTTCTATACCTTTTGGAGGGTTAGTTTCTTTTACCTCAATAATAGTTACAGTATTGCTTTGTAGTGCGAAATCTTTCCATGCTCTTAAAGGTCGTTGAATTTTTACTGTAATCAATTTCACAACCATTTTAGCTATGCGCTTTTTCCTATTTCCGTGGCTATCAGCACTTATTCTTAGTTCATATTGACCTATACCTTTTGCTTTTTTATGAGCTCACTTACTTTTTTTCCGTTCTCAGTAATCCTATCAAACCTCATTCGTATAACATGAAAAATTTTATCATCATTCTTAAAATCAAGTATTTGATCGTATATATCGCCTTCCCTGTCTTGAATATGAATGATTTTCTTGGCATCCTTCAAAATTGATTCGCTCGAGACACAGCCTAGTTGCCATTTACTGGACTCTTTATCTTTAGTTGGCATTTTACGATTATCCCAATCAGTGCCTTTTCTGTTTTTATCACGTTCCCAAATTTTAATATTACTAAGACCATATGGATAAAAACTTTTAGCATCTAAAACAAGGGAATTATGCATTTTAAAACCAAGCCCTTTCTTTCCAGTAGCATCTATCGGACCAAGCCCTGTGTAACTCTGCAAGCGATTTAAATGATTGAAAAAATTAGCCTCACTACTGTCATGAATACATAATACACAACGACCATTTACGGCCGTTGAACATCTTGATGTAATCTCATCTATTAAAATCTTTTCGGTTAAATTTTTATTCCTTAAAAGACGATAATTACCAATCTGTTCCGAACGTGATTGAGAAATTGATTGAATACTTATAGACTTTCCTAATAGTAAGGACCTGGAAAACTTTTGGTGACGAAGAGCTATCCGATTCTCAACTAAACCAATTAGACTTGAATTTAACATAGAATGCCAAAATTAATAAAAGATGTGTGTACACGGTAGGATTGCAGCGGAAATCCTTTTTGTCCTTCCGATTCCTTACATTTTTACTAATAACGGAAGGACAAAAAGATTGTTCGCCGCGGCGAACGGAAAGCTCGACCCGAGCTACGAGAAAATTCGGAATGTTGCGAGGGGAACGCCCAAGTAATTTCTCATTACACAAAAATTACGGCGAGTTGAAAAAAAAATTCAAATTGATTACAACAAGGTAAAAGTACCCTTCAGCTCTACGTACTCGCCTCTGGAGTTTTTGTAAGTGATCAAATACACATAGGTATCATTTGGAGAACTGTTACCATTCCAGCCAATTGTATCATCATTGGTGTTGAATAATAAATTTCCCCAGCGGTTGAAGATCTTTAAATTATAATCGTTCTTATCTACAAAATGTGTAACGGGTAGCCATACTTTATTTACACCTTTAGGCGCAAATGCTGTTGGAATAAATACATCTGCCTCCACATAGGTTGTAGCGCGATTTGAATTTGCGGTTTCGGCAATATTATTTGGATTTCCTAAAGCCTCAACAGCAATTACCATGTATTCTATTTTTGATCCTTCCGAAGCTGCATCTTCAAGGTTGTCTATGTATTCGCTTACTGAACCATTTGTATAACCTGTAGGTTGTGCTGGCACTGCACCATTCACAATACGATAAACGCTATATCCGCCCAAACCGCCACCAAATGCTGTATAATTATTCCAGGTTAATTTTTTTTCGAACATGCTTTGGGTTACATCTGATACTTGTAACCAAACCGATTTTACAATGGCACTTTGTGTACGATCATTACCGCAACTATCTTTTGCTAGTGCTTTGTAATAATAACTACGCTCGCGTGTTTTAAGATCAGTATCATTAAACACATAATTTGGTCCGCCTGTAAAACTAATGAACCCAATTTTTTTATACGAACTTCCATCTTCGCTTCGATAAAGATCAAAACCACTTCCCATTTTTATGGCATCTACAATAAATTTTACACGAATGCTTTCATCTCCGGTAACAGAAACAGAACTGATATAAATAAAATCGGGCGCAACAGTTTGGTAGGAGAAAAAATTAACCCGATTAGAGGAAGATGAAACTGTTTTATTGCTATTGAACGCGCGAACGTAATAGGTTATATTTTTTGCAGGGTCAACACCGGTATGCGTAAAAAATGTATTATTGGTTGAACCTAATAATTGAAACGCTCCTCCATTTACCGAATAGTAAACACGGTACTCCGAAACCGGCCAGCCTGAGTAAGCTGTCCAGCTTAATTGTGTTTGGTAATTGCACTTATCGTACGTGTGATCTAAAAAAATTGTTTTATGCGGAAAATTTAATAATCCTGGATTACCACAACTGTCTATCGGTGCCGTTAAAAATTCTACAGGATTATTAAGTGCGGCCGTTGAAGTAAATGTATAAAGCGTAACAAACTGCCCTAGTACAATATCCATAAGCGTGTTTGTTGCAAGCACTTGATAAATATTATATCCCCAAGTATCATTAGAAACAGAGGGCTGATAACCAATAATTGTTTGCCCGTTAGGCAATACACTTACCGAATCCACCAAGCTTCGCGTTGGTCCGTTTTTATCCTCAAAAATTCCACCGCGTATATTTGAAACCGATGTACAACCGGATCCATCGCCAATTATAACTTGGTAATTATACGTTTGCGGAGTACAAATTGTAATAGAATCCTTGTAGGAAAGATTTCCTGTATTTAATAAATTTACCCATGTTGCGCTTGGATATTCTCTCAATACCGAAAAGCTTACTGAGGTGCTAGCCAAAGGCGGTTGATGCAATTGATTGTATGCTAAATGTGCTACTCCATCACCAGGATTATTCAAATTCAAGAAAATACTTCTTAACGTATCTGATGAGGACGAAATACTTGAACCACCGGGACCAAATTTTGTTCTTACATAGTAATACTGACTTTGTGTATTTGCAAGAAGAGTTGTATGCGTAAATGATGCGTTACCTACTGACCCCATACTTGCAGTATTAGTATATGGACCATTTTGTAAAGTAGAATGAAAGATCTCGTAACTAAAAAATAATCCTCCCGGATCATTCGTTGGGATCCAAGTTAATGTCACATCTCCAGTTACTCCAACTTGCAAACAACGCAACTGAGGAGCAGCCACTTGAGCTTTCAAGAGGTTAATGAGTAAAATAAGTATGCCTATATGTCGAACTTTCAATTAGTTATATAACGTACAAAGTTACAAAAAATTGCGCAAAACCTACAATTTGGCATAAAGGGCAAAATTTGGTACATTTGGGTATAAACTATACGAAACATGAAACAACTTTTACTAGTATTTGGGGCAATTTTAACATTTAGTTTAAGTGCTCAAACTCCAGACCCTAATTTTGATCAACCGTGGGTTACAAGTCCAACCGGCTATCCTGCAAAAGAAGCAGTTGGCTGGATGTCGACCAACGTTTTAACCCATGCATTGGCGAGCCCAAGTAATCCAACGAGCTGTGTTCAGTCGGCTACAAATTGCAGCGGCGGTAATTCAATGAGAATTGAAACTGAAAAATTTACACTTGGTGTATTAAATGGATTGTTGCCTGACACCTGCGGATTTGCATTTACTGGAACTGTTGCTATTTCGGTAACCGGTGGTCGTTTGGTGGATGGTTTTCCATACAATCAACGGCCTACACAAATTACGTATTGCTACCAAACCACTTTAGTTGGCGGAGATACTTCTGGCGTTAGTGTTGCTTTATGGAAATGGAATGGTACAAGCCGTACATATATTGGTGGTGCAAAAAATAGTTACACTGCTAATGTAGGTTCAATGACCAATGCCACTTTAGCAATTGCTTATTCAAGTACTGTAACGCCTGATAGTATGTGTTTGTATGTTGGATCGAGTTATAAATTCTCGGGAACAACTATTCGCAATAAAGCTAAAAAAGGAAGTGTGATTTGGGTTGATAATTTTGTTTACCCTGCATCAACTGTTGGAGTAAAAGAAACTTCTGTAAATGAAATGAATGTAATAGCTTATCCAAATCCTGCTAACACTGCATTTTATGTGAACGCCGAAAGTTCTGATGCTAAGAATTTAGAGATCATTGATCTTACAGGAAAAGTATTAGAGCGTTTAACATTTACTGATGGAAAAGTAAAAGCAGATGTAAGTAAATATCATACAGGTATCTATTTATATTCAGTTACCGGCAATAATAACCAACGTTTAAAAACAGGTAAATTTACTGTAACCCACTAATTAATTTAATTAACGTAAGCCACTCCTTGCGGGGTGGCTTTTTTTTTCTCGATACGCCACTACGCGTCGTGACTACTCGAATTGAAATTGAAAATATGAACATTGAAGAGACAATAAACGCTGATATTAAAACGGCTATGCTTGCCAAGGATGCAAAAAAACTGGAAGCATTAAGAGCAATTAAATCTGCCATCTTATTATTAAAAACATCACCTGAAGGTCTTTCGGAAGATACAGCGATGAAGGCCATACAAAAAGAAGTGAAGAAACGTAAAGAGAGCGGTGATCTTTATACGCAACAAAATCGCGCTGATCTTGCTGAAGTTGAAATTTATCAAGCTGGAGTAATGGAAGACTATTTACCCGAGCAATTAAGTGAAGACGAAATAAAAACGCAACTACAAGCTATCATCACACAAGTTGGCGCTAATGGTGCCGGTGATATGGGAAAAGTAATGGGTGTGGCTTCAAAACAATTTGCAGGTAAAGCGGATAATAAAATTGTTTCGCAATTAGTGAAACAATTACTGGGTTAAGCTCTGCTTTTACCTAAAGAAGACAATTCTCTTCCTATACCCATGAACGAGGTAATATTCAAAGGGAATTCGAGATATACATGAAGGAAAGAAAGGAAGAACAATACTTTTAATCCTTTATTATAATCATAAGCATATAAAGCAATTGATAGCAACCATAAAACAATGGTTGCTATTAATGTTTTTTTAGGCACTAAATGCCATTTGATAACCGATGTTTTTGAGAACCAGTTCAAGTAATGATAAGTGTACGCAAAGGCAATAAAACGCATGATCACAAAACCTGCATTGCTCGTATAAACCTGATCTACGCTGGTAAGCTCGTCCATACGAAAGAATTGTATGAGGCGTACATTTAGCTCAGCAAACAATGAATAACTTTTTTGTGAATACTCGCTTACTTGGTAAAACAAGCCTTGTGGTTGCACTACAAAAATTACAACTGCACAGGCTATTAATGTTAGAATAGAAATAATGCCCGGCCATGAACGTTCCTTTAAAGTGCCATACAACATGAACATCCAAGTGAAAATAAAAACGTGAATGATAGTTGGAAGAAAAATGGCGATCCATGTAAAATAAGTATTCGCATCGTTAAGATAACTAATAGAGATAACTGCCAAAATTAGCACCGCCATCCGATATAGCCAGTCCTTCATAAGAACAAAAGCAACAGAAGAAAGCAAACCAAAAGCAATTAGATCAGGAAGGTAGCCTGTACTTTGTTTGGTCGGATTAAAATTAAAATACACCATAATAACACAAGTTGCCACTAAGATCAAAAAATCATATTTTCCTTTTGTAAAATAACTTTTCTTGTGCAACCATCCAATTTCGGTGAGGTAGTGTAAAGGGCCCAATACGCCGTACGAAAAAAGAAAAAGCTCGAATGGCACAAAAAATGCAATAATACAACTGAAGATGATCAAACCCGTATTTACATGATGTATGGTAGAACTATTCATTACTTCTTTTTAGTGCTGGGTTTATTATACTCCGCTATGAACTCAGGCCATTTTTTTGTTTTAAAATGATCTTCGCCATAAAATATCAAACCCGGTTTAATAAGATCCGGAGAAAAATAAAAATTGAACACATCAATCGTGTTTAGTTTTTCATCCAACACACAAGTTGCAGGTAATGAAAAGCGGTTATCGCAAATTTTTAGGGATAAAGAATGTAATGGAAAATTATTGATCACACTCTTAATGAATTTCTCGCCTTTGAACTCAAGTGTATCATTAGTTTCGGCATTAAATTCTACCAAATAATATTTTTCGTTAATGATCTTGGCAATGGCACTATCCATAAAAGTTGTTTTACTCATTACCTTGCAGGAATTGCAAAAACTGCTGGTGATATGTACCAATACTTTTTTAGGTTTTTTCTTTTGCAGCTTATCTAGCTCTTTAAACGTATATACCTTTACGGGTTTTTTTCGGAAATTGGTATCGTAAAATGTTTTAGCAAAATTAACTCCAAACACTTCGAAAGTTGTATTGCGCCATGCATTCTCTAACATAAATACCAAAATAGGTTCTATTTTCTTTTCTTCAAGATAGCCTTGCGACAATAAGGTGTACTCATAATTATTAGTAATAAATGCCGTAGTTGGATAACTCAATTGCTGCCCCATTAATTTGAGCGCAAATTCGTGCGGAGTTTTCGGCTCTTTAGAAGTGGGCTTGTAAACTTTTCCATTGAATTCAATGGTATCCTTACCCTCGGCATTGAATTTTACAGGATAAAAATTAGTGTTTATATATTCAGCAATTGCGGGGCTTGAATACGTTGTACGCATCATATGTTTACACCAGCCGCACCAATCGGTATAAAAATCAAGGAGTATAGGCCGTTGAAATTGCTTGTTCTTTTCTTGTGCTTCTTTGATAGTGATCCACTTAACTAAGCCATTAGTTTCGGTAGCTTGAGAGAAGCCTTGTTGAAACATTGTGAGAAAAGCACTGATAAATATGGATAACCTTAACATTTAATTAATAGAAATTTAGGTCTTTAATTGTAAATTTGTATAAAAATAAAACTAATTATCATGGTTAAAAAATTACTTTCATTATTTATTATCTGTTTTATTGTTAAATCAGTAAACGCTCAAAATTTTTCATTAAAATATACATTTGCCGCAGTTACAAATAGCTCGGGGCCTGTAGATCCAACACCTACACCAACAGTAGTTGGCGTTAGCACAAATTCGTGGACAGCAGTTGGCACTGGAACAAACTCAACTGGGGCAGGTTATTTTTCTTATACCGGTTGGGGAACGGGTGCTACAAATAGTGTTAATACAACTTTCACCGGATCTATTGATCCAGCAAAATATTATGAAGTTACAATTACCCCTCAAGCAGGATATAGCGTGACTTTAAATAACATGACTTTTGGAGCAAGCCGTTCAGCTACAGGTATCCGTAACTTTGCCGTAAGAACGAATAAAGATAGTTACGCAGCTAATGTTGCTGCAACTTACACGCCACTAAATTCGGCAGCAAGCACAACCGTTATTACAATTCAGGGTGGTGATACATTTTTTTGGTTTGATGATGCAAATAGCACTTCAGGTCCTGCTGCTGGTTCAGCTGCCAATAACTTATGTGGAGCAAATTTTTCTGGCCCAAACTTCACTAGCCAATCAAGCCCATATACCTTAAGGATCTATGCCTGGAATTCAGAAGCTGCTGGTGGAACTTTTAGAATAGATTCATCGTCGATCAATGGTGTGGCGACTTTTTCTACAGCAGGATTTGGAAATATCTCTCATGATCTTAACGCTTCATTTAAACTTTATCCAAATCCAACTCATAATGGTTTAGTTTATATTGAATCAAAAAATGCGAATAAAGGAACTATTGAGATCGTTAATTTACTAGGAAAAGTGATCGCACTCGAAGAAATAGAAAGCAATTACTCTACAGTAAAATTAGATGTGAGCACTTTAGCTGAAGGAACTTACTTTGTAAGATACCGCAATGGCGATAAGATCATCACCGAAAAATTGATCATCGCAAAATAATTTTCACAATTTTTTGTTAAGTCCCAACTGAATCACAATTTAGTTGGGACTTTTGATTTTATTGACTCTAGATTAAAATTCCTATCTTCATAATTAAATGATGGTTATTCAAAAGAATAAAATAAGCAATATCACCTTTTACTTCTTGGTTTTGATACTTGCATTTTTTGTAGTGGCCTTTCCTGCACACAATGTATTTTCATACGATGTGTTTGGTTATTACATGTATTTACCTTTAACGTTCAAGCACCACGATCTTACCATTCAAAATTATCAGATCATTGAGGAGATCTTTAACACCTATTCAGCGAGTGAAACATTTTATCAGGGTATAAAATGGGATAATGGTAATTGGGTGATGCGCTACCCCATTGGTCTTTCGATCCTTTATGCGCCATTTTATCTTATTGCCGATATGATTGCGCCTTACACCTCGTATAAAGCCGATGGATTTTCTCGCCCCTACCAATTAAGCGTGTTGTTCGGCTGCTTTCTTTATACTTGTATCGGACTGCGTTATATTAAAAAGATTCTACTTCATTTTTTTAGCGATGCGGTTTCGGCCTTTACGCTTTTATGCATCACTTTAGGGACCAATTATTTTTTCCATACATCCATTCACGGGCAAGGCGCCATGTCGCACAACATATTACTTAGTTTATACGCCATCATTATTTACCTAACCATTAAATGGCATCAAAGTTATAGCACTAAATATATTATTTTAATTGCCCTTGCGATTGGGCTTACGGCCCTTTGTAGAGCTTCAGAGATCATTGTACTTTTGATCCCGTTATTTTATGGTGTAACAAATTTTAAAGGCGTAAAAGAAAAATTAGCTTTGCTTATAAAATACAAAATGCAAATGCTCATTTTTAGTGGCATTATTATTGCCATTGGATCTATACAATTTTACTACTGGAAATATGCCGCCGGAAAGTTCATTGTAAACCCTTATGGCTCCAGCAACCCTGGCGAAGGTATAGAACTTGGCAATCCTCATATTTTAAAAGTGCTTTTTAGTTTTAGAAAAGGCTGGTTTATCTATACACCTCTTATGCTATTTGCCATGTACGGCTTTTGCCATCTGTACAAAAAGAACAGAACACTTTTTTACAGTGTTTTTATTTATTTTATTGTTAACCTGTATATTGTTTCAAGTTGGTCGTGTTGGTGGTACGGCAGTTGTTTTGGCAACCGGGCCTTGATACCAAGCTACGCTGCACTATGTATTCCATTAGCTTACGCCTTTGATCATTTACTCTTTAATAAATTAAAATATGTTTTTGTACCATTGATTTTTGTTTTAATTGGATTGAACCTTTTTCAATCATGGCAAATAAGCCAAGGCATTCTTGATTCTACCAATATGTCGCGTTCGTATTATTTTTCTACCTTCCTTCAAACCGAATATCCTGATCAAGCGCAAACAGATTTACTACTCAAAGGTAAATTTAATTCAGGCATTGAGGTATTTACTAAAAAAGATAGCTTAACTCATGTATTAGGATTTAAAAAAATTATCGACTTTGAAAAGGAACCTATTGATAAACGCTATATATCGAATGTTGTTTATCATAAAGGTAAAAACAGTTTGATCTTAAGTGATAAGACCACAAATTCATGCACGGTACAGGCAGTGTATAAGGATCTGACACAAAAATCATATACCTGGATAAAAGCAAGCGTATGGGTGTATGCATTTTATCCCGTAAAAAGTACCGACGCTTTTTTTGGTGTTCATATGAAACATAATGGCTACATATTTAAACCAAGCACATATAAATTAGACAATATATCCATTAAGCCAAAGGAGTGGACAAAACTAGAATATTTTTATTTAGTACCCGATGATTTGAGAAGTAGAAAAGATAAGGTTTGTGCATTCTTTGTAAATAAAGGAACAGAGCCTATCATCATTGACGATCTTAGTATTGAATCCTACGAACCTATTATTGATCAATCTTACTTTTAGAAACTAGATCAATCCTCTTGTTTTTATTTCAAGATATTTATTGAGCGCGTTGATGGTGAGTTTTTCGGGAGTGGTATACACACTTAAAATGCCATATTGTTGAAGCTCCTTTGTGATTTGGCGCTTTTCATAATCAAATTTCTGAGCAATGGTTTGTTCGTAGATCTCAAACGTAGAGCGAGGTTTTACTGCCAACAGATCCCTTAATTCTGTATTCTCAAAAAAAATGACAACAAGCACATGTTGCGTTGATATTTTTCTTAAGTATTTCATTTGTCGCTTTAGCGCATTTACAGTTTCAAAGTTGGTGAAAAGTAAAAGCAAACTTCGTTGTGTTATTTTTTGCCTTACGTGCGAGAACAATGTTTCGTAACTTGTTTCCAGGAAATTGGTCTTTGCATTATACAATGCTTCCTGAATTCGCATTAACTGATCTCCCCTATTATCTGTTTTTACTTTAAAATTAATATGATTTGAAAAACCGATCACACCGGGTTTATCTTGTTTTATCCAGGCTACATGGTCTATCACCAAAGCAGCATTGATAGCATAGTCCAATAATTTTAATCCTTCAAATGGCATTTTCATTATGCGACCCATGTCAATCACGCAATATACATGCTGCGACCGTTCGTCGCGATAATGATTTACCATTAACTGACTTTTACGCGCTGTTGCCTTCCAATTAATTGTTCGAATATCATCACCACTTACATACTCTTTGATCTGTTCAAATTCAGTGCTATTTCCAATTCGGCGAATGCGTTTTACACCAATATCAGTTAAGCGATTACTTATTGCTAATAATTCAAATTGGCGCAACCTTATGAACGAAGGGTAACAGGCCATCATAAATGGATCTTCGAGCTTTAAATGGCGCTCAATAAAATTAAATTTGGTGCAAATAAATAAATTGATCTTTCCAAAATGATACTCGCCCCTTTCGGTTGGTTTAAGGTCATAATTAAAATTTCGTTCTTGTTGTGGAGCTAGCTCTGTGGAAATTTTAAAATTACGCATCTGTACTTGCACCGGTAATTCATCAACAATATCCACATATATTTTAAACGCATAAAAACTTTGCACATGCAGCGTTAGCGTATTAACATCGCCATTACTTAAACGTTTATACTTGGGAACACGCCAAGCGTTTACTGGTTGCTTATGCCGCACCAAAAATAAAGCATCAGCTAAACATGCCATGATCATTAACCATAGTAACGAAAACGTTGGTATATACAACAGAGTAAAATTAAAAGCCAAAATAAAGCATAAGATCAAAAAGAAAATGACCCAATACAACCGCTTTGTTGGCCTTAACTGCTTAAATATGTTCCAGATCTTTTTGAACACTATCTTGGCACTTCAATTTTATCTATCAACTGTTGAATAACCGTATCTACGTGAATTCCCTCCATTTCTTTTTCCGGTGTTAAAGCCACGCGATGTCTGAGAACAGGAGTTGCTACATATTTGATATCATCCGGCGTAACAAAATCTCTATTCTGAATAGCAGCAGTTGCTTTTGACGCATTTAAAATAGCAATTGAGGCGCGCGGTGATGCGCCAAGGTATAAACTTGGGTTTTTACGCGTCGATGAAACTAACTGTATGATGTACTTGATCAAATTCTCTTCTACAACAACCTTTTGTACCAAACCTTTTAATTTTAGGATACCATCCTTGGTTAGAAAACTTTTTACTTTGCTAAAATCTATCACATGAGAATTGCTTTGTATGTTATTAAGCATTTCTGTTTCGTCTTGAATAGCCGGATAACCCACGGCAATTTTAAACATAAAACGATCCAATTGTGCTTCGGGCAAACGGTAAGTTCCCTCTTGTTCAATTGGATTTTGTGTAGCTAACACAATAAACGGAAGATCTAACTTATGCGTTATGCCATCCACAGTGATCTGCCTTTCTTCCATGGCCTCAAACAGGGCAGCTTGTGTTTTTGCCGGTGAACGATTGATCTCGTCGGCTAAAACTATATTAGCAAATAGTGGTCCGCGCTTAAATTCAAAATCATTATTCTTTGTATTAAAAATAGATGTTCCAATAATATCGCTTGGCATAAGATCAGGCGTAAATTGTATCCGCTTAAAATTTGCTTCAATAGTTTTAGCAAGCAACCGAGCTGTTAATGTTTTTGCAACGCCCGGCACACCTTCAATTAAAACATGTCCATCTGCCAATATAGCCACCAATAAAAGATCAAGCATCTGAGGCTGGCCTTTGATGTATTTTCCTATCTCACTTTTTACTTCGACAATGTGCGTTGCCAATTCTGTCAGGTCTACCCTGTTCTCAAATTTATTTTCCATAGTTTTATCTTAAGCTTTTAGTATTAAAGTTTGTAATTTGTCGATTCAGTTCTATAAGGTCATATTCGGATGCCGTTTCCAGTTTTCTTAAGCGCTCGCAATACATGAGCAATTGGCGCACTAATTTTGTATCGTAACCGCTCAATTCGCTAATGCTTTCCATAAATAGTTCGTTTATCTCGGTTGTTGAAACATTAAAACGTTTTCTAATGGTTTCGTAAAAATATTTTACGCGTTCGTCGGCAATGAATTTATGATTTTCGCTATTAAAATAAACGTGACTTACTACATTCACAAATTCCAACGTTGTATTTGTTACTGGTTCCAAAACCGGAATGGCTCGTTGGCGACGGCGTCCGTCGGATATCATGTAAATGATCAATGTTATTAGCATTAAAATATAAGCGGCATAAAGAGCGTCGCTATCTAATATCAATTTAAAAAAAGACCCCGATTGTACATTGAATGTTTTATAGTACTCATCCCAGATCAATCCATTCGTGTTTTGCGTTGCGTAAGAAAGCACAGAATAAGCATACGGCCTATTTGGATGATTGACCACGAAATAATTTGTAAATACATCCGGCATGCTCATTAAGATCAATTTTCCTTCGCCAATCGTTGCTTTTATCAATACAGAATTGCTATCCTGGTTAACCGAACACGATGAGAATTTTGTTGAATCATAATTGGTAAAATATGAATCAGTACATAAATTTGGATATTTATAAACATCCTTTTTGTTCTTCGCTTTCATTTTTAGATCAGCGCCAGATCGCTTTAAAAGCGTATCAATATTGGTAAAGAATTGGTACGACCGCGGTGTAGTTCTAATATGAAAGGTATCCAAGCCCCTAAATTCATCTGCTGCAATAAATATAGTATTTCCCATCTCCATAAAATGGAATAAGGTTTTAAGATCTGTCTTACTTAAATCAATACTACCATTTATGATCATCAAACATTTTCTTTGTTCAATACTGGTGTCGGGCAAATTGTAAAGCGTATTTTTATTCACCACAATTTGTTTTCCATAGGTTGGCTTTAATAATTGGTAAATAGCGTTTGTTCCAAAAGGGTTTTTATCTTTTGAGGCATAGGTTCGTTGCCAATTCATAGGTTTAGGCAAAAGGTATTGAATTGCCACCACCAAAATGAACATGCCGCCGAATATCCAAATATATTTATTGTTCCCTTTGAACATTTAAATGCGTTTCAAATGATAAAAATTCTTTCTTAAGGTTTGTATACTTTGTTTGATCCACTGTAAATTTTCCGTACCACACATGATCATAAATTCTGCTCACCGCCATAAACTCTTTTAAAAAATCCGACTTCCTCAGATCATTTTGATAATCGATATTTGTTTTGGCCGGCTGAAACATCAAATGCCCAGTCTTTTCCAAAAGGAAAAGACACTTTAAGTAATTCCACCGTACGACCGTTCTAAAGTCATTGTTCCTCAGTGCTTCATCTATCATCTTATCAAAATTAATAGTGTTTAGGTCGTCTGTAATTTCGCTGAAATTAAATGTGGTGAGTTTACTTTCGGGCCTAACCAAACGACTCAGATCACTTCGCCATAACAACCAAATAACAAGTATCACGCAAAAAATTATGACGCACCATATGATAAGTGTTCGGGTGAATTCTACATTTTCGTTATTGTTATTCCCAAAGATCAATTCAGACAACCAATCCATAAAGCGATCAAGTAATCCCGATTCGTATTTTACATCACGATCGTATTTCATTTTTTGATCAGCGAATACCTTCATCTCAAGCAAATTATCTGGACGGATCAATTTTAATTCACTGCTATCTACCTTAGCAACTCCGGTACTATCAGAAGCTTTGTAACTAAAGATATTGCTCAATAAAAAAAAGTATAGAATAATCTGTTTCAGTGGGCCGTGGTTTTAAACTTAAATACTTTCAATTTTTTCCAGGATGGAAATCCCCTCTTTCTTCTCTTCCAGGCTGGCGCATTGCAAATTCATCATAATAAAATAAATAGCATATACACACGCTATAAGTAAACCGCTTATTGAGAAAAGAACAATAATATAAATAGGCACATCATATCCGGCCTGAGAATTTTGCATATCATCCAAATTACGATTCATTCGTGTAAAAAAAGAGATGATGAATACAATATAGGAAGGAAGAAATACTATGAAACTTAAAATATACGTTATTAAACCGCAAAGGAAAGAAAGTGACCAGGTGATCCAGAAATTTCCTTTAAAATTCTTGAACACCTTTCCGATAGCCTCAAATACATTAATACGGTGACGTTGAGAGGTGAACAAAATAGCTGTGTAAAAATAAAGCACAATAGGCATTACAATAAGTAAGAAAAATATATACACCAGAATAAATAAAAGTATTCCTAAAACAGCGCTTATTTTAATGAGCAAGGCCATTAATCCAAATACCAATGCAATAATTAACCCAAATACCAAACTAAGAATTACCAATATGAACATGGCGCCCAATCCTCTTAGGAATTGACCAAAAAAGTTCTTTAAGATGTCTTTTATCTGCGGCTTTTCATTTTCGGGCAAGCTGTCGTTTAAAAGCATATGCTCATTTAATACTGTTACAAAAGCGGTATAACCTAATAACGATAATAGTGTCATCAATAACAATGTTCCGGCCATGGAAGCATAAAAACCCATTATATCGTTTGCTGCCGACGTGATATTAGCGAACATGCCCTTAAATAGAAAGGTTATTAAAACCGTTGCTCCTAAAACGAATGGCGATACCAATAATAATATAGAACCGAACAATGATTTAAAATTTTGTCGCATATAGCCAATGGTATCTCCAAAAATCTCTCCAAAGGTTCTTGCTTTTCTTACATATACTTTTGCTTTCATAATGGATATTTGCGTTTATAATAAAGTGGTAAAAAAATAAAATAGAAAAAAATAAAAGCAAAGGAAAGGCCAATGATAGTTATTGATAAAGCTAAATGCATTTCTGTATAACGAGTTACAAAACTTTCAAGAAAACCAGCAATGATAAAGATAGGAAGAAGGCCAATGATGATCTTAAGGCCGTGCTTTACAGCAGTTTTAAAAGACTCCAAACGCGTGTGAGTTCCCGGAAAAATAAAACTATTACCTAACACAATTCCGGCGCAACCCGCTAAAACGATTGCAGATATTTCAAATGCACCATGAATCCAAACAACTTTTAAAGCTTTGTCAAGCACATTGTATTGAAAGAACAGCGTGAAAAAACATCCCAGCATGATGCCATTATTCACCAACATAAATCCGGTACCAAAAGCTGTAAGCAAACCTAATACAAAAGCATAAAAAGAAACTTTGATATTATTTAAAGTGATCCACATGAACATCAAAAATTGGTTTTCTTCACCGTAAATCCCTAGAGCATTTCCGTTTTTTATCCTTTCAATTGTAAGATCCACATAATAGTCTCCCAATATCAAACGTACAAAGCTGTCATCATATAGTTGAGATGCTACACCTAAAAATGTAGCCAAACCAAAAATAAGAAACGAATAAAATAATTGCTTGTGATACTTTGAAAAGAACATAGGAACTTCGTAAACGTAAAAATTTACAAAACGACCCCCACTCTCTTTCCGATTTTTATAAACCAAGTGATGAACCTTTGACGCAAGATTATTGACGTATGCTTGTGTTCGAGTTTGCGGAAAATTGGTATTTGAGTAAGAAAGATCGTCGGTTAATTCAACAAACATATTGGTAAGTTCGGCAGGGTCTATCCTTTCAGTATTGTTCAGTTTATTTTCATACTCCGTCCACTTTTTTTCATTCTGCTTCAAAAACGTGATCTCTTTCATACCTTATTAAGTGAATATAAATATATATATTTATACAATAAATTCAAACCTCAGGCTTGGATCAAATTCAAATAAATACCACCCAAAATGTTGCCCTTGGCTACGAACCTGCAGGAGTTGGGTATCGTATCCTGGCGGGGCTTTTAGACCAGGTGTTTGTTATTGTATATACAATTTTGATCTATTGGTTCTTTTTCACATTTGTACTTAGCAGAAACTATTACACAGATGAAAGTGATCATTCTGACAGCTACAACGCCATTATGGTGGGGCTCATGACCCTGTTTCTTGTACCGGCAGGATTATATCATTTGCTTTGCGAAACTTTTTTAAATGGACAAAGCTTCGGAAAAAAAATAGTACAAATTAAAGTGGTAAAGATCGATGGCACACAACCTGGTTTTGGCTCTTACCTCATTCGCTCCATGTTACGCTTAATGGATGTAACACTCATTTCTCCTACTATCGGAATTATATGCATTGCGGCCACCGAAAAAAGTCAGCGCTTAGGAGATATTGCCGCGGGAACTACAGTTATTAAACTTAATACTAATCTTTCAATTAGAGATACGATTCTTTACCAACAAAGACCGGAATACAAAATTGTGTATGAGCAAGTAGCTTTACTCAATGATAAAGAAGCTAATTTGATAAAAGAAGTTTTAGAATTTTGCGAGAAGCAAGAGCAACCACAGCATTTAAAACAACTCAGCGATAAACTAAAAACAAAATTGGGAATAGAAAATTCTGAACAAAACGATCTGGAATTTCTTCATACGATATTAAATGATTATAGTCATTATCGCTTCGAGAATTAAGTTAAGTTCTGAAAATTGAATTTTTTTGTTGTTAAACTTGAATTTTCAGGACTCGTTAAAAGGAATAAGTGCTCAATTGATCTTGCCTTAAACAAACGTTATTGAATTTCTTACTCCAATACTCCGCCAAATATTCCTGTTCTGTTTGCCCAGGCGTTGGAATAAGAATAAGGTCTTTTTTTTCTAGAGCATTCATATCCATTAAAGTGCTATAGCCACTACGGCACACCATTACTCGTGATTGCGCAACTACTACACTTAATTCTTCTGCATTGGGTAATTTTACTAAATGGATGTTCTCCAGCTGATCGCGTAGATCATCGCAGATGCTAGAACTCGAAACAATTACTGCATTACCCTTATAGTTTTGCAATTTTCCCCAGATCTCTTTCAAAAGATCTGATTGTGTTGGCTCGGGACCGGATAACAAAAACAAATGATCGTATTTCATTTCGCCTTCTCTTTTTTGCAGCCGACTTAACGGACCAATATATCTACAATTTAAACCAAATACATTATCGCTTAACTCTCCGGCAAGTTTTTTATCTTTTTCTTCATAGTCAGGAACCCATACTTCATTGAATTTCTTTAGTAATTTTACATGGGTGCTATTCGACCATTTCGCAAAAAAAGGTGTTTTTAAATTTAATTGATGGCATACGATTATACTATGCGCGTTTTTTGAATACAATCCGTAACGATTATCCGAAATAATTACCTCAATTTTATTCTTTACAATATAGCTTTCAATAAGCTCGTGCTCCTCTTTGATGACATTTAATATCTTAGGGTACTGCGTTCCTAACTTTAGCCAAAGTGGTAACACAGAGCTATACGATATATTGTACTCCGGCAATTGCGCCCGTTCCAATTCCAGAAATTCCTCTGTAAAGATCTTTTCGGTTAAAGATGTGGTTCCAAGAATTACAGTATTTCCGTTGAGCAAAAGCGTTTTTATAATAGGCACGCAACGGGTAGCATGACCCAAACCCCAATCGAGTGCCGCTAAAAAAATTCGTTTATTTTTTATTCTAAGATCCAGAATTATTTCTCGGGATTTAAAACAAATTGCTTTAACTCGCCATCTATAATGTATTTGTTGGCAAACGCTTTAAAATCTTCTTTCTTCAAAGCTTTTACCCAATCCTTGTACTTATCAATATCAGTTAAATTTTCACCAGCCGTTTCGCTGCCCATAATATAGCTCATCCAAAAATCATTTTCCTTTAATTGCAACTCACGCTCTTTCAAAAATCCTTCTTTTACCTTTGTTAGATTCTCGTCATTACCCCCATCCTTTTTCACTTTAGCTATTTCTTCTTTGGTAGCGTTTACTAATTTTTCCACATTCTCTGGCGCGCAGGCAAATGTACATGTGATCTTTAATCCTGCATTTGGTGTATAACTCATGGCAGGATAAATTCCCACACCATATACACCACCTTTGTCTTCACGTAAATTTTCGCGCAAAGTAATATTCAATAATTTCATTAAGGCATAAACCTCAAATCTATTTTTACGACTGTACTCAAAGGTATTTGTCCACGATAAATTAACGCGGCTTCTTGGCTCATTTCCCTTTTTGTAAACTTTAGTATATGCTCCCTTTGGTGTTTTAGCACCAATATCAGTGATCTTCTCATGCTTTGTACTAGCCGAAATTCCGCCAATATATGTTTCTATCAAGGGTTTTATTTCTTCCAAAGTAAAACTTCCAACAAAAATGAACATAAAGTCACTAGGGTCAGAAAAACGCTCTTTAAAAATTTGATTGCAATTTTTCTGGTCAAGATTTGCCAGATCTTCCATTTTAGTTGGTTTAGCACTAGAGTGGTAGCTACTCATGAAATATCTTACAGAATCTCCAAACACCTGATCAGGATCGCTACCTGCGTTTTGAAGAAATGCTTTTTGCTTTTCAATAGCCGATAAAAATGCAATAGAATCTTTACGTGGTTTAGTGAACACCAAATTCACTAACTGCAATAAGGTTTCCACATCCTTTTTATTTGAATTACCAAACAAACTTTCATCGTACGTACCAACCCCTGTATAGAGTCTCGCAGTTTTGTCTTGTAAGTATTTTTCCAAAGCAATAGCATCAAATTTTCCATAGCCCGATTCATCTTGAATAGAATTAGAAAAATCAGCATTTAATCTATCCTTTTCCGGATATTGACAAGTTCCCCCAACACTATACGCTTGCATATTGATCTCATCATTTTTAAACGTAGTTGGCTTTAATAATACTTTTACACCATTGCCAAGTGTCCACTCTGTAATACCATAACCTCTATCAGTAGTTTTAAATACTTTTTGTGGCGAAGGTTTTTTAGATATCAAGGGTTCGTTTATCACTTTGTCCTCATACGCTTTAATATCCTTGTTCGTTTGCGCTTCATTGAACGCTGCCTTTATTTCATCTTCCAACGGCTTTTTACTTGATTCGTTCTCAGCAAGCATCATTATCGAAACTGCATTTTCTCCATTGCCGATCCACTTTTTTGCAAGTGCATTTATATCTTCCAATGTTATTTGAGGAACAAGATCCTTATAATAACTATATCTGTTCTCCACTCCGGGTTCTGCTTCTCCGGTTAGGAAATTATAAACGTACTGCATTACCAATTGCTTCGATTCTGTTTTATCCTTTTCGTTATATTGATTCTCCATATTGGTCATCAATTGTTTTTTCTGACGATCTAATTCACTTTGATTAAATCCAAAACGCTTTACACGTTCGTTCTCGGTAATTAATGCTTTCAATGCGTTCACTTCTTTTCCATTACTTGTAATAGCAAAACTTCCGTAACTTGCTTTACTTCTTACCATAGAGAAATAACCTGTATAACCAAACATAAATGGGGGAGAAGCTTGCTTGGTTAGTTCGCTCAATCGCCCGTTGATCATTCCATTATACAATTCCTGCATAATGGTTTGCTTAAAATCAGCATAGGTTTTTGTAACATTGTTATTTTCTTTTTGCATATAGGCCAATTGGATCATATTGTAAGGTGATTCCTTATCGCTTGCAACCGCCACACGAAAATCCTTTTGATCAGGAACTTCCCATACTTTAATTGGCTTTGGATTTATCGGTGCAGGAATATCAGAGAACACTTCAATAATCTTTTTTTCCATTTCCTCTACGTTAATATCTCCAACAACAATTATCGCTTGAAGATCGGTGCGATACCAATCCTTATAAAATTGTTTTAGTAAACTTTGCTTGCAATTTTTTAAGATCTCCGGTTTTCCTATTGGTAAACGCTCAGCATAACGCGAATCTTTGAACATCACAGGCCAAGTTTTACGATTCATACGCTCCATTGCTCCTTGACCCAAACGCCATTCTTCCATTACAACACCGCGCTCTTTTTCAATTTCAACGCTATCAAAACTTAGGTTGTGCGACCAATCCTTTAAGATCAATAAACCTTTGTCAACGATATCTTTTTTATCAGTTGGAATTTGCAACATATAAACCGTTTCATCAAAACTGGTAAACGCATTTAAATCCGGACCAAATTTTGTACCTATACTTTCTAAATAATTTACAAGATCATTTTTCTTGAAATTTTTTGATCCGTTAAAAGCCATATGCTCTACAAAGTGGGCCAAACCCTGTTGGTCATCATTTTCCATTGTACTACCTGCATTTACCGCCAAACGCAATTCGGCCCTATTCTCGGGCTTTGTGTTTTTTTCGATATAATACGACATACCATTTTTAAGAACTCCCCTTTTTACTTTTGGGCTCAATGGCAATTTATCTTGAGGTTTTAATGGATTTTGGGCTTGGGCAACTAATACCAAACTCAGCAATAGAACAATAACTTTTTTCATAGGATTGATTTATATAGTAAATATATCAAAAATTGGCAAAGTATTAAGTAACTTTAACCTGTGATTCCTACCTTTCCTGAGCATATTTTAACCACTCTTAAAGTACTACCCGATACACCGGGCGTTTACCAGTATTATGACAAGGAAAACAACCTTTTGTACGTAGGAAAAGCTAAGAACCTGAAAAAGAGGGTTAGCAGCTATTTTACTAAAGAACATGGCAATGCCCGTTTAACATTAATGGTTAAAAAGATAACGGACATCAAAACTATTAAAGTAGAAACAGAGTTAGATGCCTTATTGCTGGAAAATAATTTGATCAAGAGTTTAAAGCCGCGGTACAATGTTAATTTACGCGACGATAAAACATATCCTTGGATCATTATAAAGAACGAACGCTTCCCTCGCATATTTTATACACGCAAAAAAATAAAAGATGGCTCAGAGTATTTTGGTCCGTATGCTAATGTAAAAGTGATGCGTAATTTATTGGATTTTATTCGTCAAACATTTCCATTGCGTAATTGTACATACGACCTGAAACAGGAAAATATTGATAAAGGAAAATTTAGGCCTTGTTTAGAATACCATATTGGCCATTGCAAAGCACCTTGTGTTGGATTTCAAAAAGAAGAGGAATACAACGCCAACATGAAAGAAATTCGTGAGATCATTAAAGGTGATATACAATTTGCCATAAAAGATCTAACAGGGCAAATGAAAACAAAAGCAGGGGCTTTAGAATTTGAAAAGGCCGAAGAATTAAAACAGCGCGTGGATATGCTGGAAGCTTTTCAAAGCAAATCAACCATTGTGCACCCAACAATTACCGATACAGATGTATTTAATATTGTGAGTGATGAGAAATCGGGCTATGTAACTTATTTTAAAATGATGAATGGTACTATTGTGCAAAGTCAAACCATTGAACTCAGAAAAAAACTGGATGAAACGGATGAAGAATTATTGGTATTTGCGATGGTAGAATTACGCGGAAGATTTAATTCATATAGCAAAGAGATCATATTGCCATTTGAACCCGAAATTAAATTACCGGATTGCGATTATTATATTCCAAAAATTGGTGATAAGAAAAAACTATTGGATCTGTGTTGGCGAAATAGTAAAGAATATAAACAAGAACAAGACAAGCAAATTGCTATTACAGATCCGGAAAGACATACCAGCCGCATTATGCAGCAAATGATGAAGGATTTGCATTTAAAAGAAGAGCCCAGAAGAATTGAAGGATTTGACAACAGTAATATTCAAGGAGAACATGCCGTAAGCGCTATGCCGGTTTTTATTGATGGCAAACCTGCGAAAAAGGAATACCGACATTTTAATGTAAAAACGGTGCAAGGCCCTGATGATTTTGCAACCATGGAAGAAGTTGTTTTTAGAAGGTACTCGCGTGTAATTGAAGAGAACCAAGCCATGCCTCAATTAATTGTTATTGATGGGGGCAAAGGGCAATTGAGTGCGGCCATGAACAGTTTGCAAAAATTAGGTTTGGTTGGTAAAGTTGCGGTAATAGGAATTGCCAAACGTTTGGAAGAAATTTATTTTCCGGAAGATCCGATTCCACTATATTTAGATAAGAGAAGCGAAACATTAAAAGTAATTCAACATATTCGCGATGAAGCACATCGTTTTGGAATTACACATCATCGAAATAAACGAAGTAGAGAAACATTTAAATCAGAGCTAAGCGAAATAAAAGGAATTAGCGAAATTACGGTCCAAAAATTATTGATCGAATTGCGCTCGATGCAAAACATTAAAGAAGCAACACTCGAGCAATTAACTGCAGTTATTGGAAAAGCGAAAGCCGGCTTGGTGCATAGTTATTTTAATCAGGAATAATTTTTTGGGCGCTGTCTTTCGTCTCTTCCTCCCTCCCCCTGGTTCATCGGGTACTCCCTCAAGAGGGAGATGAGTCTCATCCCCCTCTTGAGAGTATGTACTGAGCGTATCGAAGTAGTGTGGATTGAGCGAAGCTCAAAACGGGGGAGGAAATAAAACAAAAATTAATCCTCACTAAATTAGCATCACCACACTCTATACCTTAAACGGAACATTCAATTTAAAACTTCAATTCTATCTCATATCGAAAATGCCCAAGCGACTAAACAATTTACAGAATAAGACTAGTCTAAACAGCTTACCTTCTGCGCATATGAAAAACAAAAAGGGCCGACTTTCATCGACCCTTTTTCTAATTTACCATTACTTTAAATCCAACTTCAACATCCGAATCACCGGGGGCAAAAGTTCCGTCTTTAACCCCGGGTTGATGCTTTAAAGTTATCGTAAAAAGATTTTTAGCTGAGCCGGTTGATGCGTAAGTTCTTAAGCGCGTTTTTAACCCAATGCCTCGCGTAGGTGTTCCAGCATCCAAATCAGTATAGGTTACTTTCATATTTGAACCCGAAAGAACTGTAGAGAATGGTGTACCTGTTGGATTAGATGAATTAAAAAAGAACATATGATCCTTGCCTTCTTGCTCAACCTCATTACTTATTGTATCCACCGGATTTTTTGTAACATCCAACAAAATTATCTCCATAAAATAAGTTTTGTTGCCACCTAAAGTAAAAATCGAATCGGATTGATTTGTACCTAGAAAAATCCCTGCATTCCCTCCATCCCCGTCTGCGTCTTCAAATCCAACTATTGAAACCACACTAGTTGCCGAATCGGTTAAATACAACTTCATCGTTGTGATCACCTCTTCGGTATTAGCCGGTGGTGGCGGAATAATTGGAGGAGGTGTGGTCTTTTTATCCTTTTTACAGGCCCCAAATATTAATACTGCTAAAATTAACACGACTACTGTTCTTCTTGAACTTGTTGTTTTTGTTTTCATTTTTAAGTTTTTTAATTATTAATAGTTTTTTTATCATAAAATGTAAGAGGTACTAATATTCGAATATTATAAGATACCCCTTGTGCATCTGCGAAATACCTGAATCGGTCGAGGTAATCGCGATACCTTTGATTTAATAAATTACTTGCGCTCAAAGAAATGTTTACTGCCTGTTTCTTTATTTTTATACTGCTACTAACTTCAAATCCCAATAAATAATATGCATTTGGAGGTGAAGAAAAATCGCCCGAAACAGGCACTCGCCATTGCTTACTTACAAAAGAATTATTTACCTGCATATAATTGTCCTTGAAAACGGAACCGCTTTTAAATTTGATGCGCAAATTCAGATCTCCCCTGTCCGCAGGCATAAGGATCAGATGGTCGTTATCAGTTTGATTCCATCCTCTAACTAACATTCCCTTCGCAGTAAGATCAAAATATTTACCAATGATCCAATCGATCTTCAAATCCATACCGCTGATCCTTGCATTGGCCTGTTTATATTCAAACACAGGATAAGCACCTCTTATGGTAAGCTCATTGTTTCCGGAAGGATTTAAATAAATATAATTAGCAAATTGATTATGGTAGAATGTGAGTTCGCCTCTCATACTTTTTCTTTTTAATGTTCCGGTAAGCGTAACATTATAAACCTTTTCGCTTTTCATATTCTCATCACCCCTCTCAATTGCCGAAACACCATGATGAATTCCATTTGCGTACAACTCGTTTACAGCAGGCGCTCTCCAGGCCGATCCGCCATTTAAGAAAAGGTTGAAACTCGTATCGGGTTTCCAGATAAGCCCGCCATTGTATGTGAAATTCGAAAAAAACAGTTTTGGTGTAACCAGATCATTTTGTTTGTAATAAAACGATTGTAAATATTTCTCGTCATACCTCAAGCCTAATTCAAATTCAACATGCTGTCTTACGTATCGCTCCGTTGCAAATACTCCCCAGGTATTATTCATGTAATAGGGAATAAAAAAGCGACCCAAGTAAACATTTTTCTGATTCATATAACTTGCCCCAAACATTCCTCTGAACGAGCGGATATTATCATGCTCCACAAGTGCTTCAATTGTTTGAGATGTTATGCGATAGTCTACTTGAGCAAGTTTTTCTTGAATTGCTTTTTGCTCTTCGCTTTTTGGCAAATGCAGATCATATTCTTTTCTCCAATTATATTGCCAAGCATATTGCACATTAGCCCTCCAACGATTACTAAAGTGATAATGCGCTGATCCCTTGATCAACTCGTGCGCAACTTGTTGAAACGGACGATCAATTTGATAACTGAATGGCGCCATGCTATCAATAGGTGTATATCTTTTATATGCGGCCGACAGATCACTTAAATTACCAATGTGAGAGCCTCTAAATATCCCAATCTTTGTATTGAATTGCGAATAATACATCTCCACTCCAAATTGTTTTAAATGATATCCAAGCGCGTACGAATAATTATATTCTTCAACGCCTGTATTACGCAAATAATAGGTTGGCGTCTTCAAATTACCTGCCTTTTTAAGTGAGCCCTGAACTCTCCAACTCAGATTTTTTATCTTATCAAAGTAACCTTCAACCATCATTGATCCTGATCCGGCACGTCCATTCGAAAAACCGGTTAGATTTAATTCACCATTTACGGCCGCGGTATCCGGTAATGGATTCGGTTCAACCAACACAACTCCTGCAATGGCATCACTCCCGTAGCGGATACTATTGACTCCTTTAATAACAGATATGCTTTTGGCAATAAAAGGATCTATCTCCGGAGCATGTTCGCTGCCCCATTGCTGACCTTCCTGTCTAATTCCATTATTCAAGATCAATAATCGATATCCTTGCATACCATGAATCATTGGTTTGGAAATATTTCCACCATTGTTTAAGGTTGTAACACCGGTAACATTCTTCAAAACATCTCCGAGTGTTTGCCCTGTTGTTTTCTCCAGATCCTTTGAACTCAATTTATCAACCGTTTGCGTTTGTTTCATTTCCAAACGCCTATCCATTATATCAACTTCTTGGAGCTCAAAAGCACTGTGTGGCAGTTTTACTTTTAGATGGTAGTTCTTGCTTAGCTGAACACTAATGATCGTATCTCTACAACCAAAATGCTTAATAACAATTTGCGCTTTTCCTTCACACAAATTTGTAAATTGAAATCTGCCGTGTTCGTTTGTTGCAAGAACAAGTGTTTGACCCAAAATACTTAGCAAACAATTTTCTAATTCCTTACCATCATCCAAGTCAATTACCTGCCCTGTGATCTTTAGATCGCATTGCCCATATAAAATATGTGTAGATACTACAAATAGTATCAATAAAGAATTCCTCACTAGAAGTGATTTCTACTTAAATTAAATTGATTGGATCTTGCAAAGAAAACTAAGCTACAGTGGGTGGACCACGTGACGGCAGGTTGCAAACGGAGAATGAAATGAACCTGCTTTGATAAAAAGAATAAACTAAAGTGTTTACTGTTAAAGTAATTATATTTAAGGTAACTAGTTGCGGAGCGCTATATACCGGCGCATTCAGATCTAAAATACCGCAATGCGTATGTTGCTCTTCAATATGTGTTCCTAAATGCGCATGATTGAGCTTACAAAAATTATCGGCAGTATCGTGGTGATCGGCAAAAAGATCGTGAATGGTGGGCGTGGGCGTTATAACCCACGAAAAAGCCACCAACAAAAAATACGCTATATATGTATTTATCTTTTTCACGAGCTACAAAATTAACTCAAAAATTCGATCGACAATAAAAAGCGTCCGAAATAAGACAATAAAATGGTCTCTTGGACATTATATTTAACAAAAAGTTGATGTGTTAGGTTTTTTAACCACGAATTACACTAATTATCACTAATCTGTGTGTGCTTTGATTAGCATGATTTTTGAAATATAGATTTGTGCAAATTCGTGGCATTCGTGGCTAATATGTTATATGCTAAAAAAAAACGGCGGACAAAAGTCCGCCGTTGGTATTAACTTCCTAGATCTTCGAAGCTCACATCCGAAGATGGACTTTGAGAATCGCTTACCGGATTTTCTATTACCGGAGAGTTTTCTTTGATATATTCTATGGCTTCGTGAAAACCATCTGCAAATTTTTCGAAATCTTCTTTGTACAAAAAGATCTTATGCTTCTCGTAAAAAAATTTACCATCATCTCCAAAACGCTTCTTACTTTCTGTGATGGTTAAATAATACTCGCTTCCTTTGGTGCTTTTTACATCAAAAAAATAAGTGCGCTTTCCTGCTCTAACTGGTTTTGAGAACAGATCGCCTCTGTCATTTCTTTCAACTTCTTCCGACATAGATCTTTTAATTAATTTTTGTAAATATTAGAAAAAATAGATTAGAAAAACTCTTTGTTCATAATTTGCGTGTTTTGTTAATAGCCTATTTGCCGGCCTCATAGATGGCAGAAATGCCAAAACATAAGCTCTTATAGCTGACTTGAGTGTATTTCGATTTTGAAAGAATTTCTGTAAAACGCTCATTGTCAGGGAAAGCCTTCACACTCTCAGGCAGATAGGTATATGCGCGAATATCTTTTGAAAATAAACGACCAATAAATGGTGTTACTTTATTGAAATAAAAATTATAGGCCCAGCGAATAAATCCATTTCGAGGATTAGAAAATTCGAGGATCACCAGCTTGCCGCCCGGCTTTAAAACACGGTGTAAATTAATAAGTCCTTTCTCAAGGTTCTCAAAATTTCGCACACCAAAACCAACAACAATGGCATCAAACGTATTATCCGGAAAAGAAATAGTTTCTGCATCGCCGTACTCCAACGTAATTAATTTTTCTAATCCCTTGTTCTTTATCTTTTCTCGACCAAACTTCATCATGCCTTCGCTAATATCCACACCAATTATTTTTTCGGGATGTAGTTGCTCACATTGAATGGCAAAATCTCCGGTGCCTGTTGCCACATCTAAAATAAGTTTGGGTTTATACTCACGTAATAATTTAACACACTCTTTGCGCCAGCGTTTGTGAATACCTAATGATAAAATAGAATTCAACAGATCGTAGCGAAACGCAATGTTATCGAACATTTGAGCTACTTGCTCTTTTTTTGAATCTTTAGAATTGTACGGTGTTACTCCCTGCATATCACTTCCCTCAATAGATCTTAGTTCTTAACGAACTCCAATTCTAATGCCTCGTCTAATAATTTTTCTTTACTTATTGGCACAACGCCCACTTCTTCGCAAACCAATCCGCCCGATAAATTTGCAAGGGCCGCTGTAAATATTTCGTTACACTCCAAAGCTCTGCATAAAGCCGCTACACTAATTACGGTATCACCTGCTCCACTCACATCGGCAATGCTGCGAATGTGTGCGGGCAAATGTTCTTTTAATTTCCGTGAATTAGTGATCACTCCTTTTTCGGCCAAAGTTACAAGCGCAGTTTCAAATTTTTGTTTTACTCTAAAGCTACTAATAGCTCTCTGCAGATCATTGATGTTATCTGTATCAATATCTAATTTTAATCCTTCGCGTAATTCCTTAAGGTTTGGTTTAAATAAACTCACGCCTTTATACGCCAAGAAATTCTTTTTCTTTGGATCAACACAGGTTGGAATGCCTTTTGATTTGGAAAGATCTACCACTTTATGAATAAGCTTTGGAGTAATCAATCCTTTATTATAATCCTCAAAAATGATCACATCAATTTTTTCGTGTTGAATAATGTATGAGATCAAATTAAGTAATTGATTTGTTTCTGCCGGTGTAATATCTCCTTCATTTTCTTCATCCACACGGATCAATTGTGCTTTATTACCTATCACACGCGTTTTTACGGTTGTAATTCTATCTCTACTTTTTAAAATTCCTTTTTGTGATAAGCGTTGACTTTTTAAAAGATCTAAAAATTGTTGCCCCTCAATATCTACACCAATTACCGAACATAAAATAGGATTTGCTCCAAGTGCTTGAATGTTTAAAGCAACATTGGCTGCTCCACCTAATCTAATTTCTTTACTTGATACCGAAACAATTGGAACGGGAGCTTCGGGTGAAATGCGATTTACTTTTCCCCACAAATAACTATCTACCATTACGTCGCCAATAATTAGCACGTTAAGATTATTGAAGGATCTGAAAATTTCTCGAACGTGGTCTTTTTTTATAGAAAATTTTCTCATTGATCTAAGCTAGTTTTACTAAGGCTTCTTTCATACGTTTAAGAGCTTCGCGTAAATTGTCTTCATTGGTAGCGTATGAAAAACGAATGTATTTATCATCTCCAAAAGCCGCACCCGGAACCAATGCCACGTGCGCTTCGGCCAAAAGGAATATAGAAAGATCCGTAGCATTATCTACTTTCATATCCTTGTATTTTTTACCAAAATAATAACTTACCTCCGGATAAACATAAAACGCTCCTTGCGGAGTATTTACTTTCAATCCCGGAATTTCTTTCATCAATTGTAAAACCAGATCGCGACGTTTTTTAAATGCGTCTTGCATTGGCTTAATGTAGGTATCAAAATCTAACTCCATGGCTTTATGCATGGCCTTTTGCGTAATGCTACAAGTGGCAGAAGTAAACTGGCCTTGCATTTTATCGCAAGCTTGAGCGATCCATTTTGGAGCCGCTAAAATTCCACCTCTCCATCCTGTCATTGCAAAACCTTTTGAAACACCATTTATAGTGATCACACGATCTTTAATAAAATCAAATTGCGCAAAGCTTTCGTGCTTTCCTACAAAATTGATGTGCTCATAGATCTCGTCACTTAAAATATAAAGCTCATCGTATTTTTTAACAACATCAGCCAAAGCTTTTAATTCATCTTTTGAGTATACACTTCCGCTTGGATTGCACGGTGTGCTCAACATGATCATGCGTGTTTTTGGTGTAATAGCGGCTTCCAGTTGTTTTGCTGTTATTTTAAAATCTGCTTCAATGGTTGTATTAATAACCTTTGGAACACCACCGGCTAATTTTAATATCTCTAAATAACTTACCCAATAAGGAGCGGGCACAATTACCTCATCTCCCGGATTAATGATACACAATACCGCGTTTGCAATACTTTGCTTTGCGCCGGTTGAAACAACAATTTCATCGGGCGCATAATTTAAATTATTATCGCGTTTAAATTTTTTGCAGATAGCTTCGCGTAATTCCAAATAACCCGAAACGTGCGTATAATAACTAAAATTACCATCAATGGCATCTTTTGCTGCTTTCTTTATAATATCCGGAGTTGGAAAATCGGGCTCGCCCAAACTAAGGCTAATGATATCAATGCCCTGCGCTTTTAGCTCACGACTTTTTCGCGCCATCGCAATGGTTTGCGATTCCGCTATCTCTTTAACCTTTTCTGATAAATGCATAATTTAATACTGTAACAAATCTAACAACAATTTTAAAACTAAGCCACTAATTACACTAATTTAATCAAATGGTTTACCGCCTATTTTTTGCAACGTATTTCACTAAAGGAGGTTTAGAGAAAATTCGTAAAATTCGTGGCTAAAAAAGAGAGTTCTATCGGATACTTACAAGGCGCTGAGCAACTATTTTATTATCAGCCATAACTTTTAAGAAATACATGCCCGAAGCTACGCTTGAAGGAATTTTCAAATTCTTACTATGTAAACCGTTATCTTGCTTCTCATCTAAAAGTTGAGCAACCACTGCACCGGTAATCGAACAGAGTTGAATGTTTACTTGCTTTAGATTGCTTAAACCGTAACTCACATTGATGTTATCCATGGCTGGGTTAGGATATACACTTAAACCATTTATTGAAACTTCCTTTTGTTCATCAATAGCGGTAACGGTAGGTGTAGTAAGTGTGAGAGAAATTGCCCGTGCAAAATCACCGCCAGTATTACCGTTCGCGTTAACGCAATTTCCAATGGCATAAAAACGAACAGTATTACTATTTAAAGGCGCTAACCATTCAAAGGTAAAATCAGCAGTTCCTATTCCCGCTTTAGGCGTGGTTTGCAAAGCATTTCTTCTGCCATTACCTGCAGTTTGCAGTTTCACCCCACTACCCGGATTTTGCATCAAACCGGCGTTGGTGTTATTACTCGTTTGAAGAATTTCGCACGCAAAAGCAAATGTATTGTAAGCTGTTCCTGCAACCGTAATTGTAATAGTATAAGTTTGACCTTGCACAAATTCACTATTTGTAAAAGATGGTACTGTATTAATAGTAACAGTGGTTGCGTTGGATCCACCAAAATGACAACCTGAACAAGTGCCTTCACCAGGCGAACCGGTTTGACCTACAATTCCTGTACTGTTTTTACCATGATACTTCATGGAAACAAAAGCCGTACAAAAAATAAAAAGGGTTATAAAAGGAAGTATTACAAAGTAAATTTTTTTCATACAAAGAGGCGATTTAGTGCTTATTTAATAGTTAGACAATTTAGGAAATTCCCAAATGCAACCAAAAGGAATTAATGTTAAAATTGCGTATATTTGCTTTTCTTTATCTATGAAAAGAGCCGCTCATACTCTGTGTTATATCTTTCTGTTTTGTTTTATTGCTAATTCGCAAGATAAACCAAAGGAGGGAAAAAAGATCACAAAAGAATACGACGAGTTTGATATGAAGAATTATAAAGGCGAACCAAGTGATCGTTTAATTCTCGAGATAAATCATACCGGCTGGTTAAATGTTCCAAAAGGTATTACCATGAACTGGAAAAGCATGGGCTTTAATGTGGCTCTGATGTTTGATAAATCTATTGGACGTTCTAATTTTAGTGTAGGCTATGGAATTGGGTTTTTTAGCCATAATTTTCACAGCAATGCCGATTTTGTTTACCGTTACGATAGTTTAAAAAAAAATAACGTCACCGATATCATTCCTAAAACAAATAACTATACCATCAATCGTTTTGCACAAAAAATTGTGGAGGTTCCCCTAGAAATTCGTTTCCGTACCAAAACCATTTCCAAATTTAAAATTATGCTTGGAGGAAAAATTGGTTATGTGTTCAGCGATTTTAGAAAAGTATTTGATGATAAAGGACATTTTAAATTTTACGATACCAAAAACATGAATTACCTAAGGTATGGTGTTGTTGCCCGAATTGGCGTTGAGCAATTTTGTTTAACTGCTAGTTATTATTTTAGCGAAGTATTCACCAAAAGAGGCCCAAATGGGATCATTTCTTATTCGGTGGGCATCGCCATCATTCCGTTTTAATGAAACATAACGCCCTCATAGTTGCCGAACTTTTAAAGCGAAAGATCAAACACGCTAACCAAGAAGATCTTGTAATTAACGAAGTACATAAGATTCTGAACAAAGATCTGTTTCACGAGAAAAAAGTTCTTTCTCATCTTCAACTTTATAACAGATCATTTGAATTGATGAACGAAGATGATGCTGATGTATTATCAATTTTTTCTTTAGCCGATATAAAACAAATTTGCATTGCCTACCGTTTACGTTTTATTGATTCGCAACATTACAAAAAAGAAATCCCTTACGAAGCCATTTTAAAAATAAAAGATCTTAATGTAAAACATCGTAAAGATCTTAAAGGTTTTAAAATTTTGGCGCCTATCAAAAATTTTAGAGCAGATGGAAAAGATGATGAGCTTTTAGTATTCGCTCCAACCGATAATGGTAATTATTACCTCATCCATAAATGGGGAAATGGTTTAAGAAAAAGCAGAAAGCTTATTAATTGGCCAATGCGCCGTTTTGAAACTTTAGTTTTTACAGTGGCTTTGGTATCAGCAATTTTAGCAGTGAGTTTACCTACGCGTTTAATTTGGTTGCCCGAGCATGCCGATTATTGGGGCATGTATCGCGCGGGTGCTTTTTTTCATATTTTGATCTTCAATATGGGTTTTACGGCCTACCTCGCATTTGCTTTCAGCAATAATTTAAGCACCAGTTCTTGGGATAGCGCTAACGATTTTAGGTAGTTGATATTCAGTTTTATTTTGGCGCCAATACGCGCTTTCCACTGCAAGCCCCGCGGTTTTTTGCTGTGGTGCTAAAGCTGTGGTGGCTTCCTGCGGTCGCCTCCTTGCTTAAGCGCCACAATGCAAAATCTTCGCGTGGGCTTTCCTTTGCAATCGCTGGCGCGGCTTTTCGGTGGAGTTTATGCGTAAAAAATTAATGCCCCTTGATCCAAAACAAAAATCTTCTTCAAAAAAGTGCCTTTCGAACTTTTAAAAGCAATTTTAAGAATAAAAAAAATCCACCCTTTTGAGGTGGATTTATATATAATCATTTGATTATTAATTATTTGTGAGTGCTTTCGCAGCTAACTGTCAATTTCTTACGTCCTCTTGCTCTGCGTGCAGCTAATACTCTACGTCCATTGGCACTAGCCATACGTAATCTGAACCCGTGTTTGTTGGTTCTCTTGCGTCTCGATGGTTGGAAGGTCCTTTTCATGTTACTTAATTTTTATACTTTTTAAAACGGATTGCAAATATAGGCAATTTATTTAATCTGCAAATAAATTTTACCCTATTAAAAGGCGGTAAACAGCAGCCATTTGGCGGTAAACGGTAAGCCTCATTACAATAATATGACAGCTATACCTCTAAAAAAGCCTAATTTTGCCCATAATTTTCTAAACCATGGCAAAAGGCCGCAGGGGCGCAGGTCCTACTAATAGCGATACAGACGAATTACCAAAGGCAAAGCTTAGCATTGCCAATCTTAAAAAGTCGTTACGACTTTTTGGATACCTTGGCAAACATAAATGGAAGTTTGTTTTAGGAATGATCTTTTTAGTTGGAAGCGCCGGTGTTGGTTTGATTTTTCCTTTAAAATCGGGACAAATGTTGGGATACCTTGCCGAAGAAACCAAAGATGTTGAAACTGTACGCGTTGAGTTAATGGAAATTGGAGGAGTGCTTCTTGGTATTTTACTTTTACAAGCCGCGTTCTCTTTTGGTCGGGTTTATTTATTTGCACAAGTAACCGAAAATATTCTCAAAGCATTAAGACTAGATACATTTAAGCGATTGATACAAATGCCCATGAGTTTTTTTTCTAAAAGTCAGGTGGCAGAATTAAGTAGCCGAATGGCCACAGATATAAGCGTGATTTCGGATGCGTTTACCATTAACATTGCCGAATTAATTAGGCAAACCATAGTTGGTGTTGGAGGTTTAGTTATTTTGGTAATGACGTCGGGGCCTATTGCAAAATGGTTTCTTGTGATCATTCCACCTTTAACCATTGTGTCTATTTTATTTGCGCGAAAGATCAGAAAATTCTCTAAAACTTACCAAGAGAAAATTGCCGAATCAAATGTGGTTGTTGGAGAAGCTTTAACCGGAATTAGCAATGTAAAAACATTTACAAATGAAGATTACGAAATAAATAAATACGATAAGCTTGCCAATATAATTAGGGAGTTTGGATTGAAGTACGGTATTTTCAGAGGCCTTTTCTTTTCGTTTGTGATGGTATTTGTTTTCGGGTCGGTGTTTTTTATTTTATGGCAAATGTTGTTTGCTTTAAAGGTTGATAAAACATTAACGCCCGAAGCATTCGGCACATTTATGATGCTATCCTTATTTGTTGCAGGATCATTGGGTGGCTTACCCGAACAGATCGCTTCTTTGCAACGTGCACTTGGCGCAACCGACAGAGTTTTTGAATTAATTGATGGCACTATTGAAGATATTGATCTGGGAAGTACAACTGATGCAGAAAAAACAAAAAGTGGTGAGATAGAATTTAAAAATGTTTCGTTCAATTATCCAACTCGGCCTGATTTTGTTGTTTTAAAAGACGTTTCATTTAAAGCGCAAACTGGACAAACCGTTGCACTAGTGGGCTCCAGTGGATCGGGCAAAAGCACCATTGCTTCCATGATATCGCGCTTTTACGATCCTATTAATGGAGAGATCATTATTGACGGAAAAAATTCAAAAGAATATTCATTAACCGATTTGCGTAAAAAAATTGCATTGGTACCACAAGATGTTATCTTATTTGCCGGAACCATTAGAGATAATATTGCATACGGACGGCCTAATGCTACCGAAGAAGAAATTGCAGAAGCTGCAAAAAAAGCAAATGCTTACGATTTTATTGAATCTTTTCCTGATAAATTTACAACCTTAGTTGGCGAAAGAGGAATTCAATTATCGGGTGGGCAACGCCAAAGAATTGCTATTGCACGCGCGGTATTAAAAAACCCAAGCATTTTAATTTTAGATGAGGCCACCAGTAGCTTGGATAGCGAAAGTGAGCATTTAGTGCAAGAAGCTTTAGAGAAATTAATGGTAGGCAGAACTAGTATTGTGATCGCGCATCGTTTATCTACCATAAGAAATGCCGATAAAATTGTGGTATTACAAAAAGGTGTTGTGTTAGAAACAGGCACTCACTCGGAGCTTATGAAGCACGAGGAAGGGCTATATTACAAACTTAACCGCATGCAGTTTGAAATGGCTTAAAAGCCCTAAAAAAACTTGCATAATTAAAACTAAGGGCTTAAATTTGTCGCCCGAACCAAAAGAATGGGAGCTTAGCTCAGCTGGTTCAGAGCACCTGCCTTACAAGCAGGGGGTCACTGGTTCGAACCCAGTAGTTCCCACCAAAGCGGGGATTTCAAATATAATGTTTGAATCCCCGCTTTTTATTTCCGCTGCATCCTTAGACAATTGCGAGAAGTAGCGAATCACAAAATTTATTTCTTTGGTTCGACATCGGTTGATTTTCTTATCATACTGAATACCCTGAGGAAATACCACTTTTTGCATGATCACCCTGTCCTTAAAAGTCAGCACATCCCACATTTGGTGCAGGTTTCCAGCCATTTCAAAAGCAACATCTATGCATTTTTCAAGGTTCGACACTCGTTATTTTCAAAAACCAACTTTTCAGGGAAGACCGAACCAATAATCTTTTGTTTTATCTCGGTATTCTTTGTTTCGTAGTATTTATCAAGGTTTAAGAGCAACTCCAGACAATCATCAATCTTTTCATCATAATTCTCAAGTCCTTCACGATATTGTATTTCATCACGATTCAATTTGTCTAATTCTGTTTCAATTTCAAATTTCATTTCCTTGTATTCACTTGCTGAAAATTCTCCATCCAACATTAAATCCTTTGCGTTTTTTAATCTTAGCTTTAGTTTACCAATGGATTTAGAAATTCCTTCAATCTCCTTTTTACCTGAAGTATTGTTTTGTTTTAATTGCTGTTTTAAAATGGTTGCAAACAACTTTGTAGCTTGAAGATTAGATTGACATTTTTCAGCCAAATAAGGTACAATCTTATCGTGCATTGTACTTGCTTTTTGTCTTTCCTTACAACCGTTTCCGCAATGGTAATAAAAGAATTTTCCACCTGCTCTACCTCGTGATGCTGATGCAGTTAAATTTCTGTTGCATTGGGGGCAAGTTAAATATCCTCGCAATGGAAACTCATCCCTAACGGTTTGGAACTTATTAGGGAGATTCTTTTTTCTGCCATCTAAAATGTCTTGTACTGCATAAAAGGTTTTTTCATCAACAAGAGCTTCGTGAATACCATCTACCCAATCTAAAAAATTAAATAATTTTAAAATGAAAATGTCTCGAATTATAAATGCTGAAAAGTCCAGATTGGTTTGAACGCATACATTCATCTAACGTTGAAGTCATTTCGATATCTAAAATTGCAGCTTTCCGCATAGTATCAAAAGAATTCAATATTACTTTTAATTCGAGATCTTCTGTAAACATGGTGATGTAAGAAAGCATTTGCTCTCTGTTCATTCCGCGAACTGCATTGTAAAATAATTTTCCTGTGCTTGCCATTTAATAAATTCTTTATTGTTTGAAATCAAAAGCCGCTGCCATTCTATCTTGTTCAGTTCTGCTTATTCCAATTTGTTTTGCTACTTCTTCCCATTTACTTACCGCATTCTTTATTTGATTAATAATACCTATAGCTTCTTTTTTATCTAAACGAAAATGCTCTGCTACTTCTAATACTAAATCCAGATCAAGAGCATTACCCGTTTCTGAAATATTTAACGATAAACCTGTACCGTATTCTACTGGATTTATATCATAAGCCGGGGAAAGAGTCCATCCTTTTTTAGTTAATAAAAATCCATGATTTCTTAAATGATCATCTGTATTCTTTACGCAAACACTAAAGACAATTCTTCGCCAAAGCTCGTGTAAATCCTTTTCTACATTGGCTCCTTGCTTCATTAAAAATCCCGCAAGCTCTAAATAACTTGCTCCTTCCTGTCCATCTGTGTGTCCCAACAAAGTCATCGCCGAAGCAAAGTGAATTCGTTCACCATTCGCGGTTCTGTCGAAACGTTTTGTAAGATATGTATGATACTTGCTATTAAATTTTTGAATTTTAGCTTCCGACATATTTAGTCCTGCCTTAATCGCTAATTGATTTGCAACCATTTCCCAAGCACCAATATCTTTAACATCATTTTTACTTGGAAATTTTGCAATCCATAAATTTCCCTTTGGATCACTAATACTTGCTTTAGGTCTTGCGCCACCGAGGGAAGAACCCGGTGCTATTAATAAGTTCAACCAGTTTAAATATTCAGGATCATTTGAATTATCATCTTCATATTTTAAACTTGCATTTTCCAATTCTCTTAATGAAGTCCAGGGCGGTGCCCCCATTTCCTTATTATCATTTAAAAAAGGGCCGTTTTCGCTTTCTTTAAAACGAAGTGCTCCCATACGATGCCCATCATATACACCTAATAAATAATCTGACTCCCATAATTTCTTCGGTTTTCTGTTTTCTTGCTTGGCTATTACATCTTCACGACGTTGCATTAATACCTGTCCCCATCTGTCAGGGCACGAATCCAGAAAAATTCCAAAATTTCTTTTTTCGCTGGACAAGTATTGTGGCCCTGTGTATAAATTCAGTTGGGGGTCTAACATAAATGCAAAACCTGATTCAATCCATTCTTTTCTATATTCAAATGAAAAAATTTCTTTTCCTTTACCTGGCGTCACCGTCAAAGCACCCATTAACAATGGCTCCTTTAATGAAGTCCAATTAGCGTATACTAAAATATCTTTTTTTATGTTTGACATAATTATTTATTTTTCTTTGGCACTCTTTCCTTCCCTATCAATTTAGCGTCTTGTAGTTTTCTTCCAAGTTCATCGTCATTTGCGATTTTCAAAATATCTTTTTCAAGACCTAATACAAAAAGTACTTGCAGGCAAGTACCAATTGCAACACTAGGAGAACCCTTTTCAATTAGCCATAAAGTTGAACGTGCAATATTTGCACGTTCAGCTACTTGCTCAGAGCTGAGTTTTCGCCTTAGCCTTGCCAATTTTATATTCTCTCCAAACTCTTTCAAAAATTTTTGAGCAGAAGGAAGCAATACAGGCTTAGTTTTCATAATGTTTCATATTTCATACAAATTTAATCATTTTGTTTGATTTATCAAACATCATGCTATAAATTAATACTCAATGAATTACTACTTAACCACTTTTAAATACCCAAAAAAATCAGTCAGTTTTTCATCAACTTTACTTTGTTCCAAGTTCACATATCTACTGAATGATCGATAACTATTACGTGTACTTATCTGCATTACCTCAGTAATAGTTAAACCATTTTCTAAACATAAAGTAATAAATCATTATAACGCAAACCGAGAAATGCAGCAAAGCAAAAAACATCCCTTGCCTTTTCCCAATTTGTTTTATTCCAAAATCACGTGTATAATAGGTGTTTAATTTCTCACTCGTTAAAGTAATAATAGGTTGATCAATTTCTTTTATCCTTTTTATACTCATCCATTCACTTGCGCTTGTATGTTTGTTTTTATATGCCCCTTTGCAAAACACCTTTAATGTTACAAGCATTTTGTTTATGGTAGGATTTTGAAGATTGGTAGCTTTTTCAACATGCTTATTTTTTTCGAATAAATATCTTGCAAACTTATTTGCAAAGCCTTCGTCAAAATCTGCAAACTGGATATTGCTATTATAATCCATTAGATGATTTGATAAAGTTGTAAACGGCTTCAAAGTATAAAGTTAAACTTAAGAAAATGTCCAATCTCTTTTACATTATACTGGTACAATTTGGTCTGACGTTAAACAAAGAATTGACCATTCTTGTTTGTACAATTGAAAAAGAGCCAATTCCCAGACATATTCGTTTTAAGTGGATGTGTGAATTATTTCCTAGTGCAAAGGTAGTGCACGTAATTGATGAAGTT
>Ga0163149_10000094_pt1 | contig 106425 bp, 87 predicted proteins | sample OliLakLV19MP5G1_FD_148604 | JGI IMG/M metagenome (GOLD analysis project Ga0163149, IMG submission 148604) | Freshwater microbial mat bacterial communities from Lake Vanda, McMurdo Dry Valleys, Antarctica - Oligotrophic Lake LV.19.MP5.G1 | ecosystem: Environmental > Aquatic > Freshwater > Lake...
GCAACAGGGGCATTTTCTCAGCATTGTTGCAGGGGCTGCTGCAGGCCTTTGTACTTTTAGCTTTTGTTGCAGGCACTGCAGTTTGCCACGTTTCCAGGTGCTGCTGAGTATGCCGTAATGCCTTATACGTACAAATCGCTTTGGCAAAATATGCCGGGCAAACCGGCGGGCAAACTCCTGGTTGCTAAATATCATTTACTTTGATTTGCCCTTCTCACAACATTACTATAGTCTGATAAAATTAATTAAATGCTTTTTTTTATTGCTTTTTCCTTCAATTTCACCAAGGGCTTCTTGAAATACTAGTAGTGAGAAATAAATTACTCACTTTATGTGTGAAACATGTAACATTTCCCCAAGGTTATATAAGAAAAGTGTAGTTTAAGATACACATCTTTTTGGCACAGTTTTAAGACAATATATTATTCATTATCAATTATTTCAAATTCAAAGTCCCGTTCAGAAAATAATAATAATAATAAATTTAGTTTAGTAGGATTTCAGGATATGTCAGGTTGGCGAAATGGGCAACAAAAACACAGTGATTTTCCAACCTTCTCACAGTGGCCAACGAAATGGCAGGCGAGTTTGTAGCCCGTTTATAAGAAGTCCTGCTAAACAAATTTATTTAAGGATAAATGAAAAAAAATTAAAATAAATTAAAATGAACACTTCTGCTTCCGAGCCAATTGACAGCAATATAACTTCAGGCGAAAATAAATCCTTTTGGACAACATCAACGGAGCCAATTATTTTTGAAAAACTAAATCAAAATATTGAAACCGATATTTTAATTGTTGGTGGTGGCATATCAGGTCTTACAACAGCCTACTGTTTATTAAAAGCAGGACGAAAAATAATTTTAGTAGAAGATGGATATATAGGCAGCGGAGAAACTGGCAGAACAACAGCACACATTACCTGTGCACTTGACGACCGTTATTTTGAACTTGAAAAAATATTCGGAAAAGAAAAAGCAATGCTTGCAGCAAACAGCCACATGGAAGCAATTCAATTTATAGCGAATACAGTTAAACACGAAAACATTGATTGCAATTTTAAACGGGTTCCCGGATATTTATTTTTAAGCGGAAGCGATACAAAAGAAACATTGGAAAAAGAATATGAAGCAACAAAAAACGCAGGACTGCTCACAGAAATGTTAGAACAAGTTCCCGCCCTAGCATCCGAAGAAGGAAAAGGGTGCATTAAATTTCCTGAACAAGGGCAGTTTCATATTATGAAATATTTGAAAGGTTTGACAGATGCAATAATAGGCATGGGAGGACAAATTTACACCGAAACAAAAGCGGAAGAAATTTCCAAAAAGGGAGCAAAAGCAAACGGGTTTGAAATAACGGCAAAACATATAGTAGTTGCCACCAACACACCCGTTAACGATTGGGTTGTGATGCACACCAAGCAATGGCCCTACCGTACCTATGTTATTGCAGCAAAAATTCCGAAAGGAAAATTCCCTTACGCTTTATGGTGGGACACAGGCGATAAAAATTCTAAATGGATTGGGGCACCTTATCATTATGTGCGTTTGCAAGAACTTGATGATACAAATGATCTTTTAATTTCGGGTGGTGAAGACCATAGAGTTGGACAGGCTGATGATGAAAATATTCCCGAGGAAGAAAGATTTAGTAAACTCATCGAATGGACTAAAAAGAAGTTTCCTACAATGGAAAATGTTGAATACAAATGGTCAGGTCAGGTAATTGAGCCAATTGATTCAATGGCCTTCATCGGCAAAAATCCCGGCGACGATAATATTTACATCATTACAGGCGATTCAGGAAACGGTATTACACACGGAACGCTCGGCGGAATTATTTTAACTGACATCATCACTTCAAAAGAAAATCCGTGGGTAGATTTATACAGCCCTTCAAGAATAACTTTGAACACAGCAGGTGATTATTTACACGAAGTAGCAAACATGGTTGTCCAATATGCAGATTGGGTTACCAAGGGCGATGTAAAAGATGCCGATGAATTAAAACCGGGAGAGGGCGGAATAATTTCTTCAGGCTTAAAAAAGATTGCCGCTTACCGCGATGAACAAAATAACCTGCATACCTGCACCGCAGTATGTCCGCACCTGGGAGCAATCTTACAATGGAATGCAGAAGAAAAATCCTTTGATTGTCCCGCACACGGATCACGCTTTACAACAGAAGGTAAATTAATAAATGGTCCGGCAACTACCGATTTAAAAAAATTAGAAGTAAAACAAGAAAATAAAATATTACAAGCAGAATAAAAATTAAGTATTTAATAAATCAAATACTCAAAAAATAAAAATGGATAAATAAAGCCTCTTGGTAAACCTGAATGCAAAAGCAGGAAAAGAAAGTTAAGGGCAAGAATTTTTAAAAAGCGGATTAGCACTTCTTCTACATGTTACTTACAATGTGCATATTAAGATTTCAATTAGCGAAAACGCAACAATTACTCCAAGACCTTTATATCAAGCAACATAATCCATAAATACAACAGATCATTCAATGAAGAGCAGCCGATACTAAAAGGTTTGGCAAAATACGGGCTGAAGGAAGTTATCTTCGGCATTTGTAATTCTGTTGTGCTTTGGTTCGGGGCAGGACGTTATCAATTTAGCTTTTTGTTGTTATCTTCAACAAAAGTTTTTCAATCAGCATTTGTTCCGGGCTTGAGAAGCAACTATTCCCGTACTTCGCCAAGCTTCGACCGTTGTAATTTTATGATACTACGAAACATATTTCCCTTCCTGACCTTAATAATTGTTGCTATTTCTTTAAAAGGTCAAGTTAACGACCATAACATACGACAACAAGTTTTAGAAAAGCAAATTGTCGAGAGTTTATTTATTTTTGGCAACTGGACAGAAAAATGTCAAATCGAAACACATCTAAGACACTTAGGACAAGTGATTACGAAATCAGGAAAGATATTTAAGATTTTTAACTCAAGTTGGTTTTTGGCATTTTCGCATAGGGCAACATCAAGAATTTTAATTTTCAATAACCGTAATCAATATGTTGATGACTATTATGTAACCATGACTACTGACTTACCGACAAAAATCGAAAATGGAAAACTTATTTTTAATAACACTGATGAGGACTGTGATAAGTATCTTGTGACTGTTGTTAATTTGACTAGCGGACTTCCAAAACAGTTTTTTAGAAAATGTAAAGGGTAGCTTGGTAACTTTTATATTTTTCATTCGAATTAATCTTATACAGGAAAACTAGAGCCAACAGCATGGTTTCTGCTATGCGACCGACGAATATATCCTGGTCATATTATTACTAATGAACTTTACTTCCAACTTACTTAACACGGATGATTTTCGGAATATGTTCTCAACTTCAGTAACTTTAATGAGCTTTACGTTCCAGCTTTAGGATCACAGATCGCACTGCAGAAAGCTGTCATGAAATAGGAAATTCTTAATGACTTTCAAATGAAAATACAGGAAGGAGAAGTTTTTGCATTTAAAACTAAAGTTGGCTTCGGTTTCTTTCAGTTTGTATGCAGGGGACATTTAGGAGTAGAGCTGATGCGGGTTCTGGAGCCGATAAAGCAAATAAACTAAATCGCTCAAAAAGAAGTTAATCTAAAAGAAAGATATAGTTTTCACTTTGTAGTTAATGCTGCGGTAAGAAAAAAGTTGATTGAGCGAAGCGGTCAATTCGAAATTCCTTGTTTTTATCATGCTACAACTAAAGCCAGAACTGAGCACAAGATTAGAGGTGAGTTTTAGGGTTGGCATATTGTTGAGCAAAAAACATTGAAAAGAGAGTTGAAGCAAGAAATTAGCGCAGACTATCTTCTACTTTCGTCTCATGTTCATCCTATTGACACACTGTTGATTGAATGACTGGAAGCTACTTGGAGACTTGAAAACTGGAAATAGAATCGCCTGTAACATTTGGTTTGCTATTATGCTGACAGACCAATAAACCCTCATCTTTTTATTTTCCAATAGTTGTGGCTCCAGCTGGAGTTTTTCAATTTGGCTTTTAATCGTTAACTTCAAAATTATATTTTCGATTAGACTGCAGTTCCAGATTTACGTTTTTCAAATGCCCAGCCGAACGCAAAGCCCTAACTATATTCGCCATTAATAATAATGAAATCATCATTACTTTTTCTTCTTATCTTATCGATAATACTTTTTTGCTGTCTACAACCAACGAGTCCGTTATCTTAAGCAAAAGATAGGGCCCAATCAGTTATTGTTGATAGCACTATGAGTGACACTGTAAAACGGCACATTGACTTTATTTCTGATAGATATTTTTCAACTGTCAAGACGCCCATTGAAGCAAGGTTTTTTATAAATGGACTACAGACCGACAGTATTATTCAAAGTGATTTCAGCATGAATTCGTGGTACAGCAACAATAAAGACACAATTAATCTTGTGGCACATGTCAGTAACTTTGAAACCGTAGCCTTGTTAATACGATTTTTGAAGGGAAAACCATCGGTATTTTTATTCAGGGCACCGCATGACATCGGAGGAAGTAGGTATTTTAAGTCAAACTGGCCTGATACTTTTTCTCATCAAATTGAAGTTACACCTATTCGCTATCAACTAAAACTTTCTGAAATTCCAGACACAACGAATAAACAGGTTGTATTCGGACACATTGATTTGGAAAGTGGTGATTACTACGAGAAACGTGATTCAATTGAGCAAAGGCAAAATGTACAAATGAAGTTTTATTTCCGTTCTCAGTACATGGTATTTAAGGATTGACATCTACCTAACACTAAGCTTGCAGCTATGCTGGTTGACGAATAAATCCTGATCTGTAGTTCGCTACTCAGCTGTGGTCTGGGGAGATCCGTTTTCAATTCAACTGTATTTGTTAACTTCAACTTCAGTAATGTCTCATCCTGAAATAGGGCCACTCCAAAAAAGTGTATAAGTCAACCAGAATCAAGCCGATCCATTCTATTTAAGACATAGTATACACCATTGAATGCACCTGTAATTAATTTACTATTATGAAAAAAATAATGATTGCTATCTTTCTTTTCATCATGCTTTCTAATACTTCTTTTATATCACAGTCGCATGAGCTGAAAGAAGGTACCATAATAAATCTTTATGACGCTTTCAGTAAAGACACGACTCTGACAAAAGATTTTGGCTTTTCCTGTATTACAAAATACCAGGGTAAAACAATTCTATTTGATGCAGGGAGTAATGCGGACATATTTAAAGCCAACATAAAAAAATTAGGAATTAATTTAAAAAAAATTGACATCATCATTATTTCCCACGGCCATTTTGACCACTTGAACGGGCTTGACTATTTGCTTAAAATAAACCCGAAAGTAAAAATTTATTTTCCCTATGATATTTTTTGGGGGGCTCCTGTTCCCTTTGATGCAACAGGACAAGAGGATCGTATTAAAGACTCATTGCCTCAGCATATGCAATATTTTGACGGTGGCAGTACCAAATTTATCGTTAACCAATCGGGAAGATTCTGGAATGCGAATATTGAGTTTGTAAAATCTTCAAAAGAAATTTTTCCAGGTCTAAACCTTGTTTCGACCAGTTCTGCATATATGGGTTATTTTTCATGCTATCCGGGAAAAAGTTTTGTAGACGGTCAGTTTGATAAACCAAAAGATAATTGTCAGAATTCAGGCTTACCAGAATTATCCCTTTCACTAAAAACAGAAAAGGGAGAAGTGTTAATCGTCGGTTGCTCGCATACCGGCGTTGAAAATATAATCAGTGATTGCATTAAGCTGACAAATAATAAAATTGAAATGGTATACGGCGGATTTCATATGCTTCCATTTAACAGAATTCAAACATTGGACCTTGTTAATAAAATAAAAGATGATTTAAAAGTACATCGTGTTGCACCCGCCCATTGCACCGGACACCTTGCATTTAAACTTTTACAAGACAGATTTGGTAGTGATTATATTTATGCAGGACTTGGCGAGAAAGTTATATACAAATAATATCGTTTCAGAAAAGGAGAAGAAATGTAAAATTTTGGGTTTGCCAAATTGCCGGCTGACAAGACTATCTTCAACAGCAGTAACTCTACTGTTTTTCATATCCGGACCTGAAGTATAACTATTTAGCTTTTTGTTGTTAACTTCAACTTCATATAAAATCAACAACGGTTCCGGGCTGGCTGTTTCTTTTGTATCTGATCAAAAATTCTATTATACCATTTACCAGTAACGGGTTATGGGTTTATTAAATGAGAATGCTAATGAATATCATGACAGCTCACCGATTAATTATGCAAAAAATCAGAAAGGAAAATGAATGATCATACACAGTTCAGCCTGGATACGATGTATTACCGTGGTCTTGAACTGTTGATAAATAAGTTACTAAAAACAATTAGCATTTGATAAGTTGTCTTACCCGGGGCAGTTGCATGGCATTGATGAAAGAGTACACAACAGCTCCCTGTATTTCCCTAAAGTATTGGAGCCCTTTTGGAAAAATATATTGTAGATTTATTAAGCAATCTTTAATTTTTTACCATGAGTAATTATCCAAGCATATTTAATGATGTGGTTGGCCCGGTAATGCGGGGCCCATCAAGTTCTCACTGTGCTGCCTCATTAAGAATTGGCAGGCTTTGCCGTGATTTGATGGATCGAGAGATCAATCACATATTAATTGAGTTTGATCCGCATGGCTCTTTGGCTACCACACATAAAAGCCAGGGATCGGATATGGGATTATTCGGTGGTTTTTTAGGATGGGAAGCTTTTGATGAAAGACTACAATCCTCAGCAGCTTACATTGATACTGTCGGAATAAAAATTGAGATTGAAATTACACCGTTTACTGCAAGCAGGCATCCCAACACTTATCAGCTTACACTGAGTTCGAAAGATGAATCCAGACGAATGGTGGCTATTTCAACAGGTGGTGGCATGATTGAAGTTATTTCAATTGACGGTGCTACAGTTTCCATAGCCGGGGATTATTATGAAACATTGATCTATTGTAATGCGCCTGAAAAAGTAACCAGATACATTCAGGATGTTTTTGATTATGATTCCATTGAATGGCATTCCGGCGAACATTCCTTTATTGAAATAAAAGCACAGAAATTTTTACCGGATAATTTGTGTGATGAGCTAAAAGCATTTGAGGAAGTACACAGAATAAAAAAACTGGCGCCAGTATTACCCATCATGGCAAGAAAAAATCTGACAGTACCTTTTATAACCTGCGCAGAAATGTTGCAGTTCAATAAAGAAAAAAATCTTTCATTATGGGAACTGGCAATTGCTTACGAAAGTGAAAGAGGTAATATTTCAAATAAGGAAGTGTTTGAAAAGATGCGTGCCATTTTGCACATTATGGAAAATGCCATTCAGCTTGGTTTAAAAGGAACACAGTATGAAGATAGAATTTTAGGAAGCCAGTCTTTACAATTAAAAGAACAATTACAAAAAAAGCGTTTAACCGGGGGAGATGCCAATAATACCATCATCATGTATGTGTCTGCCATGATGGAAGTAAAAAGTTCGATGGGTGTAATTGTAGCCGCACCAACGGCCGGTTCTTGTGGGGCATTGCCCGGTGCTATCATTGGTATGGCAGAATCATTGGGTATTACAGAAGATGAAAAAGTAAAAGGTTTATTAGCAGCCGGATTGATAGGTGTATTTATTGCTGCGCATGCAACATTTGCGGCTGAAGTTGGCGGCTGCATGGCCGAAACCGGAAGTGGTGCAGGTATGGCAGCTGCTGGTATTGTGGTGATGGCAAAAGGTACTTTACAACAATCGTTGGGGGCTGCATCATTGGCCTTACAAAATTCACTGGGTTTAATTTGTGATCCTATCGGTAACAGGGTAGAAGCTCCCTGCCTGGGAAGAAATGTTATGGCCGCTACCAATGCTGTAGCCTGTGCTAATATGGCCTTATCAGATTACAATGCGTTAATTCCATTAGATGAAGTAATAGAAACTATGAAAAAAGTGGGTGATGAAATTCACCATACGTTACGATGTACCAATTTAGGCGGCTTATCAATTACTGCTGCTGCTAAAGAAATTGAAGCGAAACTGGAAGAACATTCACCTGTTTTTTTTAAAGTATGTTAAGTGTTTTGGACCAACTTGCTTTTTTGTTTCAACTATTCCCACTCCCTGAGAATTTAAAAATTGAAAATTGAACAAATGAAGAATGTACTTTTCGGTCTGTTGCTGGCAGGAGTTATCGGGTGCAATTCAAAAACCCAAAACACCAATGGGGACGCTGCATTTGCCAAATTTGAAGACTTGTTTTTAGATGCTTATTTTAAACAATACCCCGGCGCTTCCATCGCAAGCGGCTATGGTAAATATTACGACAGTCTGGTAATACCCGGCCCGGCCACTGTTGCCAATAATATTGCTTTCTCAAAGAAATGGATAAGCGAACTTGATAAATTGGATTCGGCCAAATGGAGTGATAACAATAAGATAAGTGCTCATATCCTGCGAAATCAATTGGAAAGTGATAGCTGGTATGCGTCTGTTTTCAAACCATATGAATGGAATGCGGCTCAATATAATATCAGCGGAGACTGTGATTATATTATTAATCAGCCTTATGCAACATTGGATGACAGACTTAAAATCCTTTCAAAATATTTACAACATTCGGATGTATATTATATATCATCCCTCAGTATGCTTACTAAACCAACAAAAGAACATGTTGAGTTAGCTATTATACAAAACCAGGGGGGGCTTGCTGTTTTTGGAAAGGCGTTGCAAGACTCCATCACTGCATCCCATTTAACATCATTGGAAAAAGATAGTTTACAACAAAATATTGCCAAAGCGACAACGGCAATGAAGGAGTATACTGCAGCTTTAAAAGAAATCGTTGCGGATAAAAGCTATGCCTTTCGTTCATTCAGAATCGGGAAAGATTTATTTACAGAAAAGTTTAAGTATGATATAGCTACCAATTTAACGCCTGAACAATTCTATGAAATGGCATTGGCCGATAAAAAAATACTTCATCGCAGGATGTATGAACTGGCCAATCAGGCCTGGACTAAATATTATACTACACAAGCCAAACCAGCTGATACCTTACAATTAGTGCAGATGGTACTTGATAAAGTTCAGCTTCAGCATGGTGCACCTAAAGATTTTCTTGCCTTACTAACCAGTCAGGTGCACCAGTTGAAAAAATTCATTATTGAGAAAGACCTGTTTGATTTTGATACTGTCAGCCCTCCAATACTGGTACGATTGATGCCTGAATATGCAAGAGGTGTATCTGCTGCCAGTGCTGAATTTGTACCGCCCTATCAAAAACAGGGAACAACTTATTATAATATAGATGACATTACTGCCTATTCACCAGAAAAAGCAGAGTTGGCTTTACGGGAGAATAATAATTATGGGTCACAAATTTTATCCATGCACGAAGCAGTTCCTGGGCATTGCATGCAGGGCATTTATGCAAATAAAAAATCGCCTGATGTTTTAAGGGCCGTTTTTCAGAATGGCGCTATGGTAGAAGGCTGGGCTGTTTACACGGAGGAAATGATGGTTGAGAATGGTTGGGGCAATCAGGCACCTGAAATTTCATTGGAGTTATACAGATGGTATCTCCGTGACCTGACAAATTTCATCATTGATTATGATATTCAATGTTTAAATAAATCAAGAGAAGCCATTATAGAATTATTGGTAAAGGAAGCTTTTCAATTACAAACGCAGGCAGAAAGTAAATATCGCCGGGCAACACTTTCACAAGTTCAGCTTTGCTCTTATTATACCGGTTATAAAGCTATTAAAACGCTGCGGGAAGAATACCAAAAGAAACTGGGAACTAAGTTCAGCCTGAAAGATTTTCATGAAAGATTTCTAAGCTATGGGGGTTCCCCTGTAAAATATATACGAGAAAGAATGTTGCAATAATTTTTATCCCGTATGAAAATGTGAAGTAATCGATCTGAAAAATATAGATATAAAGTTCAAGAGTCTGGTGCATAAAATTTTGTTGGCGCTGAGTATATCTGTTGTTTATCTTTTATTCCGCAGTTTTTTTACAGTCAGTGATAAACACATAAAAATAAAATCCCTGAAGTAATAATAAACTGAGCTTTAGTTGTGATTCATTGTTTTATTATTTTAAATATACTATACACGCTACCATCCTTCAACAAAAGAACATATTATAAATCAACGTTGAATTCTTTCTATAAGTTTATCCTGTTTACCCTTGTACTACATTTTTCGCTGGATTCTTTAAGTCAAAACCGCGATATCAGTTATATGAGTTCCGGTGGTAAACTAAAACCCTTGCAGGCCATTATGGATATCCGGCACTATACCCTTGCACTGGATATTGATATTCCTAATCAATCGATAAGTGGATATACAGAAATTGATTTGATATTATCGCAACCTACAGATACACTTTTATTTGATCTTGCACATTTGTACATCGTAAAAAATATTACTGTAGATAATAAGGCTCAAAAATTTTACCAACAGGCAGATCTTATTTATATCGTAAATGCAACTGGTTTTAAAACGGGCAATCAGAAAATTAAAATTAAGTATAGCGGAATCCCCCCTGTTGCAGTAAACCCGCCGTGGGCTGGCGGCTTTTCGTGGAAGAAAGACAGTAATGGAAATCCATGGGTAATCATCAATTGCTGGTTTGAAGGTGGTAAGATTTATTTTCCCTGCAAGGATCATCCCAGTGATGAACCCAATGAAGGTGCCGACCTGATCATTACCGTGCCTAAAGGATTAACAGTTGCCGGTCCGGGATTACTGCAAAAGCTGAGCACAAAAAAAGATAGACAAACCTGGCACTGGAAAACCAATTATACCATCAGTAATTACTGCATACTTTTTAATATTGGTAAATATGCAATTGGCCGTAAGAGCTATACTACAGTTAATGGGAACAATTTACCTATTGAAGTTTATTTACTGGAAGAAGACAAAGCCAATTTAGAAAAGATACTGGCCATGAAAGAAAGAGATACCCGGGTGCTGGAAAAATATTTTGGTGAATACCCCTGGGTCAAGGAAAAAATTGCGGTAGCAGAAACACCCAATTATGGTATGGAACACCAGACCATGATTACTTACGGCAATTGGGAAACCAGATTCAACTATCAGCAGGTTGGTGGCCAGGATTACTCGGCCAATCTCTTTCACGAATATACCCATGAATGGTTTGCCAATAAAGTAACCAATAAAGACTGGGCACATATGTGGATACAGGAAGGTATTACTACCTATGGTGAAGCTTTATTTTGCAGGGAGGCAGCCGGTGAACGGGGCTACGATAGTATGATGGTAATGATAAAAAGTGATATTCAAAATAAAAAACCCCTGGTACAGGGTAATGAAGTAAACACTGCTGATACCTACACCGGCGATATTTATAGCAAGGGAGCTTTTTTTATGCACATGCTGCGTTATATGCTGGGAGATGAGCTTTTTTTTCCAACGCTTAAAAAATTGGCTACAGATGCAAAGTATACTTACGATAATTTTGTTACCACCGATGATGTAGAACAGTTATTCAGCAAAGCATTCAACAAAAATTTAAAGCTTTTTTTTGATTTTTATCTGAGAACAACGAATGTACTTGATATTAATATAAAGGAAACCGGATATCATACATACGAAGTTAAAATCAATAATTATTTTATGGATTTACCTGTTGAGATTACGACAAATAATAAAACAGAGAAAATACTTTTGACAAATGAAGGCGTCACATTAACCAGCAATACTCCGCCAGGTGTTGATGAAAGGGGATTTTATTTGAAGAAAATCACCATTCAGTAAATTTTTCTGAGGAATAGCTTAAAAAAATTAACGCAATCATATTCTATGAAAAATATAAAATTTTCAATAGTTTATATACTGTGTTTACTGATGTCTGTAACAAGTGTTTTAGCCGACCATTTCCCCATTGATAAAAGAATTGATATAAGGAATTATGAGTTTCATATTATCTTCTCTGATAAGTCGAATGAAATAAATGCTACAGCTTTTGTAGCTGTTTATTTTAACCAATCAGGTGTAAAACAGTTCAGGCTTGATTTTACAAACAAAGGAATGAATAGGAAGGGAATGCTTGTAGATTCAATTAGCGCAGTGAATAAAACAATTTCTTACACACATACCAATAATGCATTATTGATAAATCTTGTCTAACCATCTTTATCCGGCAAAGAAATTACTTTTCAAATTAAATATCATGGTGAACCTGCAGAAGGATTACTTATAGGGCCAACCAAATACGGTGACAGAAGTTTTTTTAGTGACAACTGGCCAAACAAAGCCAGGAACTGGCTCCCGCTCATACATCATCCCTATGATATAGCCACTTGTGAATTTATTATAAAAGCACCGTTTCGTTATAAAGTTGTATCCAATGGCTTATTAATGGAAGAATCTATTATCAACAATTCAACCAAATTGACTGATTGGAAAGAATCTGTTCCTATTGCCACCTGGTTATATACTTTAGGAGTAGCCATTTTTGCAGTTCAATATGTTGACAAGTTCGAGGGTAAATCAATAGAATCCCGGGTATATTCCAAAGACAGAGTTGCAGGCTTTTATGATTTTGCAGTCTCAACAAAAGATGTATTATTTTTTTTTTTGCGATTACATCGGACCATATGCTTACGAAAAACTGGCAAATATTGAATCACCGGTTGTTAGCGGTGGTATAAAAGCAGCCTCAGCAATCGGCTACTCAGATAAACTGATTACAGGCGACAGGCCGGTAAGAACTTTTTAATAGATGATAGGTGCCGAAGAAATAAGAACTGTCGTTGCGGCCATTTTCTGTAATGCTGTAAAACATGCCTGGTTTTTCCAGAACAGTCTCTGCCTTCTGGTTTTTCCCAACATGATGCCGCAGGCAAACCCAGGAAAGGTTTACTGCAAGGCTGGCGTTTGGAATAACAATCTATTTCAGTTGCCGGGAGGAGAGTTCCAGAATACCAGCCTTACAGCAAGCACTTCACACCGATGAGATGGTTACACAAAAAAAGCTGCCTTCGACAAGGCAGCTTCAATATGAATAAACAATATTTTCGACTTACAAGGTTGCCATATCGATCACAAACCGATACCGCACATCACCTTTCACCATTCGCTCATACGCTTCATTGATATCTTCCATTTTGATCAGTTCAATATCACTGACGATATTATGCTCGGCACAAAAATCCAGCATCTCCTGTGTTTCCGGTAAACCACCAATCAAAGAACCCGCAAAACTCTTCCGGCCAAAAATGATATTGAAAGCAGGGATCTGCGCCGGGGTTGGCGGCACTCCCACACAGACCATCACTCCATTGGTACGCAGCAGGGCGAGATAAAAATTATAATCATGTTCCGCTGATACAGTATCGAGGATAAAATCAAAATAGCCTGTTACTTCTTTGGTTTGATCCGGGTCACTCGTCAACACAAATTTGTGTGCGCCCAGCCGTTTCGCATCTTTTTCTTTGGAAGCGGAATGACTGAGCATAGTTACTTCGGCTCCCATGGCAGCAGCAATTTTTACACCCATATGTCCCAGGCCTCCCAGTCCGAGAATACCTACCCGTGTTCCTTTACCCACTTTCCAATGGCGTAGCGGCGAATACGTGGTGATGCCGGCACAAAGCAGGGGCGCCACAGCATCGAGGGGAAGTTTATCCGAAATATGCAACACAAAATCTTCATGTGTTACAATGGACTGGCTATAACCACCATGGGTGATTCCGCTGCCATCTTTTTCCGGGCTGCCGTAGCTGAACACGGCTCCGTTGATGCAATATTGCTCCAGGCCTTCTTTACAATTATCGCAATCGCGGCAGCTGTCCACCAGGCAACCCACACCGGCCCGGTCGCCGACCTTGAATTTTTTTACATGGCTACCAACGGCAGTTACTATACCAACGATCTCGTGGCCAGGTACACAAGGATAGATCGCATTGCCCCATTCATTGCGGGCGGTATGCAGGTCACTATGACAAACACCACAGTATTTTATTTCAATCTGAACATCATGTGGTTTAGGTTCTCTACGTTCGATGGTTAAGGGAACGATGGGGGTCGTAGCGCTTTCAGCGCCGTAGGCTTTTGTTGCTGACATAAAAAAATTGAGTTTGAATTTGAACAAATATAAGCCCAATAATTTGAGGAAAGGGTTAAGAAATAGTAACAATGCCCTGCAGGTATATGCTGGTGAAAAGGATCAATAGCCAGTGTGTCCCGGGATGAAGATCGTTGAGCGATGCTGTGTGATGAGTAGCGGGATTCTTAATACGCTTACCAAGAGCTGACATGCGACAAATAAAAAAACCCGCCCCTCATGAACGGGACGGGTATGGATGGTGGCTAATTCTAGTTATTAATAATGATGCCTGTCGGGGAAATCATTGTAACGGCCCCTGTTTTTAAATCTGGTCATCATGATCCTGATCTCCCGATCACGCTGATCTTCGAGGAAGTGGACCTGGTTATGTTTTTCCCAACGGCTAAGGTAATAACTGTTTCTTACCCTTTGGATCTCGTAATCATACTCCCGGTCGATCTGGGCAATCTGCATTTTCATTTTCCGTTCATTGGAAAATCTGCTGTTACCATAATTATTGCGGTCGTAGGGATCATCATGGGTAACGACTACTTTAATATCGTCCCTCCGGTTATCGTCCCTTCGGTTGTCATCACGTCTGTTGTCTTCCTGTCGGTTGTTGTCCCGTCGGTTGCCATCCCTGTTACCGGGCTGGGCTTGTGCAGTAGCCAGCAAACCTGCTGCTACCACGAAGAGGGTAAAGATTTTTTTCATACTGTACGTTTTTAAAAGTGAATAATAATTAAACAATCATGAGATGCAAACCGGGAACCACTGTTTACAAAAAGAACGTTAATAGATTGGGGGTAACCAGTAGCGATAATTTACAGTAACCAGCCAATAAAAATTTTAATGACAATTAACAAGGGCAACCGCAAGTAATAAAAAGTAAAACAAGTATGTATCTGCTGAGACTGCCTGTTTAATATTCCTGCTAAAAGGAAAATTTGCAGCGCCTTGTTCCACCATACTATCGGGAAACCACGCACTATAATGAAGTTCGGGCGGAACACAGCGCCTCCCGTGTCTGTGCATTACACGAAGCAGGGTGTAAAAAAATTTCATCAGGCATAACGGATCTTTTAAAAGAAGGACAGAGTTCCTATGGAAAAAGGGGCGTGGGCCATCCCGCCGGCGGAGCATTTGGCGGGATTAGACCTTTTTGTTACTCCAGAGCGAAGTCAAAGGATTGGGGCAAAGCCAAAAAGTAAATAAAGTAAAATAGCCGATGTACAAAATAAGAAGACCCGCAGCTATAACATGAGCCGGATCCGGAGCGGGAAAATTGGTTTTCGGTTTTCTTATGACTTTCATTTGTTCCGAAAAAGGAATAATTAGTACGCTATTTCTTCGCCCGCTCATACTGCGCCGGCCAGGTTATATCTATACCCAACTCCTTTGCCGCATGCAGCGGAAAATAGGGGTCCCGCAAAAATTGCCGGGCCATCAAAATAAAATCGGCCTGTTCATTGGCCAATACCTGTTCTGCTTGTTGAACCGTTGTGATCAGACCCACTGCACCTTTGAGCAGACCACTGGCTTTTTTTATTTGCTTTGCAAAACCCACCTGGTATAAAGGCCCTACAGGAATTTTCTGCTTTGGAGAATTACCACCAGAAGAACAATCAATCAAGTCCACTTCTTTATCTTTTAATAGCAGGGCCAGTTGCACCAAATCATCAGCCGTCCAGCTGCCTTCCACCCAATCGGTGGCAGAGATACGGATGAATAAGGGAAGATCAGTACTCCAAACGCTGCGGATACTGTCGACAATTTCAAGAGTCAGTCGCACCCGGTTTTCAAACGAACCACCATATTCATCGCTTCGGTGATTACTGAGTGGTGATAAGAATTCATTGAGTAAATAGCCATGGGCTGCATGCAGCTCGATTATTTTATAACCTGCTTTGCCAGCCCGTATCGCCGCTTCACGGAAATCATTTTTTACTTTTTCAATCGCTGTCTTATCCATGACTACCGGTGCAGGCGCCCCTTCTTTATAAGGAATGGCGCTGGGTGCTACGGTAGTCAAGGGGTTTTCGTTTTCCAACAATGCCTGTCCACCGTTCCAGGGCAGGTGGTGACTGGCTTTGCGCCCTGCATGCGCCTATTGAATAGCAGGAACAACAGCTTGTGCTGTAATAAATTGGGTGATCCGTTGCAGGAAACCAATCTGTTGATCTTTCCAGAGACCAAGGTCACCACGGCTTATTCTTCCTTCAGGAGAAACAGCCGTAGCCTACTGTATTACCAGCCCCGCCCCACCTACGGGCCTGGCTGCCGAGATGCACGAGGTGCCAGTCGTTGGCAAAACCATCAACACCAGAATACTCGCACATGGGAGATACTACAATGCGGTTCTTTAATTCAATGCTGTGGATACGGAGGGGTTCGAATAGTTTGGCCACAACAATAATTAAATATTGAAGGTAGCCCAAAAACGATAAAAATAGGCTGTGTTGAAATTATATAACCCAAAATATTTGTTTTTTGGGTTATGTTCGTGGATAATAATCGCAAAAGGAGTATATGATTAGCCCACTCCCACTGGAAATAGATGTTGAAACAAAAGCTGTTCTGCGCAAAACCGCACTGGCACACAAAGCATTGGCAGAGCTGAAGGGCGTAGTAACCAGTATTCCCAATGAAAATATTTTACTGGAAACGCTGACTCTCCGGGAAGCAAGAGACAGTTCAGCAATAGAAAATATCATCAGCACTTTTGCAGAAGTGTATCAAAGTAATTTATTATCACAGCAGTTTGCCTCCGCAGCCACCAAAGAAGTTCATTTGTATGCCAAAGCCCTGAAGGCTGGATTTGAATTGGTAAAAAAGAATAGTCTGCTTACCACCAATTATATATTGCAGATACAGGAATTGGTAGAAGATAATAATGCAGGACTGAGAAAACTGCCCGGCACTCAGTTACTGAATGACCTTACCGGGGAAATAGTATATACTCCTCCACAGGATGCAGCTACCATCCTATCACTAATGAATAACCTGGAAAATTTTATCAATGATGATGCAATGATGGATATCGACCCCTTAGTAAAAATGGCCATTCTTCATCACCAGTTTGAAAGCATTCACCCTTTTTATAATGGCAATGGGAGAACCGGCAGAATAATTAATATACTATTTCTGATACAAAAAAAATTACTGGACTTGCCTGTTTTGTATCTGAGCCGGTATATTATACGGCACAAACATGATTACTACAGGCTATTACAAAAAGTAAGGGAGACAAGTGAATGGGAAGAGTGGATATTATTTATGCTGGATGGAGTGGAACAAACTGCTAATGAGAGTATTGTGCTTATCATGAACATGAAGAACCTGATGCAGTACTATAAAACATCTATACGTAACAAATTACCAAAACTGTATGGCCAGGACTTACTCAATAACCTTTTCAAATACCCCTATACAAAAATTGAATATATAATTCAAGACCTTGGTGTAGGACGTAATACGGCTATTCGCTACCTGGAGGCCCTGGTAAAAGAGGGATTACTGGTGAAGCAAAAAATAGGAAGGGATAATTTTTTTATCAATCAACCCTTGTTTGATTTACTGGCGGGAAAATAATTTTTCCGCCTTTCTACCATTCCGCCTATTATCCCTGTCAATCTGGCAACCTTTTCCATATTGGAACAGCTATTGCGTAACTTGCGCAGCGCTTTATAACACAATACTTAAAATATACAACAGACTATGGTACAGGAAAAAGGAACCATTTCCATCAACACGGAGAATATCTTCCCCATCATTAAAAAGTTTTTATATTCTGATAATGAAATATTTCTGCGGGAGCTGGTGAGTAATGCAGTGGATGCTACGCAAAAAGTAAAACGTCTGGCCTCCCTCGGTCATTATGGTAAAGACCTTGGCGATCTGAAGGTTAAAGTGGCAGTAGATAAGGAAGCAAAGACCATTACGATTTCTGATACTGGTATCGGGATGACGGCCGAAGAAATAAAAAAATTTATTAATCAGGTGGCTTTCTCCGGTGCTACGGAGTTCATGGAAAAATTCAAGGAAGCCAAAGATGCCAATGAGATCATCGGCCGCTTTGGTCTTGGTTTTTATTCAGCCTTTATGGTGGCGGATAAAGTGGAGATACAAACCTTTTCTTACCAGGAAGGTGCCGAACCGGCCCGCTGGGTCTGCGATGGCAGTACTTCTTTCGAGATCACCGAAGGCAATAAAACAGAAAGAGGTACAGACGTTATACTATATATTAATCCCGAATCAGAAGAATTTTTAGAAGAGCACCGGCTCAGTGAAATTCTGAACAAATACGCCAAATTCTTACCGGTGCCGGTACAGTTTGGTACCAAAACTGAATCCCTTCCTGATGGAGAGGATGAAGAGGGTAAACCGAAATACAAATCGGTGGAGGTAGATAATATCATCAATAACACCAATCCGATCTGGACCAAAGCTCCCTCCGATCTGAAGGACGAAGATTATCTTAATTTCTACCGGGAATTATATCCTTTCTCGGAAGAACCTTTATTCTGGATTCACCTGAACGTGGACTATCCTTTCAACCTGACCGGCGTTCTCTATTTCCCCAAACTCAAAAATGATTTTGAGGTACAAAAAAATAAAATCAAACTCTTCAGCCGCCAGGTATTTATTACAGATGAGGTAAAAGATATTGTTCCCGAGTTTTTAATGCTCCTGCACGGCGTGATCGATTCTCCGGATATCCCACTGAATGTGAGCCGTTCTTTTTTACAGGCGGATAGCAATGTCAAAAAGATCAACAGTTATATCTCCCGTAAAGTTGCCGACAAGCTGAGTGAGTTGTTTAAAAAAGATAGAAAAGCTTACGAAGAGAAATGGAGCGATATCGGAATTTTTGTAAAATACGGTGCTATCTCGGATGAAAAATTTTATGAGAAGGCTAAAGAATTTATATTACTCGCTAATACTGTTGGTGAAAAAAATACCCTGGAAGAGTATAACATTAAAGTAAAAGATTTCCAGACTGATAAAGAAGGGCAGGTTGTTTATCTCTACACGATCGATCCTGAAGGGCAGGACAGTTATATAAAAGCGGCTACCAAAAAAGGCTATGATGTTTTATTGATGAATTCCCCGATCGATCCCCACTTCATTCATAACCTGGAAATGAAACTGGAAAAGACCTCTTTGAAAAGAGTGGATGCCGATGTGACCGATAAACTGATCGTGAAGGAAGATGCGGCTACCCATACACTGACCGAAGAAGAAACAACTAAGTTGAAAACAATCTTTGAAAAGGCGATCAATAATCCTGCGATGAAGGTGGAAGTAGAAAGTTTAGAAGCAGATGGCATGCCTGTTACCATTACAATGGAAGAATGGATGCGCCGGATGAAGGATATGAGCCGGATCGGTGGTGGTATGAATTTCTATGGTTCCATGCCGGATAATTATAAAGTGGCCATCAATGCCAATCATAAGATCGTGAGTAAAATATTGAGTGCAGAAGAAGGACATCAGACAGAAATGGCTAAACAGGCATTTGATTTAGCTATGCTTGCACAGGGCTTATTAAAAGGGGCTGACCTGACTGCCTTTGTGGAAAGAAGTGTAGAAGTGATTTAAGCTTTAGCCACGGATGGGACAAGTTGTGGCTAACTCTTACTTATCTGCGGCTTTATCTCCGGGTTGAACACAAGAAATTCTGGTGTCTGTCCCAGTTCCTGCACCAGGTTAGTGTACTTCACTTTCAGTGTACGTTTAAACTTCCCGAGATAACCCGGGACTTGCAGGTCCTTTACATTAATTGGTATGGCTTCGATCAGGTCGTTGCCGATGTACATCATTAGTTGCATATAGGAGGATATTGGATACAACAAAATAATATAATTTGCGGGGTATAAACAATCCGGGAACTACTCAATTTTAGATAGTAATTTTTCGATAGTCTTCAAAGAGGTGGTTTACTTTAATCCTGCTCCCTGTTCGATCCAGCAGCGAATTAGCTCCCTTTCTTCCGGAGTCATATTGGTTTTATTGTTCTGGGGCATTGTTTTCGTGATCACAACCCGCTGCAATATCAAATCCTTTTTCTTTATAATATCATTGGGTGTATCATACACCACGCCATTGGGAGCAATCATATATACATCATCGGTTGGTTTGGAAGAATGGCAACTGATACAGCGTTGCTGAATGATCGCATTTACTTCGGCGAAACCGACTTCTTTGCATTTCGCAGTGGATACTTGCGGGGCTGTAGCATAGGCCACGGCCAATAATATAATAATAGATGCCGGCAATATCCATACACTCAGTCGTCCCTGTTCCCGCAGGTTCAGCCAGTGCTTGATACCTGCACTGCCGATCGATATAGCAGCAAGCATGATCCACTGGTATTGATGACTGAATGTGCTGGGAAAATGATTGCTCACCATTACAAATAAGACGGGCAGCGTGAAATAGTTATTGTGAATAGATCGGAACAAAGCATTCTTACCCCGTTGCTGATCAGCTGCCTGTCCTTTCTTAGCAGCTTTCACCATTGCTTTCTGGGAAGGTATGATCACAAAGAAAACATTGGCTACCATAATACTCCCGATCATGGCCCCGAAATGAATAAAGGCAGCCCGGCCACTGAATACATGGCTATAAAACCAGGCAAAACCTGTCAGTAACAGGATACCCGTTACCACAAATAAGAATGGTTGTTTACGCAACGGAGATTTGCAGAGCAAGTCATAGCAACACCAGCCTGCTATAAAAGAACCGATACTGATGCCGATGGCTTCCCCTGTTGTCAGTTTCAATACATTATTATCAATCAGCATCGCCGATGCATTGAAATAATAAATGATAAACAGCAAAGCAAACCCGGATACCCAGGTAAAATAAGCTTCGTACTTAAACCAGTGCAAATGTTTGGGAACGGTTGCAGGAGCGCCTTTGTATTTTTCCAAATAATAAAAGCCACCACCATGCACAGCCCATAGGTTACCCGCCAGTTCATCCCGTACATTATCCGTTCGGTTCAGGGCGTTTTCCAGAAAAACAAAATAGAAGGATGCGCCGATCCAGGCAATACCGAAAGTAATATGCATGACCCGCACTATTATATTGAGCCATTCCATTAAATGACCTTCATACACCGTTCCTTTCATCATAAAATAAATACTGGCAATGATGGCGATAATACTAAACACAATCGCGGCATAGATCCAGCCCTGTATCCAACTGGTTCGTTCCTGCTCCGCCTCATCCGTTTGTTTCTTACCAAAAGCATAGATACGATAGGTCATGATGGTAAGGACGACCAGCATCACAGCAAATAATATGAGGAGTATGGCAGGCATTTTATTAGCTACAGCATATATCGGATAACAAGACTATTGAAATGAGCTAAAAGAAAATCTGTTTATATCTGTGTCAAGTTGTGATTAAATTGAATTTATTATGGCCTGAGCCGGATACCAAAGTAGAAAAATGTTTTCAACCGGTCATTTTTATTTGTTATTGCTTATCCGTTGTAATCTGCCATAAAAAGGATGGTTGTACCCGGTAAATCCTTCCGTAATTTTTATAGCCTATTTGATTAATTTTATAGCGTCACAACTGTCTAAAGGAAATTCTATGTTTGATGCTGCCATAGTAAGTAACCGGACCATCACCCCCGATGGTATTAAAAGAGCAGTGGTATTAATAAAAGACGGCATTATTGCATCCGTTGAGGATGAATTACCCGAAGGAAATTTCCCCCTTACAGATGTTGGTGATCATGTGCTGATGGCGGGCATCGTTGATCCGCATGTGCATATCAATGAACCCGGACGAACGGATTGGGAGGGATTCGACACCGCCACTAAAGCTGCTTTGGCAGGGGGTATTACTTCATTGGTAGAAATGCCGCTGAATGCATCACCGGTTACGACAACTGTCAGGGCATTTGATGAAAAGATAGCAGCGGCGACAGGCAGGGGTCAGTCGGAGACCCCCGAAAAATCGGGGCAGGCTGTCAGACCGGCGTATGGAAAATTACATACCAACTGCGGGTTCTGGGGAGGTATTATTCCGGGTAATGCAAATGAAATACAAGCGCTGGTAAAAAAAGGAGTCCTTGGATTTAAAGCTTTTCTAACCCATTCCGGTATTGATGAATTTCCCAATGTAAAGGAAGATGACCTTCGAAAAGCGATGCCCCTTATTGCACAATACGGGTTGCCCTTACTGGTCCATTGTGAATTAGATTCACCGGTGCCCGCAGCAGGGGGTGATGAACGCTCCTATGAAAATTATCTTTCTTCCAGGCCCAGGCAATGGGAAGATGATGCCATTTCTTTGATGATCCGGCTCTGCGAAGAATTCAATTGCAAAACACATATTGTACACCTGTCTTCTGCCAGTTCCATCGCAGCCATTGCCCGGGCCAAACAAAAAGGCTTACCCTTAACGGTAGAAACAGGGCAGCATTATTTATATTTTACGGCAGCAGAGATCGGAGACGGAAGGACTGAATACAAATGTGCCCCTCCCATCCGGGAAAAGGAGAACAATCAACAATTATGGCAAGCCCTGAAAGAGGGGATCATTGATTTTGTAGCCACCGATCATTCACCCGCCCCTCCCGAAATGAAAGAGATGGCCAGTGGTAATTTTATGAAAGCATGGGGAGGGATCGCTTCCCTGCAATTTGCATTACCGGTACTCTGGACTGCGGCAAAACGGCATGGTTCTGGGTTACAGGATATAGCAAGATGGCTCTGTGAAAAGCCGGCTCTTTTACCACAACTAACTACAAAGGGAAAAATAGCGAGGGGTTATGCAGCTGATCTTGTGGTCTGGGATCCGGAACAACCCTTTACCGTAACCGAAGACATAATTCAGCATAAACACAAAATAACTCCTTACCTTAAGGAAGAACTTTATGGAGTGGTGCAACAGACCTGGCTGGCTGGAGAGAAAGTAGTTGAAAATGGACAATTTTTACAATTGAATAAAGGCAAAATAATATATGGCAGGAAGGAGTAGTTATATAAACCCGCAGAAAGAAATTTTCTCTGTGAAGAGCTGCTTAAACTGTTGCTAAACTTTTTTAGTATGGCTGAACCAGCATTTACCAACCTGACAGACCTAGCTGCAGAACGCCTCGGTGGTAAAACAATTTCCTGCTCGGATGATTTTTTTGCAGAAAAAGAAAACCTGCTGAAACCGGGCCGGGGTGTTTCTATACCGGATAAATATACCGACCGCGGCAAATGGATGGATGGATGGGAAAGCCGTCGTAAAAGAACAGAGGGGCACGACTGGTGTATTATTGCACTCGCCACTTCCGGCAAAATTCATGGAATAGATATCGATACCAATCATTTTCTCGGTAATCATCCTCACTTTGCTTCTTTGGAAGCAGCGAATATTCACGAAAATGAAAGCATTGATTTCGATATTATTCACTGGACGACCATCCTTCCCAAATCAACACTCGAACCGGGTTCTCATAATTTTTTTGAGATCAGCGATATCGGGGTCTATACCCACCTGCGATTAAATATTTACCCGGACGGAGGTGTAGCAAGATTGAAAGTGTATGGGGAAGTATTTAAAGAGTGGAGCACCGTAGATGGCCGGGAAATACTCAACCTTGCAGCGGCTACCAATGGCGCCAAAGCCATCCTTTGTAATGATATGTTCTTTTCTCACATGGGAAACCTTCTCATGCCGGGAAGAGGGATCAATATGGGAGATGGATGGGAAACAAAACGTAACAGGACACCGGGCAATAAAGACTGGGTGATCATCCGCCTGGCACACCAGGGCGTAATTGAGAAAATACTGATCGATACCTGTCACTTTAAAGGCAATTATCCGGACAGTTGCCTGCTGGAAGGATGTGCCATTTCCTATAAAGAAGAAAATAAACTGGAGACGGATGCAGTAGCCTGGACAACGATCCTGCCGCAAATAAAACTGGATGCCGACTGTGAACATGCTTACGAAAGAGAGATCGTGAATAAAGAACCCTTTACACATGTGCGGTTGACGATCTTTCCGGATGGGGGGGTGAGCAGGTTGCGGTTATGGGGAATGGCTAGCAGGTAGTAACGATTTGTTGGTACTAAAAATATAAAATACCATGTAGCAGAGGATACAATGACATTACACGAATTAAATATTCTCCCACAATCACAGCTCAAAGAAGAGTTGTTGAAATGCTGTGGATCTGTTTCCTGGGCCAGGATGATGCTGGCGTATTTTCCGGCAGATGACCTGGTAGAATTATTGGAATATGCAGAGGAGGTCTGGTATCAATGCAGCCCGGATGACTGGAAAGAAGCATTTGCCCAACACCCGAAGATCGGCGATCTGGGATCAATCACTAAAAAATTTGCTTCCACCACCGACCCGATAGCTATCGGGTGGGCAGCGGGAGAACAAAGCGGAGTGAACACTGCATCCACTGCGATCATTGAAGCACTGGCTGAAAGTAACCGCTTGTACGAGGAAAAATTCGGTTATATCTTCATTGTTTGTGCTACCGGAAAATCAGCCGAAGAAATGCTGGGTCTCTTGCAGCTACGATTACGGAACAATCCGGAAGAGGAGATACTGCTGGCAGCAGACGAACAAAATGCTATTACAAAATTGCGAATTGAAAAACTGGTACAATGAGCCAACTGACTACACATATCTTAGATACCGCCAAGGGAAAACCTGCCGAAGGTATTACGGTTGTACTTTTTCAGCAGGATCCTGTGGACCCGGTAACGGCTGGCTGGAGACAGATCACTATCGGCACGACGAATGAAGATGGCCGTATTCCGGCACTATTGGCAGACGAAGCCCTTTTGGAACCGGGTATCTATCGCTTAAAATTTGAGACCAAAGAATATTTCGATAAAATGGGTGTCCAGACATTTTATCCTTTTATCGAAATTACTTTTGCAATAGGTGGCCCTGAACACTACCATGTACCACTATTATTAAACCCATTTGGATACTCAACCTACAGAGGTTCTTAAAACTGCTGAGGCGCAAAGAGGCGGAGTAATGCTGAATATTATTTATACAGCTGCAGCTCCCCGTGCGCTGCGGTTATTTTATATTTAAACCTGCATACCATGAACTTTTCCATTGCAGCCATCGAAAAAGAGATACTGCTTAATTCCCTGCAAACAGCCAACCTGAAATTTCAACAAACCTATCCCGGTGATAAACCCGACCGGCAGGCCGTACATACCGTTTATGGTGGAGCCAATCTTTTCAAATCAGATACCTGTATTAAAATGGGTGAGATTGCATTGAAAAGTCTGAAAATCTATGCCCCTGATTTTATCGTGCTGGCTAAAGTTCTGGGGTTTGAAGGTTGTGAGGAACTTCCCGATGAGGAAAAGAAAGCAGAGCGGCTGATCCATAAAATGAAGGAGATGGATGAAACAGCAAGAAGACAGCACCCCGCCTGGCTTGCTTATACCGTCTATAATAAGATCGTTCAAAAACTCCAAACAGAAGCGGTAGAGGATTTTAGAATTGATTTTGAAGATGGCTTTGGCAACCGGCCCGATGAAGAAGAAGATGCGACGGCCATCAACGCAGCTAATGAACTGGCCATGGGAATCAATGAAAAAACGATTTCTCCTTTTATCGGTATCCGTATCAAACCCTTTACCGAAGATCTGAAGAGCCGGGGTGTAAGAACACTGGATCTTTTTTTAACAACGCTCCTGGAAAAAACAGGAGGAAAAATCCCCGCGAATTTTATAGTGATGTTGCCGAAAGTGACCATACCGGAGCAGGTGAGCACCATGGTCCGCTTACTCGAGATCATTGAACGAAAGAATAATTTAACGCCGGGCACACTGAAAATGGAAACGATGGTGGAAGCCACTCAGATCATTATGGATGAGGAAGGCCGAAATCCCCTGATGAAAATCATCCGGGCTGGCGAAGGAAGGCTGATCGCTGCCCATTTCGGGACCTATGATTATACAGCTTCCTGTGGTATAACAGCCAAATACCAAACGATGGCGCACCCTGTTTGCGACTTTGCCCATCACATGACCAAAGTAGCATTGGGTGGAACCGGCATCTTCTTATCGGATGGTGCTACCAATGTAATGCCGGTGGCCCCACACCGGGGTGAGAAGCTCAGCTCAAAACAGCTAAAAGAAAACCGGCAATCTGTACAAAATGCGTGGCGAATTGGTTATAATCATTCCATGCATTCGCTGATCAATGGTTTTTACCAGGGTTGGGACCTGAATCCTGCACAACTACCCATGCGGTATGCCGCCACTTATTATTTCTTTTTAAGCAGTATAGAGGATGCGACGCATCGCTTAAAAACATTTGTTGACCGGGCTGCGATCTCCACCCTCACCGGGGATATATTTGATGATGCCGCTACCGGGCAGGGACTATTGAACTTCTTTTTAAAAGCCATGAACTGTGGTGCGATCAGTGAAGAAGAAGCAACGGCCACCGGGTTAACGATCGATGAGATACGTAGCCGGAGTTTTTATACCATAATACAGGGAAGAAGAAAAAAGGGTTAACAACTGATTAATACAAGGAAGCCACGAAAGCATGCATCAATACAACTATAATTTAGTAGCTTTTTGTGAAAACTCCCGTCTTCGGACCCAACAAGTTGTGGCCCACATTCCTCAACCAGCCCGTAATTTTGCAGTCTAAATTGTTTGCCCATGATGATTGCTGTACTCGGTGCCGGGATGGTAGGCCGTGCCATTGCGCTGGACCTTGCTAAAGAGCATTCGGTCACCTCATTTGATCTCAATGCTACTAACCTGGATGAATTAAACAAAAGGGATGAAAGCATAGCAATTGTTGCGGCAGATCTATCAAGTTTTGCCGAATACGAAAACTGGTTTTCTCCTTTTGATATTGTTGTTACGGCTGTACCTGGATTTATGGGTTATAAAACGCTTGAAGCTGTTATCCATGCGGGTAAAAACGTTGTTGACATTTCTTTCTTTCCCGAAGATGCATTACAGTTAAATGAGCTGGCAAAGGAAAAAGAAGTAACGGCTATTACCGATTGCGGTGTAGCGCCGGGTATGAGCAATTTGATATTGGGCCGGTATAACGAAGAAATGAAAATTGATGCTTTTGAATGTTTTGTAGGTGGGTTACCAAAAGAAAGAAACCCCCCATTTCAATACAAAGCGCCTTTCTCACCGGTGGATGTGATACAGGAATATATTCGGCCCGCTAGAATGGTTGAGCAGGGAGTTATCGTTACCAAACCCGCCATGAGCGACCGGGAAATAATGCATTTTGATGAAACAGGCGATCTGGAAGCATTTAATACCGACGGTCTCCGGTCCCTGATCTATACCATGGGACATATTCCTGATATGAAGGAAAAGACGATGCGCTATCCCGGTCATATTGACCTGGTGATTGCCTTGCAGCAGGCCGGATTTTTCGATACTACGCCGCTTCGGATAAAGGACGTTGATATCTCTCCCCTCGACTTTACATCAAAATTGCTGATGAACGAATGGAAACTGGGCCCGGAAGAAGAAGAATTTACTGTGATGAAAGTGATCCTGAAAGGAGAAGGGAAAACGATTACCTATCGTTTATATGATCAGTATGACCCGCTGACAAAAACTTCTTCCATGGCCCGGACAACAGGCTATACTTGTACAGCAGCCGTTAATCTTATTGCAAAAAATATGTTTACAGTAAAAGGGGTTTTTCCGCCTGAGCTGGTCGGTAAGCATAAAAACTGTTTTGATTTTGTAGTCAATTACCTGGCGGGGAGGAATGTGAGCTGGAAAATGAGCGAATAAAGGCAATAGAAAAAAATCCGGGGAATCAGCATCAATATTAGAAGACCTGGCCGGTAATAACTTAAACCGCTTGTTTGACCGGGACCTGCGTTTAACAAATACAATGGAGCAAAAAGAAATAGTTAAGCGATCTTTTCGTGTAAACTAAAAAATAGTTGTGGCAGACTACTCATCTTTCATAAAGGGTATAAAAAAAAGCAGCGTATGCGCCGCTTTATGTAAAGTGTGTATTTTTTCTTTATTCTGCTTCTGCCACCACTTCTTTTACTTCGGGTATCATCCGCTTCATCATACCTTCGATACCAGCTTTTAATGTGATCATAGAGGAAGGGCAACCGCTGCAACTTCCCTGCATGGCCAGGTTCACGGTACCGGCGTCATAACTTTTAAATTGAATAGCACCGCCATCCATTTCAACTGCCGGACGAACATAGTTATCTAATAACTCTTTAATTCTTTTTACGACATCATCATCATCGGCAGATACTTCGTTGCTGCTGGTCTGTTTTACAGTGGCCAACTCTTCTTCATTGATCACCGCTTTTCCTTCTTCCAGGTATTCTTTCAGGAACTGGCGGATCGAAGGGATAGCATCGTTCCAGTCAATATCGATTACTTTGGTCAGGGTTACAAAATTGCTGGCAATAAATACGGCTTTGATAAAAGGAAAACCAAACAACTCGGTTGCCAGCGGAGAAGGCTTTGCACTTTCTGCATCGGGAAAATCAATGCTTTTACCGGGATACAACAACTTATTCGCCACAAATTTCATGGTTTCCGGGTTGGGCGTCATTTCCGTATAAATGCTGATAATGGGGTTACCTGTTTTGATCATAGCTGAAGTTTTTTAAATTCTTCCTCCTGCGCTAAAGCTTCGGAGGATGAACAAAAATAACAACAATTTCCGGGCATTGTTTACGAAGCCGGGAAACAGCGGTCAATTGCTGATTTTTTAACGGTTTATTCCCTGAATTTCCCTGTCTTTTTCAGGAAGCGGATCAGCATATAGATAGCTAAGAGAGCCCCCAGGATAATACCCGTCATCAGGTTTCGGAAAGGCTTGTCATATCCGGTGAGCCCGGGGTAATTAAATAACAGCAGCAGGGTGATACCGATGAGCCAGATAAACTGTGTGGTATGTTCTTTCAGTATCCAGCGTTTCCAGTTGAACTGCATGCTGCCGAAGGTTTTCCCAATTCCTTTCAGGTTAGGGAACCAGCGATTTACTTTTTTACAATATTCATCAAAACCGGGCCCGAATTTTCCGCGGAGAAAATTCTCTTCTGCCAGCACAATGGCCTGGTAAATGAAAAGGAATATCGGGATCACAATGGCAACATAAACGAGTGAATTAGCAAGAATTCCTACGCCCAGCAGCATTAAAATATTACCTACATACAAAGGATTGCGGCAATGGTTGAATATCCCTTCAGTCACGAGCCCTTCTGCATAGGGCTTACCTTCCTTACCACCCCGGACGATATAAGCCAGGCCTATTGTTAGTCCACGGATCAACTGGCCCAGGCAGGTAATAAATAAACCGATTCCAATGGGCCAGGCATAATAGCAGCTACCAAATTGTAGAGGCGAAAACAAGGGCCAGGATGGAATAAACAAGGCCCCATAAAAAAGAATGAAGATCCAGTTGCGGTACTTAAAAAAGAAATTGCCGATTGCTACCATGGGAATATTTTTTATTCAGAAGAAAAGAGGAGGTACGTTGTTTTATTTCTCTTTTAACTCCTTTTCTCCGGGCGGGATGTATTTTGTTTCGCACAGAGGGAAAAGAGAGAAAGAGGATGCTTCGCATTGTTATTGTATTTCTCTTTTAACTCCTTTTCTCCGGGCGGGATGTATTTTGTTTCGCACAGAGGAAAAAGAGAGAAAGAGGATACTTCGCATTGTTATTTGCTACAAAACTTTCCTCATCTTCTTGCTATTTATTTTGAGTAGTTATTAAAAAGCCTGGTAATCCCATTTTTCAATAACTCTTCATTAAAATTTATTAAAAGTCCAATCTCTAAATTTGATAGTCTTAAATGATTAAGTACTTTTTTCTTAAAAAAAGGTGTGACAGCTTCAACAGATTTTAATTCAACAATTACTCTTTCTTCTACCAATAAATCTATCCTAAACCCCATATCCATTTTTATTTCCTCATACATTACCGGAAGCGGCGCCTGTCTTTGACGTAATAAACCTCTTTTCGTTAATTCATAATGAAGAATTTCTTCATATACAGACTCCAATAAGCCTGGTCCAAGAGCTTTATGAATTTTTATTGAAGAGTCAATGATTTCGCCTGTTATTTCATTTATCTGCGTTGCGATACAAATGTTTTTCTCCTTTCCTCTTTTGAACTCTTAGCTTACTTTTTCACCGCGATCAAACCAGCGAAATTATACCATTTAAAAAACACTTCACAATGTGCAAAGCCTTTGTCACGAAGCAAGGTAATATTCTCGCTTAGTTTATAAGGTACCAGCACATTTTCCAGGGCCTCTCTTTTTTGGGAGATCTCCATTTCGCTATAGCTGTTGCGGCGTTTGTAATTATAATAATAGTTGATAAAATCCCGGTTGAAATTGCTCTCTTCGGCCAGGATCTTTTCTACCAGTATTAAAACACCACCGGGATTCAATCCATCATAAATATTTTTTAATACCTGCTCCCGGTAGATCGGGCGGACAAACTGCAGTGTCAGGCATAATACAACCACAGATGCATTTTCAATAGCCACACCCTGTCCCAGATCGGAGCAGCGCAACTCATAAGGACGGGAAAAACCCAGCTCCATCAGCTTGGATTTGCATTTATCCAGCATTTCCTGCGAATCATCCACGCCGATAAAGCGAATGTTCTGGTTTACCATGGTATTCATACCGATCATGGTAGTGCCGGTGGAACAACCAAGATCATATACATCACTGTCCTGCCGGGCATGATCCGCTGCCAGTTCGGCCATCATCCGTTGTATTTCACCATAATATGGGACCGAGCGGTTGACCATATCGTCAAATACCTTGGCGACATTCTCACCAAATTTAAAATCGCTGGCCTTTTCTATTTCATCCCTGAAAACTTCATCTTTGCCCATAGTAGTAATTAAGGCCACAAAGTAAAGCAATTTAAAATTTATTGAACCAACTGGATATCTGCCTGTAATAGTAGCATGAAAAAAATCTATCACCTTGGAAACTGCACAACCTGCCAGGCCATTATCAAACAAACCGGTATTGATACCCTTCAACAAACTCAGGGTGGGTTTGAAATGCAAAACATAAAAATTGAAAAAATAACCCCCGCACAGCTTGATGAAATGAAAAAAATGGCTGGCAGCTATGAAGCACTCTTTAGCCGCCGGGCCATGAAATATAAGGAACTGGGGCTTAAGGATAAAAAACTGGGGGAAAAAGAGTACCGGAAATTTATCCTCGATGAATATACTTTTCTCAAACGTCCGGTTACTATCATCAACAACAACATATTTATCGGCAGCGAAAAGAAAACGGTGGAGGCATTGAACCAAGCTGTTAAATAGTTTTTTGTACAGCAGATACAGTTTCTCTTTTCAGGAAAATCCATGCGATGAAAAGGCTGCACAACATGAATACAGCAGCTAATAAAAAAGCAACCCCCGGAAAATGAAATGGTGCTTTTTCGCTCGTAAAAAAGGTAAACAGGTTATTCATCATCAAAGGACCAATGATGGTAGTTAGACTCATTAACCCGGTTAATGCCCCTTGTAGTTCTCCCTGCTGATTGGGTGGTACATGTTTGGCAAGCGTGGCCTGCAAGGATGGCCCGGCAATACCGCCCAAACAATAGGGAACAAGAAAAGCAAACATCATCCAGCCTTCTGTAGCAAAAGCAAACAAGATTAATCCCACCGTATAAAGAAACAAACCGAGATAAATACTTTTTATGTTGCCCAGTCTTGGATTGAGTACTCTTGTTAATCCTGCCTGCACAGCACCTACCAGTAAGCCTACAACTGCTAAAGAAATACCCACCATTTTTTCGCTCCAGTTAAAACGGTAGATAGTAAAAAAATTCCAATTGCCCTGTACGGATTGTGCAGCGAGGTATATCAAAAAATAACATATGGCAAGGCCACCAATTCCAGGTGTTTTTTGTAAGAACTTTAGCGAACCAAGTGGGTTAGCCCGTTTCCATTCAAAAGGGCGGCGATGTGCTTTGTCCAATGATTCCGGCAACACAAAATAACCATACAACGCATTTAATAAACAAAGACCTGCTGCTGCATAAAAAGGAGCCCTTACCCCCCAGCCGGCTAAAAGGCCACCGAGAGCCGGTCCTATTACAAAGCCTAATCCGAAGGCAGCGCCAATTAATCCAAAATTTTTAGCTCTTGTTTCCGCGGTACTAACATCAGCAATGTACGCAGCGGCAGTAGTAAAACTGGCACCAGTGAAGCCAGCTATAATACGGCCAACAAATAACCAGCCATAGGTGGGAGCCAATGCCAGGAAAATATAATCAATTCCAAAACCCAGCATGGAGGTTAGTAATACCGGGCGACGGCCATAACGATCACTAAGATTTCCAATTACCGGGGCAAACAAAAATTGTGTAATGGCGTAAACAGATAGCAGAAGTGCACCATACGAACTGGCTTCATTTACCGGAATATGTTTTAATTCCGATATCAATTTGGGCATAACCGGGATGATCAATCCCCAGCCCATCACATCAATAAGTAGGGTGATAAAAATAAAACCAACAGCTGCTTTGCGGGGATTTGCCATATTATTCGGTAAGGTATGCCAGCACAAAATCGGAACTTTTCTTTGATCAGGTCTTTTTTTCTGGTACTTACTTAATTCTTTAACCGGGCTTCTTCCAGGTCCAGCTCCCATTCCCGTTCCCGGATCAGCTCTTCATCAAATTCACCCGTATGCCGGAAATAGTTGAGTTCTCTTCTTCGTATATGCACCAACTCAATAAGCATCTGCCTGTAATGGGGTAAAAAAGAACTGTCATCCTGATTGTCTTCACCATTTTCTAATTTTCTTTTAGTAATTTCTATCATTCTTTCATACCGGTCCCGCACTCGTTTATAGGTATCATGATTTTGTGTTTCTTCCGGGTAATTGGTATCCATATAGGCCAGCGCGGATTCGGCTAATCTTATCCGAAGGGCGAGGGTCTTAAATTTTTCGGATTCTTTTTCATCCCCATCAAATTTCAATAGCCGTATCAGCGGTTTAAGACTCAGACCCTGCAGTACAAGGGTTATCAGGATGACCACGAATGTGATGAACAGGATCAGGTTGCGATGCGGAAAAGGATTCCCCGCCAATGTTAGCGGAATAGCGAGTGCTGAAGCCAATGAAACAACCCCCCGCATCCCACTCCAACCAACCAGAAAAATACTTTTCAAATTTGGTTTTGGTTCGGAGTTTCTGATATTTTTGAATAACCAGCGGGGTATAAAAGCAGCAGGGTAGACCCAGGCCAGGCGTACTACAATAATGACAAGGCTGATGAGCACCCCATATAAAATAGCTTCCCATACGGAATAGTTACCCAACCCGCTGACGATAACAGGAAGTTGTAACCCGATGAGAATAAATACAAACCCGTTTAATAAAAAAATCAGCGTCTCCCAAAAACCATTAATACTTAACCGGGACTCATACGAAAACAATTCGCTGGAGCGAAACGTTAAAAATAGTCCACCACTGACCACTGACAGTACACCGGAAAAATGAAAATGCTCTGCGCAGATATACATGATATAAGGAGTGATCAACGTGATAGCCGAATCGATGGCCGGCGTAGTCGGAAAAAAACGATGGATCTGGTACACGATAAAAGCGATGGCAACACCAATTACAATACCCATCACAGCTGCCAGGGCAAAGTTTTTGGCGGCTTCACCTAAGTGGAACTGCCCTGTTATAATAGCCGCCAGGGCAAACCGGAAGACGATCAAACTGGCAGCATCATTCACCAGACTCTCACCTTCCAATATTGTGACGACCCGTTTAGGAACTTTTAATCCCTGCAAAACAGAAGTTGCAGCTACAGCATCCGGTGGGGAAATGATGCCACCGAGCAAAAAACCAAGAGCCAGCGAAAAATCGGGAATGATGGCATGTGCCACAACCGCCACCGTGGCGGAAGTGAAGAAGACAAGGCCAATAGAAAGTAAACTGATGGGCCTTTTTAATTTCCAGAAATCCTTCCAGGATGTATTCCACGCAGCGGCATACAGGAGCGGGGGCAGGAAAATTAGAAAGACAAGATCAGGGGCTAAAGTAATATCCGGCATTCCCGGGATCAGGCTGATCAGCAAACCGCTAATGACCAATAAGATTGGGTACGAGATTTTCAGCTTCTGGCTGAGCATGGTCAGCATGGAAATGCCAAAAAGAAGAGAAATAACCACTAATAATTGTTCCTGTAGCATACCGGATAAAATTAAACTTTTTATAGGAGAAGCTAATACAGCAAGAACAAACAGGATATACCGTTGTTGTTTAATGACGAAAACACAAAACAAATCCTGTTTCCAATTGTGTGCCACCTGGCCGATTATTTACTTCCGTTTATTGTGGCTGCGTGTTATTTGAGTTCAACCGTTTCAGTTCGCTGCTGCTGATTTTTATTGTACATGGACTCGTGTACTTCATTCTTTTATTCAGGAAAGGAGTGATCAATGAAACCAGGTCTGATAAATAGCAGCGCCTCTTTTTACTGCTCTGTATCCTGTACATCTCTCCCTGAATGGTTAGTTTCCCCGACTGCCAGCAAATGGTGGGGTTAACTGTATAGGAACAATCAGATAGTTATCCCCGGTACAGCTTACCAAATACCCGTAACCACTTTCCAGAGTAAGAGAATAATAATTGTTTTGTTACTAAGCAGTTTTATAAAAAAGTATATTAAGCGTAACTAATTATTTGAAAGTGCATGCTGTATAACTATTTCACCAATGATGACAGTGGTATAACTATTGTCAAAATATCATCTTGAGGCAGAATCAGGCTCAACTTATTTGATTCAAACTGATATGGTTACGGTATAATTATTATTGGGGCGCCCTAACAAACGGGTCTAAAGTGAAGTTACTAGTTCCAATTAATGGCAGTCTATTAGTAATTAAGAAGGATTTTGTTAGCTTGATGCGTCAATACTGAAACCAACTTGGGTGAAAAAGAGCTTATAGAGGAACTTAAGCAGGGCAATGAACCTGCTTTCCGGTGGCTGGTAGAAAAATACCGCAATCGGGTGTTTCATACTGTACTTAACATTTTACAGGATAGTAGAGAAGCCGAAGATGCGGCACAGGAAACATTCATTCAGGTCTTTGAATCGGTCGGGAGCTTTAAGGAGGAATCATCACTCTCCACCTGGATATACCGGATTGCCACCAGAAAGGCGTTGGATAAAATTAGAAGGCGAAAGACAAGACAGAAGCTGCATAAAATATTACCCTGGTGGATGCCGGAAGAAAAGAAAAGTACGGAAGAGGCATTTCTTCACCCGGGTATTGTGGCAGAGAATAAAGAAAAAGCAGCGATCTTATTTAAGGCCATTCAATCGTTGCCCGAAAAACAAAAACTGGCTTTTACATTAATAAAAGTACAGGGCATGAATTACGAAGAAGCCTGCGAAGTGATGCAACAAAATGTAAAAGCAGTGGAATCTTTAATCAGCAGGGCAAAAGTGAATTTGCAAAAAGAACTGGAAGATTATTACAGGCGGAGTGATAAATAAATACACCTCGCAATGAGGAAAGAAGTTAAAGGAGGAAATTCAACATTTGATGTATTCTCTTTCTCTCTTTTAGCTCAGTGCGACAAAATTAAAAAAATGGAAAAAAACTCTACACTATTAGTTGATGAACACCTGCAAAGTATACTTGGAATGCGGGAAGCAGGAACTGACGATTTTTTTTATACAAGGTTAAAGGCAAGAATGCTTGCCCGCCAATCAGGCGGGGAGAAAGAGAAACCAGAACAAGGCTGGAACTTTCCATTGAAACCAGTTTGGGTAGTTGGTGCATTGGCATTGTTACTTGCAGTAAATGGCTTTATGCTGTCGAATCAGTTTAAAGGAAAAAAATCAACTGCCACGGCAGCAGCATCTTCATTGCAAAATTTTGCCGAGTCCTATGATCAAAGCATTTCATCATCTTATTGAAATATTAATTATGAATCACGCTGCTAAAAATAAAGCACTGACATGGCTGGTTGTATTACTGCTTATTGCAAATGCAGCTACCATTACAATGTTTTGGCTGGGCAAACCAAAACAGCGAGTAGAACCAAAAAAGCAACCTAAGGATTTTTTAATAAAGGAATTGAAATTGGACACCAGCCAGCAGATACAACTTGAAGTATTGGTAAAAGAACACCGTGCAGCAGTTAATAAGCTCCGGAAAAAAGTAAAAGAAGCGAAAAGCAATTTTTTTGATTTGTTGAAAGAACAAAATGTCTCTGACAGCACAAAGAAAAATGCAGCAGCTGCCGTCAGTATTATTACAGAAGATATAGACCTTCTTACATTAAACCATTTTCAGAAAGTAAGGTCCTTGTGTAATCCGGAACAACAAAAGAAATTTGATGAAATTATACAGCAGGTAACTGGTATGATGGGGCAACAAGGGCCACCAAAGGGTCCCGGAGGACCTGGTAACGACAGACCTCCTCCACCTGACGGAGAGCATGGCGATAAACCGACTCCTCCAAAAGAATAAATACTTGTAACGAAGGATATTTAATACCTCATTCATCTATATAAAAATGAAAATTATAAAAAGACAGATTATTGCCGCAGGGCTTGTGTTGTTTGCCCTGACTGCAAAAGCACAACCACCACAGGGGCCACCGAAACCACCCAGTATAGAAGAACGGTTAAAGAAAACAAATGAAGTAGTACAGGCAGAAGTACAGTTAAGTGTTAAGCAAAAAACAGCAGTTGAAACAGCATTTAAAATTTTCTTTGCTGCAGAAGATAAGCTTCGCAAAGATAATCCGCCACCCCCGTCACCTCCTCCTGACCCCAGGATGAAGGAAGCAACGGATAAGTTAGTAAAGGAAAGAGATGAACAGGTAAAGAAAGTATTGACGGACGAAGAGTATAAAAAATATAAAGAAGCGGCTAAAAAATTACACCCACCAAAACCACCGGGCCAAAATGAAACACCACGGCAAAATTAATAATCAATAAAGAAAATACATACATGAAACAAATCACTTTAATCATAGCAGCGCTATTCATAATGACTGCTTCCTGCAGCAAAAAGGATTCAATTTCTACCTCTGTAACAATTACAGCATTAGCCTGCGGAAGCGGTTCTTTTTCAGCAACGGCTACTGCAGGTACTGCTTACAGTGCTACGGCTACTGTCCCTTATTCGGGTGGAAACGGAGTTGCTTATACTGCCGGAACGGCAATTAATTCAACAGGTGTTACTGGCTTAACGGCAATGTTACAAGCAGGCATATTAACAAGTGGTACAGGTAATTTAACTTATACTGTTTCCGGAACAGCATCAGCTGCAGGTACAGCAAGCTTTCCTATTAGTTTTGGAGGACAAAGTTGCAGTTTATCGTTAACAGTAAATGCTGCCGGTGGTGGTGGCACATTACCTTCAGTTTACAATAAAATTTACGGTGCTACCAGTATTACTTTTGATGGTAACTGGGTAACGATAAAGTGTAATGCCCTGCCCGATCATAAAAGTGTCTACTATCAAACCACTAATCCCTTGTATGAAGCATTTAGCGGTACAACTTTCGGTGGAGGTACATTTGCAATAAATCCCAACAGGATTGCAGCTCAGAATATTACACTGAAAATTCCAGCAAATCCTCTTGCAGCCGCCACACACGCCGCTACACCCGGTGGTGTTATTGGCGTAGCATTAAATGGAGTACCATTCTTTAATCAATATGCAGCGATGAATGCACCATTAACCAACGAAATAAATGGGTTTGACCAATGGTGGGCACATCCGCAAATGAGTGGTATGTACCATTATCATGTGGAGCCATTGTATCTGACAACTGTAAAAGCAAGCAAGTTTGCATTAATGGGATTTTTGTTGGATGGATTTCCGGTATATGGACCCAAAGAAGAAAATAGCACAGACCCGACAGGATTAGATGTTTATCATGGTCACATACATGCCACAGTTGATTACCCTGCGGGTATTTATCATTATCATTTTACAACAGCAGCTCCCTACCTGAATGGGAATGGATTTTATGGCACTGCTGGTACAGTTACTCAATAAAGTGTATGAACTCTTTTGGATTCAGGTTGATTTTTGAGGCTATCCTATCACGGATTTTTCCGGGATACTATTTGTTTGTTGCTATACTGGCAATTATTTCCTGTAAAGCAAAACAGCAAGAGGAAGCAATAAAAACAGAACCAAAGATTGCCAAGACGGTTCCTGCTAACTATGTAAAGGCAACTGATTCAGGGTTTGTCAATAACCAGGATACTGTTTATTACAAGAATAGTTTTTTTACTGGCTTCCGTTATTCATTGTATGCCAATGGCGATACAACGTATTTACAATCATATTTCAACGGAGTGGAAGAAGGCCTGCAAAAAAAATGGTATCCTAATAAACAAATAGCAGAAGAACGTTTTTACATCAATGGAAAAAAAGAAGGAACCCATAAGGGCTGGTGGGCGGACGGTAAACCTAAGTTTGTTTTTACAATATTGAATAATGAATATAACGGAGAATTTAAAGAATGGTATTCATCGGGTTTACTGGCCAAACAATTTCATTATGTAAACGGGCAGGAGGAAGGCAGTGAAAGGCTTTGGTGGGACAATGGTACCGTAAGGGCTAACTATGTAATCAGGAACGGAAAAAAGTACGGATTAATTGGTTTAACAACTTGTGCCAACCCTTATGATTCGGTTATTAAAAAATAATATCGGCATCGTATTAATACTACTGGCTGCTTGTAAAAGTAAGTCAACGGAATCATCATTACCTTTTATTAATAAACCCGATTTTACTCCTGAATGGATAAGTACATCAGATGCCGGCTATTCATCTATCCACCACATACCGGTGTTCTCCCTGACCAACCAAAACGGAGAAACAATAACCGAGAAAACAGTGGACGGGAAAATTTATGTGGCTGATTTTATTTTTACAAGATGTGGCAGTATTTGTCCTAAAATGACAAACAACATGGGCCTAATTCAGTCAACATTTAAAAATAATGACGATGTACTCTTACTTTCTCATTCCGTAACACCTGATATGGACAGTGTTCCGGTTTTAAAAAAATATGCAGAAGAAAAGGGTATCATCAGCGGCAAGTGGCATTTACTGACCGGAAAAGAAACGGAGATTTATGACCTCGGAAAAAAACAATACTTTGCTGGTGATACCATCGGGTATTATCAAACCGGGAATGAATTCCTGCATACTGAAAACTTTATCCTGGTAGATAAGCTACGGCGGATAAGGGGTGTTTATAACGGCACTCTTCCCCTGGAAATGGAACGTCTTACCGATGATATCAATACGTTACTGAGAGAAAACGAATAAGTAAGAATTCCTGAACAATAGGCTGAATATTCACCAGCTTTTTCTATTTTTCCGAAATGTTATTTTCTTTCAATAAGTACAGCTCTCTGCTGCTTATCTTTTTTGTACATGGTTTGGTTTATGCTATCCTTTTGTGGAGAAAAAGCATGTTAAACGAAACCCGGTCTGATAAATGGCTAAGCTTTTATTTAATCCTGTGTATTCTGTACATCGCTCCGTGGATGATTGGTTTTGGTGGCTGGTATGATGAGCAGCCTTACCGGGATATTCTTTTTTATGTTCCTTTTCAACATTTGTACTTTATTGGCCCGGTTATTTTCTTTTATGTACAAAGCCTGCTAAACCCATCTTTTCGCTTTGGAAAAAAAGAATGGCTGCATTTAATACCGGGCTTACTGTACTTGTTATTTAGTAGCATAATGGTTGTTACGGATAAACTAATCCTGAAGAAATACTTTTTTTTAGCCAACGGAATGGATCCGGATTTTGATACCTGGTACCAATTGACAGGATTTGCTTCGATGGTGCTTTACTTTATATTATCTATCCGTTATTATAGTTTGTATAAAAAACTAATCGTACAGGTTATCAGCTATGCTGATGTCGTGATGTTTCGCTGGATAAAAAATTTCCTTCTTTCCTTTTTATTAATTCTGATTGTACGCCTCGGTTTTAATATCAGCGAGTTAATTATTCAACAAACGTATATCAGCAGCTGGTGGTATTTCCTCGCCTTCGCAATAATCTTTTATTATATCGCAATAACCGGTTATGCAAATTCCATTGAAACGAAAATTGCTTTCCGGCCTAACCAGTTGGGCTATCGCTTTGCTTTATTATTAAACTACCAGCCACCAGCGCTTCAACGCCAGGTAACTACTGAAGATGCAGAAGTTATAGAGATTGAATCGGTAGCTAACAATCAAGCCATACCAGGTGAAATATTAAGTGAATGGAAAGCGAAACTCCTAAACCTCATGCAGGTGAAGAATATGTATGAAGACCCGGAACTTTCTTTAGCACAAGTGGCAAAACAATTACAAAGTAACCCTTCTCTTATATCAAAAATGGTAAACCAGGGTTTTGGGCTCAACTTCAATGATTTTGTAAACCAATTTCGTATCGATGCGGTTAAAAACTTACTGGAAAAAGGGGAGCATAAAAAACAAACATTGCTGGGCATTGCGTTTGACTGTGGGTTTAATTCAAAAGCAACTTTCAACCGGGCATTTAAAAAGTTTACTGGCCAAAGCCCTAAAGAATGGCTTGATAAAAAAACCCTGTAAACTTTTACTCCATTTGCCTCTTCTACCACCTAAAATACGAATACAGATGAAAAAAATTCTATTATCGGGCTTTACTTTTATTGCACTTTCATGCTTTAGTCAGCATAATACTTCAAAGCTTATTACAGATAGTTTGATTGGTAATTTTGTCATCGATCTTCGCCCCACGCCTGCCAGTGACCCATACGTTAAGGATTTTAAATTCACCAAAATTGATGGAAAGATGTTCGATGGTGAATTTTATGGCTATCCTTTCCAGGGTGGTTTTTTAAACACCGACTGGGATAAAATCTATTTCGCTTTCACTACAGCAGACCAAAGCGGCACTTATTTTCATTCAGGATACATTGAAGGCAACAAAGTTTTTGGAATTACGCTTAATGAAAATCGAAAATTTGTATTGCCGTGGAAAGGGGAAAGAAATAAATAATACTTGATTATCAATACTTTATTATAATATGAGTCGCCTCAGCTATCATTTGAGACGGCTCATTATGTTTTGAGACCTCTTTACCTTGTCTCATATCATGTTTTGCAGCGACTGGCAGCTGCCGTTACCCGCATCTCTGAGTAAATAATTTACTATGAAAAAATTTCTTTTCCTTGTTTTTGTGGCAACAGTATTTAACTCCTGTTCCCTTACCTCTGGTACACAAATCGGTCCCCAAAAAGAATTTGAACCCGGCGACGGCCTCCACGGTGCTTTTAACGCTTCCGTTAAAAACGATGGCAATACTACCGTAGATATTTATGAGCAACCCCTGGGTGGAGAAGCCAAAAAAATAGCTTCGCTTGCACCCGGCCAAAAAATTACGTTAGATATTGCCGCCGATACCAAGGCCATTTTTAAAAATATAGCGAATAGCCAAGCCTCATTAAAATTAAAAGTAACAGGAGATACACGCCTTAGTATGGGTGGGCCAAATTATTAATCAATGTATTTAAAAAGATTACCGGGCAAAGCCCCAAAGAATGGATAGAAAAATATAGCAGGTCGAACTATTTACTCACCCGTTAGATACTATTTCCCATATTTCGCCAACATTTTTTTAAGATCATCTATTGTATTTATCTCATCTGCTTTTTTATCTTTTCGCCAGCGTTTGATACGGGGCAAATGCAATGCAACTCCGGACTTGTGGCGACCGCTTGCAGCAATTCCTTCAAATGCTAATTCAAAAACCAGTTCTGACTTAACCGTACGTACTGGTCCAAATATTTCCAGTGTATTTCGTTTTACAAAATTATCTACTTGCGCAATTTCTTTATCTGTTAAGCCACTATAGGCTTTCGCAAAAGAGACAAATTTGACCAGGCATGGTCACTATGAGCATGGCTAATGATAACCCTTTCTACCGGCTTCCAGGGGTCAATATAAAAATTGCCAGCACGGCAATACAGTCCCAAATCTGTAAATTCAATTAAAGACATTCACGTATGTAACAATAATGGGGTTACAAATGTTGAATTTTGCACTTAAGAATCAGCCGCTTAATTAGTTTGCTACGCCAATATTTTATTTTGGGGCTTATTAACTCGTCTCAAATCATCTTTTGCAGCGACTCCGGCTTTTCAACAGTGCATATTTGTGGGAATAAATTATTCACCACAAAATTTTAGTCATGAAAGCACAATTCCGTCAGTTTATGTTTGGTACCAGTATCGGTGAGAACAAGGCCATGAATATCGGCTGGCTTTTATTCCGGCTACATGTCGGGTTAAGTATTGCTATACATGCCGGCTGGCCGAAAATGAATACGATCACTGCACCTGGCTGGTTTGCCGACCAGGTAGCGGGGCTTGGATTTACATTTCCTTCACCGGCATTCTGGGCAGCCACAGCCGCCTGGGGTGAATTCGTTGGCGGTATCCTGATCGCCATTGGCTTATTTACCCGATTTGCAGCAGCACAGTTAGCCTTTCAATTTTTTGTAATCGCTTTTCTGTGGTTTGATAAACCGGAACCATTAACCGGTATGTATTTTCAGCATCTATATTTCTGGGCCTATGTGGTAGTAGCTTTTGGCGGTGGCGGAAAATATTCGGTGGATAAATTGATCATGAACAGGAAGAACATAAAAATTCCTTCCCCGGTTAAGATAGCGGGTGCCTCATTATTATTATGTATTGGAGTAAGCTGTCATGGACAAAACCCGGCTATTAGCATTGCTGATTTTAAACCATTGAATGGACGTTGGAACGGTACATTGACCTACCTGGATTATAGCGGCAATACCACTGAAACAATAAAAGCCAGTATCGAAGTAGCAATAAAAAATGAAAAGGTTTTTGAATTGGGTATTCTTTATTCGGACGAACCCAGTCACAATGGAAAAGAAGAATACCGTATCAATGAGGATGGAACAAGAATTAACAATCGTACCGTAATCGAACGGGCGGTGCAGCCAGATGGGTCATTAAAAATCGTGTTGGAAGAAAAAGGAACAGACGGGAATGAAACCAGGCCGGCTACTTTTCATCATGAGTTGATGATAGGGTATAATAAATTTACCCTGACGAAATTGGTAAAGTTTGACGGGGAGGCCAACTTTCTTCAACGAAACCAGTATTTATTGAGCCGGTGATTTTAGCCACTAAACTACTTGCGACTAACACAGATTTGAAATACTGCTGACGCAGGTTTATACCGGCCACGAATGCATGAGTAAATGATAGTTGTAATCATTCGTGCATTTGTGGCTTCTGTATTAATCTACTGTCTTAGGACAGCACAAATTTTGATCAAACACTATTTCACTTCTTCAAACACTCCTGTCTGTTTATTCTTTCGCACATTATCCCAGTTGAAATAGCGGCCATTCATCGCCACATACACACCGTGTGGCAATGTTTGTGCAAAAGCTAATGCACTGCCGAGATTGAATAAACCGTCAGAGCTACCAAATTTTATGGGTATCATAGCCCCGGTAAGAATAATGGTTTTATTCTTTACTTTTTCAGCCAGCACTTTGGCAGTTTCACTCATTGTATCAGTACCATGCGTAACGACAATTTGAGTTTCATCACAACTCTTGCATTGATGGGCTATCAGTGTTCTGTCACCTTCCGTCATTGCCAGGCTGTCCACCATCATCAGAGTCCTTATTTCTACCGGCACCTTACTACGACCCTTCTCCAACAACTCAGACATATGCGTGTCTTTAAAATATAATTCCCCATTCAGTTCATTATATTCCTTATCAAAAGTGCCGCCGGTAATAAAGATGCGGATTGCCATAACCTGTTACTATTTAGTATTAAGGCATGAAGATAAAATAAATAGAATGGGAAGAGGAAGAGCTTGCCTGAACATTATCTAACAATATGGCACAGGTAATAGAAAAGAGTAAAAAAAATCAGTAAACTTCTTGTTTAAATGATTTAAAAACCTACTTTAGTGAACCTTTTAGAAACAAAAAAGGCCCTTCCGTAGAAACGGACTGACCTCTAACGATTGCTTGCCATATGAAAATCTTCGAAAAGTAGTGTTATTTCGATGCACTGCTCAGACCTCTTACGATTTGCTTACTCTCACTTAACGATTGCCTGCTATCTGAAACCTTGCATCTTTGTACCTCAAAAGTAGGGTCTGCAGGGTTTCTATTCAATCCAACTTAGAACGAATTTTATGATGCCTACGGGTTAAGTTTTCATTAAAACCCTTGCTGGTACTTCATTTCAGAATAAATTTGCAATGATGCCCAACCGTTCAACCGACATACTATTTCAGCTTATCAAGTCCCTCGAAAAAGCCGAAAAAAGGCATTTTAAGCTCTATATCAAGCGAAGTTCCGGCAAAGAAGACCTCAAAATTGTCCGCCTTTTTGATGCCCTGGACAAGCTAAAGGACTACGACGAAAAGCCATTGTTGAAGAAGCTGGACGATGTGACAAAACCACAGTTAGCTAATCTCAAAACCCACCTGTACAAACAGATTCTGGCAAGTCTTCGCCTGTTGAAAAGTGCAGATAGTCTCGACCTGCAGCTGAATGAGCAGTTTGATTATGCCCATATTTTATATAAGAAAGGCTTGTTCCAACAAAGTCTCCGCATTTTAGAGCGGACCAAGGATATAGCCAAAGCCAACCAGAAATTCAATTTTTTACCACAGGCTATTGCCCTGGAAAAAAGGATCGAGAACCTGCATATCACCCGGAGCATGCAGGATCGGGCGGAGATACTATCCACAGAAGCCAACGAAGTAAGCCGGCATATAGCGATGGTAGCAAGGCTTTCTAACCTGGCGTTGAAGCTTTATAGTTGGTTCGTACAACATGGTCATGCCCGGAATGAAGAAGATGAAAAAGATATCCGGCAATTCATGAAGGATAACCTGACCAAAGATGTATGGGAACAAAATGGTTTTTACGAACGTTTATATCTATACCAGAGTTATACATGGTATGCTTTTATCCGCCAGGATTTTTTACAGTACTACCGGCATACAAAAAAATGGGTAGACCTCTTTGATGAACAACCATTAATGGTAAGAGTGGAAACCGGTCACTATATCAAGGGTATACACAACCTGCTAAATGCTCACTTTGATCTGCGCAATTTCCGCGAGTTTGAGAAAACTTTAAAAAAGTTTGAAAAAGTGGCGCAGACCGACCGGGTCAAAGAGCATGATAGTTTCCGTATTCTGGCTTTTATCTATATCAGCCAGGCCCGCATCAACCAGCATTTTATGCTCGGCACTTTTAAACAGGGGCTTTCGCTAATTCCCGGCATTGAAGAAAAACTGGAGGCAGATCACCTGTTCATTGACAACCATCGCATACTGGTATTAAACTATAAATTTGCAATGCTCTGTTTTGGCAGCGGTGATTATAACCGGAGCATTGATTACCTCCAGCTGATCATTAACGATAAAACCAATCTCCGCTACGACCTGCAGTGCTATGCCCGGGTGGTGCACCTGATGGCACATTATGAACTGGGGAACGATATGCTGATGGAGTCGCTCAGCAAATCTGTTTACCGCTTTATGGCAAAAATGAAAAATCTGACAACGGTGGAAGAAGCCATGTTTAAATTCTTAAGGCAGTCTCTTCCTTTATCACCCCGGCAAATCAAACCGGAATTTGAAAAATTATTACATACTATCAAGCACCTGGAAAAAGACCGTTTTCAGACCCGGGCCTTTGCCTATCTCGATATCATTTCCTGGGTAGAAGGGAAAGTGTATAACAAACCGATGGGAACGGTAATTCATGAAAAATATATGCAGAGCAAGCGAAGGAAGTAATCGCTTTGTACAAGAAACGATTCCCTTCAATTTTTAGAGTAATTTTCAGGATGAAGAATTTTATCCTCCTCCTCCTGCTTGCCGGGCTAAATGTATCCGCCCAAATCAATCCCGTCAATATCACTATTGCCCGCGATAGTTTCGGTATTCCTCACATTTTTGCGCCTACTGATCCCGAAGTAGCTTATGGCATCGCATGGGCACATGCCGAAGATGATTTTGGTACTTTGCAATTAGTGGTGTTGAGCGGAAAAGCCAAACTGGGAACCGGGTTGGGTAAAAAGGGAGCCGAAGGAGATTATGTGATCAACCTGTTGCGCATACGAAAAACAGTAGAAGAGCAATGGACTACCCTCAGCCCTGATTTCCTCGCTTTGATAAAAGGTTATGTTGAAGGATTAAATGCTTATGCCAAAGCTCATCCAAAAGAAATCAACTACAAGCAGGCTTTTCCTTTTGATGAAAAAGACTACCTGACGGCCGTAGTTTTTTCTACCAGCCTTTTTTGCGGGTTGGACCAGGCACTGCCACAAATACTCGGGGGCAAAGTGGCGACGATTCCCAACTTTCAACCTTTCGAAGGACCCCGTGGGCAAGGCTCCAATGCTTTTGCCATGAACTCAAACAAAACAACTAAGGGGAAAGTTTTCTCGCTATTAATGCCCATCAACCACAAGAAGGTCCGGTGGCTTTTTATGAAGCACACCTGCAAAGCGAACAGGGCTGGAATATGCTGGGCGGATTATTTCCAGGGGGGTGTTTGATCTTTCATGGTACCAATGAGAACCTGGGTTGGGCACATACGGTCAATTACCAGGATAAGATCGATGTGTATCAATTAGAGATAAACCCTGCCAACAAAAATCAATACAAATTTGACGGGCAATGGATCAGCCTTGAAGAAAACAAAGCCAAACTGAAAGTAAAAGGAATTCCTATCACGATCGGGAAGAAAATATACTGGAGCAAATATGGTCCAACAGTTAAAACAGCAAAAGGGGTTTTCTCTTTGCGGGTTCCCGCCACAATGGATATTAAAGCACTGGAAGAATGGTACCGGATGAATAAAGCGAAGAATTTTACCGAGTTCTATAAAGCGCTAAGCATGACGAGCCTGCCGATGTTCAATATTATGTATGCCGACAGGTATGATACGATCTTTTATATCAGCAATGGAAAAATGCCAAGAAGGAATCCTGATCCTGCCTATAACTGGAAATCTACGTTGCCCGGTAATACGTCTGCCACATTATGGACGGAATTTAAGCCGGTCGGTGAACTGCCCCAGTATCTAAATCCTGCTTCAGGTTATTTATTCAATACTAACCACTCTCCTTTTCTGGCTACTGATCTAAAAGAAAACCTGGATAGAAATAAGTTTGACAAGAATGATGGCTATGAAACCTATCATAATAACCGCAGCCAGCGGGTTACAGAATTAATTTCGGAAGCAAAAGTGGATTACAACAACTTCAAACGAATAAAATTTGACCAGCAATTACCCAAAGAACTGCAATACATCTATGGCATCGATAGTATGCTGAACCTGGATGCCAATGCTTACCCGGCTTTAAAAGAGGTAATCGGCAATTTTCAAAACTGGGACCGAAAGGCTATTATCACCAGTAAAGGCGCGGCCGTCTTTTTATTGGTTTATGATTTTGTGTCCAAAAAACTGGCAGGTACCCCGGCAAGACAACTGACAAAAACAGAATCCATAGAGACTTACCAGCATGTATATGATTATATGCTACAGTATTTTGGTAAAACGGACCTGGTATTGGGTGATATACAAAAATTGGTGAGGGGCGATGATGCCCGGCCCGCATGGGGCTTACCTGATGTGCTCACTGCGGCTTATACAGGGGACTATAAGAACGGGATGCGAAAGATTGTATCCGGCGATGCTTATATCTGTTTTGTCCGTTACCCGAAGAACGGAGGCCTGCCCATCATAGAATCAGTGAACACTTTTGGAGCTTCCATGCACCCTGATTCACCCCATTATAAGGACCAGATGACGATGTTTCAGAATCAGCAAACTAAACCGATGACGCTGGATAAAAAAGAGGTACTGAAGACAGCCAAAAAGATATATCACCCGGGCTAATGAAAACCGGCTACGATACAGTGCTAATTGGAAGAATGGCTAAAAACGAAAATCAGCCCTGCTGAATTGTTACTGTAAAGATGAAATCAGGCTTTCTATATAGTTTAGATACTGCTTTGCTGGCTCGATAAACTCCTTTGTTGTTTCTGCATCTTCTGCGATAGCATCGCTGTAATCGTCTTCTATCCGTTCCTGCATCAGCCTGCTGAAAAATGAAGCTTGCCGGGTGTCAAACTCACCTGTTTGAACAAAATGCAGGTGAAGCTGATTAATAGTACCACTATGTGTTTTAGGGATTATATCTTTAGTAAGTAACAAGGCTTTTGTAGCATGAAATCAGCAGTAATAAAAACGATTTATAACAGTTGTGTAAAATTTATTTGCCAGCAGAATATCAGCCTCATTTAAAAACGATTTCGCTTTTTTCATTTTTAATTCTATGACTTTTCTTTTCTCTTCAGTCATAGAACGAGGCTGTTTTCAGCAATTGAATTTTTCAATGTATAGTAAGAGGGGTTAAGCTCCCAGTCATTGTTATGCACCAACAGGATATTAATAAATGCACCGATAGAAACGCTTAACGGGAATATTTTATCATGTACCGCTTGTTTGATTTGCTTTGAAACAGGTCCCCCCTTGGTCAGGACAAGAATATCCCAATCGCTTTCGGAAGTAGCTGTATTACTCGCCCTGTTTCCAAAAATATAATAGAAGCTTCAGGGAGCACTTCCTGAATTTGTAGCTTGATATTTAGTAGTATTTGTTGTTTCAGCGACACCTATCAAAGGGCTAAAAAATTTTTCATATACCCGAATCTAATGAGGGGGTACAAGTTTCGTTAACTTGCACCCATGATTGATTATTTGCAGGGGTTAAATGACCGGCAGCGGGAAGCTGTATTACATATCGATGGACCGATCATGATCGTGGCGGGAGCTGGCAGTGGGAAAACAAAAGTGCTGACGACCCGCATCATTCACCTGATGGCGAATGGTGTGGATGCATTCAATATCCTGGCCCTGACATTTACCAACAAGGCGGCCAAAGAAATGAAAGAGCGGGTAGAGAAAATTTTGGGGAATGGCGAAGCCCGGAATTTATACATTGGCACGTTCCACTCCGTTTTTGCAAGAATACTCCGCTTTGAAGCCGAAAAGATCGGTTACCCGAAAAGCTTTACCATTTACGATACCGATGATGCCAAGAATGTGATCAAGACCGTCACCAATGAACTGGACCTGGATGATAAACATTATAAACCCAATATTGTCTATAACAGGATATCATCGGCCAAGAACGCCCTGGTAACCCCGGAGGAATACCGGAATGATTATGCTATCCAGCAGGAAGATATGCGGAGCAACCGGCCGGCAATTGCCCAGATCTATGAAGCTTATGCCAAACGCTGTTTTAAAAACGGTGCTATGGATTTCGATGACCTGCTGATGAAATTTTACCAGTTGCTAAAAAATGTACCGGAAGCATTGGCGAAATACCAGCGAAAGTTTAAATACATTTTAATTGACGAGTACCAGGATACCAATCCCTCCCAGTACGAGATCATTAAACTGCTTGGAGCGATGCATGAAAATGTATGCGTGGTGGGAGATGATGCGCAAAGTATCTATAGCTTCCGGGGGGCAACGATTGAAAATATCTTACAGTTTCAAAAAGACTATGATGAGGTAAAAGTGATAAAACTGGAGCAAAATTATCGTAGCACCCAAAGTATACTGCATGTAGCCAACCAGGTAATAAAGAACAATAAAAACCAGATAGAGAAAGTACTTTTCACCGAAAATGCGGAAGGGGAAAAGATAAAATTGGTGCGGACCATGACCGACAATGATGAAGGAAAATTTGTTTCGGACAGTATTCAGGAACAGAAACTTCGAAATCATTACAGCAATAAAGACTTTGCTATTTTATACCGGACCAATGCGCAGAGCCGTGCTTTTGAAGAATCCCTGCGGAGAATGGGGCTGGCATATACCATTTATGGAGGTATTAGTTTTTATCAGCGCAAAGAAATTAAAGATATCGTGGCTTACCTCCGGTTGATCGTCAACCCCAAAGATGAAGAAGCCTTAAAGAGAGTGATCAATTACCCGGCTAGAGGTATTGGCAAAACCACTATTGATAAACTGGTATTATCAGCCAATGAAAGTAATATCAGTATGTGGCAAGTGCTGGAGAAAGCCAATGAATTTGGTTTCCGGGCCGGAACTTTTACGGCTCTCCAGGATTTTGTGACGATGATCAAAAGTTTTGCCAGCATGCTGACAAAACAAAATGCGTATGAAGTGGCTTTTCATGTAGGCAAACAAGCCGGGCTGGTAAAAGAACTCTTCAATGATAAAAGTACTGAAGGCGTGGCCCGGTATGAGAACATTCAGGAGTTATTAAACTCTATTAAAGAATGGACAGAGAGTCCCGACAACGAAGACGGGGAATTGGTGGATAAAAGCCTGGCTTCTTATTTACAACAGATCACTCTGCTCACAGATGCCGATGAAAAAGACCCCGATGCAGATACAGTGAAATTGATGACCATCCATGCGGCCAAAGGGTTAGAATTTAGTTGTGTGTTTGCAGCCGGTTTGGAAGAAATGCTTTTCCCTAATGCTATGGCCATTAATACAAGGGAAGAACTGGAAGAAGAGCGACGCTTATTTTATGTAGTGATCACCCGGGCCAAACAACGGCTTTGGATTACGTATGCGAATACCCGTTACCGTTTTGGCCAGTTGGTACAAAATGAACCCAGCCGCTTTATTGAAGAAGTGCCGGAGCAATATATGGACCGGAGCTTTGCCGGTGGCGGTGCCCAAAACCAGATCGGGGGCAGTAAATGGAGCAAAGGCTCTGCTTTTGAACGGATGAGAGCCAAAAATGTGGATGACGGAGAATCAGGAAAAGTAAGTCAGCAATCAGGAACCTATTATAATTCTGGCCCGGCGGCTTCTAAATCAGCACCATCTTATTTACCGCCTAAAGGGTTACCGGCAAAAGTAAAAGAACATGTGCCATCTGCCGATTTTGAAGCAAGCGATACTTCTACCTTAAAAGAAGGGCAAAAAGTGGAGCATCAAAAATTTGGTTTTGGTGAAGTGATGAAACTGGAAGGTGCGGCGCACAATCCAATTGCGACGGTAAAGTTTGAGCATAATGGGGAGAAGAAGATAATGCTGAATTATGCGAAGCTGAGGATAGTGGAATAGCTATTGTTTTTTACTGCCGATTGAATATACACTTCAATAGTTGTCGGGGTCAATCCAAACTGTGCAATATTGTCTTTCGCATTCATTGTTTCGTCTGATTTTTCAGTATGTATGCTAAACTTCATTGTACGGGCAATGCCAGGGTGAAAAGGGGTTAACAAAACAGAGAACACTTTTAAGACACCAACAGGCACATGACTAGTTTTGGGTTTAATGTTTAGTGCTTTTCCAAAAAGAACTGCTATTTCATTCCGGCTGATATTTTGCGGACCGGCGACTGCAATTATTTTATTATAATAGTTTTGGTTCAATGCAATAATATCAATAGCAGCAACAACATCTTTTGCAGCAATAAAATTTGTAGGGTTATTTCCTAAGCCAAGAATGGCGGTCTTCCCTTTTTCAACAATATTTTTTCCAAGCAGGTTGTACACATGCCATTCCATAAAAGCTGGGAGGCGTAGGATTGTATAATTTAATCCACTGTTTATTATATACTGCTCAATTAGATATTTGGTCCTGAAAAAATCAATTGGATGATCAGGAGAAGCTGTGGAGCTGGAGGTGTAAATAAAATGGGTAACACCTGCCCTTTTTGCTTCTTCCACTAAAAGTTTGTGTCCGGCTTCATCTACTGTTGCAGATTTATTTATTCCTTTACCCAGCATTCCATGGGCCGCTGTGAGAACAACATCAATTCCATTGAAAATGCCGGTAATCGTTGCAGCATCAGTCAGGTCACCCGTTATTACGGCAGCACCTTTCTTTTCCAGGTTAATAGCTTTGTCTTTATTTCGTACAAAGACAGTTAACTGAAAACCTTTTTCCAGAAAATGAATGGCGGCGGCATTTCCTAAAACACCAGTGCCACCGATAATAAGCAGACGAGGCATATCGGCATGAGTTTAGTGGATAAGTTACAATAAATAAAAGAATAAGGGGTAAAACCTGAATTAACAAAATACAACAAGACGGATATTTATATTTGTTTGGTAGTTTCCCGTTTAGTACGAACCAACATGCCATCCGCCAGACAAAAAAGAAAGTTTCGCAAAATAGTGCTTGCAACTGTGGCTGTAGTGATATTGGCTATGGGAGGTTGGCTTTTATTTCAACGATTACAATACCGCAAGGCAAAGTTCACCCGCTACCCCGAATTTGGGATCAATATCCCGGAGAATTATCCCATCCATGGTATTGATGTGTCCAAATACCAATCCATGATCGCCTGGGAAGAAGTGAAGGCGATGAAAGTAAAGAATATACAATTGGGCTTTGCTTTTATCAAAGCCACCGAAGGAATTGGTAATACGGATCCGCACTTTAAACGTAACTGGAAAAAAACCAAAGACCATAACATTATACGAGGTGCCTATCATTTTTTTATCGGCTCCAAAGACGGCCGCATGCAGGCAGAAAATTTTATCAGGAAAGTGGAACTGGAACCGGGCGATATGCCACCTGTACTCGATGCAGAACAATTGAATGGCGCATCGGCTGAGCAGGTGAGAAAAGAAATGAAGGAGTGGCTGGACATTGTAGAGAACCATTACCAGGTCAAACCGATTATCTATACCAATGTTGATTTTTATAACCGCAACCTTGGGACTGAGTTTGACAATTATCCGTTATGGGTGGCACATTATTACCAGGCCGAGCAGCCCCGGATCAAACGGGGCTGGGTCTTCTGGCAACACAGTGACAAAGGACGGGTCAATGGGGTGGTTTCACCAGTTGATTTCAATGTGTTTAATGGTGATTCTTTAGCATTTAAAAACCTGCTGATCGATTAACAGAAACAAAACAGGGTGTTGAAATGTCTTACCTTGTTTGCCGAAATAAAGATCAGTATGGAAAGGAACTGGGACCCAGAGGTAAAAACTTTTTTTGTCAAAATCCTCAATTCAATTGCATTCGGATTGTTCTGGATGCTGACCTGTACCACAGCAGGTATTTATTTCGAACTGGGTTTTACAAAGGGTAAGCCGCTTATTAATACCATCCTTTTCTATACCGTAATGACTATCAGCCTCTTCTTCCTGCTCCGGTATTTATATAAAACCTGGAAAAAAGAGTAATCACATTACTTTTTCCTGCCTGGGTCCAACTAAAAATACCCGCCGTACGTAACACATCTTAAATAAAAACGGTATTTTAGAAATTCATTCTACTAACAATGGAGCTAAAAGGAATCAGCAAATGGATGATCATTACCGGTACATTGGTAATCTGGACGATTAAGTATGGCATCAGGCCCCTTTATGGATTTGATGAGCCGGTCAGATTTTTTTTAAATATCGCTCCCAACCTGCTGGGTTCCTTCCTGATTCCATTTGGGGCTTATTGGTTTTTCAGCGGGCGAAACTTTTTAGTGGCACGGGTTTTTAAAATAGAAACACCGTATGATCTTCGCCTTGTTTGCCTGCTTGGTTTTGGCATGCTGGTGGTCAACGAATACTTGCAACTGATCCCCTTCTTTGGCCGCACCTTCGACTACAACGATATTATTTTTTCTTCGGTAGGATTACTGGCTTCTTCTTTTGTTTTTAGCAGACTTCAATCCCGCAAACTGCGAAATTATCAGCCGGAAACCAATTAATTTTTAGCGTCCAGGATGATTGGTGCATTTCCTTTTCCCATTATAATCACTTTTGAGTTCGGTGATTTTGCCAATTCCAGGTAAGCCTTTATCTGTTCATATTGTAATTGCTGATCTGTAAGGCCGATATTGATGATACGTTGATAATCGGCGATTCCCTGTGCCTCTACCCTTTTTCGTTCAGCTTCCTGTTTTTCTTTTAATAATACAAACTGCATCTTTTGTGCATCCTGTTCGGCATTTATTTTTTGTTCGATAGTTGCTTTTACAGATTGGGGGAGGGTAATATTCCTCACCAGTAATTGTTCCAGTATCAAACCTCTTTTTTTAAAATCTTCATCAATGCTTTTAAAAATTCGTTGTTGAAACTCATCTCTTTTATTGGAGTATAATGATACCGCTTCATAATAAACAGAGTTATCCCGGATTTTGGTTCTGGTCAACGGACGAACAATTTTATCGGTATAATCAACACCCGTTTCCCGGACAAGACGAGGGGCTTCAGATGGAAGAAGTTTGTATAATACGGTAAGATCAATGCTAACTTCCAGTCCATCTGACGTCAATACACGGATAGCATCATCCCCGGTTTGGGTTCCTTCGTCGTGTACACCACTCATGGTATAGTTCTGCGTTTTTATATCTAATCGTTGTACCTCAACAAAAGGATTTATAAAATGTAAACCACTGCTCAGCACATCATTCTGAACTTTTCCGAATAAGGATTTTACACCTATTTGCCCGGCATTAATCTGTACTATGCATTTTGTCAGAAATCCGATAAGCATCACTGCAATGGCGATGCTGCGGATAACTTTTGCAAACCGGCCAACCTGTTGATTGTTTTGCAAGGCAAAGCCGGCAATTAAAACGAGAATGCCAAGGATTATTAAGGCCATAATTTATTTTTTTAAATATGAAAGTAGTCAAATCTTAGCTGCTATGGTCTGAAACAATAACCCATCGGCCATTTATTTTCCGGAACATTAAAGTGTAGTGCCCTCCCACATCTCCGATGGAACGTTTCAAAAACCATTTACCGGTGATATGGTAATATTCTTTCGATAATTTTTTAACCTGGATCAGGGTGAAAACCAGTTGACCCATGGCGGCAGTATCAGGATAACCCTTTTTATAATTGTTCAGAGTATTGGTCCAGCCATAAGTCACCCCGCTTTTTCCGATAAACATCAGCGAATCATTTTCCCAGTAACCATTCATAAAGCTGTTAATATCTCCCCGGTTCCAGGCCTGGGTCTGCTCATCCAGGATCTTCCGGATGGCTGTTTCGTTTCCGCCTGCCTGCCGGGCAGGTTTTGATTGGGCTAACAGATGGGTTGTTATTAAAAGAAATAAGGCAAAAAATAGTTTCTTCATCGCTGAACTTTTGTTCAAGTTAAATTAAAAAATACTAAGGCGATTAATGGTCACAATCATCTTTATGAGCATGATTGTGTACCCGGCAAGACCGGTAATTTAATAGGTGAGCGGTTATGATCAGGATAACAGCAGGAATCAACAACCAGTCTTCATACTGTGCATACACCTGTTTAAGTACCAGGAAAATAAAACCCGCAATAAAAAGAGCAAGAGGCAAAAGGCTATGATGATGTTTTTTATACCCATGATAAAGGGAATAAGAGCCGATACACAAAGCCAGCAGGATCATCCCCAGTTCAAAGCCCATATGGTGAATGATATTGATACCAAATAATGGCAGACTGCTTAAAAAAAGCGGCAACAGGGCACAATGAATAGCACAGGCCAATGAAGCCCCGATTCCTAACGTATCCCAGTTGATTCTGAATTTCATAAAAGTCAAAGGTAACTAAAAAGCAACATTGTTGCATAAAATATCGAACTTTGACCGCTGGCTCCTGTTAACAGGTTCGGTCGATACCGGGTCCGCATCCTACCTTTGTGGGCCAAATAATGAATATGTCAAAAAAGAAGTTGTTCTATATTAGTTTTTTTGTGGCGCTGGCGCTTATTTTCTATTTGGTATTAAGCCTGCTGATCCCGGGTTTTTCCGATAAAAAATCACCACCGCTAAGTTTTGTCCAGCCCTTTTCTTTTACTAACCAGGATGGGAACAGGGTGACTGAAAAGGATATAGCCGGTAAAGTCTACGTGGCTGAATATTTTTTTACGCATTGTGAAGGCATTTGCCCTATTATGAATAATAATATGCGGCTGGTCTATGAAGAATTTAAGACCGACACCAATTTTCTCATTCTTTCCCATACCAGCGACCCGGACAGGGATTCTGTTGGACAAATGAAATACTATGCCGACTCAATGAAAGTGGATACCCGGCGCTGGGTTTTTCTCACGGGGAGAAAAGATAGTTTGTATACAGCGGCAAGGGTTAGTTACACCATTGATGATCCTGTCAATAACCTGAAGAGTATGGAAGACCAGTTTATCCATTCACAATTTTGGGCCCTGGTGGACAAGAATGGCGATGTACGAAAAGTAATCGACGGATTGAAGGAAAGCGAAGTGAAAAGCCTGATAAAGGCAGCCCGGCGCTTGCTGAAAGAAAAACAGAATGATTAAATTTATAGCTGATTATAATGTCAAAACAAACGGACATACAGATAGATAGCCAGGTAGATGAATTGCTCAAGAAAAACAATCTCAGCATTACCGGCAGCCGGAAAAAAATCCTGCAACTGTTCCTGGAACAGACTGGGGCGCTGGCACATGGTGATATTGAAAAAAGGGCAGGAGAAAAATTTGACCGGGTAACAGTGTACCGCACTCTGCAAACTTTTGTTGACAAAGGTCTTGTTCATACCATCCCTACTGCTGATAATTCGATCCGCTATGCGCTTTGTAAAGATGAATGTTCACAGGGCCACCACCACGATCATCATATTCATTTTGTTTGCAGCCAGTGCAATAATACTTATTGCCTCGATGATGTAGTCACACCGGAAATTAATCTCCCTAAAGGCTATTCAGCCGAACATATAGAAGTAGTCGTAGAAGGGGTTTGTAAGAATTGCAGGTAAAAAAACTTGTGCTCCGCCGCCCGGCTGAGAAACAAATGTCAATGAGTTCTTATTGATATTGTAGTTTTCAAAAAATTTATTTTACCGAAAAGGTATTCCTGATTCTCCCTACAGGGAATAGGAGGGTTAAAATAAGGAACTGTTGCAGGGGATTTAAAAATAAAGCCCCGGTGTAGAAACATCGGGACTTTTTGGTTAAGGCTCTGATTAGTAGCTATTTTTTACTACGAGGTTTTGGCGTAGTAAGTATGTTGAGTACTCTTAATTACAACCATAATTGCTGATTCAAAAATAAGTGGTACTTGCCACATTTCCGAATTTATGCCATCCCCCTTTTGTGGTATTTTTAAACATATAAATTATCCGCTTCGTTTTTAACAAATTGCATTAACCCACTGATATACACAGACGAAAGGTCAAATTCCAAACCGGCCGCTTTAAATAACTCGGGTAAAGTCTTCGTACCACCCAGCCGGAGGGCTGTTATATAATTATTAATAGCTGCTTCCGGGTCTTGTTTGTACTGCTGCCATAACCCAATGGCTCCCAATTGTGCGATCCCATATTCGATATAATAGAAAGGAACTTCAAATAAATGCAACTGCCGCTGCCAGGCAAAACGACAATATTCTTCCAGCCCTGTAAAATCAATAACAGGGGAAGAAAACTCATTGAAAATGTTTAACCATTGAGCAGATCTTTCTTCTTCTTTATGAACAGGATTTTCATAGATCCAATGCTGGAACTTATCGATCGTTGCGATCCAGGGAAAAATGGTGATCACTCTTTCTAGTTGCTGCTCTTTTGCCCGTGTCAATTCTTCTTTGCTGTCAAAGAAAACATGCCAGTGATTCATGCTGAACAGTTCCATCGACATGCTTGCGACCTCTGCTATTTCAGTGGGGTATTCTTTAAACCCGGTCAGCGCCAGATCATGTGACAGAAATGAATGAATAGCATGACCACCTTCATGTACCATGGTGGTTACATCATCCAGCTGGCCGGCGGCATTCATAAAGATAAAGGGAGCACCACTTTCAGCTAATGGGCAATTGTAACCGCCGGGAGCTTTACCCTTTCTACTTTCCAGGTCAAGATGGCCCATTGCTTTCATTTTCCGTAGACAATCGCCAAAAAAAGTTTTTAACTCATCAAAACAGGCAATTGTTTTTTGGGTCAACTCTTCCCCATTGGTAAAAGGGCGAAGCGGCTGAATCCCCGCGGGTTCGGCTTCCACATCCCAGGGACGGAGTGTATCCAATCCTAGTTTTTTCTTTTTCATTTCGTAGATCTGATTCACCAATGGCATCACATGTAGTTTTACGGCTTCATGAAACTGGTAACAATCTTCTTTGCTGTAATCAAAGCGACCCAATTCAACAAAGCGGTAATCCCGGAAATTCTCAAAACCAGAATTAAGAGCTACCTGGTGGCGTTTTTGCAAGAGCGAAGAAAATAAACTGTTCAGTTCTGTTTTATCCTGTAGCCTTCTTTCATTGATCTTGCGGTATACTCCTTCCCGTAAATTACGGTCAGGGTCTTCTAAAAATTTTGCCGCCTGTTGTAAAGTGTACTCCTGCCCGTTCACTTCCACAGTCATTTTACCGGAGATCATACCAAACTGCTGTTGCATCACACTCAGTTCTGCCTGCAGGGGTATATTGGCTTCTCTGAATAATTCGATATTCTTTTTCACATTCCGCAGGTAAGTAAAATAATCCTGCTGGTTCAATTCATTGATGTAAGGCGAGTCCAATAATTTTTTATTCAGTTTATCGGAGTAAGGCTGGATCTTCGGTTGAATCTCCATCATAAAATAATTGAAAGACGCTTCAAGTTCTTTATTCTCCGTATCGCAGGTCATTTTGATCTGGCGCCAGCAGGCATCTTCACTGATCACAGCTTCCAGTTCACTCGCATCTTTCAGCCACTGCTCGAGTTCTGTCAGGGACCCGATCACTTTATCATCCAGGGATTTAAAATAAGGTTCGAGATTGTCCCAGTTCGTAATAGTGAAATCAGCAGGTAAAAAATGCCGGGGTAGTTTTTTTATATCAGCACTATAGGTTATTTTCATTTCGTTTTTAATTAAAAAAAGCTATTTCAATAGTAGTTGAAATAGCTTGTAAGTATATTTTTCGTTTTTTTTATTCAGCTTTCTTTTTCCGGGCTACTTTTTTCTTGGGCGCTTCTTCTGTTACTTCTGCTGCAGATTCCTCTTTCTTTTTCGTTGCCGCTTTTTTGGCAGGTGTTTTCTTAGCAATGGGTTCTTCTACTACTTCTACTGCTTCCTCAGCTTCTTCTTCTTCCGGAAGTTCTGATAAAACGATCTCCACGTTATTCTTTTTCAGGATATCAAACCATTTCACCATCTTCTTCATATCACTTGCATAAACTCTTTCAAAGTCCATATCAGGATATACTTTTTCAAAGTATTTCTTCACGGCGGCGGCATCTTTTTCATCCGGCAGGGTTCCGCCGGCTTTATCCATCGCATTCAGCACATCCACCAGGTTCACATTGTCCCGGACGGTATAGACTTCAATACTTTCCAGGTGCGAAAAATTGTGGATACGGCTTGACACAAAGCGGGTTGATTTATCATCCAGGGAGCGGACAATAGCCCCATCGGTTTTGCTGTTAATCAGTTCAAATAATCCGGGCAACCCGGTCACGGCAACAAGTTTACTGTATTCCATATATGTTTTGATAATTAGGAGCTGCAAGATACTTGAGTTCGGGCAAATTGGGGCCTGAAAATAAGTTTCCCCCGGGCGAACGGTTTTACCTAAAACCCCGTCATAATTACCGGTTATTCATATTTACCTTAAAACAAATCTCACATGAAAAAAGTGATCCTGATAGTGCTGGTTTCCTTTTCTGTGGCGCTTACTGCTTCTGCCCAGGGAGGAGGTTTTCAACGTCAAAACCCGGAACAGCGGGTAGCGGCCATCCATGCGAAATTGGACAGTGCTTTTAAGCTGGAGGCTTCCAAATTAGCCACTCTTGATACGGCTCTTACCGTTTTATTTAAAAAGCAAAACGAAAAAATGATGGAAATGATGGCCGGCGGAACAAGGCCTGACCGGGAAACCATGCTGGCAGAAAGAAAAAAATACACAGATGCCCGTGATGAAATGATCAAAGTGATGGTATCCGCAGAGCAGTATGCCATCTGGAGAGAAACAATAGAACCCTCTATGCGCCCGCAACGTGTTCAGGGCGGTGGCGGTAACGGGGGTAATTAATAGTACCTCTTTTCATAATAATAGATGCCGTTCTTTATCCCGGGATAGAGAACGGTTTTTTATTGCTATCGGGTAAAAAGCCGGATGAATGGAACAGCTAAGAGCAATGAAACAAGGTCTTAAAGTAAAATAACTGCTATGCGCCAATCCACCATGCTTATATTCTTCTGCTTTTTATTCCTTTCTTCTACTGGCCAATCCGTCGCCAAACTACCTTGCAGAGACCCTGCCTACCGCCAGTTTGATTTTTGGTTGGGCGAATGGGAGGCTTTTGGTCTCAACGACCAAAAAGCCGGGGATAGCAAGGTCAGTCTGATACTTGACAGCTGTGTAATTTTGGAAGAGTGGACCAGCGCCGCTGTCAGCCGGGGCATCCGCTATGCAGGGAAGAGTTTCAACACCTGGAATACCAATACCAGACAATGGCAGCAAACATGGGTAGATAATGCCGGCGGTAGTAATGAATACCTACTGGGGCAAGCCAACAACAACCAGATAATTTACACTTCTTCATCTTTTTCCTTTAGCAGGGATACAATGGCCATTCGGAAAATGACCTTTACTAGTTTAAATCCTGAAAAACTACGGCAACTTGGTGAGATTTCTAAAGACAAGGGGCTTAGCTGGACGACAGAATATGACCTGGAATACCGGCGAAAGAAATGATGAATGGAGGGAGTTTCCGGATTTATTGTATGAACTTTAGAATCCGGCTTAAAAATACTACTTATCACAAAAACTGCTATATGAAAAGAATAATCCTTTTCTCTACATTCCTTTTTGCTGCCTTCCATACTTTATCTGCTCAAATGGATGTTCCACCCAGCGGAGGAAATCCCCGGGCAATGGTATCAGAAGAAGTTGGTATTACGAGTATCACCATTAAATATGGCCGTCCTGATGTCAATAAACGGGAAGGAAAAATCTATGGGGATGGCAACCTGGTTACTTATGGTTTTAATACCACGAATTTTATAACCAATAAAAATACATCGCCGTGACGGGCAGGTGCCAACGAAAATACAACCATCAGCTTTGAGCATGATGTAAAAGTAGAAGGAAAGGATCTAAAAGCCGGTACGTAAGGACTGCACATGGCCCTGGCAGCTGATAATGTAACGCTGATTTTTTCAAATCAAAACGATGCCTGGGGTAGCTTTTATTATGAAGAAAAGAATGACGCTTTGCGGATTACAGTAAAACCTGTTGTCCTGGAAAAATCGGTGGAATGGCTCAAGTATGAATTCATAGAACATAAAGAAAAATATTGTGTAATTGCAATGCAATGGGAGAAATTATCGGTGCCTTTTAAAGTCGATGTTGATGTTGATAATATTGTGATCGCCCGGTTACGGGACCAGATCACCAGCCAGAAAGGATTTAACAGTACCAATATGTTGCAGGCGGCTCAGTATTGTTTAAACAGGAACATTAACCTGGAAGAAGCGCTGGCATGGAGTGTCCGGGCCATCAATGGTTTCCAGGGTCAAAAAAGTTTTATTACATTAAGAAACCTGGCAACAGCCTATGAAAAGCTCAACAGAACACAACAAGTGGATTCTACTATTGACGAGGCCCTGCTAATTGCAACCGCCAATCAATATACAGCATATGGGCGCCAGTTGATCACTCAGAAAAGAGTGGATAAAGCAATGGAAGTATTTATGGCTTCGCAAAAAAGATATGGCGATATGTATGGGGTCAATAATGGGTTGATGAGTGGCTATTCTGCAAAAGGCGATTTTAAGAATGCTATGAAGCATGCGGAAAAAGCCATGGCACAAACACCGAACGAAGCGGCAAAAAAGACCCTGGAAGGACAGCTTGCCAAATTAAAAGAAGGGAAAGATATAAATCAATAAACTACCAACCATGAACAATGCTATCAGCTGGTTCGAAATTGGATCTACGGATCTGGCAAGAGCTACCAAATTTTACGAAACTATTTTTGGCATTTCTCTTATTCCAATGGATCTGCCCAATATCAAAATGCGGATGTTCCCGCTGAATGATATGATGACACAGGTAGGAGGTGCGCTGGTGGATAGTGGTGGCTTTCATAAACCAACTGCTACGGATGGGCCATTAGTTTATTTGAACGGGAACCCGGATCTTCAATCGGTATTGGATAAAGTTGAAGCAGCTGGCGGTAAAATAGCGGTGCCAAAGACGGAGATATCACCTGCATACGGTTATATGGCGGTCATCTTCGATACCGAAGGAAACAGGATCGGTTTACATAGTGTGCCACAATAAAAAAGCAAATGAAAAAGGCCCTTTTTTCTGCTGCGATTCTCACTGGTTTATTAGCATTCACCTACTATCCGGGTGATAAGAAAGCATTTAAAAAATTATTTGCCCTCGAAGGAGTTTGGAAAATGAATACTAAAAAAGGGGCTTTGTGCGAAGAGTGGAAAAAAATGAACAAGAGCTTTATGCAGAACAAAGGCTATGTGATCAAAGGAAACGATACGACCCTGACAGAAAGAGTGGCCCTGACGAGAACCAGCGAAGGAATTTTGTATACTTCCACCGTAGAAGACCAGAACAATAAAAATCCTATTGCATTTACGATGACCTCGTCAGGGGGAAATGTTTTTGTGTTTGAAAACAGAAAACATGATTTCCCCAAAAGAATTGTATATCAACTCCTGTCACCCGACTCTCTTCATGCCTTTATCGATGACGGGGTAGAAGGAACAAAAAAAGTACAGCATTTCTATTATGTACGGCAAAAAATGTAAATTAGTAAAAATAAACAGGTATGCAATCAAAAGCTATCACCGTTGATCAATACCTCGCAGAGCTTCCTGCCGACCGGCAAAAAGCTATTGCTGAGCTGAGAAAACAAATAAAAAAGAACCTGCCAAAAGGATTTAAAGAAGGTATCGGTTATGGTATGATCGGCTATGTAGTACCACATGAGATCTACCCGGCGGGTTATCATTGTACACCTGAGCTTCCGTTGCCATTTATGAGTATTGCTTCACAAAAAAACTTTATTGCCGTCTATCATATGGGCGTGTATGCTGACCCCAAACTCCTGAAATGGTTTACAGATGCGCATGCCAAAGTATCTGCAAAAAAACTGGATATGGGTAAAAGCTGTATTCGTTACAAAAAGCCGGAAGATATTCCTTATCAGCTGATCGGGGAGCTGTCTTCAAAAATTACACCGGAAGAATGGATCGATATGTATGAAACGAATTATAAAAAGCACCTCAAGAAAAAATAATTATCAATAAATACAAATAATATGAAAAAGATATTCTTCTTTATCGCCCTGCTTACTGCTCTTCAGTCCTTTGCACAAGACAGCACAAACGCAAAACCTAAAGAATATCTTGCTGTGCTTACACTTACGGAGAAATACCAGGATGACAAGAACTGGACCAAGGCCGACCAGGGCGTGGTGAGCGAACATTTTCAACGGTTGATCAAAATGAAGAACGAGGGCATTGTTGTTTTTGCCGGTCGCACGCAACTGGAATCTAATGACCCGAATATGATGGGCCTGGTTGTTTTTTATGCCAAAGACCAGAAAGAGGCACTGCAGTTCATGTTGGAGGATCCGGCGGTAAAAAATAAAATTATGCTGACAAAAGTGTATCCCTATGGGACCGCAATTAATAAATGTGATTAACAGCAACCTCAAAGCAACTTGCTATGAGAACGGCAAGTATCGATAAAGCATTTCAAACGCAGATCAGCAATATTGAAAAAAGTACCGGCAAGAAACTGGCGCAGTGGATCACTATTATTAATAAAAGCGGATTTACCAAACACGGCGAACTAGTCACTTTTTTAAAAGTGAAGCATGGCTTTACCCACTGGAATGCCAATACCTTAGTTCATTTTGCCAAACAAAGCCATGCCGGGGCAGCAGAAAATAAAACAGACTGGATTGCAGAGCAATACAAAGGCAAGGAAAACCTGAAGTCCTGGTACGATAAAATAATGACAGCCATCAATAAGTTCGGTAAGGACATCGAAATAGCGCCAAAGAAAGCGTATGTAAGTCTCCGAAGAAAAAAACAATTTGCCATTTTACAACCTTCCACCAAAGAGCGTCTGGATATTGGCTTAAATATAAAAGGAGTCGCCCCTTCCGGTATCGTAGAAGATGGCAGTAAATGGAATACGATGTGCACGCACCGGATCAGCATCGAGGAAGGGAAATCGGTGAATAAGGACTTGAATACCTGGATAAAAAAGCATATGATCAGGCCGGTTAACCAATGCTGCCATTAGCAGATAATTAACTGTAAGAATAGAGGATTAAAAAAACGATATCAAAAAATGGTGGGTTTAGTGATATAAAAGGTAGTAAAATTAAAATAACCCTGCAACGAAAGATTTGATAAAAGGGAATGGCTTAGGATAGCTGGCTAATCTTTATCTGCATAACAGTAGCAATGCTTGTCGCTCTTTCTTTGATAATAAAGGCGTTAGTCCCGGCAAATAGTTCATCCACTGTTTCTTTAAAATAACGGAGCCAGGTAGTGAAATGCTCTTTTGTCAACGGCGACTTTTGATGTAATACCAGGTGAGGCTGCATGGCATTCTTGTGATAAGTATCGGATTGGAATAATAAAGAATCCCAGAAATCAACCAGTATAGGAAGATGATGGTCAAGGTCAATCTTTGCAATATCGGTAAAGAGATAGCTGATACTGAGATCGGATAATAATTTTTTATAGAACCCTTGCATGAGTTGTAACAGGTCGCTCCTGTTTTCAATATCTTTTTTATCCTGCATTGGTTGTAGTTATTTCTTTAAGAATATTATCGATCCGGGCTTTTACATTTTCATAAGAAGCATAACCTTTTGCTACGAGGTAAAACTTTGTTTCACTTGCCTGCAGCAGTACCGCCGGAAAACTGGTTACCTGTAGTTGTTTGCATAGCGCAAACTCATACAAAGCTTTGTCTTTATACTCTTCACTATTCAGTTTCTTGTAAAAGTCAGCTGGATCAATAGCATACTTTTCCAATAAATACCGGTAGGCTTCTTTATCGGTCAGGTCTCTTCCTTCAAAATGCAGTGCATGTTGCAGGTCGGCAGCAAAGGCAACCTGTTGCTCCGGGTACAACTCTTTGAAAATACACAGCGCAATGGCTGATGTTTGAGAATGTGGCACCCAATCGCTTTCGCCGGAGTTGAATATATGCCAGAGATAATCCGGGCCAAATTGTATCCCGGTCGTTTCTTCTACTCTTTTATAGCCTTTGCTGATATATTCCGCCATGGCGCTGATCGGCCGGGCATGCTCCGGCGGGATCATACCACCAGATAAGACTTCAAAAGAAAGCTTCACTTTATATTCAACAGCGATTTGTTGAATGACCGGGCTGAATCCATAACACCAGCCGCAGTAAGCATCATAACAATAATAAATGAGAGGGTGCATAGTCTGCAAAGCTACCGGATGCTGCCAGTATTGATTTATGATGTTGGGAAAATAGTAAGGAGTGGAGCAATCTTTACAAAATAATATTGGGCTGACTACCTTTGTTTTTTACCTCCTCAAACCGGGCATCATAATCTTTCCGGATCGTACCCATCACCCGGTCCCAGAATAAAAAATACAAACCATAATTGCCTTTAAAGTATTGGTGGTGCTGGTTGTGATTTACGGAAGTATTGATCCATTTGCCCAGCCAGTGTTTGCTGAAGCCTTTTGGATATAATTCCCAACCCAGGTGACCATAAACATTATAGATAATCATAAAGAGGAAGAAGAACAAGAGGTGAAACAGGTGGACGGGTATTGTAAAAACAAATACAATAAAGATCCCGGCTTCAACAATGGCTTCCAGCGGGTGAAAAGCATAGGCGGCAAAGGGGCTGGGGTTGGTTAATTTGTGATGTATAAGATGGACCAGCTTAAATACCGAAGGATGATGCATCAACCGGTGCATCCAATAGAAATAAGTATCATGCATAAGGGCCATTATTGGGAAAGCAATGATAAAGTACAGTGTTCCATGCTGGTTAATGTCTGTATAAAATTTTGTATGGCTCCTCATTTCCGGGCTACCTAAAATAAAAGCAGGGATAAATGCCAGTATAAAAATGGTAAGAATGGAGAAAAAGATTTCCCGGGCATAGTCCTTAAAAGCAGGAAACCGATCCTGTATTTTTCGGGAAGCGATCATTTTCCGCAGCACTACATAGCAAATAAGAAAAGCAATACTGGCTATAATTAAATAGCGGCTTCCGATAATGAGTACATCTTTAAAATAGAGGGACCAGTTCATATTAATGTGCTTCTAACCAGTTTTTACCTTCCCCACATTCAGCAATTACAGGAACTTCGTGTGGTAATAGCATGGCGGATTGCATGTTCTCCAAAATCAGGGGCTTTAATTCTTTTACTTCTGATTTCAGGGCATCAAAAACCAACTCATCATGTACCTGTAACAACATTTTGCTTTTCATTTTTTCTTTTTGCATCGCCGTATGTACTTTTTGCATCGCCAGTTTTATCATGTCAGCGGCTGTTCCCTGTATGGGAGAGTTGATCGCATTTCGTTCTGCAAAACCCCGAACAGTAAAGTTGGCTGAATTAATATCCCTTAGCCAACGCTTTCTTCCCATTAGTGTTTCTACATAACCGTATTCTCTTGCAAAATTAATTGTATCATCCATGTATTGCTGGATACCGGGAAATTGCTTCTTATAGTTGTCTATAATTTCTTTGGCTTCTGCTCTGGTGATACCAAGATTGTCGGCCAGGCCAAAAGCACCCTGACCATAGATGATACCAAAGTTTACACTCTTGGCTTTGTAACGCATTTCTTTGGTCACCTCTTTTTCAGCAATATTATATACCCTGGCAGCTGTAGCCGTATGAATATCTGTACCATCCTGGAAGGCTTTGCACATATTCTTATCCCCGCTGATGGAAGCCACAATTCTTAATTCGATCTGGGAGTAGTCAGCAGACAACAGTACATATTTACTATCCCGGGGCACAAATGCTTTTCTTACTTCTTTACCGCGGTCTGTTCTTACAGGTATATTCTGCAGATTGGGGTTATTACTTTGTAAACGACCTGTTACTGTTACGGCCTGACCATAGGAAGTATGCACCCGTCCTGTTTTCCGGTTGATCAGTTCGGGTAAAGCATCTACATAAGTGGATTTTAATTTTGTCAGCTCCCGGAAAGTCAGAATATCATCTACGATTGGATGACCCTTCACCGCCAGTTTTAGTAATACATCTTCACCGGTCTGGTATTGGCCGGTCTTTGTTTTTTTAGCCGAAGGATCCAGCTTTAGTTTATCAAACAATACTTCTCCTAATTGTTTGGGAGAAGCCAGGTTGAAACGCACCCCGGCCTGTTTATATACACTCTCTTCTGCTTTCTTTGCATCTTTCTCCAGTTCTTTGGAATACTCAGCTAAGAAATCAACATCCACTTTGATCCCTTCAAATTCCATATCCACCAACACTTTCACCAGCGGAATTTCTACCTGTGTAAAAACCTTTTCTACTTCTTTCTTTTTTAATAAAGGAAGGAAAGCGTTTTTCAACTGCAGGGTAATATCAGCGTCTTCACCGGCATATTCTTTTATCTTTTCAATTTCCACATCCCTCATGCTGCCCTGTGTCTTCCCCTTCTTACCGATCAGTTCTTCGATCGGTACAGGTTCATAGCCCAGGAATTTTTCACTCAGCAGGTCCATACTTCTTTTACCATCGGGCTCAATCACGTAATGCGCCAGCATGGTATCAAAGAGGTTGCCTTTTATTTCTACATCATACCATTTCAATACCAGCAGATCGTACTTGATATTTTGCCCGATCCATGTTTTCTTATTATCAGCAAATAAAGAATCAAATTGAGCCAGGATATCTTTGGTTCTCTTCTGATCGGCCGGGCAGGGAACATAAAATGCCTCTCCGGGTTTTACCGAGAAACTTAATCCGACCAGTTCGGCATCATTGGCATCAATACCGGTGGTTTCTGTATCAAAACAAATTTCGTCATGTTTTTTTAGCGTAGCTACCAGTTTTTTGATCGCTTTATCACCTTCTACGGCTTCGTATTGGTGTGGGGTATTATTAATGTTTTTATCAACTGTTAACCCTTCAGCAAGTTCTGAATCTATAGGTACCGAGTCCTGACTCCTGACTTCCAACTTAGAACTCTCAACAATATTGCCGAACAGATCCGTTTGCACGCCCTGTGGTATCTCTTTTTCAACCACGCCCTTTGAAGCGGAAGCCACCGAGAAATCTTCACCCAGTAATCGCTTACCCAGTGTTCTGAATTCAAGATCAGCAAACACTTCTTTCAACTTTTCTTTATTCCATTCTTTCAGGCGGAAATCTTCTTCATGAAATTCTACCGGAACATTCGTGATGATTGTAGCTAATTTTTTAGACAGGATCGCCATCTCTTTTCCTTTCCTCACTTTTTCTCCCATCGCCCCCTTTATATTGTCGGCATTGGCCAGGGTATTTTCCAGTGAACCGTATTCGGCCAGGAATTTGGCGGCTGTCTTTTCTCCTACTCCCATTATACCGGGAATATTATCTACCGCATCCCCCATCATTCCCAGCATATCAATTACCTGGCTAACGTCTTTTATATTCCACCTGGCACAGATCTCGGCAGGCCCCATTATCTCGGCATCACTTCCCTGATAAGCGGGTTTGTAGATCTTTATTTTTTCGGAGACCAGCTGACCATAATCTTTATCGGGTGTTACCATATACACTTCATACCCGGCTTTTTCTCCGAGTTTGCTCAGGGTTCCAATTACATCATCGGCTTCAAAACCATCAATGGCAATGACCGGGATATTAAACCCTTCAATGATCTTTTTAATATCAGGTACTGCCGCACTGATGTCCTCAGGTGTTTCCTGCCGGTTGGCTTTATAGTCCGCAAAATCTGTATGTCGTTCGGTAGGTGCAGAAGTATCAAAACAAACAGCCATATGCGAAGGCTTTTGTTTGGTGATCAGCTCTACTAACGCATTGGTAAACCCAAACTGGGCATTGGTGTTTTTTCCTTTGGAAGTTAACCGGGGATTCCGGATAAGGGCATAATACGCCCTGAAGACAAGGGCAAACGCATCAAGTAAAAAGACCTTTTTTTCCATAGGCTAAAATACCACAAATGGTCTTACGCATTTGATCCCGGGGATGAACTTAGTTGATTTGCTCATTTTCAGTCGCTTGTACCTCTTCTTCCTAAAAAATCGAAAAGCGTAATCAATTTGTTTTCAATGATTTACATTAAGCTATAAATTTGTAGCTATTTTGTTTGGCTATAAATTTGTAGCTGTTTAGCTTTGTGAAAACTTTGAAGCATGAAAATAATAATTGGACCCGCAGCAGAAGGCGATTTTTATTTCGACAGACCATATCTGGACGAGTTATTCTGGAAAAAAATAAAAGAGAGTCATAATGTTTCAATTGCCGCACCCCGAAGGGTAGGCAAATCATCCTTTATGATTAACCTGCTTAAAAATGAAAAGGCAGATTACTTCTATACTTATATCATCACAGAATCAATCAATGAACCAAATGAATTTTTTAAGAAAGTCTACAAGACACTGCTAGGCTTATTAAGCAGAAGCGGAAAGTTCAAGCAATTTTTTGAAGATGTTTTTAAAAGGTTGGATATAAAAAAGATTTCACTGACTGAAATAGAATTTGGCCGGAATGAAATAGACTATTACGAAGAGATACTACTCATATGTAAAGAAGTAAAAGAAAACGATGTAAGGATTGTTCTTTTAGTGGATGAATTTTCTCAAACAGTTGAAAACATCATTACAGACCAAAGCAGGGAAACGGCTAAAAACTTTTTACACCAGTGCCGGGAGCTTCGCCAGAATCTGGATGTAAAGTCAAAAATAAATTTTGTTTATACCGGCTCAATCGGGTTAGAGAACCTGGTACTCTCCATTGATGAACCCCGTTCTATCAGTGATCTTGGCCACTTCAACATACCTCCGTTGTCAAATGATGAAGCAAAGAAATTAATAACACAGATTATCGATGGCGACCCGATACAGTTTGAGGAAAAGTACAGGGATTATTTCCTGGATAAGCTGAACTGGTTGTTACCATTTTTCATACAGGTGATGATGAGTGAAATGGATAGCCTCTGCAAGGAAAGGAATACTGAGACAATTTCTACATCAATAGTTGACGATTCGTTTATGAAAGCATTGGATAACCGGAGCTACTTTGAACACTGGCTGGTAAGGCTCAGGAGTATTTTTAAAGGAAATGATTTTAGTTGTGCGAAAGAGGTGTTGAAAATTGCAGCAGTTAATAACGGGGTAGATTATTATGAATTGCAAAATGCTATTGCAAAATTCGAAATAGAAGATGCTGCTCCACTCATTAATATACTACAGCATGACGGTTACCTCGTAAAAGATGAAGAAAATAAAAAATACAGGTTTAACTCGCCGCTGCTGCAAGCCTGGTGGCTGAAAAATATTGTTATTTAAAAAACACACATTATGGAAGCCCTGAAAGGATTATATCATGCAGATAAGCTAGACGAACAAAAATTTATTGACAATTTTACTATCCGGTTAAAAGAATATAAACAGATAATTGATAACCTGCTGCAGCAGAAGAAAAAACCATTGCAGCATTTTTTAATAACCGGGAAAAGGGGAATGGGAAAATCTACCCTGCTGCGACGGATTTTTATAGAAGCGGGTAAAGCACCATTGAATGAAAAGATGCTTGCAGTAAGATTAGGTACGGAACAATACCGGCTGAGCCGCTTATTCAAATTGTGGGAACAGGTAATAGAATACCTGGGTAAAAACGAACCCAAGCTACTCGAACAAAAAAAGGCAATTGAAGACAACCGGCAATACGATGAAAGGCTGATACATATAGTAAATGACCACTTAACCGAAACAGGAAAAACATTATTGCTATTGATAGACAATTTTGACCAGTTTATTGATAAACTTTCCGATAAAGACCAGCATAGTCTCAGGGAAGCATTAATGATGTATCCAATACAGATAATCGGGAATACTATTTTTTATAACGAACAGTTTGTGGATTACGGTAAACCCTTCTTTGATTTTTTCAAACCCATCCACTTAGCCAATCTTGATAAAGAAGAAGCAGAAAAATTTATTAAGCTACGAGCAGAAAGCGAAGGAATCGAAAACTTTGAGGAGATATTTCAAAAGCAAAAAGGGAAAATAAACACTTTGCGAATACTAAGTGGTGGCGTGCCCCGCACCCTGCTTATCCTGTTAAGTATTATCTACAAAAAAAATACCGGTGATGCAGTAGATTACCTGCATGAGATGATAGAACAGGTAACACCGCTTTACCAGGACAGGATGAAATCGCTATCGCCGCAGCAGCAGGAAATAATGCATCATTTAGCCATGCACTGGGACAGGACACCGGTAAAAGACCTGGCGACTGAAATGCGGATACCGAGCAAAAGCATTTCTGCACAATTGGTACAGTTGGAGAACAGTGGTTATATAAATAAAATTGACACCGGTGGCCGCAACAATTATTATGAAATAGACGAGCGGTTTTTTAATATCTGGTTATTAATGAGTGAGGCAGCGCCTTATGATACGAAGAGGGTGATATGGCTAACCAAATGGCTGGATGCTTTTTACAGCGATAAAGAATTGAAAGATTTCGCCATCTTTTGCCAAAACAGCCTGAAAGATACCAAACCGGGTAACAGGTTCTTAATAGCCCAGGCATTAAGTGAAAGTGAAAAATTAGATGATGAGTATAAAAAAAGGTTAGTAAGTGAAACGGCGGAAGACCTAAAAGATAAACTTACCGATGTTAGGGTTTGGGCTGAAGCTTACAATAAAAAATTAAAAGGAAAGGAAACTATAATCAAAAATGAAGTACAGGAATTAATAGACAAGCAGGAGTTTGATAAAGCATTAGACAAATTAAATCTGCTGGAGAAAATAAATGAAACAGCTGCTTTTTATGGGAAAGGATATATGTACTATGAAAAAAAGGATATTAACAATGCGGAGAAGTATTACCTGATGGCGGTAGAGAAAGGCAATGCCAGTGCGATGTATAATCTCGGTAATTTATATAGTATTGAGAAAAAAGATATAGCCGGAACAGAGAAAAATTACCTGATGGCGGTAGAGAAAGGCCATGTCGGTGCGATGTATAATCTCGGTAATTTATACAAGAATGCGAAAAAAGATATAGCCGGAGCAGAGAAATATTACCTGATGGCGGTGGAGAAAGGCCATGCTGATGCGATGTGTAATCTTGGTACTTTATATAGGGCTACGAAAAAGGATATCGCCGGTGCAGAGAAATATTACCTGATGGCGGTGGAGAAAGGCCATGCCGATGCGATGTTTAACCTCGCCGTGTTATATATGAAGGAGAAAAAAGATAGCGCTGGTGCAGAGAAATATTACCTGATGGCGGTGGAGAAAGGCAATGCCGGTGCAATGAATAACCTCGCCTTGTTATTTGAGGATGAGAAAAAAGATATAACCGGAGCAGAGAAATATTACCTGATGGCGGTAGAGAAAGACAATACATCAGCAATGGGCAATTTAGCCAACCTGTATTTTGAAATGAATAATATCAGCCAAAAAGAAAAAGCGTATGAGTGGTCAAAGAAAGCAATCGAATTGGAGAACAACCAGAATAGTGTTAAGTCGTTTATTTACATAAAAGTGCTTTTGTGGAATGAAAAAGTAAAAGAGGCCCGGCAGACCATGCTGGACTTTTTGAACAACGCTCAACATACAGACGATAATATGTCATTAGCATCAGGGGCATTATTATATTTTTTAGTGTTTAAACAAAAACAGTTTTTATATAAAATATTTAGTACAAACGAAGAATGGATTGATCGCTACAAACCCGTTTACTATGCCCTTATGCATGAAATGCAGGACGAATATCCAAAAGCATTCCTGAGAATGACGGAAGAACTACAAGAGCCGGTAAATGAAATTTTAGAATTTGTAAAAAATGAACAAGAAAGACTCGGGATAAAATAATAGCAGAAATTAGTGGCAGACATGGCCAAAAACACAACAACCCCGGTCGTACGACCGGGGTGCTAAAATATTAACACTGCTTTGCTTAGTTGATTGAAAGCTTCAATGCTGTTCCCTGATTCTCTTCAGTTTTTACTGAAGCAGGTTGTTGGGCAGCAACGGTAGAAGTAGCTTCGTTTTTCTTATCCAGGTACTGATCAGGATTATCGACCAGCATGGTACCACTGAAAGCGGCTGTTTTAGGCTGAACGGTTTGATCACCACCAGGGATAGCTGTCTTGTCTTTGTGAATAAAATTCAGGTACAAAGCGAAGAACAATAGGTTGAAGGCAAAAAAGTTTGCGACTTTACGGACACGTCTTTTCATAATTTAGGATTTATTGGATTTTACTAAACTGGTTTCTCTGATATGCTGATGCTAAGATAGAGTGGTGTTTGATTGATAGCAAGCAGGAGGTGCAGGTATTTAAAGAAATCAGGCACAAATACTTGACCCCGATTCGTAAAACTACGAACGCCCCTATTTCTTCTTCAGCCAGTCAAGGGCGCGGGCAGCAATCTCCGTAGCCATCTTTTCTATATCAACTGCATTTCCCCTTACTTCGTAACGCTGAACTTCCACTCCTCCCTTCGTGATAAGCACAGTAACGGTAACAATTTCGTTCGCAATTGTATAATCACCTGTCAGGGAGAAAGCATCTGCCCCCTCATAATCGGCGCTATACGTAATGGGGGCGGCGCTGCTGTTACTACTATTGATCAATTGCCTGTCAATGGCGGTCCGGAGCTTTAGATGATCTGTTTTCGTAGTGGTATTTTGAAAATTACTTCTTGCAAATAACGGTTTGGCATCCGCCAGCATTATCTTATTTCTTACTTCTTCGTCTACCAGGCCGATATTAAAGTTATTGCTTGCATTCAGTTGTGGTTCCTGCCTTGCCCCGGATTCGTCTGCAAGAACAGCTACTGTTTTTTTAGCAGCATTCAGCCAGTTACTGACATCCAGGTATTTTCCATTCTCCAGGATATCCGGTTGCTGTTTTATAGCTTTTAATAAAGAATACGTAAGCAGGCCCTGGGAATAGCGACCCATTTCATACGCCTTTTGATCGGAAGCTGACGCAGACAGAATGAACAAACCGGATTGCTCATTTAGTTTTTCAATCGCTTTGATTTGCTGGGCTTTTTCATCACTCCGCGAAGCCACAAAACCCTGTCCAGCTTTACCGAACTGAACAAAATCCCGGATTGCCTGCCCGCTATTACAGGCATCAAAGATGAGTATCCGTTTTTGTGCTTTGATATTGGACGGCTTTATCCATTCTGTCAGTTCATTCATACTAATACTAACATTGGCGATAGTACTGGTAACCGTAGCGGTGGATGCTTCTGACGTCAGGAAGTAAAATTGTTTTTTAGTTTCGGTCCCCTGCATCACGCCATGACCGGCAAAGAAAATGACCAGCATATCACTGGCAGTAGCTTTAGTACTTATTTCCTGTAATGTTTTTTTGATACTGTTTTTTTCGGGTAACAGGTACCGGTCGGTATTGGTGGTCAGATTATAGACGAAAACATGTTCTTTTTTGCTGCTGTCATTTAATAAGCGACGGGATGCAAGGGAAAGGGCATTGGAAAAATCAACCGCATCTTTCGCTGCATATTGGAGGTCAAGCTCATCACTCTTATAATCGCTCACACCAATCATAACGGCATAGAGGTTGGGTGTTGCCTTTGCCTGCTTAGTTTTATCCGCTTCGATCACAAAGCCGCGGGATGAAATCATATTATCTGACGTATAGGCCGTTACGGCAACGGGATTTTCAATACCGGCTACCATCAGGCTGTCCAATGATTTTTTACTGAGTACCAGTTCATATCCGCTATTTCTTTTTAGCAACTGTGCGGGGGTATATCTTTTTATTTCAATACCATTGACAAAGACAACGCTTTCTCCCAAACCACCGCGGCGGGGTGTTATTTTAAAGCGGTATTCTGTTGCAAGACCTTTTATTTCTTCTACCAGTGGTATTAATCCACAGATATTGAGATCTTCCAGTGTTCTTGCATTAATACTATCACCGCTGAATATTCTGTTCGCCAGACCCGGTACCCATAACTGATCTTTTACCTGGTCAAGTGTTATCACTTCCTCACCACAGGTAAAATGTAACAGTTTACGGGCAGCCACAGTACCATCGTAGTGTGATGCAGCATCTGCTACCAGGTAATCGGCACTGTCAACAGAGATGAATGTTAAAACAAATTTTCGTTGTTGAATATCAAATAAGCGGGCAGTATTGTTTTGCAGGGTGATCAGTAATTTTCTACTATCCGGGCTGAAATGGGTAGCGATGATGATCTCATCCAGCCGTGTATTAATAATCTCATAATCGAATTCGGTTAAATTAAATATATCGACGCCCCCATTGACTTTAAATACACTATCGGGACTGATTCGTGAATGGGAGGAAAATTTCAGCTTCTCCAGGGAAGCACTGTCTTTACTGTTACCAACATTAAAAAAACTACCTTTTTCAAAATCCCAAACCTGTTGCCCGCCAGTGGAATAGAAAATTATTTTCGAACTATCGGTGCTAAAGCGGGCATCCAGTAATTTATTGGTACGGCCTTTCAGCCAGCTTACCGACTGCCCGGTTGCAACATTCCAGATGCCGGCCGTATGATCGCCGGAGGCAGTAATAATTTTTTTCCCATCCGGGCTGAAGCGGGCATCATTAACAGGTGCGGTATGACCGGTTAGTGTAGTAATTTTTTTTCCTGTGATGGCATCCCAGAGCATACAACTGTTATCCATGGAGCCGGTAAGAATTTTTTTCCCATCGGGGCTGAACCTGGCTGTATTGGTAACAGCCGTATGCGCAGTAAGAGAAAACAGGATATTCCCGGTTGCAGCTTCTCTTACCTTAACGGTACCGTCCCGCATCGGGGTCACAATTTTTTTTCCATCCGGGCTGAAGAAGGAAGCATTATTAAATTCAACCAGCTGATTTGTTTGATATAATGATTTACCTGTCTGTACATTCCAGACTTCCAGTTTATCATAATAATTCCAGACCAGTTCGCCGGCTGTCATATTAATGTTCTCGGAATACGCTGAAAAAGGCATCGCAGCAGAGTCTTCCTCATTGGCGTTTGATAATTTCAATAAGAGCTTTCCATCGGGACTAAATTCCATCCATTGCCCGGTATTGTCGAGCTCAAAGCCCGTTAGGTCAATTAATTTTTTGCCGGTAGATGCATCAAAGACCGTTGCTTCATAATATTCATTCCTGAGAATAAATTTTTTACTGTCCGGGCTAAACAAGATCTCTTCAACCAGGGCATTCTGACCTTTTATGGTTAGAAGGGGTTGCAGCGTAATTGCATCCCAAATTTTTACGCTGCTATCAGCTGAAGCGGTAACAATTCTTTTTCCATCCGGGCTATAGGAGGCCCGGTTAACCTCATCCCGATGCCCCTTTAAAACCCCTATTGGTTTTAATGTTTTCGTATTATATATCGTGACGGTTTTCTCCATATCGTAAAAGTCGAGCACGAGGAGGTTTCTTCCATCCGGACTAAAATGCTTTTTGATATCTTTTGGTGGTAGCTCACCCGACACGTAGTCCCAGATCTCTTTTCCTGACGCTAGTTCCAGGAGACTTGCGTGTGACCCATAACTGAGGGCTATTTGGTTGCCGCCGGGACAGAATATCGCCGATAACACACCCTGACGGGATGCATCGCCTCCTTCCTTAAAATCCTTCAGCAGTTTACCGGTGCCGGCTTCCCATAATTTGGCTGTACCATCTGCAGACAGTGTAAGGATCTTTTTTCCATCCGGGCTGAATTGGGAAGAAAAGACCAGTTCTGTATGACCGATCGGTAATACAAGCGCAGGCTGCTGTGCAATACTGATTGAATAAGTAAATGAAATAATGCCGATGGAAATAATATGCAGATAGCGGTTCAAGGTAATGTTAATTGCTTCTCAAGTTATTGAATAAATCAATGAAATAGTTTAAAGCTCCGGGATACTATTTCTTTTCCAGCCAATCCATTGCTGAGTTGGTAATTTATTCAACCTGATGTTGATTAAGATTATAAATAAAATCAGCAAAATCAGGATTAAAAATATCCATCAGGCAGGTTGTTTTCTGGCTGAAAAAAGAGTACGATCCACCAACTGATTCATAAAATCCGGTTCACGAAAAGAAACTGAAGTCATAATTATTGCTGCAGCGAGCCTTTCTTCGATAGTTTTGTCAAACCAAAATTTATAATCGGCATTACCTTCCAAATCAAGTTTTGACGCTTTAAAGAAGGTCTTATCTATCCTGGAAAACTTTTTTTGCATATTGTAAACTAATATTTTTCCGGCTAATTTTCTTCATTTTATTTTTTCATCCCTTCCATCTTCTTTTGCAGGCATCTCATCACTTTTTCATTTCAGATAGTCTTTTTTGTAAAATAAACCCTCCTTCCTCTCGTTCTTAACGAGCCTTTGGAGGGCAGGCATCTCATCATTTCTTCATCTCTTCCAACTGCTTTTGAAGCATAAACATCTCATCTCTAAGTCTTGCCGCCTCCATAAAATCCAGATCCCTCGCTGCTTTTTCCATTTCCTTTTTAATTTTTGAAAGGGCTTTTTCTGTTTGCGGAATGGTTTTGTACTCCGTCTGCTCTTCGGCAGCTACAGTTATCATATCCTGGTCAGGTGCAATAGCATACGGGTTGGCCGGGTCATAGCCTTTGATATCGAGTACAGATGTCTGTGAGAATATTTCTTTCATTGATTTAACGACTGTCGTCGGCGTAATGCCATGCTCAATATTAAAAGCCACTTGTTTTTCCCGCCGGCGATTGGTTTCGGTAATGGTCTTCTGCATGCTATCCGTCATCTTATCGGCATAAAAGATCACAAGGCCTCTGACATTCCTGGCGGCACGGCCTGCTGTTTGCGTTAATGATTTTTCATTGCGAAGAAAACCTTCTTTGTCTGCATCCAGAATAGCAACTAAGGAAACTTCCGGTAAGTCTAATCCTTCCCGCAGCAGGTTCACTCCTACCAGTACATCAATTTTTCCGAGCCGCAGTTCCCGCAGTATTTCTATTCTGTCCAGTGTATGCACTTCGCTGTGAATATATTTTGACTTGACATTGATGCGGTGGAGATATTTATCCATTTCTTCCGCCATTCGTTTGGTCAGGGTGGTGACCAGGATACGGTCCCCCATTTTTATTCTTTTATCAATTTCATCTAATAAATCATCAATCTGGTTAACAGATGGACGAATTTCAATAGGAGGTTCCAGCAAACCGGTGGGCCGTACCACCTGCTCTACTACAATGCCTTCCGATTTTTCCAACTCATAATTATCAGGTGTGGCAGAAACAAAAATAGTTTGATTTGTCAGCGACTCAAACTCATGGAAATTTAACGGCCGGTTGTCTAATGCAGAAGGCAAACGAAAACCATAATCAACCAACACTAATTTTCTGCTTCGGTCACCACCATACATGCCGCTGACTTGCGGAATCGTTTGATGACTTTCATCAATTATTGTTATATAATCTTTTGGAAAATAATCCAACAAGCAGAAAGGTCTTGTGCCAGGTTTGCGGCGATCAAAAAATCTTGAATAGTTTTCAATCCCATTACAATAACCCAACTCTCTTATCATTTCAATATCATAGTTCACCCGTTCGCTGAGGCGCTGTGCTTCGATATATTTTCCTTCTTTTTTGAAATAGGCTGCCTGGGCTCCTACTTCATCCTGGATCTCATATAATACCTGTTGCAGAATATCTTTTGGCGCCACATACAAATTGGCCGGGAAGATGGCTGCATTTTCCATCAGGCCAATCCGTTTACTGGTTACCACATCAATACTTTCTATTTCTTCTATCTCATCACCAAAGAAAGTGATGCGATACCCATAATCAACATAGGGTAGGTTGATATCCACCGTATCTCCTTTTACCCGGAAAGTTCCCCGGTTAAATTCTAACGTAGTTCTGTTGTACGTGGAGTTAACCAATGCATGCAGAAAGGACTGCCGGGAAATGGTTTGTCCTTTATTAATGCGGATGATTCCGTTTTCATAGTCGGTGGGATTTCCCATACCATAAATACAACTGACCGATGCTACCACAATAATATCTCTGCGTCCACTTAATAAACTGGATGTTGCCCTCAAACGGAGTTTATCCAGTTCATCATTAATGCTCAAATCTTTTTCTATATATACATCACTCACCGGCATATATGCCTCCGGCTGGTAGTAATCGTAGTAGGAAACAAAATACTCGACTGCATTTTCCGGAAAGAACTGGCGGAACTCGCCATACAATTGTGCTACCAGTGTTTTATTATGCGTTAACACCAACGTCGGCCGCTGTAAATTCTGGATCACATTCGCCACGGTAAATGTCTTACCGCTACCGGTCACTCCGAGCAGGGTCTGGTATTTTTCTCCGTTCTGTATGCCTTCCGTCAGCTGGCGGATCGCATCCGGTTGGTCACCGGCAGGAGGAAAGGGGTTATAAAGATTAAATGCCATAGAGGGATATGCAATTTATAGCAAATGTGTTTATCATTTAGTCCAAATTTTTCCGGTATAATAACGAAGTAGTTCGAAAAGCATTCGGGATTTAAGCCAATGAAATTGAACTCCCGACTAAAGTAAGGGACAAGTTATTACGGATGCAAAATCGATATTACTGATTACACACGGAAAAACTAAAAACCCTGAAGCTAACTACAGGGCTTTAAATAAATAATTCTTTTTCTGTTTATTAAAACTGGGCAGCAACCATGATCTTGGGTTCTTTTGACACTTTACCACTGTCAATGGAGGCGCCGGTGATACCATAATCAGCCAGCACAATGCTGAAGGCCGTTGTAGCAGAGATCTTACCATTGGCTACTGTGATCGTGGCCGGGGTCTTTATTTCTTTGCTCACTCCTTTTACAGTCAGGTTTCCAGTAACGTCAACATCATAACTACCGTTCTTTTTGAACTTTACTTCGCTCAGCTTATCGATCTTCCCGGAAAAAGAGAATTTCGGAAAAGTGGCTGAGTTCATCCAGTTGGCACCATTAAAATGCTCCTGGATCTTGGGATTGCTGAAAGCAAAATTGTTGACAGCAGCCTCAAACAATATAGCGCCGGTAGTTGTATTCAATGAAGCGATTACTGTTTTGTTGTCTGCTTTTGGTAAAGCGTCGATTGCTGTGGTAGCATCAAAAGAAATAGTGGCGGATGATGTCGTCACGGGTTGTGCAAATAAGCTGCCTGTTGCAACGAAAAGGGATAGGACAAGAATAATTTTTTTCATTTGTGTTGTGTTTTTGTTTTATTTATTAGAATTAAATGTTGCTCTTTTAAAAGTGATCGCCGTTGTTCCCAGTATTTCACTGAAAATACTGCCACTGCAAACTCCTTTCAGGGAAACGGTATCCCCTTGCTTTATTGTTCTCACTTTCCCGTACTGGTTTTTCTCCAGGGAGAAAATAGCATAGGAACCGGTGCTGTCAGCAAACTTGATGGTGCTGGTCGAGTCCGGCAGCAATTCAAGGGCTGAAGCCATACCGTTTACGACCATCATTTTATCTGAATACTTTTTATTGGTGGCCGTATCATTACTGATAAATTCTTTGATCAGTTCCAATGCGCCGATAGTATATTCAGCTTTTACTTCTTCGGTGGCGGCATGCGTTTCCGACATGATATATTTTTCACCCAGCTTATAACCTGAATATGCAATAACCGGACCTGCGAGCAGCCAGATAATTTTCGGAAGGATGGTTTTGGCAGGATACGCCGTTAGTATAAGGCCAATCGCGGCTATCACATGGATATAGGCGGCAGGTTTTAACATTCCTGCTACAGATTTTCCGATACCCAGGTCGAGGAGGGTGCCGGAAAAAAGATAAAAAATGGTGAAGAGGGCCATAGATGTAGCACCTGCGATATAGGAAAAGGGAACGGTCTGCTTTTTTAATAATACAAAGGCAGCAGAAAATACCGCCAGAACCGGGATCAACCAAAAAAGGTAAAAGGAGAAACTAAGTTTTGGGAAAGGATTATCAGGTCCGCCTACTGCGGCTGAGGCCTTAAAAAAATCTCCGGTGGCCATGGCTGAACCTTTAACAGTGCTTCCTTCCCACGCAGCCCAGGGTAGAAAAAAGCTAGCGGTCAGCAATACTCCGAACAGGATATGCAGCCATTGCGCTAAACTTGTTTTGCTGGTTGAAGAGGCCATAAATTTTTATAACGTATCGGTGATTTTGGGCGCCGGGTTGCGAACGCTGAACCAAATATACAATGTTTAAACATTGATTAAGTTAAATGGTATTAAAATATTGTGAAAATAAAAAACCGTTCTGCTCCGGTTGAGGCGGAACAGAACGGTGATACTTACTAACCCATTTTAGTAACGAGTTGAATGCAAATGCATTAGGCTGTTTGCATTTCTTTTATTTTCTCCCTGATCTTGGCCTCAATTTCTTTGGCCAGTTCAGGGTTATCGACCATCAGTTGTTTGACAGCGTCGCGGCCCTGTCCCAGTTTATCATTATTATAGCTGTACCAGCTGCCGCTTTTCTGAACGATACCCAGTTCGGTACCCATGTCCACGATCTCGCCGGTCTTGGAAATCCCTTCCCCAAAAATGATATCGAACTCAGCTGCACGGAATGGAGGAGCCACTTTATTCTTTACAACTTTCACTTTTACGTGGTTACCGATCGCTTCATCACCATCTTTTACCTGGGTCATGCGACGGATGTCCAGGCGGACGGAAGCATAGAATTTCAGGGCATTACCACCGGTAGTTACTTCAGGGTTGCCAAACATCACACCTATCTTTTCCCTTAGCTGGTTGATGAAAATACAAATGGTATTCGTTTTAGAGATCGTCGCTGTCAGTTTACGTAAAGCCTGGCTCATCAAACGGGCATGCAAGCCCATTTTACTGTCTCCCATTTCACCTTCCAGTTCGCTCTTCGGAACCAGTGCTGCCACCGAGTCGATCACCACTACATCAAGGGCGCCGGAAAGGATCAGGCGATCCGCAATTTCAAGAGCCTGTTCGCCATAATCAGGTTGAGATATTAAAAGATTGTCTACGTCCACGCCGAGTTTTTTGGCGTAGCTGCTGTCAAAAGCATGTTCCGCATCAATAAAGGCACACATGCCGCCTTTCTTTTGTGCTTCGGCAATGACATGGATGGCAAGGGTTGTTTTACCGGAAGATTCAGGGCCGTATATTTCAACTACCCGTCCTCTTGGAAGGCCGCCAATGCCAAGAGCCACATCCAGCCCAATGGAGCCGGTGGAAATAACTTCCTGTAGTTGCTCAGCCTTATCGCCCATCATCATCACACTGCCTTTGCCGTAGTCCTTCTCAATCTTATCCATCGTAAGCTTGAGGGCTTTTAGTTTTTCACTGTTGTTGCCTGTAGTTTCGGATGTTTTGTCTGTCTTTGCCATGGGTTAAAGTTATGTTTTTGCGTATTGTAAGCTAAAATATTTTAGCCACAGCGAAACTAAATGATTTAGTAATTAAAAACTAATATTTTGGGGATTTTTTTTCTGTGACCTATGAGAAATGAGCTTATACCTGATAGAGGGTATTCTCAGACCAGCCTATTTACCTTAATTTTAAAAAAAATCGAGTGCTAAAAAATGGTATTACCATCATTATCCAGTTGTTTGTCATTGCAAGCTTTGGACAAAGACCAAGGCTAGTAATACCCATTGGGCATACTTCAACACTAACTTCGGTTCAGTTCAGCCACAACGGTAAATTAATTTTAACTGCTTCGAAAGACAATACAGCAAAACTATGGGATGCGGTATTAGGAAAACTATTGCGCAACTTGAAAGGCCATCTCGGTGAAGTAAACTTGGCTGAATTCAGTCCTGACGGCAAAAGGATTGTATCGGCGTCAAGCGATGGTACAGCCATGATATGGGATGTATTGTCTGGAAAACTATTGAATACTCTAAAGGGGCATACATATGGTGTTTATTCGGCACATTTCAGTATTGACGGGAAAAAGATTGTGACGGCGTCCATTGATGGGACAGCCATGTTATGGAATGTGCTGAATGGAAAATTGCTAAAAACCTTCGGACTTCAGAATATACATACGTTAGATTATGCGGAAGTATATTCAGCCAAGCTCAGCCCCAATGAAAAATTTTTGACGACTGTTAATAGCGATGGAATAGATGTTTGGGATGTTACATCCGGGAAACTTTTAAGAAAAATAAAAGCCATGTTGTTTAGCCGCTTTTGGCAGTTCAGTGATGAAGGGAAACTGCTCACTTTTCTTTCAGATGAAAAAACTGTAAATATTATAGACCTAAATTCGGGGCGTTTGACAAATAGTTTGAAAAGTGATTCTCTATTTATAACAAAAGCCCAGTTTAGCCCCGATGGTAAACTTATCGGAACTTCAACTATAAACGATAGTATAGTTAGGCTATGGGATGCAGATTCCGGAAAACTGTTAAAAACACTGACGGGGCATAGAAATGAGATTGTATCTATCCAGTTTAGCAAAGACGCCAAAATGGTTTTAACAGCTTCCATGGATAGCACGCTAAAACTCTGGGATATAAACTCTGGAAAACTTCAGTATAACTGGAATGGATTTTCAACAGGCTTTGACGATACCTTTAATCAACATATCGGGGATTCTCCTCTAGCTCGTTTTAATCCGAATGGTAAAACGATTGTGATAGCTTTAAGTGATAATACCGTAACTGTAAACAATATTGTTTCCGGAAAGTCCCTCAATCGACTGAGAGGATATGCTGGCAAAGTTGATACAGCTTATTTCAATCCAGACGGTGAAATCACTATTGATATAGTTTCAGAAGATTCCCGGGAAGGTCAAAGTGAACTGGAAGAAAATACGGATGTCCGTTTGAACTCTTACAGCCCAGACGGACGACTGGTAGCAATACTAGATGAATTTACGGACAATCAAACTGTCATAGTCTGTATGGCAGTTTCCGGGAAAAAGTTATATGCATTAAAAATAGAGGGGCCTACTTATTTCAATGATGTCGGTTTTAGTCCTAACGGAAAATGGATTTTTACAAAATCCGGAAGTTATAAATGGGGGTACAGGGTAGATCTCTGGGATGCTAATTCCGGGAAAAGGCTATACATGTTGGAGCATGACTTTACAGAACAACAAGGAAATTATATTCATGCAATCATGTTCACCCCGGATGAGAAAAGAGTGGTAACAGCTTCCCAAGCTGGTACAGCTATTATCTGGAGTCTGGCTTCGGGTAAAAAAATAGCTATTTTGAAAGGGCACAATGAAGGAGCGAGGACTGTCGTGTGTGATTCTTCTGGCAAAGTTATCGTTACTACTTCAGGTGATTTTATCACAAAGATCTGGGACGCAAAATCGGGCAGCCTCATCAGATCGATTGACATTAATGGTTTAATCACGGATATTAATTTCTCAAGAAACAGAATTCTTGCGGTTGAAAACAGCGAAACAAAATTGTTTGACATTTCTACTGGAAATCATATAGCAAGTTTTTACAGCATTGATAGCGTGGATAAATTAACACTTCTTCCAAATGGCTATTATAAAGCAAATTCAAAGGCAGCCAAACTTCTCCACTATGTAACCAAGGATTTAAAAGTAATCACCTTCGAGCAATTAGATGTAAAATACAACCGCCCGGATAAAGTACTCGAAGCAATTGGCAATACTGATACCGCCTTAATCAAAAGCTATCGCAAAGCCTGGGAAAAAAGAATAAAAAAACTCAGCATTGATACCACAACCTTCCGGGAGGGCTACAGTGTGCCCGAAGCAGATTTTGCAAATCGGGATGATATCGAGTATGATCAAAAAAATTCATCACTAAAACTTCACATAAAAGGCCTAGACAGCAGTTATAAACTCGACCGATTCAATATCTGGGTGAATGAAACTCCGGTATACGGTCAAAGGGGTGTGAGCATCCGAAAAAAAAATGTAAATACTTTTGATACAACTATAAGTATACAACTATCTCAGGGAGAGAACCGGATTGAAACTTCCATTTCTAATGTGAACGGTACCGAAAGCTACCGTATGCCGCTGCAGGTAAATTATACGTCGTCAGTGAAGGAGAAAGAAAAAACATATTTTATTGGCATTGGCATAGACTGCTTTGCGGACAGTACCCATAATCTGCAGTACAGTGCAAAAGACATCCGGGACCTGGGTGCTAAGCTGAAAGAGAAATACGGTGATGATATAATTTTAAAGACTTTGTTCAATGCTGATGTGACCATTGAAAACGTTAAGACCTTAAAAGATAGTCTTAAGAAAAGCTCGGTTAATGACAGGGTTATCGTTGCTTACTCCGGTCATGGCATGCTGAGTAAAGAATATGATTATTACCTCTCTACGTATTCGGTCAATTTTGAAAAACCTGAAGAGAACGGCCTGCCATACGATGAACTGGAAAATCTGCTCGACAGTATCCCCGCCCGAAAAAAACTACTGCTGATCGATGCCTGTCATAGTGGTGAAGTGGATAAGGACGAACTATTTGCGATGAACAAAACGGCTGATTCCCTGGGCTTAAAAACAAAAGGGGTGATTGTTGTAGGAGGGCAACAGCAACGGGTAGGCCTGAAAAATAGTTTTGAACTAATGCAAAGCCTGTTTGTGAATGTGGGCAAGAATACAGGCGCTATCATTATTTCTGCTGCAGCGGGTAATCAGTATGCACTGGAAGGGGTAAACAATCTGCCCAACGGGATCTTTACTTATTCGATCCTGGAAGCCATGCAAAAATACCCCAGCATAAAAATAAGTGAACTGAAGAAGATCGTGGGGGAAAGAGTGGAAGAATTGACCAAAGGATTACAAAAGCCAACGTCGAGAAATGAGACGATCGCAGTAGATTGGAATGTATGGTGAAATTCTTTTATTACATTGTTCTGTATATTACAAAACGAAAATATGAGGTTTTATTTCGAATAAAATTGTTAGGGCTTACTGATTAGAAGCTCCTTTTCAATGGGCCAGATATCCTTTTGACTGGCGAAAAGATATTGACACGATACACTTATGAGAAACAGAAACTTTTATGCGCTGTTATTATTCCTGGCGCCGTTAACAAGCCTGACACAAAATGCCCGGTTAATCCTCCCGGTTGAACAAGGCATCAATATCCGATCTGCGAATTTTAGTCCCGATGCAAAATATTTTGTTACTACGCAGGCTCAAACGATAAAGATCTGGGAAACGCTCACAGGAAGGGTCATACAAAATATTTCTCATAAAACAGATTTTGCTGCATACAGTCATAATGGCAAGTATATTTTGACAGATAATGGAGACGTCTGGAATCTCAAAACGGGAATAAAAATAATTGCCACCGGTGAGGACGGTTGTGATTTCAGTAAAGACGACCGGTATTTATTAACGACTAAGGTTAACACAATTAATCTTCACGATTTAAATACAGGAACTGTCACCCGTATCAACCATTCGATGACCGGGCCTAAGACATGGGCTTTTTTCAGTCCGGATAACAAAAACATAATTGCCTGGGCAGGCAAAACAATTGAAATCTGGAACATCGAAAGAAAACAGCTTATTACTCAATTCGAGGAAAGTGCATATACCAGGTGGGCCTCATTAAGTCCTGATGGACTAAAAATTGTTACGAGCACGGTGGATAAAGCTATAACTATATGGGATGCAGTATCAGGCAAAAAGCTCAATACCTTACAGGGTCACTCCAGTATTGTGGCTACAGTATCATTTAGTCCGGATGGCCGGGATATCGTATCCGCATCTTATGATAAAACGATTCGGATTTGGGATGCTTCAAAAGGCATAATAAAATTTATATTGACGGCGCATAATGACCGGGTAAACTCAGCTTTTTATAGCCCGGATGGTAAATGGATCATCTCCTCATCCTGGGATAAATCGGTAAAAATCTGGGAAAGCGCAAACGGCCGGCTATATGGAAACTATGTTGGCTCGATCAACCTGATCAGCAATGCCCTGTTCAGCCCGCACGGAGAGAAGCTTGGAATACTGACAGACAGTTGCTTAAAGATCTGCGACCCTGCTACGATGGAAATCAGGCAATCGTTTAATGACGGGGTGGGGTTTCGTCAACAGGTAGAATTTAGTGAAGACGCGAATTTTGCAGTTACGAAAGGTGCAGTATCCTATTCACCTATTTTACGTAACCTTTCAAATGGAAAATACGAGAGCGTTATTCCAGATGCTAAAAACTGGATCTGTCAATTGACATATAGTCCGGATGGTAAATATCTTGCTACTTCGGCCTTTTCTGGTGAAACGGTTGATATTTCGCAGATCCCGTCTATGGCAATGAAACAAGTGGTACAAAAAGCAAAAGGCGCATTAACTACCGCCTTTGATGAGAATAGTAATATCCTGGTTCTAATCGGAGAGGAGACATTGCTTATTGAAAAAGAAAGCGGAATTGTTCTGAGGAAATACTCATTGTTAAATGACAGCACTATCCATACGTTAAAATATAGTTCGGACTTTCGCTTTATCTTATCTGCCGGCCAAAAAAATGCAATGATCATTGATGCAGTAACAGGTGCTGTTGTCACCCAATTCAATGATACAGCAGCAAGCTATGGAACCGCCTTTTTTAGCCAGAACCGGCTGCTGGTAAAAGCTGGAGATTTTCTTGAAATTCTTAGTATAACGGATGGAAGGGTTCTTCATAAAATCAACTACCGGGATTCTATTCTCTTCAAATCTTCGTTGACACCGGATCAAAAATTTATTATGAGCTCCGGCCTGAAGAACTCTTTAGATTTTTGGGATATCAATACAGGACAGCTGGCATGGTCTTATTTTATACTTTTCAATACGGATTTTTTAACCTTGTTACGTGGCAATACAGGCTTGCAATATTATTATGGTACAAAAAAAGCTGTGCAGGAACTATCTTTTGAGATAGACGGGAAACGTTTCCCTTTTGAACAACTCGATGTTAAACATAACCGCCCTGACAAAGTATTGGAGGCAATTTGTAATACAGATACTGCCCTGATCAGAAGTTATCGCAGAGCCTGGGAAAAAAGAATTAAAAAATTGGGTATTGATACAACCGCATTTCTGGAAACCTTTAGTATGCCCGATGCCGATTTTGCAAACCGGGATAATATTGAATCCGAACAAAAGAAAACTGCCCTCAGTCTGCACATAAAAGGAACAGACAGTACTTTTATACTCGATCGTTTTAATGTATGGATAAATGAAGTGCCTATCTTTGGTCAAAGAGGTATCAGTACCCGAAAAAAGAACAGTCATACTATTGATACTACCTTAACGATCAAATTATCACAAGGCGAGAACCGGATTGAAACTTCCATTTCTAATGTGAACGGTACCGAAAGCTACCGTATGCCCCTGATTGTAAATTACACGCCGGCAATAAAGCAAAAAGAAACGATCCGCTTTATCGGTATCGGTATCGATCAGTTTGCAGATAACGAGTATAATTTGCAGTACAGCAGCAAGGATATCAGGGATCTGTCGAAGAAGCTCAAAGAAAAATATAAAGAGGATATCATCATCGACACTTTGATCAATGAAAATGTTACTATCAGCAATGTCAAAGCCTTAAAACAAAAACTGCAGCAAACCACGGAAAATGATAAAGTGATCATCGCTTATTCCGGTCATGGGCTATTGAGTAAAGAGTATGATTATTATCTCTCTACGTATTCAATAAACTTTGACAAACCAGAACAAAACGGATTACCGTATGACGAACTGGAAAATTTGTTAGACAGTATCCCCGCCCGAAAAAAACTAATGCTGATCGATGCCTGCCACAGTGGCGAAGTGGACAAAGAAGACCTGGTCCGCATTAAGGGCAGCTCTGATTCCCTGATAAAAGGGGTAACTCCGGTAGCTTATTCAGGCGAAGGCCACCTGGGTTTAAAAAACAGTTTTGAATTAATGCAGAGCCTGTTTGTGAATGTAGGCAAAAGCACAGGTGCTACGATCATCTCTGCCGCTGCTGGAACACAGTTTGCATTGGAAAGGAATGATTTAAAGAATGGTGTATTTACTTACAGCATATTAGAGGCTATGAAAACCCATACCTTGATGAAAATAAGTGAACTGAAGAAGATCGTGGGGGAAAGAGTGGAAGAATTGACCAAAGGATTGCAAAAACCCACATCAAGAAATGAAACGATTGCAGTAGATTGGAATCTGTGGTAATAAAAAATGAATCATTACATTTAGTTAATGAAACGATATTTCGTTGCTTTATTAATCACATTCCCTAACCTATTCTTTGCACAGCAGCCGAAGCTGATGTTGCCAGTCGGGCATACTGCCACTATTAATTCTGCTGAATTTAGCCCGGATGGAAAAAAAATAGTTACCGCTTCAAGGGATCACACAGCAAAAATCTGGGATGCCGTCCGGGGAAAATTATTAGTTGATCTGAAAGGGCATACGGCTGATATTGTATCGGCTGAATTTAGCCCTGACGGGAAAAAGATTGTTACGGCTGCGTCGGATAGTACGGCCATGATTTGGGATGCAATTTCAGGAGAACTCCTCGTTACTCTTAATAAGTACACAAATAAAGAGATCAGTTCAGCCCGGTTTAGCCCGGATGGGAAAAATATTGTTACCGGTTCCTGGAATAGTTCAGCCGCAGTATGGGATGCAAGCAATGGCCAATTGCTGGCCAATCTAACTGCACAAAGCAATGGAGGTTCCAAATCCGCTCAATTTAGTCCGGATGAAAAAAAAATAATTACTATTTCTCCGGATAGTACTGGTACGATGTGGGATGGAATTACCTACAATCATTTGGCTACTCTTAAAGGGCATGCAGCTGATATCGAATCTGCTGAATTTAGCCCTGATAGTAAAAAGGCCATCACTGCTTCAGATAATGGAGCTGTAAAAATATGGGATGTTGCTAATGGGCATCTCCTCCTTGATATTATAGTAAATAGCGGTTGGGTGATGAATGTACAATTTAGCCCGGATCAAAAAAAAATTGTTACCAGTTCTCTATTCGGGCCGGCTGTAATATGGGATGCACTTACTGGAAAAATGCTGGTTAACCTTAATGGAGATAGTTCATGGGCAAAAGTGGCATGGTTTAGCCCCGACGGGAAAAAAATTGTAACAGTATCAATGGATAAGCTGGTAAATTTTCATGGTTACAATATAAAGATATGGGATGCAGGTAATGGAAAATTATTGGTAGACTTGGGAAATAGTAGTGAAGCAGTCATGTCAGCAATGTTTAGCCCGGATGGAAAAAAAATAATTTCTACGCTGTTGTGGGGGCCGGCCAGTATTTGGAATGGAATGAATGGCAATTTATTATTTAATTTATCAGGTCATACAAGTACTGTCAAATCTGTCCAATACAGTCCGGACAGTGAAAAAATTATTACCCTGTCCGGGAATGGAATGGTAAGAATCTGGGATGATGTTAATGGGAAATTAGAGGCTGATTTAGCCGGCCTAAAAAATGATACCAATTCTATGAATGATACCAGGTCCGCTCAATTTTACCCGGGCGGAAAAAAAATTCTTACATATACATTAAAGGAAGGAAAAATATGGGATGCCGTGAATGGAAAATTGTTAGTAGGCTTAAAAGAATTTCGCTGGTTGACGAAGGCCCATTTTAGTACCGATGGAAAAAAAATAATCACTAATTCCACAACTGATCCTCCTGTCAGAATATGGGATGCTGATAACGGAAGCCTGCTGGATGAAATGAAAGGGAATAAGTGGGAGGTTTATTCTGCCGAATTCAGTCCGGATGGGAGCAAAATTGTTACTGCGTCCCGTGATAGTACAGTGAGAATATGGGATGCAGCCAATGACAATTTACTGGTGGATCTGAAAGAGTTTGCATGGTCGGCAATGTTTAGTCCCGATGGCGAAAAAATTCTTACCATTTCAAAAGACTCTGTTGCCAGAACCTGGGATGTACATAGCGGTAAACTTCTTTTTAGTTTAAAAGAAAGAATGTGGTTTGCAGCTGTAAACTACAGCCCCGACGGCAAAAAAATTGCCTCAACTTCCGGTGATACAACTGCCAGGATTTGGGATGCAACCAACGGTAAACTTCTTGTTGATCTCAAAATGCAGCATTTCTCACTTCGTAATATTCAATTCAGCCCGGACGGAAAAAAAATCATTGGGACCTCTGAGACGGAGGGCATTGCAAAAATATGGGATGCAAATAATGGAAATCTGCTATTTGATCTTGCAACTAACAATGAATGGATAAATAATGCTGTATTCAGTCCGGGCGGGAAAAAAATCCTGGTTGCCTCCGGAAATTTTGCTAAGGTTTTGAATGCAGACAATGGCAAACTTATTTACAGTTTTTTGGCTCTTGACAGCAGCGATTATTTGTATCAGATTCCTTCAGGTTATTATATGTGTACTCAGAAGGGAGCCCAATTATTATATTATGTAAAAAGATCCCAGATCATCAGTTTTGAACAATTAGATATTAAATACAACCGGCCCGATAAAGTACTCGAAGCTATTGGCAACACCGATACAGCATTAATAAAAAGCTACCGTAAAGCCTGGGAAAAAAGAATTAAGAAATTAGGTATTGATACCACAGCATTCAGGGATGGTTACAGTGTACCCGAAGCAGATTTTGTAAACCGTGATAATATTGAATATGAACAAAAGGATAGAAAACTAACGCTGCATATAAGGGGAATAGACAGCACTTACAAACTCGACCGGTTCAATATATGGGTAAATGAAGTACCAGTTTATGGCCAGCGGGGTATCAGCATCCGGAAAAAAAACAGAAACGATTTTGATACTATCATTACCATCAAATTATCCCAGGGAGAGAACCGGATTGAAACGTCAATCACCAACGTAAATGGAACGGAAAGCTATCGCATACCGTTGCGAGTAAAATATACCCTTGCGAATCCTGTTAAAGAATCAACCCGTTTCATCGGAATCGGTATTGACCAGTTTGCAGATAATAAATACAACCTGCAATATAGCGCCAAAGATATCCGGGACTTAGCTGCCAGGCTGAAAGAAAAATACGGAACGAATATTATCATTGATACTCTGTTCAATCAAAACGTAACGGTCAGCAATGTAAAATTGCTGAAAACAGAACTATTCAAAACCAATGAGAATGACAAAGTGATTATTGCTTATTCCGGTCATGGTATGTTAAGTAAAGACTATGATTATTATCTCTCCACTTATGCTGTTAATTTTGATAAGCCTGAAGAAAATGGATTGCCTTATGATGAATTAGAAAATCTGTTAGACAGTATCCCTGCCAGGAAAAAATTGATGCTGATAGATGCCTGCCATAGTGGTGAAGTAGATAAAGAAGATTTGATTACTCTTAACGCTTCTTCCGATTCATTGATAAAAGGATTAAAACCGATAGCGTACAAAAAAGAAGGCCACCTGGGATTAAAAAACAGTTTTGAACTGATGCAAAGCCTGTTTGTGAATGTGGGTAAAAGTACAGGAGCGACTATCATCTCTGCGGCTGCCGGAACACAGTTTGCCCTGGAAAGAAATGATTTGAAGAATGGGGTATTTACGTACTCAATTTTGGAAGCGATGAATAAGTATCCTAGCCTGAAAATAAGTGAACTGAAGAAGATCGTGGGTGAAAGAGTGGAAGAATTGACCAATGGGCTGCAGAAGCCCACATCCAGGACAGAAATGATTACAATGGATTGGAGTATATGGTAAACTGTTATTGATTTAGTATCTTGAAAGCGATGAAGAATTTTTTTGTGGTTACGGGCTGTATTCTATCCTCTTTTCTACTTTCCGCGCAACAACCAAAACTGGTTTTACCAGTAGGGCATACCGATATGGTTAATTTTATTGAATTCAGTCCCGATCGGAAAAAAATAGTGACTGCCGCTGACGATAAGACCGCTAAGATCTGGGATGCAGCAACAGGAAAATTGCTGGCCGATCTAAAAGGCCACACCGGGAAAATTAAATCCCTTTCCTTTAATCATACCGGAAAAAGGATACTGACCAGTGCAAATCTTGATACGGTTGTAAAACTCTGGGATGCAGAAACAGGTTATTTGATCAGGAACCTGACCGACAGGAATTACAATGACCTGGCCATGTTTAGCCCCGATGGTAGTATGATAATTGTGAGTACTTCATCTGGCACAGCATTTTTGTTAAGTGCTGAAACGGGCCTTCCATTAATGGCTTTACAAACCCAAAACAAGGGAATTCAAAAAGCGGCTTTTAGTTTCGATGGCAAAAGACTGATAACCCTTTCCCGCTCCCGTATTCCTGAACTATATGAATTGCCCACAGGGAACCTGGTTGCTAATCTTGCGGGACACAGTTCTTTTGTTAATACTGTGGGGTTCACTCCCGATGGAAATAAGGTCATTACCACATCGTATGATAATACCATAAAAATATGGGATGCGAAAACAGGTTTTTTACAGCTTACATTAGAAGGAAATACCGAAATGGTCGTGTCCGTCACCGTCAGCCCCGATGGAACAAGGCTCAGCTCCTCAACATTGGGCAGTAGAACGGCGAAATTGTGGGATCTGCAAAAAGGAAGTTTTATCGCCGATCTTACAGGAAATGATTATAGTTTAAAATCAATTTATTTCAGTCAGGACAGTAAAACCATATTCACTACGGGTCATCAAAGTATAACCAAAGCCTGGCATACAGACAATGGGAGGCCGCTAACTTTACCTTATACCGGTAAAATTATTACATACGATTCGATAAGAGGTCTATCTGTAGTCAATACAGCTGCAGCCGTTCAAATTTTTGATAACAGTACAGGGAAACCAATCACCACACTGGAAAATACAGAGAGTTTGTCTATCGCTCAGTTTAAAAGTATCGATAATAAAATAAGTGGAACAGGTACCGATAAAAAAACAGTACTTGTCTGGGATACCAGGACTGGCCGGCAGTTAACCTCATTAAAAGGATATACCAACCCTGTTAAAGCCAGTTTTATTTCTCCCGGCAATAAACATATTGTTACAGTATCCCCTGACAAAACTGATTTATGGAATATACAGGGTAATCTTATCACGCCTGTATTGGACTTTATCAATAAAAGCGTGAAACATGTCGTGTATAGTCCTGATGGAAAGTATATGATTCAGGTTAAAGAAAATGAGACGGATGAAGTGAGCTTATGGGATGCAGGTACACTGAAAAATATCAATTCCAATTTAGCCACAAAGGGAATGCAAAATATCTCCCGGTACCAGGAAGGAAGTTTTGTTTTTTCCGAAGACAGTAAGCGTTTTTTTATCGCTAACAACGATTGGGGATCCTGTGTTTTTGATGCCAGAACAGGGAAACTTATAAAAGAGATCATGCATGAGCGGGTATGGTTCTCTACGGTTAATCCTTCGATAACAAAATTTATATCGTATAGCGAAAATGGAGTTGACGTAACGGATGTGGAAACAGGGATATCTATTAACAAGATGAAGCTTGAACTGGTCTCTGTTGAACCGGTCCGTTTTTTTGATGAAAGCCGCTTCCTGGCATTTACGGTTGATAATATCATGGTCTGGTCAGCAACAGAGAAAAAACCGGTACTGACAATTCCCAATGGACAATATCTTTTTAACGCGGATAAAACCTTGCTTTTAGTCTGGCAATATGATATGCTCAGGATCTGGGATTTAAAAACATATAAACTACAGGCAGAAATAAAAGCCTCCGTGGAAAATAGTATTTGGGATGCCACCTGGTCATTTGACGAAAAATTTGTTTTATATTCTACCAATATGGGGGACCTGGTGATGGCAGATGCACAAAAAGGAACCAGTATTACTAAACGCAAAGGTTATGCAATAAACCTGGACAAAAGCAGGAACGGTAATTATTATTTCGGAATTAACGAAGAATTGGTTTCCATTTACACGGCCGATAATCTACAAACTGTCGCGGAATTGATTGGTCATACTAATAGAGTTATTGCTGTTGTATTATTACCGGACTCCACTAAAGTACTGACGCTATCGGAGGACAATACCGGTAAGGTATGGGAACTTCCATCCGGAAAGCTTTTGTATAGCTTCCTGATGATGGGCAGGGATTATGCATTCAATATCACCCCCGGCGGTTATTATATGGCAAATCCTAAAGCCAGTAAATTGCTTCATTTCACAACACCTGATCTGAAAATTATTTCATTCGAACAACTAGACGTTAAATATAACCGGCCAGATAAAGTGCTCGAAGCTATCGGTACCGCTGATACGGGTCTGATAAGATCATACCGGAAAGCCTGGGAGAAAAGAATCAGGAAACTGGGAGTCGATACAACAACCTTTAAAGAAGGATACAGCGTACCCTCGGCAGACTTTGTCAATAGGGACGACACCCAATTTGAACGTACAGATGAAAGCGTACAACTTCATATAAAAGGCATAGATAGCGTATACAAGCTTGATCGTTTTAATATATGGATAAATGAAGTACCACTATATGGGCAACGGGGTGTTCGCTTAAAAAAGAGATATAGCAATAGTTTTGATACTACTGTTTCTATCAAACTCACCCGCGGAGAAAACCGAATTGAAACCTCTGTCACCAATGTAAACGGAACTGAAAGCTACCGGATGCCGCTCGTTGTAAATTATACAGCAGCTGTACAACCAAAACAAACCACTCGCTTTGTTGGAATCGGTATTGATGAATTTACCGACAGCCAGTATAATCTGAAATACAGCGCAAAAGATATCCGTGACCTGGCATTAAAACTAAAAGAAAAATACAAAGATGATATCATCATCGACACCCTTTTCAATAAAAATGTGACGATAAGCAATGTAAAATCCCTCAAGAAAAAATTGCTTCAAACCACCGAAAATGATAAGGTTATCATCGCCTATTCCGGTCATGGTATGCTGAGCAAAGAGTACGATTATTACCTTTCAACTTATTCAGTGAATTTTGATAAACCGGAAGAGAACGGGTTGCCTTATGAAGAACTGGAAAATCTATTAGACAGTATACCCGCCAGGAAAAAACTGATGCTGATCGATGCCTGTCATAGCGGTGAAGTAGATAAAGAAGATTTAGTTACCCTCAATGCATCTTCTGATTCGCTGATTAAAGGGTTGAAGCCGGTAGCGTATAAAAAAGATGGGCAACTGGGCCTGAAAAACAGTTTTGAACTCATGCAAAGCCTGTTTGTGAATGTGGGTAAAAGCACCGGCGCCACCATCATCTCCGCCGCCGCCGGAACTCAGTTTGCTTTGGAAAGAAATGATCTGAAGAATGGGGTGTTTACTTATTGTATCCTGGAAGCGATGAATAAATATCCCAGCTTGAAAATAAGTGAGCTGAAGAAGATCGTGGGAGAAAGAGTGGAAGAATTGACCAAAGGATTACAGAAGCCCACTTCGAGAAATGAAACAATTGCGGTGGATTGGAGTTTCTGATTAGTAATTAATTTTAGCTATTTGGTGTCAACCAAAACATATTCAATTGAAAAAAATAGTTGTTCCTGTTCTCTGTTTATTTATATTATCGGCCCTTTTTAAAGAGTTGCACGCACAGCCATTAAAGCTGGTGTTACCTATTGGACATAGTAAAAGGATTAGCTTAGCATCTTTCAGTCCTGATAATAAATTAATTGTAACTGTATCTGATGATAAAACGGCCAGGATATGGGAACTTCCTTTTGGAAGAATTTTAGCCACACTTGGGGGTCATAATAAGCCAATTTATGCTGTTACATTTTCACCTGACGGACAATCCATTTTTACTTCGGCGGATTCTGTTAGAAAATTAAGTGCAATATCAGGCCGATTGCTTTATACCGTAAAAGGATCTTTTCCTGCTTTTACTGAAAGAGTTATTACACCAGATAGCAAAACGATCATTATTACTAGCGATGATTCTATTTACTTGCGGCATACCATTGACGGTCAGTTAGTAAAGGCGCTAAAAATTGAAGGAGATAATCCCAACTACTATGGCATCAATGCCAGTTTTAATGTAAGCGGAGACCGGTTCCTGGTAACTGATAATGATAAAACTGTACATATTTATCGAACAGACAACCTACAGGAAACGATAGTTTTAAAAGGTCATAAAAACTCAATTACTTCGGCGGTGTTCAGCCCGGATGATAAATATATCCTGACCAGTTCTGTAGACAAGTCTGTAAAACTCTGGGATGCTGGTACGGGAAAATTGCTATACACACTAATCACTTATCAAAGCAACCCCAAAACTGCCGTGTTCAGCCCCCGTTCAAAATATATCATCACTCTTTCACGTGAATATGGAGATTCGGCCCGCATTTGGAGTGCCGAGAGCGGCAAACTGGTCTGTACTGTCAAAGGAGATTACCAGGAGTTTGAGCTTAATGAGCGGCTATTTAATCAGGAAGAAACGAAAGTGATTTTAAAGAGCGACAGTTACTCGAATGAGTGCGTTATTGTAAATTTACCCGAAGGAAGAACTATTCATACCCTTAGTTCGCATACCGAATATGTAACTTCTGCCTCATTCGGCCCTGGAGATGCTTATCTTGTTACTACTTCACAAGATAAGACCGCTACAATCTGGGATCCTTTAACAGGGAGTGCTATCACTACACTAAAAGGGAAATCCGGAGGCGATAACGAAAAAGCATATTTTAGCCCCGATAATAAATATTTTGTAATCACGTCTGATAACAAACAATCCATCTGGAAAACAGGGAACGGAAACCTGGTTACAGCTTTTGTTAACGGTGGAGATATCGTAAAATATTCAAGCTTCAGTCCCGATAACAAATTCCTGGTCACCGTTACAAAAAGCAACAAGGTAAGGACTTGGAACCTGGAGAACGGCGATTTGATGGTTCCTAACCTTGCCAGGCCAATCGATTTTTTTTCGGCCAGTTACCGGGGTAAGTATCATTTTACAGCGGACTCAAAGAAATTCTGTATTGGCACTACTGACCGGGGTGCATTTATACTTGACCCTGTTAACGGAGACCTCTTAACAAATATGTATGACCGGGAAACAACCAGGACGGATTTCAGCACCGACGGAAATTATGTGTCCACGATCTCAAAAGACAGCATGAATATCTGGGATGGGAATGCCGGCACCCGAATCAACCAGGTATATATAGGAAAGATAGTGGACTCCGTTGTTTTTATTGGAAAGGGACAATTGATAGTATTTGATTATGAAGGGACGATAAAGTTTTTTAGAGTCAATGAAACTAAACCCTATAAAACTATCAGTAAAACTTTTTTTTCCTGTTTTGATACAGAGCGAACCAGGTTGGTTACCACGCATAATAACGGTACCATCAATATTTGGGACCTCGAAAACCCAACAACTCCCTGGAGTTGGGCTGATGAGGTAAGTGCTGTTTCTAATACGCATATAGGATTTAAATGTCTTTTGAGCGGAAGCCGGCTCTTATATGTTTCGGGATATGGAAATAGAGGGTTAAAAGTACTTGACATTGTAGCCAAAAAAATTATTGCCGATTTTCCAACGTACAGGGCGAATATACTCGATGCCCGTTTTAGTACCGATCACAAACATGTACTGGCTTCTTTTTCGGATGGTACTATAAAAACCTGGCAGACAAGTGATGGAGGATTGGCCCGGGAATTTAAAGGCCATACCGGAATGGTGAACCAGGTTAACTATATCGGGAATGAGAAGCGGCTCATTAGTATTTCTTCCGACAACATGGCTAAAGTGTGGGAAGTTAATACAGAAAAGGAGTTGTTTAGCTTCTTCGGAGTTAACGATCAGGATTATTTGACCTTACTGCCTTCCGGCTATTACATGAGTTCACGTAATGCTGCAAAGGCTTTATACTATGTGACGCCGGATTTAAAAGTTGTAACCTTCGAGCAATTGGACCTGAAATATAACCGGCCAGACCTGGTCATGAAAATGGCTGATCACCCGGATACAATCCTAATAGAGGCCTATCGGAAAGCATATCAAAAAAGGATCCGGAGAATGGGAGTGGATACATTATCCTTTAAAGAAGGATTTAGTATTCCTCAAACGGAATTTATAAACAGGAGCGAAATAAAGTATAACCAGAATGCAGAGCGGCTTGTTTTGCATATTAAAGGATTCGACAGTTCATATAAACTGGATAGATTTAATATTTGGATCAACGAGATCCCTGTTTATGGCCAACGTGGAATTAACATACGGAAGAGAAATAGCAATGATTTTGATACAACTATTACCATCAAACTTTCCCAGGGAGAAAACCGGATAGAAGCCTCCATCAGCAATGTAAACGGTACCGAAAGTTACCGTATGCCCCTGATTGTAAATTACACGCCGGCAATAAAGCAAAAAGAAACGATCCGCTTTATCGGTATCGGTATCGACCAGTTTGCAGATAAAGAATATAATCTGCAGTACAGCAGCAAGGATATCAGGGATCTGGCCAAAAAACTAAAAGAGAAATACAAAGAAAATATCATCATTGACACTTTGTTCAATGAGAATGTTACTATCAGCAATGTCAAAGCCTTAAAACAGAAGCTACAGCAAACCACGGTAAATGACAAAGTCATCATCGCCTATTCCGGCCATGGGCTATTGAGCAAGGAGTACGATTATTATCTTTCTACTTATTCAATAAACTTTGATAAGCCTGAGCAAAACGGGTTACCTTACGATGAACTTGAAAATTTATTGGACAGTATCCCCGCCCGCAAAAAACTGATGCTGATCGATGCCTGCCACAGTGGTGAAGTGGATAAGGAAGACCTGGTCCGCATAAAGGGCAGCTCTGATTCGCTAATAAAAGGAGTTACCCCGGTAGCTTATTCTGGTGAAGGCCATCTGGGTTTAAAAAACAGTTTTGAACTGATGCAGAGCTTGTTTGTGAATGTAGGCAAAAGCACAGGTGCTACGATCATATCAGCAGCAGCAGGTACGCAATTCGCTTTGGAAAGAAATGATTTGAAAAATGGTGTTTTTACGTATTCAATTTTGGAAGCAATGAATAAATATCCCACCGTGAAAATAAGTGAACTAAAGAAAATTGTAGGCAAACGGGTGGAGGAGTTGACAAAAGGACTTCAAAAGCCAACATCCAGGAACGAGACCATTGCGGTGGATTGGACTTTGTGGTAAATAAAAGAAAATGCATACAAACCTTTTAAAATTAAATTATAAGATTGCATATGCGAAGCAGAACTATTATATTATTTTTCTTTTTCTTCCTGTCTAACATATGCTTGTTTTCACAAGAGCTAAAGCTCGGCATCCCCTTCGGACATACAGCACCTGTTGATTTGGCTAGGTTTAGTCATGATGGAAAGTGGGTGGTTACTTCCAGTTGGGATAGCCAACCAATGTTATGGGATGTTGTATCGGGTAAGATGATCCATTTGTTCAAAGGCCATACATCCCGTATAGTTTCTGCAAGGTTTACCAATGATGACCGGTATCTTCTTACAGCATCAAATGACAAAACAGTAAAATTGTGGAATGTACAAACGGGGAAAGTTATTTACACTATTGAGGGGTTTAAAAATAATCCCGAATCAGCTGTTTTAAGTTATAATGGAAAACTGCTTGCAATCAGCCAGATCTATGAAAGAAAAATATTTTTATATAACGCTACTACAGGTAAACTGGAAAAAACGTTTACCGGATTTAATGGCGATATAAGAGAAGTAAAATTCAGTATAGATGATCAGCAATTGGCAGTGGTATATACTGATAAACCAACCCAGGTAATAAGTGCAGTCACCGGGAAACCAATTTTTGAATTAAAAGGACATACAGGGAATGTCAATTGCCTTGTTTTTAGTCCCAACAAAAAATGGATTGCAACGGCTTCAGATAATGGCGAAGCAATTATATGGGAGGCGTCATCGGGAAAATTAATCCGGGATTTCGCAAAACATCCAGCTTCAATTACAGGAATTGATTTTTCGCCTGATAATAAGAAGATGGCAACCGTGTCGAGAGATGGCTTCCTTACTATCGTAGAAACAGAAACAGGAAAACAAATTAAACAATTCAATGAAGATGGCTGGTTGCTGTCTGTAAATTTCAACAAGAATGGAAACCTGGTTCTTGCAACATCCAATTTTGGGCATATAAATATTTACAGTTTAGTGACTGGCGAATTAACACAGACATTGAAGAAGCATACCAATATTGTTTCCTCCGCTGTTTTATTGGATAATGATGAAATGATTGTTTTGCATTGGGATGCAAAACCGAAAATCTGGAATATTAAAACCGGGCAGATTATTCATACTATCCCCGGTTTCCGGGGTGAAGGATTTTTAAATGTAATTGGAACCAAAGAAGGAAACTGGTATGTAAAATATGCAGACAGAAAAAAAGTTACAGTATATAAAAGATTTAGACAAGCGCCAGCGTATGAAATTAAAACCAATCAGGCCCTTGGTGTTTTTCCTAAATTAAGCGGGGATGATAAACGGTTTTATTTTAATGACAGTAATAGCTTACGTTGCATTGAACTAACTACAGGTAAAGAAGTTTATCAATCTGAAACTAAAGAAGAACTTTCACCTCCTGTTTTTGACAGGCAATTTCAACAACTGCTTACCCTAATGGGCAAAGGGTTCTTTAAAACAAGTATCGTTATCTGGAACCCTGAAACGGGTAAACAACTACAGGTAATTGACGTTAAGGGAGAAGTTACTCAGGCGGAATTTAGTGCCGATGGATCCCAGATTTTTGCAAAATGTGATGATACACTCATGAAAGCATTTGATGTACAAACTGGAAATGAGATAGCACAATGGTCAGCCAGCAATATAAAATATTGGTCCTTTGCAGTATCACCAGATAATGAACACATAATAATCGGGGATGATGAAGGTGTTGTAAAAGTTTGGAGAACGAAGGATCAACTGTTAATTAAAAGATGGAAAGGGCATAATGAAAAAATCAAAAAAATCAGTTTTAATAAAGATGGGAGCCTTTACACCACAGCCTCAGGAGATAATATAGTTAAGGTGTGGAAAGCAGCTGATGGAACCCTGCTGCATACTTTAACGGGTCATACAGAATCAGTGAGTTCCGCTTCGTTTATTAAGAATGACAAATTTATTCTCACAACCTCCGAAGATACACAGCTTAAATTATGGAAATCAGCTACGGGTGAGCTGGCAGCAACTTTTATTGGTGTGGATGATGGTTATGTTACTATTTTGCCAAACGGCTATTACCAGGGCGATAAAGCAAGTGTAGCGAAACTATATTATGTAAAAGGAATGTCAATAGTAACTTTTGACCAATTGGATATAAAATACAACCGGCCCGATAAAGTTTTAGAAGCTTTAGGAAATACTGATGTAGCATTGATAAAATCTTATCGACAGGCTTATGAGAAAAGAATACGAAAACTCGGAATAGATACTTCATTTTTCAGGGATGGATACAGTGTACCCTCTGCAGATTTTGTAAACAGGAACAATATTCAGTATGAGCAAAAGAATGACAAACTGGTTTTACACATACAGGGTAGTGATAGCATTTATACATTGGATCGTTTTAATATATGGGTAAATGAAATACCTGTATTTGGCCAGCGGGGTATTAATATCAGGCATAGGAATAACAAATCAATAGATACTACAATTACTATTAAACTCTCGCAAAAAGAAAACCGAATAGAAACTTCCGTTTCCAATGTAAATGGAACAGAAAGTTACCGCATACCATTGATTTTAAATAAAATAACTGCAGTAAAACAAAAAGAGATTATCCGCTTTATCGGAATTGGAATAGATGAATTTGCAGATGATAAATACAACCTTCAATACAGTACCAAGGATATCCGGGATTTGTCTATAAAATTTAAAACTAAATATAAAGATGATATTATTATTGATACGTTATTTAATGAAAGGGTAACGGTAAGTAATGTAAAAGCGTTAAAACAGGCATTGCTCAAGTCAAATGAAAATGATAAAGTGATAATCGCCTATTCCGGGCATGGTATGTTGAGTAAAGAATATGATTATTATCTCTCTACGTACTCAGTCAACTTTGAAAAACCAGCACAAAACGGTTTGTCGTATGATGAATTGGAAAATTTATTAGACAGTATACCCGCCAGAAAAAAATTAATGTTAATAGACGCTTGCCACAGTGGCGAAGTAGATAAGGAAGACCTGGTTACACTTACTGCATCTTCAGATTCTTTAATAAAAGGATTGAAACCGGTGGCTTATAAGAAAGAAGGTCATTTGGGATTGAAGAATAGTTTTGAATTAATGCAAAGCCTTTTTGTAAATGTTGGGAAAAGCACCGGCGCCACCATTATCTCCGCTGCCGCAGGAACACAATTCGCTTTGGAACGAAATGATCTGAAGAATGGCGTATTTACGTATTCAATTTTGGAAGCGATGAATAAATTTACCACTATGAAAATAAGTGAACTAAAGAAAATTGTAGGGGAACGGGTGGAGGAATTGACCAAAGGGTTACAAAAGCCGACTTCGAGAAACGAAACGATCGCAGTGGACTGGACTTTGTGGTAAGAGAATGCTATATATTCGGACAAATTATCCCTACACATGAAAAAGTGCTGCCTGGCTTTGGTTATTTTATTTACCTGTAACCTTTCTTTTGCTCAATTACAGGTGATACCCCAGCTTTTTTCGCAGAAGTATATCACCAATGCCGTTTATAGTTATTCCCAGAAGATTGTAGCTAGTTCTGAATACCGGGTAGACCGGGTAGAATTTATGGATGCCCGGACCAAACTGAAAATGGGGGCAGTGATAACACAAGGACCCGTTATCAGCCTCGCCGTAGACTCATCCGGAAAATATTTTGTAGCCGGTACCGAACGGGGCGTTATCCACATTATCGATGCCGGTTCCCTGACCATTATTAAAACCATTGATGCTGGCATAAAGGCTGGAAATTATTTCGTCATCCTCAATTACTTTCCGCTCTTGTTTGCAGATAGTACTACTTTTTATTTTACCGGGTACGTTCCCGAACCAACATCGAAAGCGGGTAAGACAGCAATCACCGATTATTATATTTATAAGTATAACCTGGTCAGCAATGCCCTTACACGAATTGGCCAATCGGCCAGTAATAAGCCGTATTATTTCCTGTGGAATAAAAAGCAAAAAACAATTGCGGTGATGGGAGAGAAAAATCTTATTACTATTAATTTGGCTACAGGAAAAGAGGAACCTTCCTTCTCTACCTCCGCATTACAATTAAGCAGTTTTGGTTCAGAAAATTTTTTCCTTGATGAAAGCGAAAATAACCGGCTGGGGATATTATCAAATGAATCACACAACCTTTTTTTCTACGATACCCGCACATTCAAAAAAGTGGATTCGCTGAAAAATGTATACCGCTTTCTAAAAACGGGTACTGATCAATTGCTTTACCAATCCATGGATAAAATTTTTTATACCATCCAGTTAAAATCCAAAAAAATCAAACTGGTCACGACCGATTCCCTGGAGAACCCGCAATGGTGTTATTCCCTGCTGAACTTTCAACAAAATGTTTATGGAGCAATTACCCGCAATGGTATTGGCAGCATTAATCTCAATGTGTCGGCCATCAGCATGCCGGGCTATGCGGACGATCCCCTTCCCTGGGGTGTAAGTGTTACCGGGGCTTCCACCCTGGTTTATGCTACCGATAAAACCCTGTATGAATTTGATTTTATGCAGGCCAACCTGAAACGGGAAGTCGCTACCTTTTCCTCCATGGTAAAAAAATCTTTATTCATCCCGCAACAACAACTATTGATCGTAGAAATATTTCAACAAAATGCGTATGGGAATACGGTCATTGATTCGCTGGTCGCTTTGCAGTACCAAACCGGGAAGATATTGTGGAAATACAATGCGGGCGCCACTGCTATTACAGGTATCAGTATGAGCAGTGATAGCCTGCGGATTCTTTTATTGATCGGAAGGAATAAACTGGTTGAATTGGATATAAGCACCGGCCAGGTATTGGAAGAAATATTGACCCCAAAAACGGTGTATGGGGCTGATTTTCGGGGCGAAGTAAACGGGTTTTATACCGGGCTTACACAAAGCAACACCGGCTATTGCCTGGAAGGTATCGGGAAAAATATCAGCCAGTTTTCCTACGGCTGTTTTGATTATCACAGGCCGGTACGGGTCTTTGCTACTGACAAAACCAAGAATTATGCAGCCATTGCATATCCGGAAGACAGCCATTTTTATATTTTCCCCCTGCATAAAGATTCTTCCTATACGGAGATAAGTACCAATGCCCGTGTAATACTATTCAGTCAGGATAACCAATGGCTGGCCACGGGTTCTTTTAACGGAGGCTATGTACGATTATACCGCTTTCCTTCGCTGGATATGTACTGTGATATTAAATGCGGGGTGGGTAAAGTATTTGATCTTGTTTTTTCAGCAGACTCAAAATTATTATTTGCCATGCTGGAAGATGGGTATGTCAGCGTAATCAATATTGCGCAAAAGAAAGTGATGACGGAAATGATCCTCTATAAAAACAATTTCCTGGTTAAAGACAGCCTGGGTTATTATACTGCCAATAAAAAACAGGTGAATGAAATCGGTCTGCGGGTGGGTAACCGCTGTTACCCGATCAGCAATGCAGATATTAAATTTAACCGTCCAGATATGATCATCCGGGCGATGGGAGTGCAGGACACAGCTTTGCTGGCGGCTTATAACAAGGCATATGAGAAACGTTTGCGGAGGATGAAAACAGATAGTAAACAGCTTGCTGCAATAACCAGTTTTCCTGAAGCAGTTATTGTAAACGTCCAATATATATCACCTAAAACAAAATCAACAGAAATCAAGTTGCCGGTATCTTTCCGCTCCACCACCACCCCGCTTAAAACTTATAATGTCTGGATAAATGACGTGCCGGTGTTTGGAACATCGGGCATCAGTATTGCAGGGCGCAAACTGCAAAAACTGGACACAGTCCTGGTATTGAAACTTACTGGTGGCGATAATAGTATCGAAGCAGAATGTACTGACCAGGCAGGTGTAAAAAGCATCCGGGAACAGGTAAAAATCAATTCCCAGGCGCCCTCGGCATTTAAAACCTATTTCGTTGGAATAGGTATTGATCAATTCAGCCAACCAACCTATAACCTTTCCTGGAGTGTAAAAGATATCAGGGA